>Ga0255355_1001124_pt1 | contig 13089 bp, 10 predicted proteins | sample HBST75metaG_FD_189943 | JGI IMG/M metagenome (GOLD analysis project Ga0255355, IMG submission 189943) | Peat soil microbial communities from Stordalen Mire, Sweden - H.B.S.T75 | ecosystem: Environmental > Terrestrial > Soil > Wetlands > Peat | place: Sweden: Norrbotten County, Stordalen Mire...
ATGCTGTTTGCCATTATGAACTGGCATGGCCTCCAGGAGAACGTCCGACTCGACCACAATGGACAGATTGCGCGCTGCACACGATGAAGGCGCTCGGATATGAAGGCCATCAATTCATGATCGTTGCGCACGACGACAAAAAGCATTTTCACATCCACATCATGCTCAACAAGGTTCATATGGAGACGCTCAGAGCGCACACACCATATCGTGACTGGTTCACTCTCGATGCCGCAGTGCGCTACCTTGAAGCGAAACATGGCTGGACACACACGCCGGGTCCGATGCGATGGGATGAGGAATCAAAAAAAGCTGTACTGCAATCGATATCCGAGCGCAATGCGTCTCGATCTGCCCAGCAATATCCAACAGGTGCCGCCGCACAATTTGAACATTACCAGGATCAGGAATCATTCCAATCCTATGTGCGGCGGGAGATTGCCTCGCGCGTGGGCACACTGCTTGTCCGACGGAATGTCACATGGGATGACCTGCATCGCCTTCTCTCGAAGGCTCATCTCCGGCTTGAGAAAGGTGAGTCGGGCGGATATACGGTCCTTGCCATTGACCACAACATCCGGGTGAAGGCGTCCGATGTTTTTCGCAACAACTTTGCAGGAAGGATCAACCGTCAGGTTACTGAAACCGCTCTTGGTCCGTGGACACCGGCCTCAACATCCGGGTATGAAGCCGATCAACATGCCGCACAACATAGCGGTCAACATGATGCTCGTGATGGTGCATTGAGGGATGAACGGAAAGCACAGCGACACGCTAAACGTAGCTCTCTGATGGCCGACTATAACCAGTACCGGAACCAGCAACGGGCGATATGCAAGGGCATCACAGCAGAGGGCAGAGTGGCTCGCCAACATCTCATGGTGTCGCTCAGGCAGAAGAAGAAGGAAATTCGCGCGTCGGCTCTGTCATGGCCTGACAAGAAAGCCCTACTTTCCCAGGCTGCGGCTCAATCTGTTCTCGAAGTACGCGCTCTGAAGCTGGCCGTTCAACAGCGGCGGCAAGAAGCATTTCCCAAAAACCTGCGCACATGGGTTGCCGAACGCGCCGCCGAGGGCGATGCGCGGGCAGCGGCACAATTGCGAGGTTGGCGCTATGCGGATCAGCGAAACCAGCGGCGGCTCGATGCAAGGCTGGAAGCGAACGCGATGCACATTGGCCCACCGCCCGATCATGATGGCGGCACAGACTGGGCCAACCTTGCGCAACAACGCCTTGCGGCCCAACAAAAGCAACAGGCCCTTGCCAACCAGATCGCCGCGACGCGCATCTGGACAATCGACCGTAAGACCGGCGACGTGTCCTACGCACTCAACGGGCAAGTTTCCGTCATCGACCGCGGACGCATCGTCACTGTTCTCAACCAGGATAAGGCTGCCGTCCTCTTTGGATTGGAGATGGCCATCCAGAAATACGGATCGCGCATTGCGTGTGACGGTAGCGTGGAGTGGAAGCGGATGGTCACGAAGGTTGCGGCGCAACAAGGAATCTCCGTCCAATTCACTGACCCGGAGATGCAGCACGCCCTACGTCTTCTTCAACGTTTGGCAAATCCGCGCCAACGCCAGCAGGAAAGAGGCGGCAGGTAGCCCGTGGTCTCGGATATGCGGTCGCCGTCAGCAAGATGCTCTGACGAGACTATGCGAATGTGGATTGAACCGGAGTCTTGAGTTTATGGACGAAGGCGAAATAGGCCACCATCACGCGAAATGCCTTGGACCGATTCACCCCGCCGAGAATCTCTCCGCCGACTCTTTCCAGTTCATCGGCGATCTCAAACGTTAAAGGAAATACGAAAGCGGTGTCGATACTCTGAAATGGAATGTTCAGCCACTGGTTGTTGTAGAACGTAACAAGCTGCGCTTGAGCGGCCTTGCTCTTGAAACTCATGATGATGTGTTCGGCCAGGGCGTTTTTTCTTCGGACTTTGAGCACGGCAAAAAGCTGGCTGAAATGGCTCTTGGTGAATTTGGAATCGACGGTGAGCCGGAGTTGAGTGCGCGTCTCTGCGGGAGACACGATTTTGCGCTTCGGTCGGGCAGTGGCTTTCTTTGCGGCAGGCATGTGGTTACCTCTTCGATACGTATCTTACAGCATTAGTATATTAGACTGGAAGACCATACTGCAAACAATTGTTGCAAAAAGAGTTCCTGCGAATGATGCGCCGGGGGAGTAGTGGGTTCATTGCATGGAAGTGAGGAAGCCGAATGAACCGCAGCAAGTCTAACCGTGAGAGAAGCAGGGAGAAAAGGAGACTGTCCAGAGGCCGCGCAGTGCGTCCAAGCGAGTTTCTCTCTCGTGTCGGCTCCACGGAAGGCAACCTTTCTCAAGCTCGGCAAGGATGCAGTTGGTGATTCGGCTGTAGTGGTCCAGCCGAAAGTCGTTTGTCTTTAGCGCCTGAATCTTGGTGCGAAATTCTTGAATTGTGACACTTCAAATGGGATTACCGAGTCGAGCGGTAACCCACTTCAGAGTAGCGTGGATCGGCCGCTTTGCGCGTCAGGCAGGCGTGATGAGCTATCTGCTATCTTGGGCAGCAATAATGTGAGATAGTGTATCGTTTGGCTCAGCCACGCCAAAATACCCAGAATTAACATTTTTTAATGTGATGTAAACAAAGGCATCATCTATCACCTATGCAATGCGACGGGAAAGCTGGCGCCAGTTACAGCACACAGGTGAACCGCAATCGTTGAGGCTCCGTTCAGGAGTCTCGCTGCCCCTCCGACTTTGCTGGATTTGGAAGTCTCCTCGGCAGAATTTGTGGGTTGGGTCTGGTTATAAAGGCCGGGCTCCGCGTGACCACAAACGACTACGGCGTTTCATGCTTAACGCCTTGGATACCCTCCCTGAGCTGGAGACAAGATGGCTTTGCCTTCCCCATGGTCGCACAGGACGTCTTGTTAACAGCTTTTCAACCCACCCTGAGGAGGGGAAATCCATGAGAAATTCTATTCGCTTTACAGCACTGGCTGCGGCCGCATTGGCTTTCAGCACCTGCACGTTCGCGGCTACGAAAACAGGCACGCTCACTGTGACTGCCTACATGTTTCAGTCCTGCACAGTCGACGGAGGCACGTTGGTCTTTGGGAACTATGATGTGCTACAAAATGCCGCAGTTCCACTGAACGCCCAGTCAACCGTGTCTGTCTCCTGCACGGCCGGGGCTCCAGTGGTGGTCACGCTTGACCATGGCGCCAATCCGAGCTTAGGCACAGGCACAGGTGCAGGCGCTCGGGCTTTGAAAGCAGGTACAGGTGTTGGTGCTACTTATCTGAGCTACTCGCTGTATTCAGACTCCTTTGGCGGAACGATCTGGGGAGATACGGGCGGGACTTCAGGCTTTGGCAACACTATCGTCGGAGCAGGAGTACCCACACTTGGCAATGGTGGCACGGCAGTTCTCCTGCCCGTGTATGGCTCCATTGCAATGGGACAGACCGGCGCTACTGGCCCAGATGTGGCAGCCTTTACTGACACAGTTGTTGTCACTGCAATCTTCTGAAGCCCGCAGCGTTGCAGAACTTGATTGCCCGGAGCGGACCGGCAGCATGTTCGGGCCGTTCCGGGTATTTTTCCAGCAAAAAACGCAGAGAGGGTGCACAAAAGCCGTGCCCACATTTCGCCGTACAGTTTTTATTTCGTTGCTTGCATGTGCCGCAGTCTCCCGACTCTGTGCCGGCCCGTTCCATCTATCGCCGATCCGTATAGCGTTCACCGATCAGAAGCCGACTGCGACTCTGCAGATTACCAACGAGGGGGATGATCCAGTCACGGTGCAGGTCCACGCGCTCAACTGGCAAGCAAAGGAAACGGGGGACATGTACTCCGATACAGACGAGATTCTTGTCAACCCTCCTGTGGCCCGGATTGCAGGGCATGGAACGCAAATCATCCGGTTGGCGCTGCGCCACCCCACGCGTGTCCCAGTCGAACGCACCTGGCGTCTCATTATCGAGCAGGTGCCTCCTCCGCCCAAGGCAGGGGAGGTGCACATGGTTCTCAAGGCCAGTATTCCCATCTTTCTGACAGCGCATGGCAGTCAGTTTTCGCCTCGCCTGACTTGGGAAGCCGCGCATATGCCGGATGGCTCGTTCAAGGTGACCGCCTCAAACAGCGGCAATGCGCATATTCAGATCAAGACGATGTCTTTGCTGGTAGACGGAACAGGCGCGCCCATCAATTCGACGCTCATGGGATACATCCTGCCTGGGGGAAAGCATGAGTGGAACTTCCAAGATGAGCGCCTGAAGAGCGCAACCCGCATAACCCTTGACGCGCAGACGGATTCGGAGAGTTTGGGGAAACTCCATGAAGAAATTACTCCCCATAGTAGCCAGTGAATGGTTCGCACTCGCTCTATGGTTGTTGATTCTCCCCACATCTGGAATGGGCCAAAAAGCTCAGACGGATTCTACCTCCCGTCAATCGTTTGAGGGCGACAGATGCAAGAATTCAGGGGTAGAGATGGATTGTAGCAGGGACGGCAAGCCTTCATCATCGGCCGCGGCGGAGCAACGGCCTGGGCCGCTCGCAGTCTCTCCCTCTACGGAAATTCCGGAAACCCCGTTGCCACAGCCGTACTTGATTGCAGCGGCGGCCCAGCACAGCAGCGCTCAAACCGGGAGCACGGGCTTCGGCAGTGGTCAGCGCGGCAGCGCGACAGGCGATCCGATGCCGCCTCCGGGAGAGTCTGTCTTTGCCGTCCAGGTGAACAGCAATCTGTTAGAAGACTTTGCCCATATGTATCGCGATCCCCAGGGGCGGTGGTACGCACCGGCGGAGTTGCTGGCGGAAGCACGCCTTCTGAAACCAACAGGGCAGTCCATCCGCGTGGGTGAGGAAGAATTCTATCCGCTGGATGTTTATAGCGGAGTCAGCTATCGCTTTGACGCCGCAAAGCAGTTGCTGGTAATTATCATTTCCGCAGAAAACTTTCAGACGTTGAATATCCAGGCTTCCAAACGAATACCCGCAGAAGCGGCGGCGTCTGATCCGGGCTTCTTTCTGAACAACGATTTACAGGTCTCCGGCGCTGATACCCAGGTTCAGGTCTCCGGCGAGGAGGAACTCGGATTCTTCAGCAAACTGGGTGTGCTGACCTCGCAATTCATAGCCCGCGATTTAACTCATCACTGGGCGGCCACCCGGCTGCAAACACTATTCTTCCGTGACTTTCCCAAGAGAATGGTAACACTGGGCGTCGGTGATAACTACAGCGCCAGCTTTGCCACCTGGGCAGAGACGGTAAATTACGCGGGCATCCGCTGGGCCAGCAACTTTACTACCCAGCCCGCGTTTTTGCCCTTCGCCCTTCCGTCCATCGCAGGCAGCGCTGCCCAACCCTCCATGGTGAACCTCTATGTGAACAACCTGCGGATGCTGCAACAACCCGTGGAAGAGGGGCCTTTTACCATCAGCGACATTCCGGTGATGAGCGCGGAAGGCAACATCCGGATGGTGGTAACGGACATGCTCGGAAGGCAGCAGGTGGTCTCGATGCCGTACATCAGCACGCAGCAACTGCTGCGCGTAGGGGTGAGCCAGTACGCCTACGAGAGCGGCGTGCAGCGGCGTAATTTTGGGCAGGAGAGCAACGGATACGGCGGCTGGTTCGCCGCCGGAACGTATCGCCACGGTTTCACCAACAACTTTACCCTCGGCCTGCGTGGAGAAGCGCTGCTCGACAGCCAGACCGGAGGCATCGGGTTCGACAGCGGCTTTCTCCGCCTGGGCGTTGTCTCGGGCGGAATTGCCGTCAGCCACGACAAAGCTGGCCAATCGGGCGGGCTGGCGTATGCGCAAGTACAGCATAGCGGCCGCAGCTTTGGGTTTTCACTTTATGCGCAGGCAGCGCAGGAGAATTTTCGGCAGTTGGGCCTGTTGCCTAACCAGAAGCCTACAAACTTTCTCGGCCAGGCGCAAGGCAGTTACATGGTGGGGAAGTGGGTAAGCGTGGGAGCAGGATACATGCACCAGGAGAAGCCCGGCAACGCGGTTTTCGACTTTTATAGCCATCCAGTGCAACGGTTCAACACTGTCACCCCGTCGATGACCATCCGCCTGCCGCACGGGGCGACGCTGATGGTGTCCGGCAACTATACGCCAGAGTTCCATCAAAGGGCATCGGGAATCGCCATGCTGATCATTCCGCTGAAAAAGCAGAGGATGGCGATGGCAAGCACGGGTACCCAGACCGGGGGAACAACCCCCTCGGTGGAGTACGATCAGCAGGTGCCGCTCGGCACAGGATGGGGGTATCGCCTGCGCGCCAGCAGCACGAATAACCTGGAAAATCCTCTTGAAGACGCCCAGGTGAGATATCAAAACGACCACGGAACCTATCAATTGGAAGTCAGCCAGCAGAGGGGTTCCCCGACGACTTGGAATTTTAACTACACGGGCGGCCTTGCGCTGCTGCATAGCGATTTGCTGCTTTCACGGCAAGTAACCGATGGCTTTGCGGTGGTGGACACGAATGGCGTCCGCGGCTTGAAAGTGATGGCCAATAACAACTACGTGGCAACGACTGACCGGCGCGGCTTGGCGATGGTGCCTTCGCTTCCAGCCTATAACCGCAACTTGATTTCACTGGATGAATCCAGTTTGCCCTTGAATGTTGATGTGGATTTGAGCGATAAAATCGTGGTTCCCATGGCGCGTAGCGGCTTGCTGGTGAAATTCAAGTCACAGCAGGTGCAAGGTGCGGTGCTGGCGCTGGTGACGGAAGAGGGGAAGGAATTACCCCTGGGAGCGGAAGTCAGCGTGAACGACGACAAAGTGGTGTATGAAGTGGCGCTGCACGGCGAAGCATATATTCCCGAAATTCAATTCCCGGCTGCTGTGCGCGTTCATTGGGATGGAGTCACATGCCAAGCGACCGTGGCCCCGCCGAAGAGCAATGAGCCGCTGCCGCGGATCGGGCCGATTCCCTGCCGGAGGATGCAATGAGATTGCTGGCTAAATGCTTCGTGTTTGTGGTTATTTCCGCGACCGGATTATATGCACAGGGCGTCACGTGCGACATTGTGAATGCTTCGATTACTTTTGGCAATTACGATCCGATAGCTGCCAATGCGGCAACCGATGAAACCGCGATTGGGACGATACAGATCAACTGCAATGGCGCGACTACGGTAACCATCAACCTGGCTGTGGGCACAGGAAGCTATGCGAGCCGCACCTTAAGCAATGGCGCGAGTACCCTGTACTACAACCTTTACGCCGATGCCGGGTACACGCAAATCTGGGGCGACGGGACTAGCGGCACAGTCACGGTGCCTTGCACCTTCTCCAGCAGTGGAACCCAGACCATTCCTGTATACGGAAAGATTCCGCACAGGCAAACCGGTGCTGCGGCAGGAGCCTATAACGCGACGCCGCAGGTGAATATCTCGTGGCCCTGAGAGGGCAAACTGGATGAATTTTTAGTTTCTTATAGGTTCGATGTGCGTTATACGCAAGCACACATACAAGATCCAACTGCTGCTGGATCGCCAGATTGGCTTTCATTACTACGAGCAGGTGAGCGGGCCCACAGAAGTGATAGTAGGAACCGATGAGACGCCGGGACAAGCGCAGTTTGTGGTGCGGGTGAATCAGAACAAGGTTCCCAGCAGCTTGGTCCGATTGCCGTCGAGAATCTTGCCCGCCACGGGATCGGGAATGACCGGGTGCTTCGCGTTCTACCCAGGCAGGTCGTCGTGCAGCACCACGTTGAGCAGCTTTTTGTTGATGCGCAGATTTTCGCTGCTGTGGCCTTCGTAGTTGATGTAGCCCAGCTTGCGAAAGCGGTTCATGAAGACGCTGACGCGGGAGCGCGTCGTACCGATCATCTCAGCCAGCGTCCCCTGCGTGATGGGCGGAATCCGCCCCCCCGGTACGGGCTGACCGTCGAAGTCTCCCATCAGTAGCAGAAACCTGGCCAGACGCTGCTCACTAGAGTTAAAGAGCTGATCGATCAGGTCAGCCTGAGTCCGGACTCTCCGCTTCAGCATGAAGCTTGTGAAGACCTTGGCGAAAGTAGGCTCGTCCATCACGCGGAGCATCTCCACACGCGAAATCCGGAGCGCCGTGCATTGGGTCAGGGCCGTGGCGGTGGTGGCTCGATGCGCGTTGTCACCGGTCAGCGCTTCCTCACCAAGGAAATCCCCGGCGTCCAGCAGAGTTACCGTGGCCTCCTTGCCCCTTTTCGAGACCACGGTCAGCTTGGCCCGGCCCACTTCAAGGTAGAAGACTTCGGTGGCGAGTGATCCCTGCCTGAAGAAGCGCTCTTGGGGCTTCCTGTGAACCACCGTGTGCCCTGTCCCTTCGCCGCTGAGGTACTGCTTTACGTCAAAACCCTTCATCCGTTGAGTCTGGCACCCTCAGGGCGAGCGAGTCTGAGCCGGAGGGCTCATCGTAGCCGATAACTTCCCTGTCGATGAGGCGCTTACACCGCCGCGACCGGCGGTAGGTAGCGTGAAGGCGATGCCAGTGGTTCTGATAGCCAACATGGAAATCGGCTTGCACGCCAGGAATGAACGCTAGATTAAGCCGTTTTGACTGATTCTCCTCGACACTAGTCTTAGGGCACTGGCCGGCGAGCGCTTGGCAAAACAAGACGCTTCTCGCGGAAAAGGGTCGCGCAGGCCTTGACTGCCTCCACATCCAACAGGCTGCCGGCCTCCTTCTCAATCTGCTTCAATACGACATTGAGATTGATTGCCGGCCGGTACGGCCGATGGGAGGCCATCGCCTCAACCATGTCCGCCACCGCCAGCACCTTGGCCTCGGGCAGGATCGCATCCCCTTTGAGGCCCCGGGGATAGCCCGAGCCGTCCAGTCTTTCGTGGTGTTGGCGCACAATCTCGGCGATGGGCCACGCAAACGGTATGTTTTTCAGAATGGTGTAGCCCGTCTCCGTGTGCTCGCGAATCAAGGCCCATTCTCCGGCAGTTAGTTTGGTCGGCTTGGTCAGGATCTCGGCAGGTATTGATATCTTCCCGATGTCGTGGACCTGTCCCGCCACATACAATCCATGCAAGCGCTCCTCTGGCCAGCCCAGATCCTTGCCAATTGCGACTGCGATATCTGCCACTCTGCTCTCGTGACCTGCGGTGTAAGAGTCCCGCATTTCCATCGCGACCACCATGGGCTTCACCATCGCGGACAATGCATCAGTCAACAGCCTTTGCGTATCTGCCAGGACGATCTGTCCGGCATTCAGAGCCAACCCCTGATCGAGAGCATGGACAGCGTGAACGATTTGCTCCGCAAGGTGCTGGAATACCTCGACCGCTGGCGCTTCAAATGCGTTGGGGCGTGCGGCATAAATAATCAATACGCCACGCCAGCCATTCTCGACCAGAAGCGGAATGCACACGACGGAGCGTATGCCGTATTGCCTCGCTCGCTCGCGCCAGGGTGCATAGGTCTCGGATGTCTCGGAGTCGAAAACATTCTGCATCTTGCCGGTGCGAATGCAGGCGCCCATCGCAGCTTTTCCAGTCTGCTCATCCTCCGCCCAGCTCAGATGCATCCCGTCCAAGTAGCTCGCGGCACTCCCCGTTGCCGCGGCAACTCGAACTGGCCTCCCCGGACCATCTTCCGCAATGCCTACAAAGGCGAGCACATAGATGGATTCGCGCGTAATGGCCTCGCAAACAGTCCTCAGAAGGTCTTGTGAGTGGCGCGCCGGGGCAAGCGCCAGAGCTGCGCCCGCATAGGCCGACAATGCCCAGTTCTGGGCCTTGAGCCGATGCTCTCTCTCTTTTTGTACGGTGATATCGCGGATTGCCGCCGTCACCAGAATCCCCTCGGTACTCTCCAGCGGGCTCAGCATCATTTCGATCGGGAACTCGCATCCATCTTTCCGCAGGCCGATCAGCTCAAGCCCGGTTCCAATCTGCTGCGCCAGAGCCTCTGCCGCGGTCCGGGTTCCGTCCGCGATCAGTCGTTCGGCAAACCCCTCCGGAATAATGTTCGTCACCTTCTGGCCCAGCAGTTCATCGCGGCGGTATCCAAACTGTTTCTCCGCCCTGGCATTCAGCAGGACAATCTCTGCGGCCTGGTCCACCACGACCATTCCATCCGGAGCGGCCTCCAGAAGCCCCCGGTATCTGGCCTCCATCTGCACCAGATGTGCCTCCTTATCGTTATACGCGGTGTGGTCGCGGAACTCGACAATCAAGATCGGACCGCTGCCGGGCTTTAGCGACTCCGACGACCAGATGTCGACTGGCGCCAAACTTCCATCTTTGCGATGGATGTGAAGACCAGGGTGGGACGATCCCTTCAGCGCTGCCTTTCTAAGCTCAACCTCGACCCGCTCGCGCTCGGCCTCCGGGTGCAGCATGGTCACTTGCATGCTGATCATTTCCGCGCGGGAATAGCCCATCAGAGATTCCATTGCCGGATTCGCATCCAAAATGGTCCCCGCGCCGGCATCGATCGCAATTGTTCCGTCCTGCGCATAGGTCCAACTCAACGCGTAAAGGCTGTCCGGCTCGATGGCATATAACGTGTCGGCCACGGCTATCCAACTTTCTAACTCCGCCACTGTTCATGCGGCTCTTGCCCAGGAGTTCCATTTGCTTACCCAGATATAAGAGAGGCTACTCCCGAGTTTCCGGCATTACTGTCCACAATTGACCGACGGCTTTGTCGCCCGATAGATGGGGCCTTTGCCCCTCATTTATTCTGTGCTGGCTTTGGGACACAAAGGGTAAGTTTTGACCCACGACCGCCGCCCCGCGTTTTCAAGGGCTTGCATGGGTCAACTGTCAAGGCCATATTTGACGCCTGAAATGCGGCTATGCCCGCGTATCGACTGAAGACCAGAGTACAGCCTTGCAGCTCGCGGCCTTGAATCGGGCCGGATGCAAGACCCTTTTCAAGGATGAGGACTTGTCAGGAGCCACGACGAAGCACCCGGCCTGTGTTGAGGCCGATGGTTTGTGCCACTACAAAGGCTATCGCCTGGGCCTCTATCTTGCGCGCGGTTTTCTCCGCCGCCGCGCGACGGTTGAGCTGCGCCTCTCCGATCTATGCGCCAGGGTATCCTATGCTTAGTCCACCAACGGCAAGAAATCCACGCTCGATGCAGGGAGCGCCGAAATCTTGCAGGGCATTCGGGGGTTGCTATGAGTAAGCGCCAGGATTCCAATCCGCTTTATGACGGCATCCGCAGCCAGGTATTGTCGGCTCGCCAGAGCGCAGCGCGAGGCGTCGACTTGTTGCAGGTCTCTACGAACTATGAGATTGGCCGGCGCATCGTCGAGCAGGAACAGCAAGGTGCGGATCGCGCACAGTATGGCAGGGAGCTTCTGAATGGGCTGGCGGAGCGACTTATCAGCGAGTTCGGCAATGGCTTTTCGGTAAGTAATCTCAGGTATATGCGCCAGTTCTACTTGGCTTATCCTGAACGCATTGCGCCAATTCGCCAGACGGTGTCTGGCGAATTCCCGGCCTTCCCAATTGCCCAGACGCTGTCTGTCCCAATTCACCAGACATTGTCTGGTGAATTGCAGACTTCGGCAGAGGCGACATATAAGCCATTTGTTTTGAGCTGGTCGCACTACGTCTTCCTGATCGGACTCAAGCCGGAAGAGCGCGACTTCTATGAGATTGAGGCTGCCCAGCAGGGCTGGACTCTGCGCGAACTCCGGCGCCAATTCGATGCCGGTCTCTATGAGCGGCTGGCCCTCAGCCGCGACAAGCAGGCGATCCGCGACCTGGCGCGGCAGGGTCAGCACGTCGCCAAGCCGCAAGACCTGCTCAAAGATCCCTGCGTGCTGGAGTTTCTCGGACTGGAGGAAAGGGCCCGCTACTCCGAGTCCGATCTGGAATCGGCCATCGTTACCCATATTGAAAAGTTTTTGCTTGAACTGGGCAAGGGCTTCCTCTTTGAAGCAAGACAAAAGCGGTTCACCTTCGACGACGAACACTTCTTCGTCGATCTCGTGTTTTATAACCGGCTGCTGCGATCCTACGTACTTATAGACCTCAAGATTGGCAAGCTTACACATCAAGACCTTGGCCAGATGCAGATGTACGTCAACTATTTTGACCGCCACGTCAGAACCGAGGCGGAGAACCACACCATCGGCATCGTGCTCTGCAAGAAAAAGAATTCCGCCCTGGTCGAGATTACCCTTCCCAAAGACGCCAACATCCACGCCCGCGAATACCAGCTCTACCTGCCCAGCAAAGAGGAACTGCAACAAAAACTTATTGAATGGACAAGAGAGCAGGGTGGAGAGGAAGAATAAAGTCTGAAAGAATCGTTCTCGCGCTGCCTGTTGTTCCATCCCGCCGCCGTTTCAAAGGGAAGCGCAAGGGAGGGGACAAATTGTCTCTCCCCTTTGAAGGCCTCGGCCAGAGAGGGATCGCGGACGGTTTTCTCTGGCGCCGAGCGACGGTTAAAGGGGACACTGGCCGGTGATGCGCCCTATCATTCTTATTTGCGGGTCGGAAGAATCGGCGCTCTGTTTGCACGAGGCCGCAGCCTAGAGCGACGGACCCCTATGGACGAAACTGGACGCAAGCTGCTGAATGGGGGTAGATATGGGGGTACATACATACAAAAAATCCGCAATTCGCTCATTTATAAATAGTTATGGTTTGATACGAATCCAGTCGTGCCTACCATATTTATCAATAACATAGCTGGAAGGCCCTGAATTTTTCACCTGTAAAACCTCACCTGCTTCCGTTTTCGCGGTCCCTATACCCTATTGAACGGTCTGCGATTCGGGTGCAAAGCCCGCATCATTGAGTCCTGCGCGGCCAACATCGACGAATTTACCCGGTAAGCGTACAGCCCGAGCGTGGTCGAGACGTTGGCATGGCCTAGATGCCCTTGAACCATTTTTATTTCCGTTCCCTGATTGACCAGCCAGCTTGCCAATCCGTGCCGGAAGTTGTGGAAGCCGAACCGTTGCCCCTTCTTGAGCTTCACCTTCTGCTCGGCCAGACGACGAATGACCTCTCCCAAATGCTGCCGAAGCCCTTCATACAGCACTCGGCGCCGGCATTTGGGAATAAAGGCTACCTGCTACTGCCACTCCGGCAGAGCCGGGGGATATCCTC
>Ga0255355_1001130_pt1 | contig 13058 bp, 17 predicted proteins | sample HBST75metaG_FD_189943 | JGI IMG/M metagenome (GOLD analysis project Ga0255355, IMG submission 189943) | Peat soil microbial communities from Stordalen Mire, Sweden - H.B.S.T75 | ecosystem: Environmental > Terrestrial > Soil > Wetlands > Peat | place: Sweden: Norrbotten County, Stordalen Mire...
CCTTGGCCCAGCACCGGCTAAACCACCGGCCAAGAAAATGCCTCGGCTACAAAACGCCACATCAAGTCTTCTGGGAACAGTTACACTCTAACAAACCCGTTGCACTTCGTTGTTGAATCCGCCCTTGAATACGACTTCAACACAATCGTCTCAGGACATGTATCAAAACTGGGCGGCCGGGAAGATGTCATCGAGGGACGTGAGTATCTTCATGACCTTGTGAACATCTCGCGAGAGGCCCTCGAGACGATCGAAATCGAATACTTCACAAAACAATTGGGGAGCGGCCTCCACAAAGGAAACTTCCGAGGTGCAGAAGAGAACTATTTCAACGCTCTGACCAATTACGTCACGAAGAAGATGCTTGAGAAGGCGACATCTAATGGCAAGCGATGGGCGGAACGGCTCAACGGCGCCGACAGCATGACGAAGCATAACGCATTCTCAATGGTTGAGAAGACGCGCCTGGAGCGCTCCCATAACGGCTATGTGTTGCGCGGCGGCAAGAAACCGTTAAAGTTCTTCGCGTAGGGCGTGGGGTGTCTGCGAACGAGTGATCTTCTTCAGTGCCCCGTCCCTCTAGATATTGCAAAAGCGGGACGGGGCACCGGTGGCGCTGGCCTTGGAGGTGAACGAAGGTGAACACAGAAGTTGAAAATCGGACTATTCGAGCTGCGGTGGTCCGCGAGAAGGGCGGCCCTTTTCTTTTCGAGGAATTGGAACTTGATCAACGGCTTCGTGAAGATGAGGTTCTCGTCAGAATCGTGGCAGCGGGCGTCTGCCAGACCGACGCTCATGTGAGAAGTCAGGAGTATGCGGTTCCCCTGCCCCTGGTTCTCGGGCATGAAGGCGCGGGAATCGTCGAGAAGGTAGGTGATGCCGTCACAAGCGTGAGGGACGGGGATCATGTGGTGCTGTCGTACCCCGCCTGCGGACATTGTCATCCCTGTCTGCTTGGCAACCCTGCCTATTGCGAACACGGGTTTGAATTGTGCTTTGGGGGTTCTCGCTTGGATGGCTCTTCTGCTCTCTCCCGAAAGTTGACCGATGGTTCTCGCGAGAAGATCCACGCACACTTCTTCGCTCAGTCTTCCTTCGCGACCTACGCCATCGCGATGGAGCGAAATGTCGTCAAGGTTCCGGAGGATATTCCTCTCGAACTGATGGCTCCGTTGGGCTGCGGGATGCAAACGGGTGCTGGAGCTGTCCTGAATTCGCTCCGGATCGCTGCTGGTTCCAGTATGGCCGTATTCGGAACGGGTGCCGTTGGATTGGCAGCGGTGATGGCTGGACGAATTGCGGGCGCGGCGCCGATCATCGCGGTTGACATAAATGACGATCGTCTGAAATTGGCGGCTTCCTTGGGTGCCACCCATATCATCAATGGCCAGAAGGAGGATACCCGCGCGCGAATCACGGAGATCACGAAAACCGGCGTCGACTACGTTCTCGAAATGACCGCTCACCCTCGGATGCTAAAGCTCGCGTTGGAAGTATTGGCGCTGCTCGGAACGGCCGCACTGGTCGGTGGCGCGCCGGCCGGTACCGAAGCACCTATTGATATGAATACTCTTCTGAATGGTCGCACATTGCGCGGAGTTGTTCAGGGGGACGCTATTCCTCAGGTGTTCATTCCCAAGCTGGTTGATTTCTACCGGGCCGGACAGTTTCCATTCGATAAACTCGTCCGGTACTACGACTTTAAGGACATCAATATGGCATTTGACGACACTCGGACCGGGACTACGATCAAACCGATTCTTCGCATCGGTGCCGTGTAATGTCAGGAAGGTATTTACGGCTATGAAAGCTCTGCGATTTAGCACGTTCGGCCCGCCCTCAGTGTTATCGATTGAGGAGGTTCCAAAGCCGGAGCCAGGTGACGGTGAAACGCTCGTTCAGGTACGAGCGGCTGCCATAAATCCGAGTGACGTGAAAAACGTCATGGGCCTCTTCCCCGTAACGACACTGCCGCGTACTCCAGGACGCGATTTCTCAGGCGTTGTTGTGGGCGGTGGAGGTGAGGTGGGAGAGGAAGTATGGGGCAGCGCTCCAGGTTTTGGCATGACTCGTGACGGCGTACAAGCTGAATTTGTGGTCGTCTCGACAGAGGTTCTCTCGCGCAAACCAAAGAACCTGAGCATGGAACAGGCTGCCGCAATCGGTGTGCCTTTCATCACCGCGTGGGCAGCCGTAGTTCGCGCAGCACAACTGGAAGCCGGCGAGACAATTTTGATCATCGGAGCTGCGGGTGCAGTTGGTCAAGCGGCCACGCAAATTGCAAATTGGAGGGGGGCTCGAGTGCTTGGGGCTGACCGCAAGTCAGATCCCATTGCGGGCGCCGAAGCTGTGATCGACACTACCGAGGAGGATCTTCGTGAGCGGATTCTTGCGTTGACGAACGGTAAGGGTGCCGATGCTGTGTTCGATACAGTTGGCGGACCGATGTTCGAGAAGGCATTGCGATCATTGCGCCTTGGAGGCCGGCAAATTGCGATTACAAGCGTGGGCGACCCACGGGTGAGCTTCAACCTGGTCGAGTTCTACCACAATCTCTCCCGCTTGATAGGTGTTGATAGCAACCACTTGACTTCGCGCGACATTGCTGAAATTTCCAACGAGTTGCGGCCCGGCTTTGAATCGGCTCGTCTTAAGCCCCCTTCAATAGCGATCATTCCCTTTCAGGAAGCTATTGGGGCATACGAAAGAGTTGCCAACGGCCATGCAACTGCAAAACAGGTTCTAGCAATTTCGTAGAGGTCTCAAAGAAATTGGTGACGTCAGGCTCCCTGATGATATCCGTCTAGGAACCAAGAAAAGTTCCAACATGGCTAATCCGTCAGTCCCCGATAGCGATCTACCTTGTTCCGAATGCGCACACCAATTTGAGAGATGAGTAGACGCCGATGACATTTCTTTTGGTCCGGATACTGAAACTGATTGGGCCGGCTCTTTCTGGCTTTTTGCAGCTCGAAGCCGGGAGCGAATACCTCTTTCACGGCTGAGATCAAGAGCTGCAAACTGCACGGGCTTGAATCCAATGCCCAGATCAACTGGGTAGACAGCAACGGCGCATTCCCCTGTGCGGCACATCTGCAAAGGTTGTTATGGCAGCATCATTCACCATTGCGACGGTGGCTTGGCGGAATGCCTTTGAGCTCTCCTTTGGAGAATATGACTCTTACACGAGGTGATCAGCGCTAATGCGCCAGGATTGTGCTGCCTATATTTCAAAGGTTTCGCGCGTGACGGAAATGCTGCAAGGCAAGTGGAAGCTGCAAATCCTCTGTGCCATGCGTACCGAACCAGTTCGGCTCGGCCAACTGACTCGTCTGATTCCATCTGCATCAAAGAAGGCGCTTCGAGAGAGCTTGAGGTCTCTGGAGGCGGCTGGGATTGTTGTGCGACGCGATATGAGCATTACAGTTCTTCACGTCGAATACGACTTCGCGGACGACATGAGAGCGGAGGTATGCTCTCTTCTTGATCATCTGGTCGACTGGGAAAAGATTTTTGAAGCCAAAGGGAATGAGAAAGAAAAAGCTCTCTTCTGATGAGACATTCGGAATTCGTGCGTATCTCGACTCAACTCTGAAGATGTTGTCCTATTTGGGAAAGCCTGCCTGACGAAGCTCGCGTCGCACGGTACGGTAAACCTCATCATAAAGAGGCAATGCTTCCATCTGATGGGCGAGACGACCGTTCCAGAGCGCTCTTAACCGTGCTTCCTTTGCCATAATGCGATCTTCGAGTCCGGCAATATCTTTTTCCCGAAAGCGAAGCTTTTCCGTGATGGCTCCGATGAGATGACCGATTTCGACACCCGCATGAGAAGTCAGAAACCACAGATCGTAGAGATCCCGCGGCTCGTTTCGAGCCCAGTCCTGGAGAGCTACGATCTTTTCGGTGGCGATTTCATTCAGGCTATACAGGGAGATAGAGCGATCCGCCGGTACGTCGTCGAACTCTGCATAGGCGCGCCGTACCGGAAGCAGTTCGACCGGGAAGAGCAGAATCTCCGAGATCGTAATGTCCACCTTGACTGTGTGTGTGGTCGGCAGTGGGCCTTGATATCTTTCTGTCCTGCCAGGTTATGTCGTCATGAGACTCGGCATGGGCGTGTCGATGACCCTCTCCACCAAGGCCATCACCTCGTCCGCGGACGGCCCTTCGAAGGGGGATGTTTCAAACTCGATGGGCCGCCTCTTTTGCGGACGGTGGCAGCTTTGACCTCCAGGCCTGGGGCACCGAGCTCACTAGCTGCCTGGAAAATACTGAAGGCTTTTGTTTGCATGGTGGTTCCTCGACTGGTGGTCAATGAACACGACGGCGCTGTCTTGCGCTGTATAGAGTTTGTTGTACTGGCTCATGTTTTCTCCTTTCTCACTGAGTTGGGATTTTGGCCACCGCTTCCAAGTCGATCTCGATTTCGACGTCTGGCCCCGGTGCCGGGAACGCGCCGAGTTCTTCGAGATCATCGCGCGTCATGCCGAAATCGTCGCGCTTCATCACCGCGGACCCATGGAAAGCCACACGCGCCGGTTTGCCAGGCTGAGAGGGAGCCGTCCCATTGAAGTTGAAGGTCAGCGGCACGACCTTCGTCACGCCGCGAATGCTCAGAGAGCCGTCCATCGTCCAGGAGTTTTGCAACACGCGGCGGATGCCGCGCCCGTGGTAGGTCATCGTCGGGAATCTCTTCACTTCAAAGAAGGCCGGGCCGCGAAGGTCCTCGTCGCGCATGATGTTCTGCGTGCTGATACTGGAAGTATCGATCGTGATGTAGACACTACATGCGGCCAGGTCCTGCGTCACCGTGATGGTTCGCGCTGCCGTGCGAATCATGGCGCAACATGAACCCAGCCGGATTCGACTTTCGTCTCGTAGGTGCGAATGGATTCCGTGCGAATGTCCTTCATCAGCGTGCCGACGTGTTGCAGGTATGCGGTCAGTATAGGTGGAAGGCTCTCGTTGCCCATGTCCGCTGGAACCGGGCCGGAGAGGGCTTGGCCCGTGGTGACGTCGAACTGGGCGCAGTGCATGGCGCAGGTGACAAACTTGCCGTCGAGCGTGCCCAATTCCAGCGGGGCATTCATGTGTCCGCAGCGTCGCTGGATGGCGTAATAAGTTCCGTCGTAATTGCAGATTACAATCTCGTGTCCGTCGAGCTCGACGGTTTTCATCCCGCCGGGCGCGATCTCATCGGTGCTTATTGCGCGGATGAACTTGTCACTCAAGGCCCACATCCTTTGGCGGCAGTTGGGGCAGGCTGTCCGGGTCCATGACATCCTTGTGGACGAAGAGGCCGCACCAACAGCGTTTGATGGCATCGAAATGTTTCCGGTGGAAGGGAATGCATGGGCAGACGATCTGCATGTCGCGCGCGCGGTCGTGGCGCACCGGTTGGCATGGGCAGAATGGGATGCCGTGCTTGCCCTCCAGCGTCACCTCCTGTTCGAGTAGAAAGTCCACCAACTCCACGTCGGGCGTGAATTTGAAGCCCAACGGCTCGACGACCTTGTCGAAGAAATAGTGAAGCGCCTTTTTTCTTGATTCAGTATCCATTCATCACCGCCTTACAATCTCAGCGCGCTCGAATAGAGATCCGGCTGATAGCCCGAGATGACTTCGTCGCCGATCTTGACGAACGGGAAGCCAGTGGCGCCGGCGGCATCGAGTTCCTGCAAAATTTTTCCCTGAGTCGCCTCGTCGGCGAGATCGTAGTCGATGTAAGTGAACGGGATGTTGAGCTCGGCAAAAAACTTCTTCGTCTTGCGGCACCAGGGACAAGTTGAGAGAGTATACATACTGACTTTTTTCATGCCATTTCCTTTCAACCGAGGTTAACGAACAGCTTGCCTGCCTCCAGCTTTGTGGGGTACACAGCGAGGCCAAGCTCCTGCGCATCGAGGAACCTGCCGGTTCGAACATCGAAACGCCAGTCATGGCATGGGCAGACGATCGTGTAACCCTCCAGCCTTCCCAGAAACAGCGGACACGCCATGTGCGCGCATTTGCCTGAGACAGCGTAGACCGCAGCGCCGACGCGCGCCAGAAGGACATTCACTCCCAACGGCTAGACCGGCACCATCCGACCCTCTGGCAACGCGCTATCGTCCAAAACGTACGTCCAGTTGGGCCCACTGATTGAAGCGGCTCCTGTCTTTCCCGGCAATTCTGATTCTTGGGTGATTTTCATCTCTTGGCCTTTGTAACTAGTGCGGAACCGCTCTTTGGCCTTCGGGCATCTGGGGGCCTACACGCGCTTCTCTCTAACCGAGCCCTTTCGGTGCATCTTCCCTTTCCGAGATGATCCGATCAAATTTTCCATTTTGGGTCTGCGAGTCGCTGACTGTACACCCAGGGGTTCCTTTTTCAGATACACCTAGAGATTGGAATTCTCGGGGGCGGCGTGTCTGTAGAAAATTGCTCACCTTGACTACTTAGTCGGTTCAATTGGAAGCCAATCTGCGACTCCTTTGTGTAAGCGAACGACCTGCTTAATCTGCCCTTATCGAGGAAAGTCAGCTTGACGAAGCTCACGACGCACAAGGCGGAAGACCTCCGCGAACTGCGGTAAGGCTTCCATCTGATGCCCGAGACGGCTATTCCAAAGGCTTCCTAGCCGCGCCTCTTTCGCAAGGATGCGATCTTCAAGACCAGCGATTTCCTTTTCCCGGAAGTGGAGCTTATCTGTGATTGCTCCGACGAGATCGCCGATTCGGATACCAGCGCGAGAAGTGAGGAACCAGAGATCGTAGAGGTCGCGCGGCTCGTTGCGAGCCCGGTCCTGGAGAGCTACGATCTTTTCGGTGGCGATTTCGTTGAGGCTATACACTGTGACCGGACGATCTTTCGGTATGTCGTCGAACTCTGCATAGCCGCGCAGGACAGGAAGCAGTTCGACTGGAAAAAGCAGAAGCTCCGAGATTGTGATGTCCACCTTGACCGTGTTCGATGTTGGCAGCGGTCCTTGGTAGCGGAGGTAAAAGGTGTGGCTGTTGACGTGCGTTTGGCGATCCTCACTCTCGAAGGCGAAGCGTATGCCCGAGGCTTGGGCCACCAATTCATACACTTCTTCGAGACCTTTGCGAATCTCCCCAAACTCCACCTTCTTGGCAAGCGTGAAATCCAGATCCTCCGAAAAACGATAGTCGCCGAAGTGGCAGCGTTTGAGTGCGGTGCCGCCTTTGAAAATGAGGAGGTCGCGGAGCTTGCTTTGGCTCAGGCCGACCAGGAACCAGGCCAGGCAGTAGTCCCGCTCCAGCACGGCTTCGGGGATACGCCGGCCGCCCTGCTCCTTGTACAGCCGGTTTGCGAGAAGAGAAATGTTACGCTGTGGAATCATGTGTGCGGAATAGCCTCCAGTTCGTCGATACCGATGTTGAGTTGCAGACGCCAGCGCGCCTGGAAGGGACCGGACTTCGGTAACGTCGGGTCTAGCCGGTCATAGGTTGAGGTCAACTTCGACCGCAGCGACGTGAGTTGGTCCGGCGAGGCCATCGCATAGAGTTCCAGCAGGAACCCGAGCCGCCGTCGAAGAGCACCACTCGAAAAGTGCTGCACGTAGTCGAGAAGTTGTGGAACCTTGATCTCAGTCCGGCTCATCCAGAGAGCCTTTGCCACCTCCGGGATGCCGCCCGCGTATTGCGGCTGACGGAGCCCATCGAGGATGGTTCGTTCCTTATCGCTGACCATGACGGACTGCTGCTTCGTGACCCACACTTGCGTCAGGCCGAAGAACTCCGTCGACTTGACCGCGACGAAGCGGTACTCGTGTCCGTGGATCGAGCGCGGCGGCGTCCGCAGCGTCGAGCTGACATAGATCGTGAACTGCGGCTGAGTGACCATGCGGTGCAACTCCATCGCGGAAGCGTGCGAGAGGAAGTAGGGGTGTCCCTCGCACATCTCTCGGGCGATCACATATGGATCGCCGACGTACTCGGTCGCCCGACCCAGTTCGAAGGGAACAAGCGTGTAGAGGCCGGCGCGGAGCCGGGTGACGAGCCCCCGCCGCTCCGCCTTGTGAATCAGAGTCCGGGCCGAGGAGCCGCGCAGTCCGGTGATCCCTTCGACATCGCGGAGATTGAAGGTGGTATGGCCGCGTTCGTTGAGTTCCACCCATAGGGTGGAGGATCTGGGGCCCAGTGTTTTCAACGTGGGTACAGAAGTTTCCAATCTGGGTGGAGCATTTCGCGAGTTGTATTCTGTGCTCATATAGTTCCCTCGCAGGGAACGAAACAAGAATACAGTATCACATGACCATGCTATTGTCTGCACGAAACGTTCCCCCGCAGGGAACATTTCGTGATTCAGATGTCATTTGAACCCACGACCTCTGCCGTTCTGCGGAAAAGGTCTTTCGGTTATTCTTCGCCAAAAAACGCGCAAATCCGCACAACCCACGATGCAATCGACAGAGGTCTGGTGGACAGAGGACGTGGGTTCGTTAAGGGCGCAATAAAGGGCGCCAAGGGGGTCTCAGGGCTCCAAAAATGGCCATCCGGGCTCCTGATTTCTATAAGTTACAAAATCGCTCCTTGCTGTCACGGCAGAGGTCGCGAGTTCGAGCCTCGTCGTCCCCGCCAGATTCTAAAGGACTTAAGTCCAATCTGGCATGTGACATTAAAGTACAAAAAAGTACAACAAGAGATTTCGAGCCCTCAGATTTCGAGCCCTCTTTGGGTGGGCTGGACAACAACTTTAGGACAAAAAAGGGGCTCCTGGCCGACGGCGATAGCTTCGACGCATTCCCAGGCACCGGGCCTGTCCATCACGAGTTCCGCTTGAATCTTCAAAAGCTTAAGATAGGCTTCGGTTTCTCTGTCGCTTGCAGTGAAGCGGTTCATGAGATCGACCGCCGAATGGAAGTCTCTCGATCCCTGCCGCCGGGGGCGCTTGACGGCCTGTGGCGTCGCTGTGCCACCATGCCCACTACCTACTCGCCCTGAAGCATGTCTTCAGATGTTTCTCGCCTTCCGCAGTCTCGTGTCTGATTTACGATTGAATTCTATGAGTTTCACCCGTTCCATGCTGACCGTCGTTGCGCGCCTATCGAGCTACAAAGGCATAATCGGCAAAATGCTTTTGTTTGCCCCACTGCTTGCCGGCAGCGAATTGCGTAGTGAGTCGCCTTCTACCGCAGAGCCACGTGTGACGATCGATGCTGGAATGCTCAGCGGAACGCACTTCGGCGCCGATCCAGCGGATGTCGCCTTTCTCGGCATTCCTTATGCTGCCGCGCCGGTCGGGAATCTACGCTGGCGTCCCTCTCAGCCTCCTCCAGCGTGGCCAGGAGTCCGCGAAGCGAAGGCGTTCGGTCCCGCCTGTCCCCAGTTACCCAGCGGCTGGCTGCCTGAAATGCTAGGTCGCAAGCAGATGGTCACTGACGAGGCCTGTCTCTACTTGAATGTGTGGACGACAAATCTGCCCGCGTCATCTGCGACTTCGTCTCACGCGTCCTCGGCTCGCAAAGCTCCCGTGATGGTCTGGATTCATGGGGGCGGTAACGTCGAAGGTTCGCAGGAGTGGCCACCACTCGGGCCAACGTTAGCCAGGCACGGTGTAGTCGTCGTCAGCATCAACTATCGTCTCGGCGTCTTCGGCTTCTTGTCGCTTCCTGGTCTCTCTTCCGAGTCCGCTCGACATTCCTCAGGAAACTACGGGCTGCTCGATCAGATCGAGGCGCTCAAGTGGGTGCGAAGGAACATCGATAAGTTCGGCGGCGACCCGTCAGAGGTTACTGTATTCGGCGCCTCTTCGGGTTCTCTTGATATATGCGACTTGATGGCTTCTCCTCTTGCTTCAGGCCTGTTTGAGAAGGCCATCCTGCAGAGCGGCTTCTGCGTGGACTCCAAATCATCTACGCTTGCTCAGGCAGAGGCCCGCGGGAAGATCCTTGTGCAGCAACTCGGCGTCGCAGGCGACGATCCTCATGCTCTCGAGACGCTTCGAGCCATTCCCGCCGAGCGGATGCTTCAACAAGCCGCGGCAGACCAACAGATAGACTTCGACCCGGTTGTTGACAAGTGGGTGCTGCCCGATCAGCCATCGAGCATCTTTTCTCAAGGCAAACAAGCGCGGATCCCGGTAATTATCGGCAGTAACGCGGAAGAAGTGTCCATTTTCGCGAGCCCCATTGTCGGAGGATCGCCGCACAGCCCGACGACGATCGACGCGTATCAGCAGTGGCTGCGCCACGAGTTCCATGATCTTGCTCCGGAAGTCTTTGCGGCCTATCCAGCCAACAGCGACGGCGATGTGCCCCGGGCTTTTCTCCACATGGATACGGATTATGAGTTTGGGTTTGGCGCGTGGCTTATGGCGCGCGAGACTCAAGCCATCGGACAGCCTGCGTTCCTTTACAACTTCACATATGTCGGCAGCGGGGAGTTTGCTTCTCTTGGGGCATTTCACAGTGAAGAGAGCATTCTTCTCAGCAAGAAGTACTGGAAAAGTTGGGTTAGCAGCCCTGACGACGAGCGGCTGTCTGAACTGCTCATCGGCTACTGGACACAATTCGCCAAGACCTCGCGCCCTGATGGCCCCGGACTTCCTTCGTGGCCCGCGTATGAATCAGGCACGGATCTATACCAGGAATTGGGCAGGCATACGGGGCAGGTCGCGTCCCACGCAGCCAGGCTCAGAGTCTTCATAAAGACATCCAACGCCGACTGATAGAAAGGGACTTTCTCCCCGGAAATTGCGACCGGAAGAGGGATGATACTGACGGGGGAAACTTTTCATTTCCCGGTGCATGGCAGACGCCGGATAGCTCTCCACGCTCGATCGCGCGGTGGCCCCTCAGTAATCTCGGCGGCATCGCGCCAAGGGTAGTCATCATCGAGCGGTTGAAGATGCTCATCCACCACCACAATGCTTGAGCCGTTGGCCTCGATCAATGCATGCAAATGATCCGCGTGCGATTGCGTGGCGAAGTTCGGGTCGGACTTGCTCCGGCGCAGCGGGTAATTCGCTACGCCGGAGCCGAGCCTGCCGGATGCATCATCGAAGATGGAGGCGCGAACGTTGAGGATTCCGAAGTCTACCCCGAGAACCCGGCTCATTGCGCAACGTCGCCACAGAGATAGACCTCGATGCCGAGTTCGCGGAAGGCAACTGCCTTGGCCATCAACGCTTCATGGGCTGACGCTGTGCCGCTGCAATAGGCCACTTGAATGTGGTTGGACTTGTGGCGTCCCATCAATTGATCGCGCGTGACGCCATGAAGCACGGCGTTCATGATGGGCCACTGCGGCGTGGTGATCTGCCAGCGGCGCTCGATCTCTTTCTGCGGCATCTCCACCACCGTGGCAGTGCCCAGGTCCGCCTTGAGCTTGTTATCCTCCACATAGATCCGGCTCCAGACGATTTCGCCCGGCTTGCAGACCCCTTTCAGCGTGCCTCCGCCAAGAGGAAAATACATGCTCGGCTGGCGTTCGCTCACCGCGTCCCGATACCCCCCGGCGAGATGCTGCGCCGGCACGGCGCCTGAAATCTCAAACAGCCACACAAACTGGCCGGCGAATTCCTCGCCGAAACGAATATCGTGCAGCGTCGTCTCCGGATCGAGCTTGAGCTGTTGCCAAACGCGATTCGTGATCAACGCATCGAGACCGGCACATTCGTCCACTTCATTGAAGTGGGGTAGCGCCTGCCCTTCATAGAGCACGCGATCGCTGCCGGCAGCAACCACCGGCGGCCGGTTTACGTTATTCAGGAGGCCCTCGGCCAGATCCGAAGCGGCGGTCAGGTCCTTGAGTCCTTGCTGATACTGGATGCCAATCGCATCGCAGCCAAATGCATCCGCGATGCGAAGCGCGGCAATGTACATACGGCATTGCTCGAGAATCTGGTCGTCGGTGAGTTCCGTCGCGGGATCGGAACCGGTGTGGAAGGTCATGCCGCGGGCATCGAGCCAGGTTCGGACCTGCTGTGCTTCTTCTTTGGGGACAATCCGCATTGCGGCATACAACGCCGACTGGCTCATACGTTCCTTGAAGATACCCATGGGGTGAAGCAGCTCGTCGGGAATGATGGCGTTATACATGCCCATGCAGCCTTCGTCGAATATCCCCATAATTGCCTTCTTGCGCAGAATCGTCTCCGCCACTGACCGGCCAATCCGTTCCGCGTTGCCGGGCGGAGTCTGAGGCTGGAAGGGTCTGACGTGAGAGGCGTCGTGTTGAATCCGGCCGCCGTTGAGCCAGGCTTTGAGCCTGTCGAGAAAGTAGGTATCGGTGAAATCCTCGCTCCAGAGCGTGTCGTATGCGACGCCAGCCTTGGTCAGCGAGGCGTTCAGGTTCAACATGCCGACGAGCCCGGGCCATTGACCGCTCCAATTGGCCACGGTCAAGATCGGGCCGCGATGGTGAATCAGGCCTCCCAAAACATGATGGGTATATTGCCACACCGCTTCCATCACGATCACCGGAGCGCTCGCGGGAATCTTCTGAAACACCTCCAGGCCATACCGCTGGCTATCGATGAAGCCGTGGCCCTTGCCGGGCACGACGGGATGGGCGCGCACCACATCGTGGCCAAGTTGATGAATGGCGCTGGTAAGGGCATCTTCGGCCGCCTTCTGGGCAGGCCAGCACATTTGATTGGCCGACAGGCGGAGATCTCCGCTGGCGACCATGAACAGGGATGAAGACATGCGATCCACCTCTCTCTGAAGCAAGACCAATGTACAGCAACCCGGTTCAACGTGTAAATAGGAACGTTACGAAATGGAATTATTCCAATCAATATTGAAAATCATGGTCATCGCGAAAATGGCCTGAATATCCGGTCCGCAAGGACCAGCGCGGAGCTTTTCCGATCAACGTTGAGGCGGGGCGGTCGAGTTCCTCACGCGCAGCTCCGCCGGGATGCGAATGTGAATCGGAGGGGTCTTCTCGCCCTCGGGCTGCAGAAACAACTGCAGCAGCAATTCGAATGCTTTTTCCCCGATCTCATGCGAATGTTGCGCAACCGCGGTGAGTGTGGGGTTGAAATAGTTTAACCACAGGTAGTCGTCAAATCCGAGCACGCTCAGGTCTCGCGGAACGTTCATTTTT
>Ga0255355_1001132_pt1 | contig 13037 bp, 8 predicted proteins | sample HBST75metaG_FD_189943 | JGI IMG/M metagenome (GOLD analysis project Ga0255355, IMG submission 189943) | Peat soil microbial communities from Stordalen Mire, Sweden - H.B.S.T75 | ecosystem: Environmental > Terrestrial > Soil > Wetlands > Peat | place: Sweden: Norrbotten County, Stordalen Mire...
AGTGCTGCCGCCGCTGACATTGGGTTGCACCAGAGGTACGGCCTGCGTGGGAGGCAATGCGACGGGCGCGGCCTGCGTCAGCGTGCGCGAAGCCACGCCCCAGGAGCCGTCGGAAGAGAGCTTGGGCACGCCGCGGAGCGCGCAAACAATGCCCAAGCCGCCGGTGGCGCTATCTTGAATCGGCGTGGCGTCAAACTCCGTGGCCCGCAGCAGGCTGTTGGCGCTGCCCACGTTCAGCGTGGCGTTGATGGGGCCGCCGGCTCCGTTTGCAAGCGCGCTGAAGTTGGCCATGTCAGAGACGGAGAGATGGCAGCCGGACTCCAGGCCAATGAATCCGGTGATCCCCGTGGAAGGAACGCAGACCCGCACCTCGCCATTCAGGTCAGGCAGCTTTGCGCCGCCCTGTACTACCTGGTGCTGCGGCTGGATGGCCAGGTCCGCATCGAAGGTGACCGGCTGAACCGAAACGATCGGCGGATTGCTTCCGCCGGAACTGGCTCCGTCGGGAGTGCCGGGGGTCCGCAAAGGAAGGCCAAGTTCCTGAATGTTTTTGACGTTGATGAGGCCGTTGATGAGGCCGGCTTGAACCTGATCGGCGGTAATGAGGGTCGAGGCGGGGTAGTTGAACAGGCCGTCGCTCGCCGCCTGCCAGCCGCTGTCATAACGCTGCACCACGCCGGAGGCCCGGCGATCGATGGTGATGGTGCGAACCACTCTGATGGCCCAGGGATAAACAATGCTTCGAACCTGGATGACTTCATGGCTGGTGCGTCCGACAAGCACATGGAAGAAAGCCTTGATGACATCGGTAGTATCCGGATCGCTGTTGGTCCATTCGCTGAAGGTGCTGGCGCCGTATCCGGTGAGGTCGTAGCGGCGCAGAGGGACGCCGGGGCTCAAGACGCCCGCCACAGGATCGGTGAAGTGGGAGCTGAAGATGCCCGCAACATCGGTGCCCAGGACCATTTCTCCATAGGAAAGCGCAGGCAAAGGCGGGTGATCGGCCGGGGTGCGGAGATAGGTGCGTCCGGCCAGCACGGGGTCGGGCCGCGTGGAGTCGGGCGCGGCAAAGCTGAGTTGCCAGGCGCCTGTATAGATGGCTCCGGAGGGCGTGGATGCGGCAGGAAACACGGGCTGAACCAGGCTCAGGCCGGAAAGCACGGTGTCCTTGTCCGCGGTCGCGGCCAGCGTTCCCACCATGCCGAAGGGCAAGGTGAGTCTTGCGGTGAATCCGCCGGTTCCCGCATCCAGCACGGCCTGCAACGACTGCAACGGCGAGATGGGGATGAGGCGCAGAGTCGCCGAGGCGAAGCGGACCTGAGTGAATGGGCCGTCTCCCTTGGGATTGAGCAGGTCCGCGCTGTTGACGCCGGGGTCCACGGCCGTGGAGAGGTTGTACATCGGTTCCCAGGCGATGGCCGGCAGCGTGGTCAAGGGAAGCAGAGATGCCGGGCCGCGCACCGACAGGCCGTCGATCCTGTACTCCCGATCCTGGCGTTCGCCGATCTCAACTTCGACGCCGAGTTGGCTGGCGCGGGTTGAAAGATCGAGCAGCACGGCGCCAGCGGGAGCGGCCGGCAAAGGCGTGGGATCGCGCCCAACCGATTCATCGACAATTCCGGCATCTTGCGATGCGCTCTCCGCGCTCAACGGGGCAATCTGCTGCGAAACCGGCTGCATCTCGACCGGCTCGAAGTGCCGTGGAGGAGCAAATGCGGAGTCCAGCGGCGAAACAGCGGTGGAACCCGCCTCGGTGCTGGGTGGAAGCGCGGGATGCGGATGCGCCATGTCCAGCAAACGCAGCTTCGCCTTGCCCGGCGCGGTCCAGCCCACCTCGGCCAGCAGGTAACCGGCAATGACGCTTCCGCCCGGCGCGGATGAATCGAAGTTTACGGGAGACTTGTCCACCAGCCCCGGCGCCAGACCGCCGGTATAGGGATCGGGCAGATAGAGTTCCACCAGCAGATAGTCGAAGAGAAGCAGGAGCAAGCCTTCGTTGGCGTTGAAATGCGCGTCGGTATGGGCCTCGACCAACAGCGCCAAAGGCTGGTTCACTTCAAGAAGAGCATTATCCAAAGCCAGCGGATAAAGGGCCGGCGCGTGCTTGCGCTTTGGGCCGCTCTTCTCAGGAACAGGCAAGGCCGAGTACGCCACCAGCCGATAACTTGAGTTAGTGCGGATAAGGCCGACGATTCCTTCAAGAAAATAGGCCGGAACACGCGCTCCGCTGGCAAGCACCGGCCGATCAATGAGAGCGCCGAGCATGGCCCCCAGTTCGAGAATTTCGTCCGATTTTCCAAGTGCGTAAAGGAGCATTTGACCGGCAGCTCGAGCGGCAACCAACTGGCAGCGGCGCTGGCTGGGAGAATCCTGATCCACCCAAAGTTGGAACTGCTGCTCAAGCTGCACGCCCGGCGCGGAGCCGGAGGCCAGCGAGAAGATTATGCCTTCGTTCAGGGCGATCAGGGTTCCGGCCGCGGATAACTCCGGACGGGGCAGGCCGGTCCATTGGCAGCAGATGCCCGTGCTGAAGGCGATGACAAACTCGCCCGCGCTGAAGGCCGTTCCCAGCGTGGCCGGGGTGGTGGAGGCGCACACGTTCAGGGCCCAGCCGGCGCTCTCTATCTTTGCCGAACCGCTCAGAGTTACCATCTTGCCGGCAACGGACTTAGGCTTGAACACGGGCTCGGAAGATAGTCCGGGGATATGTAACATCTGGAGAATGGAGCTATAAGCGGGCTGCCGATTGGCATACGCACAGCCGATGTGCTCACCGTACAAGGTCGCCGAGCAGTCGCCGCAGGAGATCGACGGCGATCCGCTGGGAGGAAAAGTGATCGCAATGCTGGCCGGTGCGGTCACCTTGGCCTGGAATCCGGCCGGCCCGGCCGGCTTCTGCGCCGGAACCAAGTTCAGGCTGATGGTGGCGCTCGCCGGGACATCGACCACCGTGGAAGCAAGGGAGATTGGCTGGTCGCTGGAGATTGTGCCGGATTGAACGGCAATTCCCGCAAAGCTGCCCGCGGGCGCGCTGGAATCGAAGGGCTTGACAGCGATCCACACAGAGCCGGAGACGATTTTGGCCTGCGCCGGCGCCCCGAACTGCAAGATGGACAGCGGCGCCACGCACAGGACCGAGCCAGCGCGCACAAACTCGACCGTCTCTGAGAAGTTATAGATATGAATCCACTTTGAAACATTGACCTGCAAGCTGGCGCTGGATACCGCGACAGGTCCATAGGTGGCAGACGGCACCAGCGCGCGCGCCCACGCCGGACCTTCAAGCCCGCCCAGTGCGGTGGGCTCGCGATCCAGAACCGCAACCCGAGTTAGTATCTCCTTGGCCAGCGCAAGAGGAACGATCTTGCCGATCCAATCCGGAGCCGCGGCCTTGGGCGCCGATTGCGGCGATGCAGCGGCGATCGGCACAGCGTCGTCGGTTGCGGAAGCACTGGCGGCGATTGCCGGCGGCTTTGAAAGATCGATTCCCTGCCATCCGGCTGGAACGCCGAGATCTGTCGCGAGTTGATTGGCGCTTTGTCCTGAGGCTATGGCTCGCGCCATCGCGATTTGCACTGCATCCAAAGCGGTGGCGCTGGAGGCTGTAAACGACGGCAGCTTGGATAGTTCAGATGCGAGTGCATCCGCACTGAGACGTTGGGGCGTGGCCATAGAGATCTCCTCGACCGCTGTTGCACCCGTGGCTCAAACAATACTGAAACTCCGATAACCCGTAGGTTCAGGGAAGAATCGAGCGCGCCCCAACCTGACCCATGGGATCGGCTGGCGACGAAGGCAGCGACGTCCAAAGAAGGACAAATTGAAAGAGAACCGGATGTCAGGATTTTTTGACGAATGGAGTGGCAGGATGAAATACGCCTTCGAGGAAGAGAATTCCCTGACGAAAGAAGTTTGCTACTTCGGGGCAAAACTGTCAAATGAAATTTCGGCTTTTATGAGCGGCTCAACCGCCTGACTCATCACGTTCACATCTTGGAAATGAACGCGACAGCTACCGCCTCAAGCAGAGCCGCCGCAAACGACTCCCATCCTCCGAACGCTGAACTCCCCTTCCGAACGCACTCGGGGGAGAAGGGCCGCATCCGATACGCTCCAGCGGCCCTTCTCCCCCGCAATTTCACAACAACTTCGCATCCAATTACCTGCGCAGTGCATAACTCCGCCATGGGAAGCATGGGTGTTTCAATCTCGGTCATAGGCCGTTCGACTCTTGCACAACTGTTATGGCATCCCGCCCGGCTCCGATAAGGGAATCGTGAGGCTGACGATGCGGGAAAATGAGGCAGGGCAAGCAATGAGCGTACCTTGGGCGATGGAGATGAAGGCGATCTCGATCGAGGATCCTTCGCGGCTGGTGCAGACCCTCACGGGCGCAATTCTGGGCTGTGGCGGCTGGGTTCTGAGCCGCGGCGCAAGCGATACCGGCACGGTGACCATGCTGTTCGAGTTTGAGCGGCAGGCGTGCGTGGATATCTATAGTGTGCTGATCGCCGCGGGGTTGGAACTGAGCCAGAGCGGGCATCTCCGCTTCACGGAACTCTGCCAGTGTACGCGCAACCATTATCAGAATTGCGGCGCGGAGATTGCCAGCATCGACCTGGAAATTAAGACGTTTCCGATGGAGATGACACACGGCGCATGTGCCTCGCCGGCGGTGTGAGCGGTATCAGCCGGCCTCGACCAGCCCATAGCGGCGCTGCCATGCCTCTTTGAGCCGCGCCCAGACGCGCGCCCGCTCGGCTTCAGTGACATTGGCTTTATCGGGAGCTGGAGCCGTGGCAAAGCGGGCAGCCTCGATCTTGGCCAGCTCCAGCAATTGCCGGTCGCGCACCAGGTTGGCCACGCGAAAATCGGGCAGTCCGGCCTGCCGGGTACCGAAGAACTCGCCTGGACCGCGCAGGCTCAGATCCAACTCGGCCAGCTCGAATCCATCCTGGGTGCGGACCATGGCGTTGAGCCGCTCCTCGGCGAGCGGAGAGACGCGCGGGCCAGTCATGAGGATACAGTAGCTTTTGGCCGCGCCACGGCCCACGCGGCCGCGCAACTGGTGCAACTGCGCGAGGCCAAACCGCTCGGCATGTTCGACCACCATCAGGGTGGCGTTGGGCACATCGACGCCGACCTCGATGACGGTGGTGGCCACCAGCACGTCGGTTTCTCCGCGCTGAAAACGGCGCATGACGACCTCTTTCTCGTCCGCATCGAGGCGGCCGTGGAGCAGGCCTACGCGCAGGCCGGCCAGCGGGCCGTTGCTGAGTTTTTCGTGCATCTCGACGGCGGATTTGAGGCCCGATTTCGCGGCGGGGTTGGCCTCTTGCGCGGCCTTGGGGAAAAGTTCCGCTGTTTTGCCCTTGCGGGCGGATTTGCGGGCGGGGAGCGGCGGAGGGTCAATCCCGGCCTCGGCATCGTCGTGCGAGAAGTCCAGTTCCGGCTCGTCTTCCTTCGTTCCCTCAATGACCGGGTAGACGATGTAGGTCTGACGGCCCTGCGCCGCCTGCTTGCGGACGAACTCCCACACTTCCTCAGCCCGCTCGCCGGGCACGCGGCGAGTGACGATGGGCGTGCGCCCCGGCGGCAACTCGTCCAGAACGCTCACGTCGAGGTCGCCGTAGAGCGAGAGCGCCAGCGTGCGCGGAATGGGCGTCGCGGTCATCACCAGCATGTCCGGCTCGGTCTGGTCGGGCTTCTTCATCAGCTTGAATCGCTGCATCACGCCAAAGCGGTGCTGTTCGTCCACCACCACCAAGCCCAGGCGGTCGAACTCGACCTTCTCCTCGATCAGGGCGTGGGTGCCGATGACCAGTTGCGCCTCGCCGCGGTTGATGAGGCCGCGGGTTTGGCGTTTGCGAGCCTCGTCGAGCGAGCCGGTCAGCAGCACGATGCGCGGCTTGCGGGAGGACTTTTCAAGCAGTTTGCGCATGGCCAGAAAATGCTGCGTGGCCAGAATCTCAGTGGGAGCCATCAGGGCCGCCTGGTAGCCGTTTTCCATGGCCACAAGCATCGCTTGCAGGGCCACGATGGTCTTGCCCGAGCCTACGTCGCCTTGCAGCAGGCGGCGCATGGGGCTGGGGCTGCGCATGTCGGCCACAATCTCGCCCAGCGCGCGTTTCTGCGCCTTGGTGGGGTGGAAGGGCAGCACTTCGCGGATGGCTTCGCGGACCTTGTCGGTGGTGGCAAAGCCGATGCCGGCGCGCTGCCTCATGCGGCGGCGCTTGAGTTCGAGGCCCAGTTCCAGAAAGAAAAGCTCTTCAAAGATCAGCCGGCGGTGGGCCGGCGTGGCCGAGGCTTGCAGTTGGGCAAACGGCGTGCCCTCGGGAGGAAAATGAACCTCGCGCAGCGCTGCTTCGCGATCGAGCAGGCAGAGTCGGGCCAGCATTTCGCACGGCAGGCACTCCGGCACCGCGCCGCGCACCCCTTCGAGCAGGTTGAAGATCGTCTTGCGCTGCCAGCGCGAGGCCAGCCGCGCGCCGCCCAGCGACTCATAGACCGGAGTGATGCGGCCCACTTCAAGCATCTGCGTTTCGGCGTCGTCGGTCGAATCGGGCAGCAGCTCAAACTGCGGCTGGATCATCTTGAAATTACTGGTGGATCGCGAGGGCTCGACTTTGCCATACACAGCTATCGTTTGCCCGGCGTGAAACTTGCCGTTCAGGTAGGTTCCGTTGAACCAGATGCACTTCATCGCCAGGCGGCCCTGGCCGATGGTCAGTTCAAAGATGGGCGCCTTGCGGGTCCGCAGCAGCGCAGATCCGCGCACCTCGGCGATGACGCTGGCCGTCTCGCCCGGCTGCAATTCGTCAAGGCTGCGCGGATTCTGGCGGTCCTCATAGCGGAAGGGCAGGTGGTAGAGGAGATCCTCGGCGGACAATATTCCTTTAGCCGCGAGCAGTTCCGCCACCTTCGGACCTACGCCGCGCACGTACATCACCGGAGTATCGAGGCTGGGCACACTCCGCATGTTAAATGCCGCGTGTCGGGGAGGACAAACTCGGCAAGGGGCAGGGAACTGCCAAGCCGAGTGCGTGAGCCAATGCGTGGAATGAGGCCGGCTCACCGAGTTTGTGCGACAGGAGTTAGGTTTTTTGCAGGAAGTAAGCTTCAACTGCCTGCATCAAAGCCGCGTGATCGAGATATGGCTTTCTATTTTCGTACCGGGCGGCCCAACAGACCTGATTCACAATATCCCGCGGATAGCACGCCCGCAGCTCTTGCTTGAGGGTGTTGCGGATGAGATCAATGAGATCGTTGACCAAGCCTGCTTCGTAATTCAGTTCGCGATCGTGGGCAACGCGGCGAAAAATTTCGTGAAAATGTTCGACTGAAGCCGCGCCGATTCGGATCTTTGTTTGAATTCTTCGCAGGAAAGCGGCATCCACCAACTCGGCGGGATCCATGTTGGATGCAAACACGACCAACATTTCAAACGGGATCTCAATTTTCCTTCCGCCGGCCAGAGTCAGAAAATCGATCGCGCGATCAAGCGGAACGACCCAGCGGTTGAGCAGTTCATCCGGGTGTACCCGTTGCCGCCCGAAATCGTCGATGATCAGGACCCCATTGTTAGCTTTCATCTGTACGGGGCCGACATAGAATTTTGTCCCCGGATTGAATTGCAGGTCGAGCATCTCGACCGTCAACTCTCCGCCGACGAGCACTGCGGGGCGGGCACAGCGCACCCAACGCTCATCCTGGTCGCCGGATTCCGGATTGTTTGTGCGCTTGTGAATCACAGGATCGAAGACCGTAATAATCTGACCATCGACCTCTACCGCATAGGGCACCCATACATCATCCTCGGCTAGCACGCGGGACAGTGTTTCGGCAATGGCGGTTTTTCCAACGCCCGGCGGGCCGTAGAGGAAAATTGCGCCGCCGGAGTTAAGCGCCGTTCCCAACTGCCGCAGGATCTTGCTTCCGATGACAAGATGGCCAAAGGCGCGCTCAACATTGTCGGCATGTACCAGCACGTTGCGGACGCTTTGCTTTCTGACCTGCTTGACATAGCTCGCAAGAGACACCGGCGCCACGCCCGCGTACTGATTTTGGGATAGCAGCTCCAATGCTCGCGTTCTGCCTTGAGATGTGATGGCAAATACCGAGACATTGGCGGTCATTCCGGTGACCTTGCAGAGCAACTCCTCCCGCAGCCTGCCGAAGAGTTCATTGGCCACTTCAAAGCTGAGCCCGGTCCGGCTTGAAAGCTCAAAGACCGAGAACGGACCGGACAGATATAGCGTCTTTAATGCTATGTCTTCCAGAACCGTCTGACGCACATCAAGCTCCGCAATTGACCGGGGCTTTTGCGCCGGTCCAGCGAGGGGCTCGAAATTGAGAAATTCCTGCGTCTTCAGCAAGGTGTCCATTTGTTTGTCTCGATTTCTGTTGCCAATATACCGCGTTGTCTGCGCCAGAGTCACACATTTGTTTCCACTTTGTATCTAAAACACAACGGGCAGAGAGAATTTGGGCAAGTTCAGTTACGAAAAGGGAAAGAGTTTTAACTGGAAGTAGAAAAAGCAGTTGAAGCCGCAGGGAACCTTTCCCGGAATTCCTTCGTATCCAGACCAGGGCGCGGTGTGCGCGGGGCGGCCTTTGCTACACTGCTTCAGAGACCGCTTCCCCGGTTTAACTATTAAGAATTGCAAAAAGAGAGCGGCGGGAGAATCCATGCCAGTTGTCGAACTCGCGGGAGTGACCAAGGCCTACGAGAACAAGGTTGCGGTCAGCAATCTGAGTTTATCTATCGAAGCGGGCCAGATGTTCGGCCTGCTGGGGCCGAACGGTGCGGGCAAAACCAGTTCCATTCGCATGATGATGGGCATCACCGTTCCCGACTCGGGCCGGGTGAGCCTCTTCGAGAAGCCCTTTGAGCGCAAGAGCCTGGAACGGGTGGGCTATCTGCCCGAGGAGCGCGGCCTTTATAAAAAGATGAAAGTCCTGGATCAACTGGTCTTCTTCGGCTGCCTGCACGGGCTGAAAGCCGAGGAAGCGCAAAAGCGCGCGAACGCCTGGGCCGGGCGCATGGAGATTGCCGACGCTCTGCCCAAGAAGACAGAAGAGCTTTCAAAGGGTATGCAGCAGAAGATACAGCTAATCGCCTCGCTCTTGCACGATCCGCAACTTATCGTCATGGACGAGCCCTTCTCGGGACTTGATCCGGTCAATGCCGTACTGGTGGAGAGGACGCTGCTGGAGCTCAAGGACCGGGGCAAGGCAATTCTGTTTTCGACTCACCGCATGGACCAGGTGGAGAAGCTGTGCGACTCAATTTGCCTCATCAATAACGGCGAGGCCGTGCTGGCCGGCAACTTGCGCCAGATCAAGGCCGGCTACGAGCGCAACCGGGTGATTGTGGAGTTTGAAGGAAGCGCTGCTTTTTTGAATAGCGAAGAGATTGCCGAGGCGAAGAACTTTTCAGGCCACGCCGAGATCAAACTGCATCCGCACGGCAACGCGCAAAAGCTGCTGCATGAAGCGGCGGCGGTAGCCACCATTTACCGCTTCGAACTGGTCGAGCCATCGCTTGAAGAGATCTTCATCCAGACCGTGGGAGGCAAGGCCAATGCGTAATATTCTCCTTATTGCCAAACGTGAGTATCTGGAGCAGATACGCGGACGGGCATTCAAGTTTTCCACGGTGCTGGTGCCGCTGCTGATAGCCGTGATGCTTGGCGCGAGCTACCTGACCGGCCGCAACGCCGGCGTGGGCCAGCATGTGGCGATTGCCGCCGACAACGCGCAACTGGCCAACGATATGCGCCGCCAGATGCTGGACGACAAGGACGCGAAGTTCACCGTGGAAGTGGTCGCTCCGGCAACCCAGCAGGATCGCGACAGTTTGCTGAAACTCGTCCAGAACAAGGCTATCGACGGCTTTCTCACCATTGACACTTCCGTAGCCGGCGCACCGGCAGCGACTTACACTTCGTTTTCCACCAGTGATTACACTACGACCAGGCGCCTCAGGGAGGCCTTGAACCGAGGCCTGCTGAATGAACGCCTGGCTGCGCGCGGAATTGAGCCAGCCGACGTCGATGCGCTGCTGAAAGAAGTTTCCATCGAGAGTCTCCAGGTGAACAAAGAGGGCAACGCGTCCAAGAGCAATCGGATGGCGGCGTTCTCGAAGGCTTTCGCCATGGCTTTTCTGCTCACCATGCCCATCATTCTCTATGGCATGGATATGGCTCGCTCGATTATCGAGGAGAAAAGCTCGCGCATCTTCGAGGTGATGCTCTCGGTGGCCCGCCCCGACGATCTGCTCACCGGCAAACTGCTCGGGGTGGGCGCCGTGGGACTGACGCAGATTGCCGTCTGGGTGGTTGCGGCGGCGCTGCTGACGGGCTCAGCGCTGGCCGCGCCGTTGCTCAGCGGCGATTTCGCCCTGCATTTCTCATGGGCTGAGGGCTTGCTCTTTCCGGTGTATTTCGTGCTGGGATTCTTCCTCTACAGCGCATTCTTTTCAGGCCTGGCCGCCACTTGCGAGACGGCCCAGGAGTTGCAGATGTATATGCCGCTTGCCATTGTTCCGGTCTGGCTCAGCTTCGGCATTCTGCCCTTCCTGCTCAACAATCCCAGCTCGGTTTGGGCCATTGCCGCGTCGCTCTTTCCGCCCACCGCGCCCTTTGTCATGCTTCCGCGCATGGGTTTGGAGACGCCGCCGCTGTGGCAGTTTGCTGCTTCTATCGGCCTGCTGGTGCTGAGCATCTGGGCCATGCTCTGGTTCTCTTCGCGGCTCTACCGCGTGGGCATCCTCATGTATGGCAAGCGGGCCACGCTGCCGGAACTGTTGCGCTGGCTGCGGTATAGCTGAAAAGCGGAGTTAGCGGAGTTGGCAAAGCGGTGCGAGACTAACTCCGCTAACCTCGCTATCGCCGCTAGCCCCGCTTCTTCCGCTAGAATCAAACCTGTGACCGCCGACAGCAAACCACGATTCACGTTCGCCCAGCGCCTGGTGCTGGCGGTGGTTCCGCGCGTGGTGTGGGCGCTGCTGTGGATCGTCAGCCGCACATGGCGCTTCGAGGTGATTGCCGAGGAGGGCGTCGTTCCCGTCGTTTTCGGCGAAAAGCCGGGGCCGGAGATCTACTGCTTCTGGCATCAGTGCGTGCTGCCTTGCACCGTCTACTTCCGCAAATCCCACGCCGTGATTCTTGTCAGCAAGAGTTTTGACGGCGAGCTGATTACCCGCATTCTCAGGATGTTCGGCTTCGATGCCGTGCGCGGCTCCAGCTCAAGAAGCGCGCGCGAGGGGCTGCTGGGACTCAAGCACGTGATTGAGACCGGCAGGACGGCCATCTTCACCGCCGACGGGCCGCGCGGCCCCATCTATCAAACCAAGATGGGCCCCATCAAGCTGGCGCAAATGACCGGCGCGCCCATCGGCGCCTTCCACCTGCAACCGGAGCGTGCCTGGACGCTTCGCTCCTGGGACCATTTTCTGATTCCCAAGCCTTTCACGCGGATTGTGGTCAGTTGGGCGCAGTGGACGCGGGTTCCCGTCGACCTTGCCCCCGAGCAGTTCGAGCCCAAGCGCGAAGAGTTGAATGCGGCAATCGAGCGAGCGCGCCGCCGGGCTGTCGACTACTTCAAAAAGGCAGGCGAATGAGCGGTCTTCGCGTTGCCGATTTCGATTTCGATTTACCCGCGGAGTTAATTGCGCAGCAGCCGCCCGCCGAGCGCGGGTTGAGCCGCATGTTGGCCGTGGATCGCGCCACGGGCGCATTGCGGGATGCGTTTTTTGCGGAGTTTCCTTCGCTCCTGAATCCTGGCGACCTGCTGGTTTTGAACGACAGCCGCGTCATTCCAGCGCGGCTTTATGCCCGGCGAACCGTGGTGCGCGACCGGCAGGAGCCGAGCGGCCTGGTCGAGGTGCTGCTCACCGAACCGGCGGGCGAAAACCTGTGGCGCGCGCTGGTCAAACCAGGGAAAAAAGTCGGCGTGGGCGAGCGGCTTGCGTTTGCTTCCGCGTCAGGGGCCATCGAGTTGGAGGCCGAGGTGCTGGAGCGGGGTGAATTTGGCGAACGGCTGCTGCGCTTTGAGCCGGTGGTGGATTTCTTTGGTGTGTTGGAACGCATTGGTCATATGCCGCTGCCGCCCTACATTCGCCGCGACGATGCGGAGGCCGACCGCGAGCGCTACCAGACGGTTTTTTCCCGCGAGCGCGGCTCGGTGGCCGCGCCAACAGCGGGGCTGCACTTTACGCCGCTGGTGCTGGAGGCGCTGAGCGCCAAGGGAGTAGAGATTGCGCGCGTCACGCTGCACGTCGGCCTGGGCACCTTTGCGCCGCTGCGCGTGGAGCGGGTGGATGAGGTGCATTTGCACCGCGAGCGGTACACGCTTTCGGCGGAGACCGCCGATGCCGTCAATCGCGCCGCCAGCCAGGGCCGCAGGATTGTGGCTGTGGGCACCACGGTGGTGCGGACGCTGGAACATTGTGCGCTTGAGGCGGAAAAGCGCAGTATTACGGGTGAAATTTGCGAAGGGTATTTCTCCGGGCCTAAAGGCCCTGTCGATTCTATCGGCTTTATGCGGGGGTTGAAACCCCCGCCTCCCTCCGTTTCTGGTTTTTCCGCTGCCTGTCAAGCTGCCGGCGGCCCGCTTCGGCCGCACTCTGGCGTGACGGAGATATTCATCTCGCCGGGATTCCAGTTTCGGCTGGTGGGCGCGCTGCTGACCAACTTTCACCTGCCTAAATCGAGCCTGCTGATGCTGGTGAGCGCTTTTGCCGGGCGGGAACGCGTGCTGGATGCTTATGCCCACGCGGTTCGGGAGAAGTATCGGTTTTTCAGCTATGGGGACTGCATGTTTCTGGGGTGATCTCTCATTCCCTCAGAGGCTAAACAGGCGGCGGAAAAACCCCTATCGTCAGGCGAAATCCGCGAGAACCCTTCCGCAGGGGCTAAAGCCCGTCGTTTATTATCAGCAACTTACGGCACGACTAAAGTCGTGCCCTGACGCTTCTTGCCCGCCGGAATGAGTTTCTCCGCAGCCTGTAAAGCCCCTCTGATTCTGCTTGACTT
>Ga0255355_1001134_pt1 | contig 13024 bp, 13 predicted proteins | sample HBST75metaG_FD_189943 | JGI IMG/M metagenome (GOLD analysis project Ga0255355, IMG submission 189943) | Peat soil microbial communities from Stordalen Mire, Sweden - H.B.S.T75 | ecosystem: Environmental > Terrestrial > Soil > Wetlands > Peat | place: Sweden: Norrbotten County, Stordalen Mire...
CAAAACTCGCCTGACAGGCAAATGTAATCTGGCGCATCGCAATCTCCATCCACATGCCATTGGATGCAAGCACGGTGCCGGTGGATGACTTAATCAGAGGTTCCCTTAGAATGCATCGCAACAGAAAACGGCCAGTCTTCGCACTGAGACTGGCCGCTTCCCATGCTTCCCGTCAATACTTCGGCAGCGAAGGATCTACCCTGTCAGCCCAGGCCATAATGCCGCCCGCCAGATTCAAGACCCGCTTGAAGCCCGACTGGCGCAGAAAGTCCACGGCCTTGGCGCTGCGCGCGCCGCTCTTGCAATGCACCACAATCTCGCGGCTCGAATCCAGTTCATGCACGCGCGTGGGCAAATCGCCCAGCGGGATCAGGTGACCTTGAATGTTGCAGATCTGGTACTCGTGCGGTTCACGCACATCGAGGACGAATATCTCTTCTTCGGCATCGAGACGGTGCTTGAGTTCCTCGGGCTGAATCTCGGGTATCTTTGCGCTCGTCTTGGCATCGCCCTCTTCTCCGCGAACGCCGCAGAACTGGTTGTAATCAATCAGTTCCTTGACCGTGGGATTCGCGCCGCAAACCGGGCATTCCCGATTCTTGCGCACGCGTACCTCGCGGAAGCGCATGGCCAGCGCATCCACCAGCAGCAGGCGGCCAATCAGCGGTTCACCCTCGCCGAGGATCAGCTTGATCACTTCAGTTGCCTGAATCACGCCGAGCAGTCCTGGCAGCACGCCCAGAACTCCGCCTTCCGCGCAGGAGGGCACAAGTCCCGGCGGCGGCGGTTCAGGATACAAGCAGCGATAGCATGGACCATCCTTGCCGCCAAAGATGCTGGCCTGGCCTTCAAAACGAAAGATGGACGCATAGACATTGGGCTTGCCGCTGAGCACGCAGGCATCGTTGACCAGATAGCGCGTGGCGAAGTTATCCGTTCCGTCGGCAATGATGTCGAAGCCGCTGAAGATCTCCAGCGCGTTTTGACTGCTCAGATAGGTGTCGAAACGCTTGATCTCGACAAAGGGATTGATCGCGGTCAGCTTGTCGATGGCCGAGTCGAGCTTGAGGCGGCCCACATCGCTGGTGTAATGAAGTATCTGCCGTTGCAGATTGGTGTAATCCACCACATCGAAATCGACGAGGCCGAGTGTACCTACTCCAGCAGCGGTGAGATACAGCGCCAACGGCGATCCAAGCCCGCCCGTGCCCACGCACAACACTCGCGCAGCCTTGAGCTTCTTCTGGCCCTCCATCGTAACTTCAGGCATGATGAGGTGCCGCGAGTAGCGCAGAATCTCTTCGTTGCTCAGCGTTGCCGGACTTGTTTCGGTCAAGGAAGCCATCGATCTTCTCCTGTTCTCCAACTCATTGAAACTCTCTGCGCTTCAGCTACTGCCTAAATTCCGCCGGCAACAGAAGGAATGATCGAAACGATGTCCGTCTCCTTGACCGGGGTCGCGTCGTTGCTTAGATAGCGAATGTTCTCATCGTTCAGATAGACATTGACGAAGGAGCGCAGCTTTCCGTCCTCGGAGAAGAGGTGTTTCCGCAAATCGGGATGCTGGGCAGCAAGGCTGCTCAATGCCTCGCCAACGGTTTGGGCGCTAACTTCAATGACAGATTGCTTGCCGGCGTAGGGGCGGAGAGGTGTGGGAATCAATACTTTGATCGGCATACTTGTTCCTTTCTGAACGGTTCTGTGTTGCTCTTGCTATTTCCCGCTCACTTCATAAAGTTCATCTTCAAAGCGCTTCCTATCTTCCTCGCCAAGCAACAGAAAGGGGTTGGTCAGCACGGCGTGCCCTTTTTCAACGCTGGTAATCACATACGAACAGCTGGTCCAATGCGCTTCATCAAGATCGGTCGAGGACCACCGCGCAGGATGGTCGGGATGCGAGTGGTAAAAGCCCACAATATCCTGGCCGGAGAGCATCGCTTCACGCTGAATGCGCGCCAATTCCGATGGGGCGATGTGATAGCGATTCTGCGGCGAATCCGTGCGTGTGTTTCCGCATTGCACTGCAGCTTTGACAACCTTTCCACCTGCTTCGTCGAACTCGCCCACCAGCACACCGCAGCACTCGTGCGGATAAGTAGCCTCGCCATGCTGCCGCAGTTGATCGTAAAGTGCGCGGGGTATCCTCAATGCCACGGCCATTTACTCCTTGCTTCAGGCGGTCTCGCCCCAAAAGTGTTCGCTCAGATACTTGTCGCCGGAGTCAGGAAAGATGGTGACCACAACGGACCCCGCATCGGCCTCTCGCGCAATCTGCATCGCGCCAACCAGCGCCGCTGCCGCGGAAACGCCGATGAGCAAGCCTTCTTCGCGCGCCGCTCTCCTGGCCATCGCGTAGGCCGTTTCTGTTTCGATGCCCAGTTCCGCGTCCGCGATGCTGGAATCATATATCTTTGGAATAATTGAGGATTCCATGTGCTTGGTTCCCTCGATGCCATGGAAGGGCGAGTCGGGCTGAAGCGAAATGCAACGAATTCCCGGATTCAATTCCTTCAATCTCCGCGAAGTCCCCACGAAGGTTCCACTGGTGCCGAGGATTGCCACAAAGTGCGTCACTTGCCCCGCAGTCTGCTGCCAGATTTCATCGCCAGTCCCGTTGGCGTAATGCGCGCGCCAGTTGGCGTCGTTGGAATACTGATCGGCGTAGTAGTACTTTTCAGGATCTTGGCAAATCATCTCGCGCGCCTTGCGAATCGCGCCATCCGAGCCATTTCCGGGATCGGTGTAAATAACTGTTGCACCGTAGGCGTGGAGAATTCGCTTCCGCTCCACAGATACATTGGACGGCATACACAGCGTGACTGGAATGCCATAAGCCGCTCCCAGCATGGCGTAAGCAATTCCCATATTCCCGCTTGTGGAGTCAAGCAGCACCCTGCCTGTTCTCAGCTTGCCTGTCCGCAAGGCTTCATCCAGAATGTTGGATGCCGCGCGATCTTTGACTGATCCGCTGGGATTTGCCCATTCCACCTTGGCCAGCACCTGCACACCCTTCAGCTCGCTGGTAATGCCCTCCAGACGCAGCAATGGCGTGTTGCCTATTCGCTGCCTCAGATTGGCGCCCAATGCAGTAGTCATGCGATCCCTGATCTTCTCCCATCAATGCCGGCGACCGAAACCGCGACCCGCGCCGCCATTCCGATTCAAGGCAAATATTGCTGCTCAATGCGGCAAGTTCGGCCTCGCCCACCCATAGATCCATGCGCCCACAAGCGCGCTCACCACCGCTACAACCATCACCGAAACACCGTTGCCGATGAGCGCGAAAAGCGCTCCGGGGCAAGCGCCGGTCAGCGCCCACCCCAACCCGAAGATCACTCCGCCCGCCGCATAACGAATTCCGCTGCCCAACGATTTTGGCGGAATCGAGATACTCTCGCCGGAGACTGATTTGAGCCCTGCCCACTTGATCAGCGCCACGGATAAGGCCGCCGTCACAATCGCCGAGCCGATGATGCCGTACATACGGAAGGACTGAAAGCGAAACATCTCTTGAATGCGAAACCAGGCAATCACTTCTGAGCGGCTGAGAACGAAACCAAAGGCAACGCCCAACAGCAAGTAGACAGGCAGAAACGCCGGCCTGGCTGCTTGCTGCTCGGAGCTTCCCGCGCCGCAACCGTCGAATTCAGATGCAATCGGTGTAGTCATACTCCTCCCAAGACAAACGGCAGGATGAAATAAGTGGCGGCCAGGCCTCCGGCAAAGAACCCTAAAACCGCAATCAGTGACGGCAATTCAAAGTTTGCCAGCCCGCTGATGGCGTGCCCTGAGGTGCACCCTCCTGCGTAAGCGGTTCCAAAGCCTACCAGGAACCCGCCCACCACCACCGATAAAAACCCGCGCAGCGTGAGCAGCGCGTGCCAGGTGAAGATCTCGCGCGGAGCCGCGCCGTGAAAGTCATGAATTCCCAGCCCAGAGAGTGAATTCCTGGTCGCCGCGGAGATCGCCACGTCATGCGCCGCGCCGCTATGGAATGCCAGAAATCCGCCGATCAGAACCCCGGCCAGAAAGACCAGATTCCACAGACCTGCCTTCCTCCAGTCATAGCGAAAGTACTCCACCTTACTCGGAGCAATGGCCGCGCACAGATGGCGCAGATTGCTTGAGATGCCGAAGACCTTGTTTCCGGCAATCAACAGCGCCGGAACAAAAAGTCCAATTAACGGACCCGCTACATACCACGGCCATTCAGCCGTGAGCCAGCTTGTCATATGGGCTTACCTCCTCTCCACGCGGCGCCGCGCGCGCTACTTCTTCTTGCCCTTGTTCCATCCGAAAGCGATTTGAAACGAATTCTGATACATACTCAGGTTCGCTTCACCGCCGCCATAAGCTGAAGGAATGGAGTTCACGCCATTCACCGTGTTATTAAAGGCGTGAATATAGGCGAAGCTGATTTCCTTCCCACTATTCGATGTCCAGGTTGCTCCCGCGTGCAGATGGTCCTTAGTGACAGCTGGAGCAAGAATATTGAAGAACGTCTGCGAACTGTCGAAGGGAACGCCGCCGTGGTTATACCCTCCGCGCAGAGTCAACGCCGGGTTCACGTCATAATCAAGCCCGGCCTTCGACACGTTGATATCATGCCATCCAAAGCCTGCACCACTATCTGTTCCAAGCTGAGGTGGAATTACCAGTGGGTTGGCAACCGACTTCACCGATCCAAAGAGGATGCGTTCCTCGTCAAAAAGCAGCGTCGCCTTGGAGCCCAGCTTGACCGATGCGCCGCCGGCGAAGTTGGCCGGAACGTCGAATCCCCCATGCTCGGCAAAGAGCCCGCTGTAGCGGCTGTATTTGCTTACCCACGTGCGGCTTTGATAGGTTGCGCCCACGCTCCCGCTTTGTTCAACTCGCCCAGCCAACCCACGCGCACGCCGCCGCCGGTCCCGTAGGAGCTTCCGTTGTTGCTGACTTTGGTGGGATCGCTGGAGGCGGCGCTTTCAAAGTTCTGCAATCCCTCGGCCGTGAAAAGCTGGATGTCGATATTCGCGGCGATCCCCAGAGAGTTATGCGCTCCCAGCTTGTACGCCAAGGTGGGGGAGATAAACACTTGCTCGATATTCACGCCGCTGTGATTCACGCCGCCGCTGCTCGGGCTGCCGAAGAGCGGAATCTTCTGCGTATAAGAGGTATTCAATCCGCCATTGCCATAGATTGCTACGCCCAGTGCCAAGTTGGGCCGGTACTGGAGACTGCAGCCAAGCTCGGGAAGCTCGAAGTTCTTGACCCGGTTGCCGTCATAGCTGGCCACTGTACCTAACAGTCCGTTGTTGGTGATGGTTGCTGAGCGATGCGGGCGAAATAGCGCCAGCCCAATATCAAAACGATTGCCGACCAGAAGAAGCCCTGCCGGATTGGTGGCTCCTGCCAGGCTGTCGCCAGGCTTGGCAACGCCCGCTCCGCCCTGCCCCTGTTGCTTGGTTCCGTATCCGGTTAAGAAGTATCCGTCGGTGGCAAACGATGCATCGACGATTGACAGAAACGCCAGGACAAGGGGAAAGACTCGTTTGAAATTCAGTTTCATGCGGACAGTCTCCTTATTTGCAGTGAGTCCGTTTGAGCTTTAGCGCCAGATACATTGCCTGAGGATCTCCGTTTCGGGGCATCTTCGCTTTCACTCGCTGGGTGGGGGTTGTTGCCGGGCTGACAGTGCTTTTACGGGCTCTAAATATAAAACCCACCTGCCAGATCGACTTCCGGCGGTGGGCTAAGAAACTGCTTTAGCTGAAGCTAGGCTCTAAGGTAGTTCAGCCCGGCCTCCACCTGCCAGAAGACACTTTGTGCGCGTACAAGCGCAACAACAAGGCGTACACGCCACGGTCTTCTGGAGGTTCGCTTCCATGCTGATAGATTACAAGGCGGCTTGCCAGGTGTCAATCGAGATATCCCATTCAGCGCCAACCACTTTGCATTCCTTCCGATCAGCCCTGCTGAAGTCTCCGCAGATTTTCGATGGCACGATCGAGCGTCTCCAACTGCTTGCAGAAGGCAAATCGAATCTGTTGTGAACCGCCGCCAGGCTGGCTATAAAAGCTGGAACCGGGAACGGCTGCAACTCCGATCTCTTTGACGAGCCGCTCGGCAAACTTCGTGTCGCTGGCCGCAGCAAAGGCAGAGATGTCCGTCATGATGTAATAGGCTCCATGGGGGGTATAGGCCTTGAATCCGGTGGTGCGCAACGCGCTCAGGAGTAGAGTACGGCGCAGCGCATAGTCCGCGGCTAGTTGCTCATAATAACTTCCGGGCAGGGCCAGTGCGGCTGCTCCAGCCGCCTGCAGGGGAGCTGCTGCGCCGACGGTGAGAAAGTCGTGCACCTTGCGAATGGCGGAGGTGAGTTTGGGCGGAGCGATGGCCCAACCAACCCGCCAGCCAGTGACGCTATAGCTCTTGGAGAGACTATTGATGGTCACCGTGCGCTCGCGCATTCCTTCGATGGTGGCAATGGAGATGTGTTGGGCGCGGTCATAAAGGATGTGTTCGTAGATCTCGTCGGTGATGGCCAGAACGTCGAATTCGACACAGAGATCGCGGATCAGTTCGAGTTCTGCGCAGCTGAAGACTTTGCCGGTAGGATTGTGCGGCGTGTTGAGGATGATGGCGCGCGTCTTTGGATTGAATGCGGCACGCAGCGCGGCGGGGTCGAAGCTCCACTCGCCGTCCGCATCGGATGGTGGATGGAGTGTGACATAGCGGGGCGTAGCGCCGGAAAGGATGGCATCGGGCCCGTAGTTTTCGTAGAAAGGCTCAAAGACCACGACTTCCTCGCCTGGATCTATAAGCGCCAGGAGCGAGGCAATCATTGCTTCGGTCGATCCGCAACAAACGGTGATCTCGCGTTCCGGATCGATCTCGGTCTTTTGCCACGCGCTGAACTTTGCCGCGATGGCGCGGCGAAAGTTCTGTGCGCCCCATGTAATGGCGTACTGATTGATGTCGGCGGCCACAGCTTCCTGCGCCGCGAGCTTCACTGCCGCTGGCGCGGGAAAATCGGGAAAGCCCTGCGCCAGATTCACCGCGTTATGTTCAATTGCCTGGCGCGTCATATCACGAATGACTGATTCACTAAACTGCGCCGCCTTTTGACTGATTCGCACTGTTGGAAGATCCTTTCGCGCGCTGGATGCACTCTTATTATCAGCTTGCCATAAACCGACCCAGCGCCGATCGAATTGGCGCGGCTCAGAGGAGTGCTGTGTGGATCTGTTGATGCGGTACTGGCCCTGCGGGATGGCTCTTCCCGATGAAGAAGCCATCATCCGCACGAAGGCACAGTTTTGCATTGGAGAGGAACTCAGAAAATGATCTTCAGAGCGAACTGGACGTTGAGCGGCTCGCCGGGACCGATGCCGGGGTTGCCGATAGCCACGCCAATCGTTTGGCTGATGGTTCCGGTCTCAGAGGCATCCGACAATAATCCAAGCGGGGAAAGGTTGTTGTGGTTGAAGGCGTTGAAAATCTCCGCGCGAATCTGGAGCTTGACCACTTCGGTGATCGGCGTAGTCTTCTGCACCGCCAGATCTAAGTTGTAGTAGCCGGGGTTGGAGAACTGGTTGCGGCGAGTGGTCGCATAGGTGTTCGGGGCAGCGTCCGCGAAGGCCGTGGGACTGAACCATTGGACGTACTTCGAACCGCCGGAGGTGGGGGTGACGATTGCGTGGCTGACCCCCGCAAACGGATTGGCAACCTGCAACTGGGCGCGATCGTTGCCCTCGCCGTTGCCGCTCGGATTGCCGCTGGAGGCCACCGTGAAAGGCACGCCGCCGTGGAAGTTGAAGCCGGAGCTGAACTCCCAGCCTTTGGTCAGCCGCTTGTACTCGTCCCAACCGGGCAGGGTATAGCTCAGGAAGCCGGAGAGGCCGTGGCGCACGTCATAATCGGAGTTGCCATACTCGGCGCGCTCGTTGGTGGAATCCTGCGGCAGATAGGGCAACAGGCCGGTCTCATAGTCCAGGGCATGGGACCAGGTGTAGCCAAGCTGCGAAGTCAGCCCGTGGTAGTGGACCAGATTCAACGTGGCTTGCAGCGAGTTGTAATTCGAACCGAGGTTGCTGCGCAGCTCATTGATAAAGCTGAAGTTGTTGAACTTGCTGTAATAGGGCCGCGACTGTTGCAGTGCGGTAGACGAAATGTTCGCACTCCCCAGCGCGCCCTGGTTGATGTCGTAGATGCCCGTCAGGTGTGTTCCCTTGGTTCCCACATAGCCGATCTGTGCCAGAATGTTCGGCGCGAAACTATGCTGCACATTCAGGTTGTAATTCTGCGTGTAGGCGGGGCGGAAGTTCTTGTCAAAAGTGGAGAGCGGCACCGTACCCAGTCCGGCCAGAGCCTGCTGATAGCTGTAAAAAACCGCCTGGCCGGAGGTGATTGTTCCGCCGATTGCCGAAGCAGTGGCCACCTCGTTCGAGCCCGCAGGATTAAACTGCGGGCCAAATTTGGCATTGGTCAGCCATGTGTTATACAGCAGTTCGCGCAGGTAGATTGAATCGTAGTAGAGGCCGTAGCCGCCGCGAAGAACCGTCTGGCCAGCCTTGTCGATCCGATAGGCGAAACCCACGCGGGGACTGAAGCCGCCCAAAAAGTTGTTGTAAAGCTTATCGACGTCCTTGCCCACTACCGCCAGGCCGGTCGTCAGCGAGGGATCGAAGATCGAAAGGTCTTGATTGCCGGTGTAAGGCACTCCCTCATAGTCGTAGCGAATGCCGTAGTCCAGGCTCAGCCTCTGGCGCACCTTCCAGGAATCCTGCGCATACAGGGCGAAGGTGTTGATTTTGACCGTTCGGGTGGGGTCTCCCCAGGTGATATTCGAGTGGATCGGGTCGGGCAGGCCGGCAAGGAAGTCGGCGAGGTAGGCATAATTTGCGGGGATATTCTTATTCGCGCTCCACGGGCCCTGCGAACCGTCAAAGATAAGAGTGCCGCGCGCATTGCTGCGATAGAAGTCGTAAACCTGCTCATAACGGTACTCGCCGCCAAAGTGCAACTGGTGTGCGCCGAACGTCCAGTTCAGGTTGTCGTTAAGATGACCGGTGCCGTCCGTGCGTCCCGATGGATTGGTTACGCCGATGGGATCAAAGCCGCTGCCGCCGCTGGAGAAGAGACCGCCGCTGGAGCCCGATGTTGGACCGATCTTGATGTAGGGCGCGCCCGCCACAGTGGATCCGGTGTCCAGGCCCAGCGAATTTGGATCAAAGCTGGTATTGGCATCGGAAAAGACCTGGTGGAAATAGCTGACGCCGGCCGCCAACTGGTTGCTGATGGAGGGCGAAATCAGCCGGTTATAAACCACCGAGTAATTCTGCACATGGATCGGCGCAACTTCAAAGTACCAGGGAAGCGAAGAGCCGGCCGGCGCGGTCTGTGAGCCGTTGCCCGCAAACCAGTTGACAGACAAATGATCCTTGCTCGAAAGGTTCTCATCCAGCTTGATGATGCTGTTATAGCTGTATCCGACCACATTGCCGGTCGACTGATAGTTGCCGGATGGATTGTCCGTACCGGTCAGCGCATTTGCCGGCCAAAACGTGGAAAGCAGTTTTGCTGAAACCGGATCGGACGCCACACTATACGTCTTCAGGACTGCAAGGGCGTCATTCTGGTAAGCCGTGGAAGGCTCCACCCCCGACGCGGCGGATGCCCCCAGAAGGAACCATTGCTTTTCAGCAGAAAGGAAGAAAAAGGACTTGTTCCGCTTGATGGGTCCGCCCAGTGAAAAACCGAAATGCTGGTTGCGCGTCTCCGGCGTGCTGCTGGCAAATGGATTGCGCGCCTGAAATGCCTCGTCATGGTTGAAGTAGTAAGCCGATCCATGAAACTGGTTGCTTCCACTACGGATCACCAGGTTCGCGGTGCCGCCGGGATTGCGCCCCAGTTCCGTGGAGCCGGAGGAGACAAAGGAGTAATTCTCTATGGCATCCACTGGCAGCAGTACGCCGGCAATGCCGTTGACGCCGGTCTGATTCACTGCCGGGATGTTCCACCACAGGTCGTTGTTGTCGGTTCCCTCGATCTGATAGTTCACGTCGTTCGAGCGGGTGCCATTGATGCTGAAGAGGAATCCGCCGCCGCCGGTGGTCAGGCCGCCAAAGCCGGTCGCCTGCCCGATCAACTGCGTATAATCGCGTCCGTTGTTCGGCAGGTTCTTCAACTCTTCCTCAGGCAATACTGTCGCCTGGGTATCTGAAACCTGATCGACTGCCAGGGCGTTGGCTGTCACCTCCACCGTTTGAGTCGTGCTGCTTACCCTGAGTTTGACAGGCAGGATGTAGTTTACGCCTGCCGTGACAATGACCTTGCTCACCTTTTCCGTCGAAAAGCCTTGCGCCGCGATGGTAACCGAATAGTCGCCCAAAGGCAGATTCGAGAAAGCAAATTCACCCGCGCTGGAACTCGCCGCCTTATAGAAGACGTTGGTGGAGGTTTCCACCGCTGTCACCTGGGCTCCGGAAACCACGGCGCCCGATTGATCGGTGACCGTGCCATTGATGCCGCCGCGAAAGCTTTGGCCCAAGCTGATGACGGACAGCGTGAAAAGCACGGTGAACGCCAGCAGCAAATGAGTAAATACACTTCGGGTACGTAAATGAATCATTGCGTCTTTCCTTCAATGAATTTGGGTAGAGTGGTCCTGTTAGCCCCGGATGAAAATAACAGCGAGCACGGATGAGCAGGCGCTCATGAACGCACAAAAAGGGCTAGATTGTCTGGGTGGGTGTCAACAACAACAGCGGAATGGAATGGTGTATAACTCCATTTTTGAATTATAAGAATAAAGCCAGGAAAATTGCAAATGAATTTTTCCGGAGGCGGCCAATCGAGCTGCCGAAGAAACATCGCTCCCGGCAAAGCGAGGCGCGGCTGGGTCACCTTTGAAGAAAGCGCATCGACCACTTCAGATGCGGCCCGCAGGGATTTTTCTGCACCTCGCCCATCGTCCTGTACACTGAGTGCTCACGGCCATGAAAAACAAATATCCAATCGGCATTCTGGGCGCGACCGGAATGGTGGGCCAACGTTTTATCCAGCTTCTGGAGCGTTATCCGTGGTTTGAGGTTGCATGGCTTGCGGCCAGCGACCGCAGTTCAGGTTTTGCAGCCATGAGCGCAACTGTCTTCCACTGATGAGTTGATGGACATGGTGAGAGTTGCAGAAAATTGCTCGTTCTCTCCCGGTGGACATACTTACTGGGTGTGAGCGAACACTGGTACCTCTACAAATTCCGCGCCAAACACGCGACTAAACTCTTGTCAACTTTTCTTTTACTCAAACGTCAGTTCCCGCTTCCATCTGAACCGTGCGTGCGGAGATGCACAGATGCGTATATTCCGGATCACTGGGATTGGCGCCCAGGGCTCTCTGCTCGCGAAGATAGTCCGCCCCGGTGATGCGCTTATACAGTTTACAGTCCTCTCCAATGAGACAGACTTTCACACAGACGCCACAGGGAAATCGGTTTTCGACAACCAGCTTTTGACGGCAAACGCCTAGGCCATCGGTTTCATCCCCCGTGGTTGGCAACACCGCTGGATGGCTTAGTTGGCGCGTCCCGTTGAACTGAACACACGACAAACACCACCCGCTTCGGCCCCCTTTTTCTTGCGTACCTCCAGAGTTCGGCGGAATTGATACGAGTCTGTTCCGGTCTCGATGATGTGGGCGCGATCGGTGATCCGGTCCAGCAGGGCCTTGCATAGCCGGGGATTTGGAAATACCTGCGTCCACTCGGAGAACGGCAAGTTGGTGGTCAGGATCAGCGTGGCGCGTTCGGCCCGGTCGGCGATGACCTGGAAGAGGAACTCGGCGCCGATCTCGGCCAGCGGAACGTAGCCGACTTCATCGAGGGCGATCACGTCGTAGCGCATCCATTTCGCCAGCACGCGCCGTACCCCGTTTTGTTGTTGCGCTTCGACCAGTTCATTTATCAGGTTAGCCGCGGTGGTGAAGCGCACGCGCCGCTTCTGTCGGCAAGCCGCCACGCACAGTCCGGTGGCCAGATGCGTCTTGCCGGTGCTGCACTCTCCTATCAGCACCACCGGTTCGGCGCGTTCGATATAGTCGCCTTCGGCCAGCTCACGGATCTTGGGCGCGGAGATGTGCGGCGCCTGGTTGAAGTCGAACTCCTCCAGCGTCTTGATGCGCGGCAGCCGTGCGTCGTGAATGCGCCCCTGCACTGAGTGGCGGTCGCGCTCCTCCGCTTCCATGGCCAGTAGAGCCTCCAGATAGCCCACATGGTTGCGCTTCTCCTTGATGGCCTGTTCGGCCAGCGGAATGGAGTTGGCGCCGATCACCGGGATGCGCAGCGCCTTGCAATACTGCTTTACGCTGGCATGTTCCAAGGCATCCGTGGCTTGCTACATCGCGCCACCTCCGCCATTTCGTTGAGCAGCAGATCGTAGTCGATCATCACCGGCAGCGGGCGCTCGTAGCGTTCCAGTTGGCCCAGAGCAAGTCGTTCCACGGGCGCGTGCGCCAGTTGTCCAAAAGCCAGAAGATGACGCACCGCCGCGGCATCGGTCAACTACAACGCCTACTTCGACGAGCATCCTGAGATGGTTCTCGGAGTTCACAGTGCGGAAAGCCGTATGTACGGGCGGAAGGACTACACGCTCAAGCCCTTTGAAGGCGACACAAGCATCGTCGAACGTCTTCAGACAGCTATCGAGACCTTGCCGGAAAATATCTTCACGCCCTACGATCCATCTATCTCCAAAGATTCACGGAACAGCCGAAGCGCCTCTTCACTTGTTCCTTCGCCAGACACCGTCAAGAATCATTCGTACTTCATCGACGAAGGCGCCGTTTGGTTCAACGACAATGGCGCCAGGCGAAGGCTAAGTAGCGACTCGTATGCAGTTCGGGCGTCTGTCTAGTAGGCACATAAGGGAGTCTCTGCACAAGTCTCAACGCTGCTCCCCGCTTGGATAAAATGAGCACCAGAGGGTAAGTGCGATGCGGCAACTAACACTGGCGTCCCAGGCGAGTTTTGCGAAGTTTGGTCGTAAGGGCA
>Ga0255355_1001144_pt1 | contig 12934 bp, 13 predicted proteins | sample HBST75metaG_FD_189943 | JGI IMG/M metagenome (GOLD analysis project Ga0255355, IMG submission 189943) | Peat soil microbial communities from Stordalen Mire, Sweden - H.B.S.T75 | ecosystem: Environmental > Terrestrial > Soil > Wetlands > Peat | place: Sweden: Norrbotten County, Stordalen Mire...
TTGATTTGCTGCACGGCATGAGCCGATTGGGTCGGATCGAACACAACCCCTGAACCGAACTGCGCATAGGCCAGACTCGCTCCTGTCAGACTGGCTATTGCCGCGATTTTGAGAAAGAACTGCTTCATAGTCTCAACCTCCTATGGTTGATTCGTGTGGATATTGCTTGGAGAACGGATTTACTTCATGGTTTGCTGCATTTCCATTTGCAGGTCGCCGGCGCGTTTGGCTTCCTCCAGGCATTTTTTCTGTTGGGCCGCTTCCTGCTCGGGCGTTGGCCGCGTGGGCTTTTTTCCTTTCATGTAGTCGTCCACGCCGCCGTATGCCGGAGCAATGCAATCGTCATAATGCTGTTTGGCGGCCTTGCTGTATTCGTCCTGCAATCTGGCCAGCTTTGCCGTTTTACTTTCGCAGCCGGTTAGTACAACGCAGAGCAGGACGCCGAAGATAAGGAAATGACGCATGGCAATCTCCTTAAAAGGTCTGGGGAACAGTATGGTTTTCGTATGCCGGAAGAAGCATATCCTGCGTGAAGTAAACCTTCACGCGATGCCCCTCGCGGATGGTGATGGTTGGCGGTATCTGAATGAAGCGGTCGAGGACCGTCGTTGCCGACTGCGAGACGCTACTGGCTGTTCCCGTGGTAAATGCCTGGGAACCGCTGGTGGTAATCGTTCCGCCGCCCTGCTCAATCTCGGCCGCGCCGGAGACGATACCAAGCGCAATCGACGCGCCAAAGATTTGCAGGTAGTGGTTGTTGACCTTATCTTTTAAGCCCTCTGCACCGATCTGATCAAGGCCGTGAAACTGGTCGAGATCGACCGAATATCCGTCCGGCATAATCATGCGGTGGAAGGCGACAGCCATGCGGCGCTGCTGGCCGAAACCAGCGGAGCCGATTTTCTTGGCTTCGCCCAGCACTACTGTTCCGTCAGGAATCAGGACGTGCTGGTGGTCGTGCGAGTAGACAGGATTGGATACGAGCACCTTCACCGAGCCGACGGCGTCGCCGTCGAGCCGGTTCATCAGCACGGTGTCCAGAGTCGTTCCCTCATAGATCACGTAAGGTTGGCCAACGGCTGAGTCTATGTTGACCTCAGCGCTGCGCTTGACGGAAGTCTGCCCGGCAGTGGATGACGACGGTTCGCCCGCTGCGCGCGAAGCGACAAGATTGCTTGCGGATTGACTTGCAGCCGTCACCGGCGAAGCCGCATCAGCTTGGTGTGCATAGACAAGATTCGAGGCAAAGCGCGAGTCGTAGGCAAGCTGCCGTTCTTTGATGGCGAGTTGCTGCGTCTCCTGTTGCGCCGGAGAAAGCTGCGGCTCTCCTGCGGCTTGCCCGTAACCGTTTTGTTGCTGCGGGCATGTTTGGCCAGGGACACACGGCGTTTGCTGTCCCGTGGGGCTGTATGCGGACATGGCCGAGGCCTGGGCGGGAGTCATGCCAGCCTGTGTACTCTGCTGCTTTTCCGTGGCAAGCTGGTTCTTGAGATCCTGCACGTTGTTGTCGGTGTTGTCCTGTACCATGGGCTGCGGCGGCTCATGTGATGCCGCTGCCTGCTGCGCAGGCGTCTTCTTGCCGGTGCTACTGAAGACCGCCGCCGCGATGACCAACCCCGCCACGCCAAGATAGAGCAGCGGTTTCAGATTCTTGCGCAAAACGCCCATCGGTTCGTGCGGGTTCTGGCGCAATTCCGGTTCTGTTGGCGCACTACTCTGAGAATTGATGATCGGTTCTGCCATCTCTCACCTCGCGTTTACCCTTTGCGTGTGAACTCCATTTTTTTCTTGCCCAGTTCCACATAACCCGAGTCCATGACCTTCGGGATGATGTACGTCCCATCCCGGAGGTCATAGGTAACAAGGCTCGGCTTGCCGTCCTTCATCTCGTAGACGCTAAACTTTTCCGGTGCATTGGTCTTGATGTAAGTAAACTTGTCATCGTGATAGATCGACTGAATATCGAAGGGCGCTTCGTTCCGCCTGTAGACGTAATCGAATTTGAGTTCCGTTGGGTAGGCGCTCTTGTATTCATCCACAGCCTGGGAGACGTGCGACTGAAGAGCGGCAAGCTGCTGCTTGGACTGCTCCAATTGCGCGGCGGGAACGAATTGCGGCGGGCCGCTGGCCGCGACGATGGAGGAACGGTCGGCGGGCTCGACGATCACCTTCAGGTCTGGCGTTGCCGTGCTGCCGGAAACATCCTGAAGGGTGAACGAATAGATGTTGCCTTTGTCGGTGATGAGGTTGAGATTTGAGCTGATACCGGCCTTGGCGGGATGCACAAAGCAGAAGTTGCCCACCACATCGACAACCCAGAAGTCCTTATCGCCCGTGGCTGCTTCCATAATCTTTTCGGTCGTTGGAACTTCGATCAGGGTTGTGTACTTCAGCTTTGCGTGAATCGGGATGATGTCTTGCGAGTGATACTGCACGGTACGTGCAGAAGCATCCTGCGCCAAAGCTCCAAGAGGCGAAAACGCCAGGGCAAGCCCGGCGATGCAAATAGGCTTAAGATTCATTGAACAGCTCCTTTCGGTTGAGTTGGTTGGAGACCGGCTGCGATGCGCGGCCGGAAGGGAAAGTCTTCGGCCAGATGGCGCAAACCATCTGCGATGCCGAAACGCTCGAAGTAATCGCGCTTCTTCAGGTTGTCGCGTGCATTGTTGGTCGCCGTCCAGTGCGAGACGGAATCGACATTCAATTGGACCTTCTTTGAGGTCTGCATCTTGCGAATGACCATCTGGCCCGGAGGAACGAGACCGGCGATCAGGTCGAGTTCCGTGTCGTTCAGGTGGAACGCTTCGCGGTAAACGTCCCTGTCCATTTCCGGGTTGGCCAGGAAGATCTTGGTCGGGCAGCTTTCGGAGACAATCTGCAACATGCCTGACTCTTGCAATTCCTTGATGGACTGCGTGGCCAGAATCATCGCGGCGTTGTGCTTGCGCCAAGTCTTCTGCGCCTGCACGATGTAATTGCGGATGGTCTCATTGCGGATGAACAACCACGCCTCATCGAGCAGGAAGAGCTTGAAGGTGGCGAGCTTCTTCGGATCGCCAATCTCATTCGATGCCCGATGCAGAACATAGAAGAGCAATGGCTCCAGCACATCCGGCGCATCGCCCCAGCCGTGGAAGTTGAAAGTCTGGAAGCGACTGAAAGAGAGTGTGTCCTCGGCGTTATCGAAGAGGAAGCCGTACTGCCCGCCACGTGTCCAGCGATGCAACCGTTCTTTCAGCTCGCCGACGATGTTGGCGAAGTTCGACATGGTACGCTGATCTGGTTCCAACATGTACATCCGCTCGATGGCATCCCACAGCTTGCGCTCTTCCTTGAAGTCCAGCCGATAGCGCTGCTCGTTGCCTTCAATGAGTACGCGGAAGAAGCTGAAGAGGAATTGCAGGTTCTCCTTGGTCTGCGGCAGCGAGAAAGGATTGATGGTAAAGTCACGCGCCTCCTGGCCAACATTCAAATAGCTACCGCCAAAGATCGTCGTCAATGACTCAAAGCTGCCGCCGATGTCGAAGATGAAAGTCAGCGGGGCGTACTTCTGGGCATTTTGCAACAAGAAGCAGCAGAGATACGATTTCCCCGAGCCGGTCATGCCGAGAATCAGCGTGTGCGCGACTTCGCCGTTATGCAGATTCAGAAAGTATGGCGTGCTGTTCTCGGTCTCAAGCGCGGCGAGGTACTCCGTACCGAGATGCGCGTTGGTTCTTTCGCCGGGCAGGATGGTAAACAGAAAGCTCAGGTCGGCGTAGTTTGTATTCAGCAGGAACATCCGGCGCAGATTCATCGTGTAGTTGCCGGGAACCGTGGCAAAGTAGGCGTTGAGCTGGTTGTATGTTTCTACGAAGAGATTGCCATCCGCATTGGTGAAGACGCCAGCGAACTCCCCGGCGAGTTGGTCCAACTGGAGTTTATCTTCTCCGTACAGAACAATCGTCAGCGAAAACTCGCCCAGCGATTGGCCCTCGCCCAGATCGCGCAGGCAGTCGCCGAGGTTCTCAATGTCGGCCTGCTTCGATTCATCCACCAGCACATCGCGGGGATTCACCGTGGCGGCGCTGTTGCCAAGCTGCGAGACGAATCCTGTCTTCGAGATGTTGAAGTGGCGGCGGCGCTTGTCCACCTCTTTGCGCGCCTTGTCCGCGGCGAAGGGCACCCATTCGGTGACGACGTAGAAGTTGCCAGGAATCTTGAGCAGGGCATCGAGCACGAGAGGCTGCGTTTCGCCGATGGCCTCTTTCATCGTCAACACACGGACGATGTGTCCGCCGATACGCAGGTGATCACGCTCCGCTTCAAGGTCGGAGTTGACCACCTGATAGTCGAGGAATTGCGTGTGCTTCGGCCGTCCGGCAATGCGCCGCTCATCGTAGTTGAGCAAGCGGCGGAAGAAATTGAACTGGCCGTTCTGGTCAAGAATTTGAATCTGCATGAAGTCGCCAAGCTGGCGCGTAAACGCCTGCACGCGCTGGCTGAGCTGCGCGAGGTCGCTTTCGATCTGCGAGCGCAGCAGCGTCTTCATGCTGTTGCCAATAAACTGCGCCTTCAATTCAGCGCCCGCGCCAGCGGGATCGCTGAAGAGGCGCGATAGCGCGGCCATCAGACCGGTCTTCGAGCGCGGACCTTCGAGCAGGATGCAATAGAAGATTTCGATTTGATAGAGATGGTCTCGCTTCGCTTCAAAGAACTGCTTGCGCTGTTCGATGGCCGCCTGCACGACCGGATCGTCGTAGCTGGCAAAGGGCATCTCCGGCCGGTTCGATTTGAAGAGATATTGGTAAACGTGGAAGCCCGGCCCGAAAGATTTGAGGGCGGATTCCAGTCGTTTGACTGCGTACTCCTGGCTGGCATGGTCGAGGCTCTCGTAGTCCACGCCGGGGACGCCAAGCACCATGCCGAGGTCGCCGCTCTTGGTGAGAAACGTCGTTTCGTTCCAGAAGCCATACAGATTGATGTGGTCGCAGAGTGCGGCGGCGTCCTTCCATGGCTTGATGACTTTATCCAGGCGCAGCATCAAAGCACCTCCACACGCGGCGTGCTCTGCTTGGCCGCGTCATAGCGCAGTTTGTACCGTTCCGACTTGGCGAGGATGCGCAAGAAGGCTGGGTCGCTCGTCGTTACCCAACGCCCGAAAGCGTATCCGCCAATGAATACGGCCAGCCCTGCGACCAGGCTGTTGAAGAGGTTGAATGCGCCAACGGCTCCGACGCAGACGAAGTAGAACAACGTGCGTTCGACGCCAAGGTATGTGAGGGGCTTGTGCAAGCTCTTGTAGACGCGGTTTGTTCGCCGGCTATTGGTGTGTGTTTGCATCGACGCCCCTCACTCTTGATGACTGGCTGTGGTTAGCTGCCCCACAGCCAAGTCAAAACGTTGGTTGCCATCACGGCAATTCCTGTTCCGGCGGCAACACCGGCCAGGGTTTTCTTTGCGCCCGGTTCGCCGTGAGCAAACTGGTAACCGCCTACCACGATGGCGATCAGGCTGGCCACCTTGGCGACGGTTCCGGTAAACAGGGTTTGCATAGAGGTGAGACCGCTATCGAAGGGAGAGCTGCTCATTGCGTGCGCGAATACAGGCAAGACAATGAGCACGGTGAAGAGACTGAGTAACGGACGAATCCAGTGAGGAGACCGCCATCGGGCAATCCTGCGCCGAATGGCGGATGTGAGCATGACAATCATCGGCACCTCCAGCGGCCTGGGAAGGCCGCGATATGCCGTGAACGTAAACCTGATTCAGACTTTGTGTCCAATAACTATTTGGAACTGTACTGTAACCATTTGGAACTGATACCCAGAGGAATTGGCCTGATTTTGTAGTCTGCACAGGGACAGGCTTGTACCAGGAAAGGGATGCCTGTAAATCTATAGACTGTAAACCTCAAAAAGCAGATGGATCGTGTGGCTCGCTTGTCCCGCTCATCGTCCCTTCAATCATCGCAACAAAGGCCGGGACGTTGATCCGAAGCCGAGAGAGCAGGTAGTGCATATTTTTACCGATAGCAGCGGCTTGTGCTTCCAATGTCTGCATCACAGCCGATGGGGCCGTGTCGTAGAGAGTCTTGAGAAAGGTCGATGGACCTTGCGCCGTAATGGAATATGGCGCAAGGGAGGAGCTTGGGAAATCCTTGAGGTTGTAGGTAACGATTACTTTCACGCCCGCGCGCGCGGCGGCAGCAAGGACATGGCGATCCTTCGGGTGATTAGTCATCGTGGGAATCAGATCTTCGTAGTCGTCGATCCATGCTTCCGGGAAATGCCGCCGTATTTCATTTTCGCGGTGCATGGCCTTCTGGGCAGAGAGATTGAATTTCTCCTGGAGGGTTCGGCTTACTTCGACCATGATCTGATCGGACCATTTCGGAAGATAAAGATGCGCACCTGCGGCAAGGCGAAGCAACGTATCCGCCAGCGGCATGGGAACAAGAACACAGGCATCCAAGAGAACTGCAACGTTGCGTTTCACTCGTCCGAGCCGCCTTCGGGGAAAACATTCCGCTCATACATACCGGTTTCAAAAGCATCGTGCGCCAGCCTATCCAACGCTGCAAGACGTTCCTCGTCGCGCTTCTTTGCAAATGCCAGAACATCGCGCAGGTAAACGCGGCGCTGGTTGCCAATCCGGTGGTGGGCCATTAAACCGGCTTCAAGCTGCTTGATGAAGAATGGGCGCGACATCCCAAGGATGTCAGCCGCGCGCTGTGTCGTAATCGCCTGGTTGTCGGGAACGAGCGTAATGGCTTGGCCGTGCGACATGAACCCAACCGCCGTCCTGAGAACCTCGAAAACGGTGCCGGAAAGTTCGACTCGTTCCCCGGCGGAAGTGACGAAAGCAGGCACACCGCGATGCAGTACCCGCTCCAGGGCTTGCACCTGTTGCTGCTCGGTATCAGGGAGTGTGATCGGTTTTTTCGCTGCAAGGGCCATAATGTTTTCAGATTAGCACATAGTCGAAATACTCGCAATGCGCGAAATAGTCGATGCGTGCTGATTTGTGCCTACTCGGCGATTTATTGACGACAGAAACGCGATTTCGAGAGTTCGATAAGCGTTCCTGATAGGTCCAAAACGTCCTTTTGGTCGCCAGCCGTTATTTTTAGTTTCAATCAGTTACGCCTGTCATGGTCTCTTGTCCGACTACGACCTGACGGAAGCAGAGGTAGTAAAAATCACCGTCTATGGCGGCGTGGTTAGCCCGGCTTACACACGGCTGTTGATGCAGAAAACGGATTTACCGCTGACCGATATTCTTGCCCTGGATCGCGTACAAAAGAATCTGCCCGTTCCAGAACGCGCAGCCGCCCATTTGAAACGCGCCAAGTTGATTGAGGGCCGACGACCGCATCTTCATGTATCAGCCCTCATAGCAGCGGCGGCAGGCAACAAAGCGACCTATATTCGCAGGCGCGCCCTTGACGACGCATATTACGCCAAACTGTTGACTGAGCTCTTGAGGAAGTTCGGCACGGCGAGTCGCGCCGAAATCAACCAGATGCTGGTTCCCAAGTTGAGCGAAACGCTAACCGAGGAGAAAAAGTTGTTCAAGATCAACAACTTGCTGACAAAGTGGCGGAAAAGTGGGCTGATCCGGAATCTTGGCAGTGATCGGACACCTCGATGGGCGCTTGCAGAGAAAAAAGAGTAATTTGCAGAGTAACATCGCCAGGGAAGTAGCGTAAGACATTGAAAAACAATGGCTTCACGTGGTCATATTGCAGAGAAAAACTTCCAGAAAAACGAGATTTGCAGAGAAAGCCATGAAATTTCGATTTTTCGCGAGCCCTTTGATATTCAATAAAACCCGCTTGAGCTCGGCAGAAGCTAGAATTCGCGGTGTATTCGCCATGTATGCCCGATAGGGAATTCTGTCCGGAGACGCCCACGATAGCGCATAATGGCGTGAACGGCGATTGATACACTTGAAATGACGCCGTTGCTCCAAAGTCGAGCTGGCCCAAGGAGCACATCATGCCACGTGGCGAACTGCTAAAAAAACTATTTCACAGCTACTCGCAGGGTGACGCTCAGTCATTCCACGATGTGGCCAGTGAGATCATTCGCGATGAAGAGCAGAAAAACAATCGCGTATTAGCAAACGCTTTGCGTCGGAATCTTGCTACTGCCCCTAAGCTCTTTGGCAAACCTACGGGCGCGATCAGTAATAATCCTAACGCGCACAAGCTCTCCGTTGTCCCCATAGAACGCGAGAAGCAGCTCCCTCTTGTTGACACAATCTATCCAGAGCGCCGCGCTTCCGACCTGATTCTCAACAGAAATAATCAGCTCTTGATGCTTTCTCTCATGGATGAGTTTAAGCAAAGAGAGGTTTTAGGGGCTCATGGACTGCGCGCGCGGTCGAGGCTGCTCTTCTGCGGCCCTCCGGGCTGTGGAAAGACCCTATGTGCCGAAGTCTTTGCCCATGAGGTGAAGCTGCCCCTACTTGTCGCCAGCATGGACACAATGGTGTCCTCATTGCTCGGAGAAACGGCTTCGAATCTGCGCAAGATTTTTGACTTCGCGGCAGTCCAGCCTGTTGTTTTGCTCTTGGACGAGTTCGATGCAATTGCCAGATTTAGGGATGACGACACGCTGAATAGTGAATTACGCCGTGTCGTGAACAGCCTTCTTATGCTCATTGATAAATTCAAGGGGCAAGGATTCGTGATTGCAGCAACCAACCATGAAAAGCATCTTGACCCGGCAATCTGGCGCAGGTTCGACGAGGTAATTTTCTTTGAAAAACCGGCAAAGCAAGAGATTATTCGTCTCATTCGCTTGAAGTTTAAGAATTTCAAAACTGATTTTGAACCAGAGAGCGTAGCCGGTTTCCTTGACGGGTTCTCTCATGCCGACATTGAACGGGTCTGCATGAACGCAATACGTCGTGCAGTCTTAAGTCGCCGCAGTATAGTGAGTAAGCGGCGATTTCTGGAATGTGTTGCCCTTGAAAACCGTAGGAGAGTCATCGCCGAACATCTTAGAAAGTGACCGCCCTGAGCAATGCCTGAGCTGCCTCACCTCATCCTTCCTCGCGCACAAGTCGATATGGATCGGCGTAAAAAACGCGGCTATGGATCGCAACCGATTCGCGACTATAGAGTACAAAGCCAGAAGGTATCAAGGGCTGTTGATGAGGCTTTGGCTGCCCATAGAACTCTTGCCACAACAATCGTTGACCCTGCTCTAATCGTGCGAGTACGAACAGCAAATGTTCTGCCCGAAGAGCAATGGGTGAGAGCTGGCCTGACCGTCCTCGGACAGGATGAGAACAACGCTGTCATACTTTTTGCAAGCGATGGCGAGTTAACAGTGTTTCGCTCGATGTTGGACGCGTACTCCTGCGGAGTTCCTGTCGGTCAAAAAAATCCGCGATATGCGTCCCTTATCGCTGCAATTGAAGAGCTTGGCCCTCTCTCTCCGAACGATAGAATTGGCAATGTCCTCAAGGACGAAGGCTACGAAGCGCCCGATAATTTTCCCCTTGCCGAACAGTTCAATCTTGACGTGGAACTTTGGGAGATTGCTGCTCAAGGTGAGCGTCTTACTCAGGTCGAACTACTTGAGAAACGCATGGAGCAGCATGAAGGTGAGATTACGGATAGATACGTCGGAGTGTCGTTTACAGCACTTCGCGTTTCTGGAACGGGTGCGACCTTTCGCTGGCTCTTAAATCTCCCGACAGTGCGCATTATTGATAGACCTCCGGTTGTTGACGAACACATGGAGACCCTGCTCGATACAAATATCTCCGAAATTGGTAATCCGGCAAACCCTCCCGAGAATGCCCCATACATTGCTGTTCTCGATTCGGGTATTAACGATGCGCACCCAGTTTTAACGACTGTGGTTCTGGAAAGATCGGGATTCCCGACTTCAATCGGAGTTAGTGATACTTGGGGGCATGGCACCAGAGTAAGCGGAGTGGCTGTTTATGGGGATGTGCGCGCATGTGTTGAAACGCGCGACTTTTCGCCGCGTGTTCGTTTGCTTGCCGGTAAAGTCGTAAACGATCAAGGCAAATTTGATGACAAAAAGTTGGTCCCCACGCAGATGGATGCTGCAATTAGGCATTTCAACGCAAGGGGATGCCGAATTTTCAATATTTCTCTTGGAGATCGCAATGCCGTTTATTCGGGCGGTAAGGTTGGAACGTGGACAGCTACGCTCGACAACCTTGCACGAGAACTGAATATTTTGATTATTGTTTCTACGGGAAACTATGAGCATATTCCCGCAAGTGGCCATGCCGAAGAGACCTTGACTGCTTACCCTGGCTATCTTCTTGACTCCCTGAGCCATCTCTTAGAACCTTCTGTGGGTGCAAATGTTCTTACTGTTGGCGCTGTCGCGCAAGCCGCTGCCGTGCCGAATGACCTGCCCGGTACGGTTGGTTTGCGTCCTATTGCATCTGTAGGAGAACCCGCGCCGTTTACGCGAAGCGGTCCCGGCATTCAAGCGGCCATCAAACCAGACCTGTGTGATGACGGAGGCAATGTCCTCTACGATGGAACGACCCAGACACTAAAAAAGTTCGCTGAGAGCGAAGTGATGACGACGCATTCGCGCTACCTGGAACGCCTGTTCACCACGGCTCGGGGAACATCTTATGCGGCCCCTTTGGTTGCCCATAAAGCTGCTTTGGTACTACAAACATTTCCAGAAGCAAGCGCCAATTTGTTACGTGCGCTATTGACAAATTCTGCGCGTGTTCCACCGGCTGCAATGTCAAAGCTGCAGAATCAGGGGGATGAAGCTGTTCGCAACCTGTGCGGCTACGGTGTGCCAAACGTTGAATTAGCATCGACCTCAGACACGAATCGTGTCGTGCTCTATGCAGATTATTCCATCAAAATGGATCACTTCTACGTTTACGAGGTTCCTATCCCCCGCGAATTCGCAGAGACGAAAGGGACCAGGAAAATCCGCGTTACGCTTGCTTTTGATCCGCCTACGCGGCATACGCGAAATGCTTATCTCGGAGTGAAAATGTCTTTTCGTTTGGTTCGGGGCAAAACTTTAGGACAGGTCATTGACCACTTCAAGAAGCGGAAAACCGAAGAAGGCGATCCCCCTGAGCTTGAAGGAAAGTTTAACTGCAAGTTCGATATTGGTCCAACAATTCGCGAACGCGGCACTTTGCAATGTGCCACATTTACAATTAGTCGTAATCCGTCCACTGAATATAGCGAGACCTATTATCTCGTTGTTCGGTGCGAAAATCAGTGGAACCCTGACGAGTTTCTGAAGCAGCGCTTTGCCGTTGTAGTCGAACTAAGCCATGAAGAAAACATTGGCCTCTATGAGAGAGTCCGCGAGAGAGTCCGCGTGCGTCAGCGTGCATAAGATGTTATGCGGTAAGCGCCGGGGAACATCTCAATGAGGCGATCCTCGTAGTTTTCCGGGATGGCGGCAACGGCCACTCGGTCAAGATAGATGCGGTACTTCTGATGAAGCGGCCCACCGCGAATGCCCAGTTCCATCATGGCATCGGCGGCGGCACGCGGCGCAAGCTCGACCACATCGATATCCGCCGTGGGCCGCGTCAATCCGTACAGCAGCGTGACGACGAAACCGCCAATGCAGTCGAGGCGCACGGTTGTATCTACGGCCTCATCCAACTCCTTGAAGAAAGAGTCCCACGGTTCCGGCGGTCGGTTAGAGGACGGCATGATCGAGTTGCTCCACGGTAAGGTCTGTCAGCAGGTTCCAGTGTTCTGCTGATTTTGGTCGATGTTTGCGTAGCCAAGTACGCTCGGCGCGTGTCATCGATTCTTTACATAGAGTATCTTCCTTCGCCAGACGAGAGGGCTCCAACTTGGCAACTCGTGCGGCCAATTCCTCTCCCACTTGGGAGCTTCCGCCTCTCTCTGCGGCCTGCCGCGCCAGCTCGACCACAAACCCCAACCGGTTTTGGCGATCCCGCAACTTCGCATTCGCGGTCAGCCAATCCCAGTTCAGATGCGGGTAGGCCAGTGGCAGCCATGCCAGTGCTTCCGTGACCCGTGAGTCCAGATCGTCCGAGTCCAGCGCCTCCATTAGCAGTTCCACCGGATTCAATCGTACCGAACTCGGCAGATAGGCAAAACCGGGATAGCCCAGGCTTCCCAGCATTGTTTGGAAGAAACCGGCGTCGCGGGAGCGTGTCTGGTATTCCGCGAGCGGGAGCGCCGTGGCGGAAACCTCAAGGACCTTTACTGCTCGTGATGCGAGTTCGGAGGATACTGCTCGTTCTCCCCGTTCGACCATCGACAGATAGGCCTGCGTTACGCCGAGCCGCGTAGCGGCTTGGGCCTGCGTCCAAGAGGACGCCTTGCGGGCGCTTTTGAGCTCGACTCCGGTCATTCTCCAAATATAACACAATCTGTTATATTTGGCGGCGACCTAACATTTTGGCGATCTGAGGCACGAAAAAATCGTGGAAAAACACTGTGGGGACTTTTGTGGGTAGACTGCTTCAAAAAAGCGGGTAATTGTGGGTACTACCCACAATTTAGTCGTGGCAACAATATTCTGTAACCAACTGAAAGTAAGCATCATATATCAACAGAAAGCAACGCTGAAAAGGGCAAAACCTCAACTGTTAACCGAAGGGTTGTAGGTTCGAGTCCTACCTGAGGAGCCAAATATATCAATTATTTAAGAACTCTTCCCTGCCGAACATCACCACATTTTTCAACCCATTTCAGAAACTTGCGTTTTTCATGCTGTTCATTCTTCATGTTGATCCGAGGATGAGTATCCAGCGTGCTTGGGCGACCTTGGCGCAAAGCCGCTGGAATCTTCGGGCTTTTCCACCGTCTTGCGAGACATCATAGGGCGATGGTATTATTTTTCTGCACACGTGTGCATTAGTAGGAGGATGCATGTCTCAGGATGAAGCGCAGCGGCAGTACAAAAGTCCACTCTTTCAAATGACGCAAACC
>Ga0255355_1001149_pt1 | contig 12912 bp, 15 predicted proteins | sample HBST75metaG_FD_189943 | JGI IMG/M metagenome (GOLD analysis project Ga0255355, IMG submission 189943) | Peat soil microbial communities from Stordalen Mire, Sweden - H.B.S.T75 | ecosystem: Environmental > Terrestrial > Soil > Wetlands > Peat | place: Sweden: Norrbotten County, Stordalen Mire...
CGGGCGACGATGCAGCGGCCCGCGCAAGCGCCATTGCGGCGTCGTCGGACTGGCTGCTGGCGCTGATCGCGGAAATCACCGGCGAGACGCCGACTGGCGCGGGAGACGAACTGCGCCTGACCGAGGACCTGCAACTGGACAGCCTGGGTCGCGTGCAACTAGCGGCGGCGCTCGAAGAACGGCTGGGAATTGCACCCGAGAGCGGCCTGCTGGAACGAATAGAAACCCTCGGAGATTTGCGGAAACTGGTAGCCGGCGAGTCCGACGCTGCGCGAACAGAAGTGGCGAACGGTCAAGCTCCGCGGAAAACCCCGGAAGCGCATGACTCCGGGCAAACACCGATGGGTTCAAGCCCTTCCGTGCCAGCTCCCATCGGTTCTTCCTGCATGGTTGCCGCGCCAGGCGAACCAGAGCAGGAACGCCACATTTACCCGCGCTGGCCGTGGCTCTTGCCCTTTCAGTGGCTGCGCGTGGCTTTTATCGAAGCGATTGCGCAGCCGCTGGTTTGTCTGCTGGCGCATCCTCGTGTGGTCGCGCCGGAGACGCTCGCATCTAACGAGCCGATGCTCATCATCGCCAACCACGTGACCACCTTCGACGGACCGCTCGTCGAGTACGCTCTGCCGGGACGCGTGCGGTGGCGCATCGCAGTGGCCATGGCCGGCGATATGCTCGCCGAGTACCGGAACTTCCGCAATCCCGAGCGTCCGGCGGGGCGAAAGAGCCGCTTCTACCTGCCAGGGCCGCTGATTTATTGGTTGCTGACGGCGCTCTTCAACGTCTTTCCGTTGCCACGGCGGCGAAACTTCCAGCAGAGCTTTGCGCACGCCGGCGCGGCCATGGACCGCGGATACAACGTGCTGGTCTTTCCCGAAGGCACGCGCTCGGCGGAAGGCGCACTGGCGCGATTCCGCGGAGGAATCGGGTTGCTGGTCAAGCAATCGGGAGCACGGGTGCTGCCGGTGGCGCTGCGCGGGCTGGGTGAGTTGAAGGCGGGAAGCGGGCGCTGGTTCCGCTCCGGCAAGATCGAAGTGCATGTGGGCGAGCCCATCCGCTTTGCGCCCGAAGAGAGCGAGGCCGCGATTACCGCGCGGCTGCATGCTGAAGTGGAACGGCTGCTGAAAAACAGGGAATAGGAAATAGTTGGACTCTTCGGCGCGACGAGAAGCCGGTCCCACATCTCCGTGCGCAGAGAACTCGTCCGTAGATATTGGGCAACCGAAAGACTCCCCTGTTTCGGCAAAAAACGGATTTTTCCGGTGATTTTCAGAGGCCAAATCTCACGATGCGGGAGAATTTCGGCGCGAAAAGGTTTCAACAAGCATTGATTCCAAATGGGTTAAAAATAATCTGCAAGGTTTTGAAGGGAAATTTGCACCCCTTGCTCTAGGGGGGGGGCTCAACGGGGGGACGGACCGGTCAGATGTCCGACACATTGAAGCGGCCCCTCTCGACATCGTTCGGCACTCGCCCGTAGTTCTCCATCTTTGCCCCCTCCGACTTTCAATTCACATTGTGCTCCAGATGAGAGTAATTCTCGGCAATGGTGCTGTTTCCGAAACGGCGACGATTCAGGCACTGCGAAGATCCCGGACCCTGGGGCGATTTTCGGGACTGATCGTTGCGACCGTTCCCAAGACGCGCTCAATGAGCTTTGGCCGGTTCTCGCTAGCTGATACGACTTTTGTACGCAGGTGATATGGCTACTATCCAAAATCCTGATATCTGTAAACCATCATCATGGCTAGCGAGCAATACCCGCCAGCCATGATGAGGATGATTGAATTGGTTATTGACTGAACGCCACGCCGCTGAAGGAGGCAACGCCGATTGAGCTTGAGGTCGCCTCTGGGGTCAGGTCACCGTGGCCATCAATGGCGAAGACAGCGACATAAGCGTCACTGCCCGCTGTATAAATGACGGCTAGCCACTTTTCGTCAGCGGATACAGTTATGTCCGTGGGCGAGCCCGGCAAGGGCACCGATTTGTAGAACACCCCGCCCTGGCCGTCGGAGAAAAAGATGGAGATCGCGTGACCAGGCGAGTTCCCGGTGTACCAGATGTTTCCCGGTCCCTTGGCAACCCAGCACGGGGCGTTGACGGGAAAGGATGGCGTCGGCCCGGCGATCGGTGTCAGGTTCCGGTCCTCGTCCACGATGGCAAAGCTGTCAGGACTGTGAGCCGGCGTGAAACCCAGAACGTTACCCCAAAACGCCTCCCCCAGCGGAACCATATCCGCGTCGGTGGGCAGGGGAATGGCTGTACTTGTTCCGTTCAACACCCCATTCTCATAGGTGAGCGGCAGTTGAAGCAGCGATCCCGAAGTCATGGTGACGGCTGCCCAGCTTTTGCCCACCGCGATCTGCGCCGCCGAAGGATTGGAGAGACTTACAACGGGGCCATCGACATAGCCCCAGGGCCAGGCATGACTCTCGGCACAATTGGCGCCGGCCACGAAGAGATGGTTATGGGTCAACGCCACGGAATCCGGACTCACGCACTCGGGCACCAGATAAATCGTCTTTCCAATGGAAATGGAATTACCGTTCCGCACTAATTGGCTGACGGTATTCGAACCGTGGTTAGCCACCGCGCCGAGACCATCCTTGAACTGCACAATTCCCGCGTTCGCGCTGGCGCCGCCCTTGCCGCCAGTGTGGAGGGTTTGAGCCAGTGTCAGCGAGGGCGTGCCCGCGGTATTCAGCTTGAACACCTCGACAGCATTGCCGCTCGCATTATTTGTGCTTGTGATCACCAGCGCGCCGCCTTCCCACTGGCCGTCAGCGGCCAAGGTACTGGTGAGACATATGGCCGCCAGCACAAGGCCGGAGCGCCATCTAAGGGACTTGGTGTGCTTCAGAAAACTCATTGCGATCTCCTTGGGGATTGAGTTGAAAGTGCGCCCCGCCGCGATTCTGCCAACTCACCACGGAATCGGAGTACTTTCACAAATAGAGATTCGATCTGGAGCGGAGAAAAGTTACGCGCGCCGGACGCTGTTATCTGAAGTTAAAAACTTCTGAATTCTTCACGCTTCGCGTAACTTTCGCACCCTCTCCATCGAACAAGTGAACGTGGGACTAAAATGGGTGCGCGGGTGCACTTGGCGCCGAAAAACAATTTGCGCGAACACACCGGCATTGATAATGATTGCAGGAAGGTGTTCGAACCCATGTGCCCCGACAGCAATCTCGAGATACTGATGGCTCGCTATCAACAAGGCGATTATGGCGCTGCCACGGATCTGATCGGGCGAACTAGTCCGCAGCTACTTCGGTTTTTTCTTGCGCAGTCCGCAAGCCGCGCAGATGCCGATGACCTCTTGCAGGAAACCTGGCTTCGGATTCACAAAGTAAGGCACACTTATCGCGCCAGCGAACCGGCGCTTCCATGGTTTTATGCGATTGCCCGGTATGTTCGCGTCGACCACTATCGAAAATCAGTCCGGACCACGCTGGGAACGACGAAGTTGGAGGCGATGTCAAAAGAAGCAACGGCCGTCCCTGGAAAATTCGATCACGTTGAGAGCCTGGAAACACTACTTGCGCCACTTCCTGAGAGCCAGCGCGAGGTGATCGAGATGTTGAAGGTGGCGGGAATGTCGCTGGAAGAGGTAGCACGCGCCACGTCTTCGAGCGTTGGTTCAGTGAAGCAGAAGGCGCACAGGGCTTACACAAAGTTGAGGGAAACGATGAACGCCACGGGGTTCGGCAAGGGACAAAGCGGAGGACTATCGTGAAGAACGAAGAAATTAACGATGTCCTGGAAAAGGCCGGGCGGGCTTTGCCTGATCCGTCGCCGGCGACGCTTCAGCGCATTGCGGACTCGATCAAGCCGTCGCTGCGCCCTGTGCGCCCGCTGCCGACAGCGTGGGCGATGACGGCTGGATTGGTCATGATCTGTGCGACCGTTTCCCTGGCGGGCGCATCCCGTGCAGGATTCTTCGGACTTGAAAAGATGGGCATCCTGGAGCGCTTGCTGATCTTTCCCGCGCTCGTTATCCTCGCCTGGCTGGCAGGGAGTGAATTCGTCCATGAAATGATTCCGGGAAGCCGACGTCGCATCTCTCCAGGCGCACTTTTGGGATTGAGCAGCGCTGCATTGCTTGCCGTGTTCGCATTACTGTTCCGCGATTATCAAACCCACCACTTCATCTCGATTGGCATCGTGTGCTTGCTGACCGGACTCCTCCACGCCATTCCTGCCGCGTTGTTCGCCTGGTTGCTGCTCCGGCGCGGCTTCGCGGTCAATCCCATATCCGCGGGATTGGTCGCCGGTGTGCTCGGAGGTCTGGCAGGCGTGGGAATGCTGGAGCTGCATTGCGCGAATTTCCAAGCCGCGCACATGCTTGTGTGGCACATTGCCGTCGTGCCTTTAAGCGGCGCAGCGGGAGCGTTGGTGGCGTGGTCGCTTCGATTCCGTGCAGGCTCAAGCGCTCGGGAGCGCACCAATCCCAAATGAGTTAGGAGCTATTGGGCGCCGAAAGCCGCAAAAAGGCTTTGGAGCATCGTGGGAAGACCAGACACTACGAATCCGCGATCAGACCTCAATTGATGCGAATCGCCGAATCACTCGTCGACGGAAGATCAGTATCCTGAAGTCGCCAAGGATACCCTAATAACCCGGAGGGTCTCTGCTCCCCCCGGGCGATTCGCAAGGTCTCTCGCCTGCGCCAAAATCCTGATGCTGTATGCAGCACAGTTTAGACGCCTCTGAAGTCCACGCCAATTGAGGCACAGCGAAGCACCCTTTATTGAGACTGCAAATCGGAGGCTATTCTCCGTGATGCGAGGCGCGACGGAAGTGGCACGCGTGGCAGTCGAACTACACTATATCCGGAAGGCCGGCCATGCCAGTTCCATGCGTACAGGCTTTTTCTGCAGACCCCGATTGGAGATTCTAGCTTGCATACGTCTGAGCATCTCTACTATTCAGATTCCTTTCTCAGGACATTTACAGGAGCAGTGACCGACGTCCGCGAAGTCGCGGACAGCAATGGAAAACAGATCTGGCAGCTTGCCCTGAACCGTACTGCCTTCTACCCGACGAGCGGCGGTCAGCCTTTCGATACAGGCCAGTTGAGCGCCGTCTCCCTGGATGGAACTGCGCTGATGGTTCCCGTGGAACAGGTGGAAGAGGACGAACAGGGCGCGGTGTGGCATTTCGTCCGCAATCCGCTTGTCGCCGGGACTTTTGTCGAAGGGCAAATTGACTGGAAACGCAGGTTCGACCACATGCAGCAGCATACGGGACAACATCTGCTGTCTGCGGTTTTTTGGCGGGAACTTCAGGCGCCAACGATCTCGTTCCATTTGGGAGAAAGTACTTCGACGATCGACTTGGCCTCCGAACAAGTGACGCACCAGAGCCTGGAACGTGTGGAACGGATTGCGAACGAGATCATCGGGGAAGATCGTCAGGTGACCACACGTGACCTGCCCCACGGCGAGGCTGAAGCCATGCTGGCCGCTGGCCAACTTCGCAAGCTGCCGGATAGACAGGGCACGATTCGCGTGATCGACATTGCAGACTACGACAAGAACGCTTGTGGTGGAACCCACGTCCGCTCCACGGGACAGATAGGCGGGTTACAGGTGCGGGCGGTGGAGAGAGTGAGCCGGGGCGTACGCATCGAGTTCGTCTGCGGATTGCGGGCTGTTCGAGCTGTTCGTGCAGATTTGGCCATCCTACGCGAGACCTCAGCCCTGCTTTCAACTCGTGCGACAGAACTGGCGTCAACCGTGGGGCGACTGCTGACCGAGGGGAAGGCGAATGCGAAGCAGTGCCAAAAGTTGCGCGAGGAGCTTGCGGTGTTTCAGGGAGCGAAGCTGGCTATGGAAGAGCCAATCGAAAGCGGACTGCGGCTGGTGGTGCGTGCGTGGAGAGACCGAGACCGCGATTACGTGAGGTTGTTGGCCTCCCGAACAGCAATAGCCGCCCCGCGAACAGCCGTAATCTTCAGCGCCAACGACTCAGACCCGGTGCGTGTATTTGTCGCCCGCAGTTCCGACCTGGACTTCAACTGCGGGCAAATTTTGCGAGAGGCACTGGCCCACGTGGGACTGCGGGGCGGAGGATCGGCTGATCTGGCCCAGGGAGAAGTCCCTGCGGAACAGGAGGTGGCACTACGAGCTTCCATAAGCGAAGCCATTTGCAAAGCAATGGCGAAGGCACCCAAACAGCAATAAGGAAAGACATGTTGCGGGAATGCAATATTGCCAAGAGCCCATCAGCGGTACATCGGCGTTTGATCGGGTCTGTTCTGGGTGGCAGGGGCCGCAGTGGCGCTGAAGCCAACAACAACCGCAATTTACACGCATCGAGTCAACGCGGCGCAGGTGGCGGCACAGGGCAAGTTCCTTGATGCCATCAATGTCTCATCCGCTGTGGGGTAGAAAACCCTGGGTTGAACCTTGGGTTGGAGGGGGAAGTCGGGAAGCCGACAAATCCGCTAAATTATTGAGATGATTTGGTGGACCTGGTCGGGATCGAACCGACGACCTCTTTCATGCCATAGCCCCTATTAAATGTACTTTCAACAACTTACAGGCCGCTGGGGACTGCCAAACCACGCGGAAATACGCCGAAGACGAATATTTAACAGGTGATTTTGCAGGTGAAGAATGAATTGGGTTCCTTGGCGTCAGCTATGGCGGCAGGTTGCACTCTTAACTGGTCAATCCGCACTGCAACAGTTCTTGATGCTCGTGCATGGCCTGTCACGCGACGTTGCAAAAGGCTAACCGTCACGCAGCGGCGGAGAAAACCGTCCGCAAGATGGAGGCCGGGGCGATAACCTTTGTAGTAGCCCAAACCATCGGCCTCGCCACAGGCCGGTCACACACCTACTCAGTTAAAATTATTCAGTGCGAGATCGGTACGCATATAGTGGCCCGCCTTGCGCTGCACAGAGAAGAGGAAAGGTTTTCCAATGAGCGAGATGGCTCTCTTCGAAGAACGTCCGGTGCGCCGGGTCTTTCACGATGAGGAGTGGTGGTTTGTTCTCACCGACATTGTTAGCGCGCTGACGGATTCGCCCGCTCCCTCCGATTACCTGAAGAAGCTGCGGCGCCGCGATCCCTCTCTGGCCGAGGCCTTCAAAGGGGGGGGACAATTTGTCCCCCCCCTTGCGCTTCCCTTTGAAACGGAGGGGGGAATGCAAAGGCTCCAGTGCTGGAACGTCCCTGGAGTTCTCCGGCTGATCCAGTCCATTCCTTCCCCCAAGGCGGAGCCGTTTAAGCGTTGGCTTGCGAAGGTGGGCTATGAGCGGTTGCAGGAGATCGCTGATCCAGCTTTGGCGCTGGAGCGGACCAGGGAGAATTGGCGCAAACTGGGCCGCAGCGAAAAGTGGATCACCCAGCGCATGACCGGGCAGGAGACGCGCAACAAACTGACCGACTACTGGGCCAGTCACGAGATAAAGCAGGGGGAGGAGTTCGCCATCCTCACCAATATCATTCACGAAGAATGGTCCGGCGTCTCGGTAAAAGAGCATAAAGACCTGAAAGGACTGGAAAGCCAGAATCTTCGCGACCACATGAGCGAGGCGGAACTCATCTTCACGGCCCTGGCCGAGCTTTCCACCCGTCAGATCGCGGAGACTGAGACGGCGGTGGGCCTGCCCGCCAACAAAAAGGCCGCAAAGACCGGCGGCGGAATTGCCCAGCGCGCCCGAGTCGAATTGGAAAGCAAGACCGGCCGCAAGGTCGTCACCGGCGAGAACTATCTGCCGCCGTCCAAGTCGAAAAAGACGCTCATGCCTTGAGAAAATGCTGGGCGTTTGGTGAAACTTCCAGATCTCAAGGGCGAAACCTGGATCACCTTGTGAATTCTCCCGAAAGTTATTCCGCAACTTTGGGTTTGTGGCGCTGAATATCGATGCAGATTTTTGCAGGAACGGCAGCGCATGGCTGGTCGCTTTTGGGCGCTTCGTCATAGATGAACATGATCTTGAGAACTTTATACAGGCCGTTTCCATGGTGTTCATTATCGTAAGTTTCTCCAGGAAGATAGACTTCATCTCCAACGCGCGGGAGCGTAGTGACGTTCTCAAATGGCACGAGGTTAATGGCGACCCGCGCATCTACGTCGTTGAACTCGACGCATTTGAAGCTCACGATCTTCATCTCGCGTGCTTCTTTTACTTGCTTCCACAGGGCAATCGTTGCAACTGCTAGCGTCGGGACGCAACAGAACGTAATGATGTCGGCAATCAAGCTAATCGGGTCTGGCCAAGTGAAGTTCATGCGGAGATTATAGTGCCGGGTGCCCCACCCCATCCGATTACCTGAAGAAGCTGCGGCGCCGCGATCCCTCTCTGGCCGAGGCCTTCAAAGGCTCCAGTGCTGGAACGTCCCTGGAGTTCTCCGGCTGATCCAGTCCATCCCTTCCCCCAAAGCGGAGCCGTTCAATGGCTTGCGGTCTTTCGGCTTAAATGGCGACTGGCGGCATAATTGTGATACCACTCGCGGCGCTCTCGCTCCCCTTCAATGTCAGCTCGATCAAGGGTGATAGCAGCGTGGAGCGCAGCGCGTTCGTGGGTCAGTGCGTCCAGCCATTGCCGACCCATGTGGTTGGAGAAGTCACAAAACGATTCCTCCGCGATCTCATGCATCGGCACGTCACGGAATTTAAGGCGTGACATGCCAAAGCAGGTCCAGGCCAGTAAATCAGCGCATTGAAGTCCGGGCACATCTTTCCGCTTTCTGAAAGAATAGTGCCCTTCAAATTTTCCGGGAAAGAGGCTATCAAATTGTGCCATAACCATCTCGATCTCGACTTTATCCCTCTTCTCGGCCCAGTCGAATACAAACTCGAACGGTGCACCTATTCTCCGCTCGCCATGCCACCGAACAAGCAGATTCAACAGGGATCGCCATGCCCAAGTGTAATGGTTGTCGCCTCCCACTTCGCGCCATTCTGGTGGCGCTTCGGCATCGAAATCCCCTTTGTTGATTGTGAACGAAAACGCCTTGGATGCATGTCTCTTGATGATTTGACGCGCGCGGCTGAAGACCTTTTGAACCTTCGCTTCATCCCATCCAGCATAAGACTTTGGATTTCGCGCCACGCACTCAGACGCGTGCAAATCCTCGAAGCCGTACTTCGACGCAAACGATGCCCAAGAGCTATCGAGGCGAGAATTTGGCGAACGGGTACGATGAGGACGCCTGCAACCGCGGTGGTCTGGTTTGGATCTGATCCGCTGTCATCGACGTAAACAGTGAACATAACGGCAATAGTATACGTGACTGACGATAAGAGGCGGTGGGGAATAGAATTGAAGGTGGAGCAAACTCTATGAACGACCACGATCTGTTGCTTGTGATGACTATCTGTGAGCTTCTTGGGAAATCAGTCTACCCTGGCGATGTGGAGGTAGCTTACCAGTAGGCGCAAGGGAAGCTGAAAACGTCGCGTGAGCCTTCAACCCCAGGAGATGTCAGCTTTCCGCTACGCCCGCGCCACTGAACCAGCCGGGTGCGTATGCACCAGGTTTCGCCGAATGGTCCGGCGTCTCGGTCAAAGAGCATAAAGACTTGAAAGAATTGGAAACCAGAATCTTCGCGATCACATGAGCGAGGCCGAACTCATCTTCACGGCCTTGGCCGAGCTTTCTACGCGTCAGATCGCGGAGACGGCGACGGCGGGACCGGGGCCACCTGCCTACCGATGAGATAGAAAATTTGTAAACGCAGAGCAGAGCATATCTTCGCATTCTTCGGTTCTGGCGAGCGTACAAGAGATGTCACATGGCTTGATTTCAGGAGGAACCCCGGCTCGCAGCACACAAGAGCTAAGCCGATAGCCTTTCTTCATGTCGCCCACTGTCAGTTCGATCTTTGCAATTTGGGAGATTGTGAACAATGCCAAGTCACGATAGTCATCAGGGGAGTGACAACAGGCAAAAAGAAGGTTGATGATCCATTGCGCAGTGGCAGCAGCCGGGACCCCGCACGCTGAAGCATTTGCTGCCGGGTATAGCTGTCCGTCAGGAAACACAACTTCGTAGACACGTGGATTGCCATTTCTGTCGAAGCCTGCCAGCCTCACTACGGACGGCTCTGACTTTCCGCCAGATTTTTTAAGCAGCGTTCGGAGCGCTTCTAAATAAGCTGGACCGCCGATCCTCACATCCGAGTCGAAATCCATCACTCCCATTTCGATCTGGGATTCAAGCTCCTGATGTTGCACCTCGATTCCAGCCCATCTGGCGAAGCCGATGATCCAAGAAACATTCGCGACGTGAAGTTTTTGTGTTTCATAGGGGGTGGCAGCTCCGGCTTGCGGACGCGTATACGCCATTCCGTCGGCCGCCATCACAATGAAATCATCGGTTTTGATCGAAACGATCAGAGTCATATTGGAAAGCTCATTTCCCTGCTCAGAAAAATTTCATGCGGCGACTCACTAAGCGCCGTAGCCGAAAACGAAAGACACGTAGCGTCGCGCGCGGCGCAACCCTGCCACTGTGAATCTTCCGCTCCCGTCGCCACACTGTCAGTGATCGCACTCCCATTGTAGGGGAATACTGATCGTATCGCTCAAAGGCGATGCGGTTATTTCCATCTGGTCATTGCACCTTCGCCGGGTGATCCTCAAACCACTTCCGCGCCCGCTCCTGTACGCGGGACAGATCGGCTGGTGTGAGGTGAGAGGCGGTTTCATCTCGCGTTTTCGCGGCGGTCTCCATCATTTTTGCATCCATTTTGCCCGCCGCCGCAAGGTCGAACCAGAAATAGGCTTCCTCTTTGTCTTGCGGAACACCCCGGCCCTGCGTACATAGCGCACCAAGGGCATATTGCGCCGGAGCAAAGTTCTGCTCCGCTGCTTTCCGAAACCAAACTGCGGCCTGCCTATCATCTTGAGGCACACCTTGACCGTGGTAATACAATTCGCCGAGGTCAAATTGCGCAGGTGCAACTCCCTGCTCTGCGGCTTTCCTGAGCCATAGAGCGGCTTTTGAGGAATCTTTGTGTACGCCCAAGCCTGCTTCGTACATCATCCCCAGACCGCATTGCGCCTCAGCTTTACCACTGGCAGCTTGTTGTCTGAGGGTAGCGATATCCTGTTGCGAAACGACTAGGCGACACTGCGCCCATGCCCCGGAAACCATCACCAGCAGCGCCAGTGCCACGCACGCGCCAAGGAATCGTGCTCTCATACTCTTACCTCATCCCTTGCTAACAGACAATAGAGCATCACAAGCGGGCCGGAAGCACACCCTTTGTGATCGGTGCGACTGAATTACGGACAGGTGCTTTTCTCAAGCAGAGCGACTCGTGCAATGACATCGTTTACGATGCGGAGTCTCAAAGTAGTCAGTTCGGGCGCGAATTTCTCAAGATCAGAAAGGGTCATGTTGGCTACAGCTTCCACTCCCACCTCTTCTTCGATTGAGTCGGAGAGCGTTTGTAGGGAAAGCGAAAGGACGAGTTCGTCAGACACGGTGCGCTTCACTCGAAGTTTGGCCACCCTTGTGCGAATATTGCCAATGTCCATTAAACCTATGTCCCGATTCTCCACGATCATCTTGCCCAGCGCATACGAGATTTGTGAATCCTTCTCGGGCTCGATGTTTTTGAGCGCCGTCTCCCACTTTGGAAGCGCCGAATCAAGCTGAAGCAAAAAAGTCGTGAAATCGGCGTCAGACATGAGCCTCTTATCCGTGAGAGGGGGATTTTTCCCAGCAGGGCGTTGGGGCGTGGACTGCGCCCATGCTCCGACGACATACAAGAGAATCCCCAGGGTTGCGCACATGGTCAAGGATCGTGGTTTCGTTATCGGGTGCAACTGCATATCGGCCACCTCTCAAACCTAAAAGAGTGTATGCGCTAAATATAGCGCACACGCTAACCCGATCATGAACGCATGGCAAAGGACATCTGTGCGGCGACCGGGGAGCGCATCCGAAAGCTGCGCCGGGGCAAAGGCTGGCGTCAGATCGACCTTGCCGAGCATTCAGGCGTCCACGAGGTCCACATCTCCGACCTGGAGCGGGGAACCCGCGAGCCGGGGCTGCGGACACTCAGCAAGATTGTAACCGCGTTGGGTACTACTCTGTCTGAGATGTTGAGGGAACTGTGACTCAGGCGCGGGCCGTAGTAGATCGCCAGAGGGCTGAGAGAGCTATCTTGCGGGGCCGCTGCCACTCGGAGAACTATGCCGTTTGCGATGCCGCTTGTAGGTGGAAACGAAGCTCCGCTGGATTTAGTTAAATCCAGCGGAAAAGTGCTCAGTCATAGACAACTTTCATCCTAATTTTCAGGCGAAGCCAATAGCGCATCCAAGTGGGTGTGTCATCTCGAAAGGCGATTTGCGGCCTAGATTGGCTAGTCGTTCTGGCGTAAACACCTACCGGGCGACTTCTTAGAATTCTTCCCGCTTCAAAGTACGCGTTCCGAGTTTCAAGCAACCGGCTGCCATAGGTAATGTGGTCATTGTCGTTAGGGTCGTCTGCATCCAATTGTGGAATTGACAGCAGATTGCCAGTGCGTATCACGTATCCATAGTCGGCAATTCGTATCGGATGATCACATAAACTGACCACGTGCAGGCACTCGCCAGGGCTAATCTGCGGATCGATTAGACCGAACACTACCTTGATTTTGTCAGACCCTTCGCGGTACTTCCACCACAGATTCCAGCCGCTCGCAACGGCCGCTAATACGGAAGCGACAAGTGTTACCCATTTTTGGAGTGCGTCGGTCACAAGGGGTATCTTACTGGAGTACACCCCCGGTTCGACAGATATTCGGAACCAGACGGGCGGCCTGTGCGAAGTCTTGTCGTACACCTATGCCGTATTCGTACATCCCGGCCAGGTTGCATTGCGCCTTGGCGTCACCGCCGGCAGCTTGCTTCTTGAGTGTGGCAATACTCTGGGTAGCCGTCGCGGGGCTTGACTGCGCC
>Ga0255355_1001162_pt1 | contig 12798 bp, 8 predicted proteins | sample HBST75metaG_FD_189943 | JGI IMG/M metagenome (GOLD analysis project Ga0255355, IMG submission 189943) | Peat soil microbial communities from Stordalen Mire, Sweden - H.B.S.T75 | ecosystem: Environmental > Terrestrial > Soil > Wetlands > Peat | place: Sweden: Norrbotten County, Stordalen Mire...
TCATCCCACCCGCCTGTACCGATTTCCCCATCCGCACTTTGCGCAGAATTAACCTCCTTCGGCGCACAATAGTTGGTTGGGGTTGGGGGAAAACTTTCACGACGGCGGGGGCACCCCCCCACCCCCCTCCCATATTTTTAAAACCTTGCAGTGAATTAACTGGTAAACAGTCAAAGCGCAGCAAGCCTCAAGGCGGTGGGTGGCCGGGTGCCGGGTGCCCCAGAGCTCGATTCTGATACACGTAAATCATCTATCATTATTATCTTCAATGACTTGAAGGAAAATCCCTTCACGTGTTGCCCAATTGTCCAATAAGCCCAAATTGCGTATATTCCCGTGACCACACTCTCGTCAGGCCCAAACGTGTACTTCCAGGTGGTCAGTCTCACGTAAATGTACTAGCCTCTAGGTGTGATCTGGACCAACCCAGCCGAGGCGGCGTTGAGCGAGTTGAGCACCGCGCCCTTGGTGCGCTTCTCGGTGCTGGCCCTCAGTTCCATCTTCTTTCTGGTCGATCCCTTCGCCGCCATTCCCTCGTTTCTGGCCATTACCGAGAGCGCCGATCCGGCGCGCCGTACAAGGATGGCGCGCAAGGGCGCGCTCACCTGCTTCATCGTATTGACCTGCTTCGCCGTGGGCGGCCAGCTCATCTTTAAGATGTTCGGCATCACCTTGCCCGCCTTTGAAGTGGCTGGGGGACTGATCCTGTTGCTCATAGGCCTTGACATGCTGGAGGCCAGGCGTTCGCCCACCCAGGAGACCACCGGCGACACCGAGGAGGCTGCCGCCAAGGAGGACGCCGGCATCGTTCCCTTGGGGATACCGATGCTGGCCGGCCCCGGTGCCATCTCGTCCGTCATGGTGCTGGTCGGCCAGGTACCCAGCCTCTGGCATTGGGAGATGGGCGCTATCCTGGGATCGATCACCGTCACCAGTCTGGTCAGCTATTGGGTGCTGGCTGGAGCCGGCCGTGTGCGCCAAGTGATGGGCGAAACCGGAATCCGTATCCTTGTGCGCATCATGGGCCTTCTGCTTGTGGCCCTAGCCATGCAGTTCTTCGTAAATGGAATCACAGACTTAGGCATCATCCCGCGGCACTGAAGCCAGGTTTCCCACAGAAATAGCGGCTTTCCACAGGTTGGGCGCTTGCAATCCAGGCGAGGGCTTGCTATTCTCAAAAAGTTGCAACGAGGCAATCACGGCTCAGCCGGGTGCGACTCAGAACAAGGCTTGCAATAAGGGGTAGCGTGTGCTACTCTTTGTAAGTTGCAGATGAGCAGTGGAGCCTCCCGGTGGCCTGATGGCCTGCCCGATGAGGGAAGTGGGAAGCTGGTTCGTTGGGTCAGGTGAGGCAAGTGCCCCTGAACCCCTGTAGGGAATCCCGCAGAGAACAAGCCATTGCAAGACCCAGGAGTTCTTCTCCTGTGAGCCCTAGTGGCTCAGGTGCATTTTGCTGGTCGCTCTTTGATATTTTGCGCTGTGCGACGCTTTTGAAGTGGGATCTTCCACTGCCAACTGATCGATTTCGTAAGTGAGGGACAACCGCCAACAACGAGTTTGAGCGGCCTCCGACGAAAAAGATAGGGGTTGACAAGGAACATGAAGATTCGGTAAACTTAAAAGGTTCGTGCAAAACACACTGGCGGAAGCGGTTAAACGCAAAAGACAGTGAGCGCAGACAAGTTCGAGGGCACCCCGGCGTAACAGCTTGGGCCTCGATCCAAAACGGTGCCGCTTAGGCGGAACGCCGCAAGGATCTTTGACAAATTGGTTGAACGTGCCAGTCGTGAGATGTGATCAGGTTTGGCTTGATCATTCTCACAAGGTAAGGTGCCCCGCGCTTTCGAGCGCGGGCACAGTCGAACCTGTTCTGACCTCCGTCAGGCAGGCAAGACAATCAGGTTTCAAACGAGAGTTTGATCCTGGCTCAGAATCAACGCTGGCGGCGTGCCTAACACATGCAAGTCGAACGAGAAAGGGTAGCAATACCTGAGTAAAGTGGCGCACGGGTGAGTAACACGTGACTAACCTACCCTGGAGTGGGGGATAACTGAGGGAAACCTTAGCTAATACCGCATAACACCTACGGGTCAAAGGAGCAATTCGCTTTGGGAGGGGGTCGCGGCCGATTAGTTAGTTGGCGGGGTAATGGCCCACCAAGACAGTGATCGGTATCCGGCCTGAGAGGGCGCACGGACACACTGGAACTGAAACACGGTCCAGACTCCTACGGGAGGCAGCAGTGGGGAATTTTGCGCAATGGGGGAAACCCTGACGCAGCAACGCCGCGTGGAGGATGAAGTACTTCGGTACGTAAACTCCTTTCGATCGGGACGATAATGACGGTACCGGAAGAAGAAGCCCCGGCTAACTTCGTGCCAGCAGCCGCGGTAATACGAGGGGGGCGAGCGTTGTTCGGAATTATTGGGCGTAAAGGGTGCGTAGGCGGTTTGGTAAGTCTTATGTGAAATCTATGGGCTCAACTCATAGACTGCATGAGAAACTGCCGGGCTTGAGTATGGGAGAGGTGAGTGGAATTCCCGGTGTAGCGGTGAAATGCGTAGATATCGGGAGGAACACCTGTGGCGAAAGCGGCTCACTGGACCATAACTGACGCTGATGCACGAAAGCTAGGGGAGCAAACAGGATTAGATACCCTGGTAGTCCTAGCCCTAAACGATGATTGCTTGGTGTGACGGGTACCCAATCCCGCCGTGCCGTAGCTAACGCGTTAAGCAATCCGCCTGGGGAGTACGGTCGCAAGGCTGAAACTCAAAGGAATTGACGGGGGCCCGCACAAGCGGTGGAGCATGTGGTTTAATTCGACGCAACGCGAAGAACCTTACCTGGGCTCGAAATGTAGTGGACCGGAGTAGAAATATTTCTTCCCCGCAAGGGGCCGCTATATAGGTGCTGCATGGCTGTCGTCAGCTCGTGTCGTGAGATGTTGGGTTAAGTCCCGCAACGAGCGCAACCCTTACCCCCAGTTGCCATCATTAAGTTGGGCACTCTGGTGGAACCGCCTCGGATAACGGGGAGGAAGGTGGGGATGACGTCAAGTCCTCATGGCCTTTATGTCCAGGGCTACACACGTGCTACAATGGCCGATACAAACCGTCGCAAACCCGTGAGGGGGAGCTAATCGGAAAAAGTCGGCCTCAGTTCGGATTACAGTCTGCAACTCGACTGTATGAAGCTGGAATCGCTAGTAATCGTGGATCAGAATGCCACGGTGAATACGTTCCCGGGCCTTGTACACACCGCCCGTCACATCACGAAAGTGGGTTGCACTAGAAGCCGGTGAGCCAACCGCAAGGGGGCAGCTGTCCAAGGTGTAATTCATGATTGGGGTGAAGTCGTAACAAGGTAGCCGTAGGAGAACCTGCGGCTGGATCACCTCCTTTCTAAAAGAGAACTCATGGCGTTCAGCATTCCTTCCGCGAAAGCGGACCGCTGCGAAGCGGCGAATGCGATCGTCATGTACCCTGCAGACTCCGTTCCTGATGGAGCGAGCGGGAATCCTGATACAAGCCTTCTTTGCTTGGTCGACATTCGCACGATGGTCATGGATGGCGTAGCTATCCAGCATGTTCAACCTTTGTCCTCGAAACCCTTTTAACACTGAATGAGGTTTTTTGAGAGTCGCCGATCTCCCGGCTTTTCAGTCGTGCAGTCGGCGCGGGAGCGGCCAACATGGGCCTGTAGCTCAGTTGGTTAGAGCGCACCCCTGATAAGGGTGAGGTCGGTAGTTCGAATCTACCCAGGCCCACCATCTCTGCCGCAGGCACCCAAAAATGGGGCTGTAGCTCAGTTGGGAGAGCACCTGCTTTGCAAGCAGGGGGTCAGCGGTTCGATCCCGCTCAGCTCCACCAGACTCATTCACTGTTTCCCAATCGACGCCGTTCTTTAAGTGCGACGCCGATTTGGAAACAGGCCGGTCAGATCGAAAGATTCTGGTTCGGCAGGTTTCCCACCGCCTAAGGGCGGGCCTACTCGCAAAAACGAGCAAGGTTTGGATGTTTGACAACGAAATTGATTGGGTAATGCGCATCGATTGCGCATCCTCGTACCAGCGCGTCGCAAGACAAGCTGAAGGGATGCGGATGATGATGACGCAATTACAAGGCCGAGCACATTGTAGGGTCGCAGCGATGCGACGAATGCAAGTGTTCAATGTAAGAAGAGTGTCTTTAGGAGTGCAACTCGGGAGCGCGTGAGCGTAGCGAGTTGCACTCAGGCGAATTACGTAGGTTAACTTTGATCAGGACTGGAGCGATCCGGCTCCCTGCGCTGGAGTTAATTCTATGGTCAAGCTACTAAGGGCGCACGGTGGATGCCTTGGCAGAAACAGGCGATGAAGGACGTGGCAAGCTGCGATAAGCTTCGGTAAGCCGCACACAGGCGTTATAACCGGAGATTTCCGAATGGGGAAACCCTCCCGAGCAAACCTCGGGAACATCCCGCTGAATACATAGGCGGGCATGAGCGAACTCAGGGAAGTGAACCATCTCAGTACCTGAAGGAAAAGAAAGAAACCTCGATTCCGATAGTAGTGGCGAGCGAACTCGGAACAGCCCAAACCCGTAGCATTTCGGTGTTTCGGGGGTTGTAGGGTCCGCAACAGTAGAGTTACCAATCTGGTTGCTAGTCGAATCCTCTGGAAGGTGGATCCATAGAGCGTGACAGACGCGTAGACGAAAGCAATCCAGACTCGAAGCGGATACCTGAGTAAGGCGGGGCACGTGAAACCCTGCTTGAATCCACGGGGACCATCCCGTAAGGCTAAATACTCGTTTCTGACCGATAGTGAACCAGTACCGTGAGGGAAAGGCGAAAAGAACCCCGTCGAGGGGAGTGCAAAGTACCTGAAACCGTGTGCCTACAAGCAGTGGGAGGGCTATGCCCGCAAGGGAATGCCTGACCGCGTGCCTATTGCATAATGAGCCGGCTAGTTATTCTTGTCAGCAAGGTTAAGCGTAAGCGAGCCGAAGCGAAAGCGAGTCTGAACAGGGCGTTCAGTTGGCAGGAATAGACGCGAAGCGGGATGATCTACCCATGGCCAGGTTGAAGGTGGGGTAACACCCACTGGAGGACCGAACCGGTGTTTGTTGAAAAAAGCTCGGATGAGCTGTGGGTAGGGGTGAAAGGCTAATCAAATTCCGTGATAGCTCGTTCTCTCCGAAATAGCTTTAGGGCTAGCCTCGGACGAATTGCACTGGTGGTAGAGATATGGATGGACTAGGGGGCTTTCCGGCTTACTGAATCCAACCAAACTACGAATGCCAGTGACAACATATCCGGGAGTCAGACGGTGGGGGCTAAGCCTCATCGTCGAGAGGGAAACAGCCCAGATCGCCTGCTAAGGTCCCAAAGTTACAGTTAAGTGGGAAAGGAAGTCGGAACGCTCAGACAGCCAGGAGGTTGGCTTAGAAGCAGCCATCCTTTAAAGAAAGCGTAATAGCTCACTGGTCAAGCGGTCCGGTGCCGACAATACAACGGGGCTAAAACTGTACACCGAAGCAGCGAATGCACACTTTTAAGTGTGCGTGGTAGGAGAGCATTCTCAACAGCAGTGAAGCCAGACTGAGAAGACTGGTGGAGCGTTGCGAAGAGACCCTGCCGGCATAAGTAGCGATAACGGAGGTGAGAACCCTCCGCGCCGAAAGTCTAAGGTTTCCTGAGGAAGGTTAATCCGCTCAGGGTTAGGCGGTCCCTAAGGTGAGGCCGAAAGGCGTAGCCGATGGACAGACGGTTAATATTCCGTTCCTCCCAATGTTCGTTTGACGATGGGGTGACGCAGAAGGATAAGCATGCCGCTCTATGGCTATAGCGGTTGGTGCGCGTAAGCTGGATTCGACAGGCAAATCCGTTGAGTCTTAACAGTGAGGCGTATCACAGTCCCGTATGGGGCTTACGATGCTGAATCCACGCTGCCGAGAAAATCCTCTAAGGAGAACAAAGGGAACCGTACCCCAAACCGACACAGGTAGACGAGGAGAATATCCAAAGGCGCTCGAGTGAAGGCTCGTTAAGGAACTCGGCAAATTGGCTCCGTAACTTCGGGAGAAGGAGCGCCCACGCAAGTGGGCCGCAGTGAAGCGCGAACGGCGACTGTTTAACAAAAACACAGGTCTCTGCTAAGTCGAAAACGACGTATAGGGGCTGACACCTGCCCGGTGCCGGAAGGTTAAAAGGAGAGGTTAGCCGCAAGGCGAAGCTTTGAATTGAAGCCCCGGTGAACGGCGGCCGTAACTATAACGGTCCTAAGGTAGCGAAATTCCTTGTCGGGTAAGTTCCGACCTGCACGAATGGAGTAACGATCGTTCGACTGTCTTAACGAGTTGCTCGGCGAACTTGTAGTACCGGTGAAGATGCCGGTTACCCGCAGCTAGACGAAAAGACCCCGTGCACCTTTACTATACTTTTACTATGAGTTACGGCTCTTGCTGCGCAGGATAGGTGGGAGGCTTAGAGGCCAGGTTTTTGGGCTTGGCGGAGCCAACGGTGAGATACCACCCTGCGAGTGTTGTGATTCTAACCTGCTCCCCTGATCGGGGAGAGGGACATAGTAAGACGGGTAGTTTGACTGGGGCGGTCGCCTCCTAAATTGTAACGGAGGCGCGCGAAGCTACACTCAGGTCGTTTGGAAATCGACCGTCGAGTGCAAAGGCATAAGTGTGGTTAACTGCGAGACCTACAAGTCGAGCAGATGCGAAAGCAGGCCTTAGTGATCCGGTGGTTCTGTATGGAATGGCCATCGCTCAACGGATAAAAGGTACGCCGGGGATAACAGGCTGATCGCTGCCAAGAGTTCATATCGACGCAGCGGTTTGGCACCTCGATGTCGGCTCATCACATCCTGGAGCTGTAGAAGGTTCCAAGGGTTAGGCTGTTCGCCTATTAAAGTGGTACGTGAGCTGGGTTCAGAACGTCGCGAGACAGTTCGGTCTCTATCTGCTGTGGGCGTAGGAGATTTGAAGAGGGCTGTCCTTAGTACGAGAGGACCGGGATGGACGAACCTCTTGTGTTCCAGTTGTCCTGTCAAGGGCACGGCTGGGTAGCGAAGTTCGGTTGTGATAACCGCTGAATGCATATAAGCGGGAAGCACGCTCTAAGATGAGATCTCCCAACCCAAAGGGGAAATGAAGGGCCCAGGAAGACCACCTGGTTGATAGGCTGGAGGTTGAAGCGCAGTAATGCGTGTAGCTTACCAGTACTAATCGCCCGTTTGGCTTGTCCATAGAATTTACTCTGCGCAGTGAGAAAGTCCACTGTTCTGGAGTTCATTCAACACAAGCCCTGTAGTTATCCCAAGATGTTTGCAAGAAAAACGTCTAATCCCAATCTATTCAGTTATGAGAGATCGCGTGAGCGAGATTTCGACAATTTGCCGGTGAGTTTACTACGAGGGTCACACCCGTTCCCATCCCGAACACGGAAGTTAAGCCTCGTCGGGCCGATGGTACTGCACGCGTAAGTGTGTGGGAGATTAGGTGATCGCCGGCATTATTTCGTCCCTGCAAGCACAGCTTGCCGGGTACCCCGAGCAACAGAAGCCCCACCCCTAACCGGGTGGGGCTTTTTGTTGGCGCATCCTAAAGAGCGCCCACTCGAAGGGGCTAAGCAGCGGGTAGAGGCCGAAGAGAAGATCCGGCAGCGGGAAGGTCTGCCACATGCGGGCGCGGTAGAGCACGCGAAGCAGCAACTCGCGGCGATAGCGCAGGTTGCGCCGCAGTCCAAACTCGAAAGCCATCGTAGCGGAGTGCGGAATATCCTCACGCCCCGCGAGGAATCCCCCCTGAATGAGTGAGCGATGGGCGTAGCGCAGGATGTGGCTGACCGTGGGATCGCTTTCCGGGAGCAGATGCGCGCTCCACTGGTCCATCGCCAGAGTGCGACGCACCAGTGTAAGGACCGCGGAGAGTTCCGGCAGAATTCCGTAACCTTCCGCGAGGATTGCAAGTTCGTCCAGCTCAGGCCTGCTCATCGTGCGCACCTGGGCGGCGACATCGGCCAGCGACTTGAGAAAGAGCCATCCGTCGAACGTCCCGTGGACCGAGAGATAGAGCAGGTTCTCCCGTTGCAGCAGAGTCTCCACCTGGAAGCCGCCGAAGGAGATGCTTTGGCCGGCAGGCGTGGCGCACAGGTCCGCGCCCGGCATTCGGGAGTTGCGGAACAATCTCCAGTGCAGGTCAATCTCGAAGCCGGTGGCGGAGTTCTGGTAGGCGTTATCTCTCCAGTGCGTGCGGTAGAAGGCAAACTGGCGGGGAGTAAACCGCTCCAACTGGAAGAGACCGCGATAGCCGAAGCCTCTCAGCACGCGATCGGCCGCGAGGATTGAGCTGTCGTCGATCAGCAGGTCAATGTCACCGGTGGCGCGCAGGCCAATCTCGCCGAAGACGGATTGCGCCAGCGGCAGCCCCTTCAAGACGCGCACTGGGATGGCGCGGGCCTGTAGCTCCTGAACCACGCGACGCAGTTCGGCGAGCGACAGAAGCGCCTGATGGGCGTTCGCCAGCGAGATCTGCCGGAGTTCGTTGAGAACTGCATCGAGCGCGGGCGAGGGAGGCTCGTCGATGCTGGCGTGCAGCGAATGGGAGACCAGCGGCACCAGGCGGTGATGCTGCGCGAGCAGGAGAAAGCGCTGCCAGTCCAACGGGCGTGCGCAGAGATTGTGGATGAGCTGGCGGTCTTCGTCGCGCTGCGGCCAGCGGGCACAGAGCAGCAGCAGGTCGAGCTCGGGCGGCTGCCTGCGCACTGCCTCTGGAGCGAGTTTCTCTGGTTGCTGCAAGCTCCGCCCGCCTTCCCGCCTTCGTTTCACAGAATACATCGCGGGCCCCAGAACACACGCAGAGCGCGCTTGCGGCTGCGGAACACTTCCCTCCCCCTGCTTCGCTGTTGCATGCCGATTTATCGCGGTATCGTACAGGCTGTATCGTACAAAGAGCATCAGGCTCTCTGTACCCAGGGTTTGATCGCCCTGTCCGTCTCATGCGAAGGAGCACCGGAATGAGTGAAACCGAGATTGGCCGGAACAGCATCGTCTGCTGGAGCAGCGCAGCGGTGGCAACGGAGGTGAACGGCGAGGTGGTCCTGATGAACCTGGAGCGCGACCGCTGCCACGGTCTGGGCGCCACTGGCAGCGCGATCTGGCGCAGGCTGCGCGAGCCGGTCCGTGTGACGGAGCTTACGATGCAGTTGGAAGCGGAGTACGAGGCCGCGCCGGGTGAGATCGAGGCGGACGTGTTGCGCACGCTCGGGGAGTTTGCCGCCGAAGGACTGGTCCAGGTGTGCGCCCCCAGCCAGTAGAGATTCAACCTCCGTCGCTTCCCTCTTCGCCCGGAGTTCGCTGAACCGATGGAATAGAATAATGTTGAGGACTGGGGCCCAGAGCCGCGATCCCACGGGAGATGATTGTTTATGTCGAAGGGTAGTTGTGACATTGGTTTGATTGGGCTGGCGGTCATGGGACAGAACCTGGTGCTGAACATGAACGACCACGGCTACAAGGTTGCGGTCTTCAATCGCACGGTCTCGAAGGTGGATGCATTTCTGAAGGACGAGGCCAAGGGCACCGAGGTGGTTGGCGCGCACACGATGGAGGAGTTGTGCGGGCTGCTGAAGTCGCCGCGCCGCGTGATGCTGATGGTGAAGGCGGGCGATGTGGTCGACCAGAACATCGCGCAGCTTCTTCCGTATCTGGATAAGGGCGACATCATCATCGACGGCGGCAACTCGCTGTTCACCGATTCGATCCGGCGCACCAAGGAGCTGGCGGAAAAAGGGATACTGTTCATCGGCACCGGTGTTTCGGGCGGTGAAGAGGGCGCGCGGCGTGGCCCGTCCATCATGCCGGGAGGCAATCCGGCGGCGTGGCCGTATGTGAAGGAGATCCTGCAGTCGATCTCGGCCAAGGTCGAGGACGGAACACCGTGCTGCGACTGGGTGGGCGAGAACGGCGCGGGCCACTACGTCAAGATGGTGCACAACGGCATCGAGTACGGCGACATTCAGTTGATCGGCGAGGCATATCAGTTGCTGAAGGACGCGCTGGGCCTGACGCCGGACGAGCTTCACGACGTCTTCGCGGAGTGGAACAAGGGCGAGTTGGACAGCTACCTGATCGAGATCTCGACGATCATCTTCGGGACGAAGGATGAGGACGGCTCGCCGCTGATCGACAAGATACTGGACAAGGCCGGACAGAAGGGCACGGGCAAGTGGACGGCAATGTCGGCGCTCGACCTGGCAATGCCGCTGACGCTGATCGGCGAGAGCGTCTTTGCGCGCTGTCTGTCGGCGCTGAAGGACGAGCGGGTCGAGGCGTCGAAGGTGCTGACCGGACCGGGCAAGCCGAAGACGGTGGCGGACCGCAAGGCGTTTATCGAGGACGTGCGGCGCGCGCTCTACTGCTCCAAGATGATCAGCTACGCGCAGGGTTACATGCTGCTGCGCGCCGCCGAGAAGGAGCACGGCTGGCACCTCAACCTGGGCGGCATCGCTCTGATGTGGCGCGGCGGATGCATCATCCGCAGCGTCTTCCTGGGCAACATCAAGGCGGCGTTCGACAAGAACCCGGACCTCACCAACCTGCTGCTGGACGAGTTCTTCTCGAGCGCGCTGATCAAGTACCAGGCAAGCTGGCGCAAGGCGCTGATTCATGCCATCGAGAGCGGCGTCCCAACTCCTGCGTTCTCCACGGCGCTTGCATTCTACGATGGCTACCGCACGGCGAGTCTCCCGGCAAACCTGCTGCAGGCGCAGCGCGACTTCTTCGGAGCGCACACCTACGAGCGAGTGGACAAGCCGCGCGGCCAGTTCTTCCACACCAACTGGACCGGACACGGGGGCAAGGTCGCCTCGGGAATCTATAACGCATAGATCCACAGCGATTCAAGACCGGAGAGCCAGCTTCGCAACTGCGAGGCTGGCTCTTTTATTTCCGGGGCATGACTTACTCGGCTTGAGAATCGCGGGTGGGGCAACTCCATCTTGCAGCGCGCCTGCCGCCTACTGGGCTTGCAGCTTCTGCCAGCAGTCCCAGGTATAGATGGCGATGATGAGGACGGTGAAGATGGCGGAGAGGATTCCCAACGTGCGAATCGCTGGCAGTAGCTTGTGGACTTTGCGCAGGATCGAATTCTGCTCTTGCTGTTCGACGGCGTTGATGCTTGCATCGTCCAGGAAGAGTTGATTCTCCTCGTAGCGCGTGATGGTGGCGTTATAGGCGAGCAGTGCCAGAAACAGGCCGGTCAGGACGGCCCAAATGACGATCAGGACTGGCAAGGTGTTAATCATGGGGCGCCTCCCTCTCTCAATGTTGCAGCAACCGAATGACTTACTCTTCCTGGAGCGCGAATCGCCGGACGGCGGCGCTCAAGGTACAACCTCATGGGCATAATACTCCCTGTCAAGGTCGATTCTCCAGAAATCTTTATCGCGGCGGAAGTGCCAATCGTACCGGAGACCCGGGATTCCGGCTTCGCTGCGTCTGCCGGGCTGCATCCGGCAGAGGGTACGCTCCATCCAATGAGAGTGCAGGTCCGCTTGCCACGACCGGAATGGTCGCATATACTAAGGATGCGGATTTCCAAAGGAGACTATTCATGGCCACAGCAACTGTTACCCCAACCCCCGAGGTTGTCATTGGCGCACCCAAGTCGCAGCCCCCGGTCACATTGACTGCGGCGGCCATCGCCAAGGTACGCGAGATCATGGCCACGCAGGATCCCATCCCGGCTGGGCTGCGCATCGGCGTGGTCGGCGGCGGATGCTCCGGCTTCCAGTACTCCATGTCGTTCGAGAACCAGAGCGGCATGATGGACAAGGTCTTCACCTTCGACGGCCTGAAGGTCTTCGTGGACGCGACCTCGGCGATGTACCTGGTCAACTGCGTGGTGGACTACGTCGAGACGCTTGAAGCCGCCGGCTTCAAGTTCGAGAACGCCGCCGTCAAGAGCACCTGCGGCTGCGGTTCTTCGTTCAGCGTTTAGCGTTTAGTTTGCAGCGAGATTTTTGCAACATGAGGCACCTTCCACTAGAAGGTGCCTTTTCTGCGTATTGGCTCAGTTCTTGAAGACCTGGGTGAGCAGCTCGTCGTTGAGCTGGTTGAGCTGACGGAGTGTGTCCTGCACGGTGGCGCGGTCGTCGCCGCTGACCAGGTGGAGGAGCTGGCCGAGGCGGTATGTGGTGTCGTGCAGCAGCTTCTGGGCGTCCTTCATGCGATTGCTGTTGTGGGCGAGGCTGCGTTGAATGAGGTGCGCGTCCTGGTCGATCTGCCGGAGGGTCGCGGCGCCCTGCTCCGTGTCGTCGGCGGCGAGCTGCGCGGCGGCCTGCTGGGTGAGGCCGTGGACCAGCTCGGTGTAGAGGAAGCACTGCTCTCGCGGCTTGGCCTGGGCGGCGCGCACCTCCAGCTGGGCGAGAGCCTCGGGCGTGGGGATGGATTCGTTTGCGGCGGCGCGCGCGGGCAGGGCGAGAAAGAACAGACTCAGCGCGGCGATGGATCGAAGTGCAAGGCTCATGAGTCACCTGATGGGCGCGCGATTACTTCTTTCTGGGCGCGAGGGCGGCGAGCCGCTGACGCGCCTGCGATGCCTGCTCGGGATAGTCCGTGCCGGCCGCCGCTAGGAACTGCCGGTAGAGGTCGATGGCTTTGGAGATTTGATGCAATGCGTCGTTCGCTGATGCCTCCAAATAGAGGGTCGAGGGCGAGGGTGACAGGACTGTAGCACGCAGAGCGAGGGCCTGCAAGGTGGTCCGTGGGTCGTCGATCTCGGCGGCGGCCGGCACGGACTATCC
>Ga0255355_1001166_pt1 | contig 12785 bp, 9 predicted proteins | sample HBST75metaG_FD_189943 | JGI IMG/M metagenome (GOLD analysis project Ga0255355, IMG submission 189943) | Peat soil microbial communities from Stordalen Mire, Sweden - H.B.S.T75 | ecosystem: Environmental > Terrestrial > Soil > Wetlands > Peat | place: Sweden: Norrbotten County, Stordalen Mire...
ACGGCAAGAATACCGGTCCCTGGACCGAGTACCTGGAAGGCGCCGACGTCTGCATCAATCTGACCGGGCGCAGCGTGAACTGCCGCTACGATGCCGCCCACCGCAAGGCAATCTACGAGTCGCGCATCCGCAGCACACGGCTGCTGGGCAGGGTGATCGCGGAACTCGCCGAGCCGCCACGGGTGTGGATGAACGCCTCGGCAGCCACGATTTACCGGCGCGCGCTAGACGAAAACGGCGTCGATCTGCCTTTGGATGAAGCGACAGGCGAGCTGGGAAGCGCTGAGCCTCCGGCCAAAATAGAGCCGCTTGCCGCGCGATGGGCCAGACGGCGGGATTTTTCCAGCCGCGTGGCCAGGGACTGGGAGGCCGCGTTCTTCGAGGCCGAGACGCCACGCACCCGCAAGGTAGTCTTGCGCAGCGGCGTTGTCCTCAGCCCCACGCCGGGCACCGCCTTTGCCGTGCTGTCTCATCTGGTGCGGCTGGGCTTGGGCGGCAAGCAAGGCAACGGACGGCAGTTCGTTCCCTGGATTCACGAGGCCGACTACGCGCGCGCTGTGGAGTTTCTGATTGCCCGCGATGATCTGGATGGGCCGTTCAACCTGGCTGCGCCCAATCCGTTGCCCAACCGGGAGTTCATGGCGGCGCTGCGCGAGGCATGGGATGTGCCCAACGGCCTGCCCGCGCCCACGCTGGCGATCCTGATTGGCGCCATATTTCTGCGGACCGAACCGGAACTGGTGCTGAAGAGCTGCCGCGCCGTTCCCGGACGCCTGCTCGACGCCGGATTTGACTTCCAGTTTCCCGAATGGCCCGAAGCCGCCAAAGATCTTGTGTGGCAATGGAAGAACAGGGAATAGGGAAAATCAGGGAGCAGGGAACAGCAAACAGAGATCGCTGTTCCCTATTCCCTATTCCCTACTACTTCGCCGGCGTAATGTCGGTTACGGGCAGATCCCAGTGGCCGGCAAGAATCTCAAAGCGGCGCTGTTCTTCTTTCTTATAGGTCGCCTGGTCGGGCCACAACTCCTTGATGAAGGCCTCTTCGTCGGGGTTGGCGGTGGTGGCTACGGTCGAGTCCTTGTAGCGGATGGTGACGCGATAGTCCCAGCGGCCGTCCTCGGTGGTGTGGTAGGCGGGCGACTCGATCTTGAGCGCCACGATGCGGCCGGTGGCCTGGATCTTCTGGAGCAGCGGGTAGTGGTTCTTCAGGAAGAGCTGGAGAAACTCGGCCTGATGGCCCCACTGTGCCTTGTAGTAGTACTCGACGGTGTACGGCTGGTTGGCGCTGCCCTGCGGCGGCGCGCCCTGGGCCATCAGGGGAACGGCCAGCGAAGCGGCAAAAAACACGGCGAGAACGGTAAGAAGAATGCGACGCATAGAACCTCCTTGATTTATGACATTGTACCGCGAAGAGATTTCAGTGCTTTGCGGCAGGCGCTCAGGGGCTTGAATATTTTGGTTACAAGCCGCTCCGGCCTCTTGTAGAATCGCCGGTATGAAGGGTAATCCGAAAGTCATCGAGCAACTGAATCGTGCGCTCCGCGAGGAGCTCACCGCCATTAACCAATACTTTGTTCACGCCGAAATGTCCGAGAACTGGGGCTACGAGCGGCTTGCAAAGTTCATCAAGAAACAGTCCATCGACGAGATGAAGCACGCCGAGTCGCTGATGGAACGCATCTTCTTCCTGGACGGCACGCCGAGCATGGAGCCGCTTGCCCTGTCGATTGGCGGAAACGTCAAAGAGCAGATCGAGTCCGACCTTGCACTCGAACTCGGAGCCATTGCCCTGTACAACGAGGCCGCACGGCTCGCAACGGAGGAAAAAGACAACGGCTCGCGCGATCTTTTCATCAAGCTGCTCAAGGATGAAGAGAAGCACGCGGACTGGCTCGAAACCCAGTTGCACCAGATGGCGGAGATCGGTTACGAGCGCTATCTGACTACGCAGACCGGTGAGGACGAGTAGCTTTCTCGCAAGGCTCAAAATAGGGAGTCGTGGCCCCGGCCTTGGGCAGGCTCAAGGCTGAATGAAAGTTGTGGTTTCCCAGGCCTCAGAAGCGAGACCTGGGGCACCCGGCTCCAGTGACAGCTGGGAGTCGCGCAAGCAGGAAGGAAAGGAGACGTTGTTCATGCCTGATTCAGCCTTGAGGCCGCCGTATGCTCTGTTAATATTTGGAGTCATCTGATTTTTTCTGGCTGTGGGTGGGACGTGCACCGGAGAAGCGTGGGCACGCTTTGGTCGCGTGGTCTACCGCGCCAAAGAACCGAAGAAGTTTTGGCGGCTAGTCGCAATGTATTATCTCGGCGGTGTTTGTTTCATTGGATATTTCTTGTATAAGGTCTACGAACTTTCAAACTGAGGCGGGTGGTCCAGGTCTGACCATCCCAAAATGACTGGATGCCCATGCCTCAAAAGCGAAACCTGGGCATCCGTCTGTCATCCAGCGAGTTTCTTCGGGGCGCTGTCGGCCGGCAGCAGGACATCGGCGATTCCAAGCATTGCCGCCATCAGCGGTGCTGCCAGGGCCAATCCGAGAGGCCCCGCAATCACGGCAAGCAGAAGTTGCGCGGTCAAAGTCAAAGCCGGAGGCAAACGGACAATCCTGCGTTCCAGCAGAGGCGTGATGATGTTGCCCTCGAGTCCATGCACAAGCAGGAAGAGCAGCACGGTGAGCAGCCCCTTTGTCGGACTGATGGCCAATGCGAGCAATGCCGCGGGAACGACGGAAAGAATCGGGCCGACATTGGGAATAAACGTCAAAAGGGCCGCAATGATGCCCAGCGTTCCGGCCAGAGGCACGCCGAGAGCCCATAAGCCCAATGAGACGAAAGTGCCTACCGCGATCATGGCGAACATCCGCGCCACCAGCCACCAGCGAATGATGCGCACAACGCTGGTGCCGCAAGCATCGAGAGTGGCGCGGTATCGCTTAGGCGTGAGGCGCTTGATTCCGGAGAAATACAGATCCGGCTCGGCAGAGAGATAGATGCTGAGAAATACAAGAATGACCAAACAGGCGGCAAGACTTGCGGCGCTCACCACGATTCCACCGATACGCGTGAAAGCATAACTGACGCTGGTGGACAGTTGCGCATAGTCTGACCATTGCTCGAACAGCCAGCGTCCCCATGCAAATGCCTGGATGCGCTCGACAAGTTGATTGGCTGCCTGCGGAAGGGCGGTTTTCAGGACGACAATCTGGTCGATGATATTGGGACCGCTTATCCAAAGGAGCAGGAAGCCAGAGGTGAAAGCGGCCAGCAGGATCAGAACGAATGCCAGCCCCCTGCCCAGCTTCAATTTCGCCTGAATCCAGGCGACGATGGCGGTAAGCAGGATTGCGGCTATGATGGCCGCAAACAGCAGCAGGAAGATGACGCGGCCTACCCAGACAAGAAGCAGCGCCAGCACGAGTGCTATTGCCAACAAAAGAACCTTGACCGCGGAATTTGCGGGTTCGCCATGACGCGAAGAGGTGTCCGGCTTATCCATATTCTCTAACCATACCTCGGTTCTCTGGCGTACATCGTATCAAAGGGAACACTTCGGTGGACAGTGGTCAGTAAATACCCCGACGGGTGCCCCATGTCTGACCATCCAAAATGATTGGGTGACGGGTGGTCCATGTCTGACTATCCACAAATGATTGGGTGGCCCATATCTGGCGCAGTTTTATCGCGCCAGATGTGGGAGACCACAAATCTCAACCATCCGTTTCTCATTTTTCCCGAGTATCTGATTTCCAAGAAGTCAGAGAGTTCCCTCGTCTGAAGGATCCAGACCTGGGGCACCCAACCTTGGTGGTAGATTGAGATGTGGGGTGCCCGCCCGCGGAAGCGACGGTCGAAATGGAGAATCCGCTCTCTCGGAAATCCGGAAATGACAGAGTCAAGAATTCATGAGATTACGGGAGTACCTGAGGATCATGACTGAACGAAGCGATAGCAGCTTGACATGCGGCAAATTCGGGTTCGTCTGGCGGCTGGCGCCGCTAGTGTTTGCAGTATGTACGATAGCCATGATTCTCTCTCTGCCGCTGTTCCCGAGCCAGGACGGTCCGGTCCATCTGTACTATGTCGATGTGTTGCGTGGCCTGCTCTCTCACACAGGGCCATATCCTCAATACTTCGAGATCAAGTCCTACCTAACTCCCTACATGCTTGAGTACTATTCCTTGCTGTGTCTGGAGAAAGTGTTTTCGCCTCTGCTCAGCGAAAAGTTGCTCATTTGCGTTTACGTGCTGACGTTTGTCTTTGGCTTTCGCTATCTGCTAGATTCGGTCACCGAGGACCCAGGGCCGTGGGCGCTCGCAGGCACCTTATTTTGCCTCAATCTTTACATCTACATGGGTTTTCTCAATTATGCGCTGGGAACCGCGCTGGTTCTCTTTCTTGCCGGCTTCTGGTTGCGGTATATGAAGGAACTGACAGCTCAGCGAATTGCCATACAGGCCGCCGGTTTTGTCCTGCTCGCACTGACCCATCCTGTGCCGACGGCGGTCTTCCTCTCATTCGCCTGCCTATATCTGACAGTGAGCCTAATTGATGAAGGGATGCGCGGTCCTGGCCGGCTAAAGGCCGCGCTGCCCAAATACCTGCGGCCGTGTGCCGCTATCGCGGTCATGGGGCTTGTCGCCTGTTTGTGGGTTCTTCATTTTACAGGGACTCAACCGAAGGCAACGCGGATGGTCGGATTGCCGCTCAGTCTCCCGCTGCGCACGCTCAATCTCCCGCTACGCATCTGTGGGGAGTTACTTTTTTACAGACTAGAGCCATTCGACGTAGACCTCGGAGCTTGTCGCCTCTTTTTGATCCTGCTGGTAGCAATTGCAATGATTGCAGTGCTTATTCCACTCTGGAGGAGACGCGGGAGCGTCGGAGCGACCTCTGTTTCAATCATAGCTTTCACCGTTGTTTACTTTATTCTCACCTGCGTGGTTCCATCAATAATGAACGGAAGTGCGCACTTCTCAGAGCGATTTTCGATTTATTGGGTGTTGTTCCTGATTGCGGCAGCGGCGGCGATGAAGCCTCCACGCTGGTGTACCGTCGCGGCCGGAATCTTGGCGCTCGAAGTCGCGATGACAATGCTCTATTTCCAGTGGAACTATCTTTCGAGCACAGCCCGCGATCTGAACAACGCAATCAACGTGCCGCTTGTCAAACCTGGATCATTGGGCGCAATCATGACAGAGTATGTCCCCGCCGGAGAACCCGCCGTAAACCCATATATGTGGGGGAGCGCAAACTTCTTTCGCGAGTCACAGGCGATTCTGACGAACGCGCCGTGGATGGACTTGAAGATTATCATGTTCCGAGCAAAACAGATAAATCCGTGGACGTACGAAGATGCCCCAGTTTTTGTACCCCAAGAAATTTTGGACATACTGAACAAGCATGGTGATGTCCAACTTGACTTCCTGGTCCGATATGGCGCGAGTGGGGCGGATACACAGGAAGTAACGACACGACTCGGTTTTCAGCGCATCGGCAAAGCGCCGCAGTTGGCTTTTTATTACCGCCCGTCGGATCTCCAACGTGCCGGCGTTGATAATGGGCAGGTATCCCCCCCTTAAACTGACCAATAACTGCGGATGCCCCATCCTTTCCGCTTTTTTCTGCGGAAGGATGGGAGACCACGAACCTCGACAGTACATCTTGTGTTTTTAGAAAGGCGGAGTGTTGGGATTGACCCCAACCCCAAAAACTTACGAGAGAACTCCAGTCAGCACTGGTGGAGTTTTTCGGGGGCAGGTCAAGATCGCCCCAATCCGCCCAGTCCCGGTCTTGAATCCCATCCAAAATGAGCTAAAAACACGTTAAAACAGCTTATTTCCATGTTTTTTTTAATTTTCTGTCCTGGTATAACCCGTCATGTCCTTCTTATCACTCTGCTTGTAAGCCGGCATTTTCGCGTCTCGAACTCCATCTTGCGCATAAGTCCGCCTATGGGTCTACTGAATCACTCCCTTTCATTGGCCTGTAGGCATACATACGCACTCCACCCCGTAGCCCCACATTTTCGCCGGTTCCCGCTCAAAATCCGCATCAGTGTCTTCGCCCAATCTTCGCCACTCGCGTATAATTTTGGTATGGACTTTGAACTGGTGTCGAACTACACGCCGCGGGGGGATCAGCCTCGGGCTATTGACGAGTTGCTCAATGGGCTGGCGGCGGGAGAGAAGAGCCAGGTGCTGCTTGGGGTGACCGGGTCAGGGAAGACTTTCACCATGGCCAAGGTCATTGAAGCTGCGAACCGGCCGGCGCTGATTCTGGCGCATAACAAGACGCTGGCGGCGCAGCTCTATCACGAGTTCAAGCAGTTCTTCCCAAATAATGCAGTGGAATACTTTGTGAGTTACTACGACTATTACCAGCCGGAGGCTTACATTCCGGCTGGGGACTTATATATCGAGAAGGAAGCGACGATTAATGAAGAGTTAGACAAGCTGCGGCTGTCGGCTACGCGTTCTCTCTTCGAGAGAAGGGACGCGATCATTGTCAGTTCGGTAAGTTGCATCTACGGCCTGGGCTCGCCGGAGGCTTACTACGGAATGTTGCTGCTGCTGGAAAAAGGCCAGCGGATCAGCCGCAAGGATATTACTCGGCGGCTGGTGGAGATTCTTTACGAGCGCAATGACGAGGACTTCCGGCGCGGGACTTTCAGAGTGCGCGGGGACGTGATCGAAGTCTTCCCGACTTATGACGAGACAGCCTACCGCATAGAGTTATTCGGCGACGAGATTGAGTCGCTGAGCCAGATTGATCCGCTCTTCGGCACGGTGAAACAGAAGTACGCGCGGCTGCCCATCTATCCCAAGAGTCACTATGTAATGCAGCCGGAGCGCAAGGCTGAGGCCGTCGCAACCATCCTTGCCGAATTGAATGAGCGGGTGGGCGAACTGGAAGCCGAAGGGCGCATGGTCGAAGCGCAGCGCATCAATCAGCGGACGCGGTTCGACTTGGAGATGATCAAGTCGATGGGCTACTGCCACGGGATTGAGAACTACTCGCGGCACTTCAGTGGGCGCCTGCCGGGCGAGGCTCCGCCGACGCTGCTGGATTATTTCCCCCAGGATTTTCTGCTGTTTGTGGATGAGAGCCACGCGACGATTCCGCAGGTGCATGGGATGTGGTTCGGGGACCGCAGCCGCAAGCAAAACCTGGTGGATTACGGATTCCGTCTGCCGTCGGCGATGGACAACCGGCCGCTGAAGTTCGATGAGTTTGAGAACCGCGTGCATCAGGCGATTTATGTGTCGGCCACGCCGGGGCCGTATGAATTGACGCGCTCGGCCGGGGTGGTGGTGGAGCAGGTGATCCGGCCAACGGGGCTGGTGGACCCGGCGGTGGAGATTCGGCCGGTGAAGGGGCAGATCGACGATTTGCTCGCGGAGATTCGCGACCGGGCCAAGAGAAATGAACGCGTTCTGGTGACGACGCTGACCAAGCGCATGGCTGAAGACCTGGCGGGCTACTATACCGAGCTGGACGTTCGTTGCCGCTATATGCACTCCGAAATCGAAACCCTGGAAAGAGTCAAGCTGCTCGCAGGTTTGCGCAAAGGCGAATTTGACGTCCTGATCGGCATCAATCTGCTGCGCGAGGGCCTCGACCTGCCAGAGGTTTCGCTGGTGGCGATTCTGGACGCTGACAAGGAGGGTTTTCTGCGCTCTGCGGGGTCACTCATCCAGACGATGGGCCGCGCTTCGCGTCACATCGAGGGAAAAGCGATTCTCTACGCCGATAGGATGACTGACTCCATGCGGCGCGCCATCGACGAGACCGACCGGCGGCGGACGATTCAGCGCGCCTACAACGAGGAACACGGCATCACGCCGCAGTCGATTATCAGCCCGGTGGAGATGGGGCTGGCCGCAATTCTGAAGGCCGAGTATGGGGATGTGGCCGAGGAAAAGACGGCGGGGCTGCCGGAGTTCACCTCGCAGGAGGAACTCGACACCTATATCGCAAAGCTGGAGACGGAGATGCGCGAGGCGGCACGGAAGTTTGAGTTCGAGCGGGCGGCGCGGCTGAGAGACAGCATCAAGGAACTGCGGGAGAAGGAGTTTTTGTTTGGGTGAGGCGCGGGGAGCAGACTTTGGCGAGCACCACGAACATTTTTTAGGTTGACTGACACAGCACTCTTAAGAACAGTTCGAGAAGACCATGTGGCCCGTTCTGATATGACGTCTTTGGTAACTCTTCAGCGATATTCTCGGTAACTCTTGGCTAAGTATAGGTAACTTAATTTACCATCTTAGGTAACTTATTTAGAAATTTTCCAGAATTTGCGAAATGAAGACGAAATACGATTGACTGGCATGATTGGTCACGATATCTTTGCACGTAACGCGGACAAATCAATGGTCCTGCTCTCCGGTTTCGTGCCCATCCGGCAGTGACCGTCTGATCGTCAAGGAGATGTTATGAGGAAAGCTGTATCTCACATTCTAGGTCCGGCCTTATTGAGCCTGGTCTTCGCCTCCACGGCATTTGCCGATGGAATCACGATCACCGCTTCCTACCCGAACGGGATTCTTTGGTATACATTTACCGCGACGAATGGCAACTCATACACTGAGCCTGTCGCTCCTTATGCATCAACCACCACGATCGGCGGGAAAACCACATCCACTTCCAGCATATGCATGGACATTAACAACCCGACGGATATCGGCAAGTTCTACAGCGGCACCTTCGGGACGGCCGTCACCCTCGCCGAGGTCGAGTCATCGTGGCTGGCGGACCAATTGGCCGGCACTTCTGCAGAAACTAGCCTTGCGAGTTACACAGGCCCCATTTCATTGGCCATCTGGCAGATTGAGTTCTCATCCTCGAACAATTATGAAGGCGGGATTATGCCCATTGATCCGGCCGCGCAGATCTGGATTTCCGAGGCCGAATCTGCAGTGGCGAATGGCTACCAGCCTGACAGTGTGTTTTTCATTCCCGATGATTCGAGTGCACAGCGCTTCGTTGAAATTTCGGAAACGTCCGATCCGGGGACTCTGGGAATACTGGCACCCGAACCGGGGTCGCTGGAACTGATGGGCACCGGCCTGCTTGGATTGGCCTGCCTACTGCGCCGCAAACTCTCCCGATAGGCCGCTCGCTCTGGGCCATTTCATCAACACAGAAACGACCGGAACCGCACTCCACTGTTCCGGCCGTTTTTCTTTGCCGCCCAAGGCTGAGCGCTCGGCTGCGGCATCGGCTTGACGCCGGAAGGACAAGCGCTTCCTACCTCTGGAGCGGAGATGTATCTATCAGCCGTAAGGAGATCCCACGACTAGCAGTTTCCCGCTACTGCCGTTCACTGGCTACGCTCGCCGAATGAACAGCGTTCATTTCCCTATCCGCGTCTCGATCCTAAGTGTGAGGCAGATCACACGAAAAGCGTTTATGATGGGTTGAGAATTGACCCTTCGGGTGGGCGCTGAGGCTTTCTGGCAGCGAGCGAGAACATTCTGGAATTGATAGCGAAATGATCCTGGAGTATTGATGGCAGCTTTTGGAAGTTTTGCACTTCTTATCGCGTTGGCGCTGGCTGTTTACAATCTGCTGGCTGGCGGTCTGGCATTGCGCCTGATTGCGACAAAACAACCCACGGCTGTCTCGCCCGAACGGCTGGCGGATACGGCGCGGCGTGCGGGAATCGCGGGGTTTGCGGCCATCACGGCTGCGGCTTTTGCGCTGGTCTGGTCGGTTTTTGCCAACGATTTTTCGATCACCTACATCATGGAGCACTCGAACCGCGCGTTGCCGGCGGCCTACAAGTTCTCCGCGCTCTGGAGCGGCCAGGAGGGTTCGCTGGTGCTGTGGGCGTGGCTGCTGGGGGCCTATGGGTTTGTCCTGCGGCTGAGGCACAAGACGGACGTGAAGCTGTACGCCTACGCGGGGGCGATTCTGGCGGGAATCCAGGTGTTTTTTCTGGCGGTGCTCAACTTTGCCGCGCCGCCATTCGCGCTGCTGAAGGGGGCGATTCCCGAGGATGGCAACGGGCTGAATCCGCTGCTCCAGTACCCGGAGATGGTGATTCACCCACCCTTGCTTTACCTGGGCTACGTGGGCTTCTCAGTGCCCTTCGCCTTTGCGCTGGGAGCGTTGATGATGCGCTATCCCGGAGAGAAGTGGATCAAGATTACGCGGACCTGGACGATGGTGACTTGGCTGTTCTTGACGGCCGGCGTCTTTCTGGGGATGCACTGGGCCTACGCCGTTCTGGGCTGGGGTGGCTACTGGGGCTGGGATCCGGTGGAGAACGCCAGCCTGATGCCCTGGCTGACGGGAACCGCCTTTCTGCACTCGGTAATGATGCAAGAGAAAAAGGGCATGATGAAGAGCTGGAACGTGTGGCTGATCTTCTCCACGTTCCTGCTGACCCTGCTGGGCACAATGCTGACGCGCGGGGGGCTGGTGAGTTCGGTTCACGCCTTCGCGGAGTCGTCAATCGGCTACTGGTTCATGGTGTTCATGGTGATTGTGCTGGCGGTGTGCATCTTCACCTACATTTTGCAGCGCAGCCACCTGGAGAGCGAGCAGCGCGTGGAGTCGCTGGTGAGCCGCGAATCCAGTTTTCTGTTCAATAACCTGGTTTTACTGGCTGCCTGCTTTGTGATTTTGTGGGGAACGCTCTACCCCATCCTGAGCGAATACATCGAGGGCGCGAAGGTGACGGTGGACGCGGCGTGGTACAACCGCGTGGCCGTGCCCATCGGGCTGTTTCTGCTGTTTCTGGCCGGGGTGGGGCCGCTGCTGCCGTGGCGCTCCACGTCGTTCAAGAGCATTCGCCGCAACTTTGTGCTGCCGGTGATTGCGCTGTGGGTTGCGGTGGCCGTCTGCCTGATTGCGGGCGTACGGCCGTGGCATGACGGCGCGCTTGATCGGGGCCACTTCTACGCGCTGGTGGCCTTTGCGCTAGCAGCGGGCGTGCTGACCGCCATTTTGTCGGAGTTTGCGCGCGGAGCCGGAGTGATTGCCAAACAAAGCGGGCGGAATTATTTTGTGTCGATGGTTCTGCTGGTTCGCCGCAACACGCGGCGTTATGGCGGCTACTTCGTCCACGTCGGGGTGGTGATTGTGATCGTCGGCCTGGCAGGGTCGGCCTTCAACCGCAGCGAGGAGAAGGAACTGGCGCTCAACGACAAACTGGCCATCGGCCCGTATACGCTGGAGTGCGTGGGGTTTACGCAGGACTCGAACGCCAACTACAACTCCGAGTACGCGCTGCTGGATGTGTCAAAGGGAGGCAAGAAGCAGTTCCAGATGACGCCGGAGAAGAGGATTTATCTGGCCAGCGGCCAGCCGCAGACGATGGTGGCCATCCACTCGGTTCCCGGCTGGGATTTGTATGTGGTGTATGAGGGCGCGAATCCGGACACGAACCAGCCGATTATCAAGGCATTTCTGAATCCGCTGGTGAGCTGGATATGGGCCGGGGTGTTGCTGATGGTGTTCGGCACGTTAGTGGCGCTGACGCCGAGACAGTGGACAGTGAACAGTGGTCAGTGAACAGCATATTGCGGAGGTTATTTGCCATGACGGAAACGCAAGGATTTTTAGCCGGAGTGCTGTTGTTGATTGCGCTGCTGGTGTATACCTTCTGGCCTGAGAACGTCTTCGCCAGCCAGGGGGAGAAGACGCGGCTGGACTACCTTCTGGAGCGCAAGGAACAGCTCTACGAAAATCTGCGCGACCTGAACTTCGAGTTCCGCGCCGGCAAGTATCCTGAAGAGGAGTTCGAAGCCCAACGGGCGCAGCTTGAAAACGAGACGGCGCGGTTGCTGGTGGAGATTGAACATTTGCAGCAGGCATGAGACGGAACGCAGCACTTCACATGAGGATTTCTTCACGACCATGAGATCGACCCAGATTCTATTCCGCACGGTTGCCGTAAGCCTGCTGTTCGCGGGCGCGTTGGCGCAGGCTCAAGTCACCGGCACGGTGACCAACAAGACCACCGGGAAGCCCGTCGCGGGCGATGCCGTTGTGCTGGTGGACACGCAGGCCGGCATGGGGGAAGTGGCCAAAGCCACCACCGACGCCGGCGGACACTACAAGCTGAACAAGCCCGGCAACAGCAATTACCTGGTGCGGGTGACCCACCAGGGCGCGACCTACTTCATCGGCGCTCCAGAGGGCAACGCGCCGGGCGACATTCCGGTGTATGACGTGGCCGCCAAAGTCACGGGAGTGGTCATCGACGAAGACGTGGTGGGCATTGTGGAGACGGTCAACGGAAAGCTCCGCGTGGTTGAACGGTACGCTGTCCATAACGCGAGCATGCCGCCTCGCACCCAGTGGAGCCCGCGCACCTTTGAGATTGTGCTGCCAGCCGAGGCGGTGGTGGACGGCTCGTCGGCGCAGCGGCCCGGAGGGCTGCCCACGTCGCTCAAGCTGGACCCCACAGGCTCGAAGGGCCATTACGCCTTCAACTTTCCCATTCAGCCCGACGAGGGCGAGAAGAGCACGCTATTCCAGATCGAATATGAGCTGCCCTACGGCAGCGGCAAGTTCACCTTCCATCCCGAGGTGACGATTCCGGCCAGAACCGTGTGGGCAATGCTGCCCAAGAGCATGAGCTTTGCCGCCGGTGCGGGATCGACGTTTCTATCCTCGCCGCAGGACCCGGGCTTTAATACCTACGTGGCCAAGAACGCGGTTCCCGGCAAGGCGCTGGAGTTCACCGTCTCTGGGACGGGATCGATTCCGCGCGAGGACCAGGGCGGTCAGCAGTCTGGCTCCGGCACAGGTGGCCAGGATGCAGGCGCTGCCGG
>Ga0255355_1001171_pt1 | contig 12757 bp, 13 predicted proteins | sample HBST75metaG_FD_189943 | JGI IMG/M metagenome (GOLD analysis project Ga0255355, IMG submission 189943) | Peat soil microbial communities from Stordalen Mire, Sweden - H.B.S.T75 | ecosystem: Environmental > Terrestrial > Soil > Wetlands > Peat | place: Sweden: Norrbotten County, Stordalen Mire...
AGCCCGAGATGAATCTGACGAGAAAAGCAAAAAGCAACGGCAACAACAAAGGCAAAAACCAAAACGCCATGAATGAAAAAAACAAAAGCAAAAACGACTTGACAATCCCGGCCGTCTCATAGAAGCCCCTGAGGGAACGCTGGACCCCCTCGAGAGTTCGCCTGCTTCGCTATTCACAGCGCAGTGCGGCCATCGAATCCACCTTGGCGGCCCTTCGCGCCGGCAGGTAGCTGGCTCCAAGCGCCACCACCAGCAGCAGCGCGGGAACACCCAGGAAGACAGTCAGATCGCGCGGGCTGGTGCCGTAAAGCATCGCCCGAATCACGCCGGCTCCCGCCAGCGCCAGTGGAACTCCCACCACGACTCCCGCCACGGCCGGCAGCGCGCCCTTCCGCACCACCAGCGCCACCACATCCCCGTACGTCGCTCCCAGCGCCATGCGAATCCCCATCTCGCGCCTGCGCTGCCGGACCGAATAATCGACAATGCCGTAGATGCCGATCGCCGCCAGCAGCAGCGCAAAAACCGCAAAGCCGCTCAGCAGCGAAGCCGCCAATCTCGATTCCGCGAGCGAATCGCCCACCACTTCCCTCATGGTCCGAATCTTCAGCAACGGCAGATCGCCGTCCAGCCCCCGCACCGCTGTGCGCGCAGTCTCGGCCAGTTGTGCGGCATCGCCGCGGCCTCGCACCGTGATCCACATCGAATTTGCAGGCCACTGCGCGTGCGGCAAATAGACGCCCGGCATGGGCGGTTTCGTCGGCTGCTGGTGCTGGATGTTAGCCGCCACACCCACAATCGTGCGCCATTGGCCGCCGTAGGCAGGGTCGTCCCGATAGCGATGCCTGATCGGGTCTTCATTGGGAAAGTACTGCCGCGCCAGCGCATCGTTCACAATCGCCACCGGCAAACCAGCCTCATTGTCCTGCTCGTTGAAATCCCTCCCGCGCAGAATAGGAATTCCCATGGTGCCAAAATATCCCGGCGTCGAGGCGTTGTATTGCACCAGCGTATCCACCCAGTCCGGAGCTTTGGCCCGGCCCTCCACCTGGAACGCGCCGCCGGTCACTCCTCCGGTCATCGGCAAGGTCATCACGCCCGCCGCTGCTTCCACTCCCGGAGAATTCTTCAGCCGCTCCAGCAGATCGCGATAAAAGGTGCTGACTCCCGAATCGGATGAGTACTTCGCGCCCGGCAGGTTCAGCGCAAAGGTCAAAACATGCTCCACCCGCAGGCCGGTGTCCACATCCAGCGCCAGCGCAAAACTCTTCACCAGCAGCCCCGCGCCCGCCATCAGAATCACGGAAAGCGCCACTTCGCCGGCCACCAGCCAAGCCATCAGCCGATTTCGCGAGCGCGCCCTGCTCCAAGAGTTTCCATCCTCTTTCAAAATCGAGTTCGGCTCCGCTCCCGACGCCGACCACGCCGGCGCCAGTCCAGCGGCAATCCCAGTCAACAGCGAAACCGCCACGGTAAAAGCCAGCACTGCGGAATTCAGATGCAACGTCGCATCCAGCGCCAACTCCTGCGGAGCCGCCGCGCGCAGCACCTTCATCAGCCACACCGCCAGCAGAATCCCCACTCCGCCGCCACTCAGGCTCAAAAGCACCGTCTCCGTCAGCATTTGCCGCACGATGCGTCCGCGCCCCGCGCCCAGCGAACTGCGAATGGCAATCTCCTTGGTCCTGCCTGAAGCCCGCGCCAGCAGCAATCCCGACACATTCACGCACGCCAGCAGCAGCACAAATCCCACCGCTGCAAACAGCACCCACACCAGCCTTCCCGTCTCCGCAGCCAGCGCCGCGCCAGTCGGCTGCACTTTAACGCCCCAGCCCGTGTTGGTGGCCGGAAATTCCCGCTCCAGCCTCTGCGCAATCGTGTTCATATCGCTTTGCGCCTGCTCCACCGTGACGCCCGCCTTGAGCCGCGCCACCACACCGTACTGGTGTTGATTGCGGCTATTCGAGGAACTCTCTCCGAGCGCCGTGAAAAACGCGCAAGTCTCGATGCCGGGGTAGGCAAAGCCGCGCGGAAGCACGCCAATCACCGTGAAGGCCTGCCCGTTCAAGGTCATTGTGCGCCCCACAACAGCGGCATCTCCATTGAATCGCTGCCTCCACGTGGCATACGTCAACACAGCCACCGGAGCCGCGCCGGGCTTGTCTTCATCCGCGGTAAAGAACCTTCCCACCACCGGCTGCACGCCCAGCACGCGCAGAAAATCCGCCGTCGTTGCGCCGCCGGTCATCCGTTGCGGCTCCCCTTGCCCGGTCAGCGTGTAGCCGCCGGTTTCCGGGCTAATCGCCATCGCGTCAAAGACGGAGTTCTGTTGTTGCCAGTCCAAAAAATCCCGATAGCCTGTGTTGCTGTTCTTCCCACTGATGTGGCGTGCATCGACGGAGAGGATTCTCTCCGGCTGCGGAAAGGGATAGGGATTCAGCAGCAGCACGTTCACGGCGCTGAAAATAGCCGTATTCACGCCAATTCCGAAGGCCAGCGTCAGAACCACCACAACGACGAAGAACGGGTTCCTGCCCAGCGACCGCACCGCGAACTTCACATCCTGCGCCAGATGGTCGAGTGCGCTCCAGCCCCACGCCTCGCGGCTTTTCTCTTCAAGCAGCGGAGCGTTCCCAAACCGGCGTCGCGCCGCATAGTTGGCCTCGTCTCCATCCATGCCCTCCGCGCGGTTCCGTTCCGCCCGGCTCTCAAGATGGAAGCGCATCTCCACTTCCATCTCACGATTGAACCGGCCCCTGCCCAACAGAAACAGCAAGCGCCGCCAAAGTTCCCCCGGACCTTCCATCCGCCTCTCCGATCTTCAGGCAGGCTCGATCACCCGCGTAATCGCCTCCATCACGCGCGTGAATTCCGAAACCTCTTCTGTCAGTTGTTTCCGTCCCGCGGGCGTGAGCTTGTAGTAGCGCGCGCGCCGGTTGTTCTCCGTCTGCCCCCACTCGGCCTTCACCCATCCCTTGATCAGCATCCGTTGCAGCGCCGGATAGAGTGACCCTTCTTCCACCTGCAGCACGGATTCCGACATCTGCTGGATGTGCACGGCAATCCCGTACCCGTGCATGGGCCCAAGCCGGTCCAGGCTCCGCAGTATGAGCATGTACAGCGTTCCCGGTGGTATTTCCGTTCTTCCCATAGCCTGACTACTGGAAAGATATTCCGGGCAAAGAAGCCTGTCAAGCGTGTGCTGGTACCGCGACGTGATGATTTTGTAATCGTGTCAATGAACATGGGTGCCCCACATCTCGATTTTGAGATGTGGGATAGCAAGGACCTCAAGCGCCTCTTTCCGTAGCTCCGGCAAAACATGGGTGCCCCAGGTCCCGCGTTTGGGACCTGGTAGAGCAAGAATTCACGCGGACACGGTACTAGGATGAACCGCCGCCAACTCGCTAACTCGCGATTTCCGCGAAGCAGAAGTTACTGATCCGGCCCTAAACAAATGCACCGTCACAGCGCTGTCATCCTGAGCGAAGCGTAGCGGAGTCGAAGGATCTGCGGTTGTTCTTTCTTCTTCCCAGTTGCAACACAATAGGGCCGGATCAATAACTTGCTGATTTTGTTGGTAAAACTTTTCATTCTTCCGTGCTCCCACTTTGCAGAAAATACCTTCCACCGGCGCACACTGGAATCAGAGGTCAAGCAGTGCCCGATCCGATCTCCGCGTCCCCGATTCAATCTGTCAGGGATGTGACCGGTCCGTACCCCGTACCGGTACCCCACCCCCCCCGGGGGTGCGTTCCCTTTTTGTTCGCTTTTTGAAGAGGTACATAAAAGTATCTGTTTTATTTTCTTACATTTAAAAATTCATAAGAGCCATCGTTCTTGACAAAAATCGCCTTTTGTCGCTTTATAAGTCCAATAGAATCAACGCGCAGGTTGGCGAAAACTCGCGCATTTCCCCCGAATCCGGGCCTTTTTCATAAGAAAATCGGCTAATTTGCCCCAACTTCAGGCCCGTTTTCTGCCGGGAGAAAGTGGAAGCCGCCAACCTCCAAGGTCGCAGCCCGTCTGTTCCCTGCTCCCTGATCTCTGATCCCTGTTCCCTGTTCCCTGTCTTTCGCACATTCCCAACTCCTCGCCTCAAGCCCGCATTTACAATGGTCGTGTGCAGCCCGAACAGTCTTCGCCCATCATTCTCGCCGAAAATCTGACCAAGGTTTATGCGGCGGGCCGAATCCAGGTCACCGCGGTGCGCGGGGTCTCGTTTGCCATTCAACCAGGGGAATTTGTGGCCATTGTCGGCCCATCGGGTTCGGGCAAATCCACGCTTTTCTACCTGTTGGGCGGGTTGACGCAGGCCACCAAAGGCCGCGTGGTCATTGACGGGGTGGACTTTGCCACTCTGAGCGATGGCGAGCGCACGCGCCTGCGCAAGCACCGCATCGGCTTCGTCTTCCAGAAATTCAATCTGCTGCCCACGCTTTCGGCGTTGGGCAACATCGAGATTGCCTACGATGTCAGCGGCCGCAAGGAGCCACTGGACCGTGCGTATCTGGATCATCTGAGCGGTCTGTTGGAGATTCAGGGCCGGCTCGTCCACCGTCCCAGCGAGTTGAGCGGCGGCGAGCAGCAGCGCGTCGCCATTGCCCGCGCGCTCATCACCCGCCCGGCCATTGTCCTGGCCGACGAGCCCACCGGCAACCTCGATACCAAGAACTCCGACGCCGTCCTGAACATGCTGCTCAAATCGAATAGGGAACTGAACCAGACCACCCTCATGATCACCCACAACCCTGAAGCGGCCTCGATTGCCAGCCGCATTCTCTATATGCGCGATGGCGAGATTGTCCGCGAAGAGCGCGGTTCGCGCTGCGATTTGCCCTTGCCGGCAGCGGGCGCAGCGCAGCTTTCCACCCCTTTGGCTCCGGCCGCCGTTTGACCTCATTTGGGTGTCCCGGTATACTCAAAATTGTTACGCGGGAGTAGCTCAGTGGTAGAGCATCGCCTTGCCAAGGCGAGGGTCGCGAGTTCAAATCTCGTCTCCCGCTCCATTCTTCCCTCCGGCGCCCGCCGGGTTGGCTACGGTGGAATGGAGCGAATAGCATTAGGATTAGATAGTCAAGACGGCCCTGCCAAAGGCGCGGTACCCAAGTGGTAAGGGAGAGGTCTGCAAAACCTTTATGCGCCGGTTCGATCCCGGCCCGCGCCTCCAACATTTCCAAACAACTTATAGACAGAAGCCGCCTGAGGCCCAAATGCCACTGTAGCGGGTGTGAGTCGATTCGCATTCAATTCGGTAAATGTAATGTGATCTGGGGGCTACGCAACCAGAAGATCTTGTTCTATAAAGGTTTTGCTCTTGCCGATAGGGTTTTTGAGGCAGGAATCACAAAAACGCAAGGGAATGTGTAGGAGTCCTGCGATGCTCATCTTGGATTCTCCTCTAAACGCTTCACGTGCTCAAGGGAATGCTATGCCTGACTATCTGAAATTCGCGGTACACTATTTGATCTCAATTCCGAGGAACTGGGTGCGCGTCTGCGGGAGCACACAGACAAGCTTGAGATCGGCGAAGTAGTGATCGTGGGTGCAACGATCCCGGGCGCGATTCATGACCGCGCCCGGGATTTTTGTGTGCCCTCGGCTCTGCTCCTGTTTGAAAACGAGAGCCCACCCGGCGTTCCGACGGACGATGTGCGGGAGATTTCAAACTATGTGGATGCCATGCAATACGACTTGAAGCGCCTGCCAAGCGGCTTCCCGCTTTCACTTCGCTGATTCGCGAAAATCACGGCACACTACTGTTCGGTGGGCACGACGCGGAACAGACACCAAGAGAGTTCCGTTGTTCCCAGAACGGGGTTGCCGGAAAACGACCACGCAATGGGAGCGATGTGCCGCCCGCGCCGAAGCGCCCGATGGAGTGCTCGGATCCCATGGAGAAACCGCTTTTTGCTAGGTTCGCGCACTGTCAGAGTTGCCTGAATTGCAAACCCAAATGAGGACGCCGCGGTTTTACCCGATCGTCGTCAAATGCGAGGAAGACCCGGCTATTCCCGTCTTTTGACTGAAAAGGCCAGAAAAGTCCTTTGTGAGCAAAGGCAATGGGTGATGAGAGCGTTGAGTACTCGAGCGCGAGTAGACAATTCACGGTCGCATTTAGTGAACGATAAAAGCTATAATTGACATTAAACATGACGGTTTTGGTATATAACCGTCACAATGCGCGAATCTACATCAATTCCATCAGCGCACTCCATGAAACAGATCCGGTGAAATCCACACCAACATTCTGGCGCAGTCGCAGAAAGCACCTGCCCATCCGGATCTACCGGACCGCGCACGCAAGAGGATTTGCTGTTCTTTGTTTAGCGTTCTTAGCATCACGCGGCGTGTCGCTCAGGCAACCGCCGCCATTTCCGATACCATCATCGACACCGGCGGCACCGTCATCTCGGCGCCGCATGTCGCCATCACCCATGTGAGAGCGCTTCGGTCATCTGCGCGCCGGCGCGCTTGATCTGACGGACGTGGCAATTAGAGGATGTTCGTCTTAAGAACTCTCAACCCTGTCCTGATGGGATTGGCTGCGGCTTAAGGTCGCAGAAATCACAGTGGGACGGGAGAGACCGCGTCTTGGCGTGCCGACGCTGCCTCTGCTGTCGGCGCGATTCTGCCAGAATGCTGCGGCGTCTGAGTGGGTCACTGGTCGCGATGCGGGTCTGCTCATCAGAATCCGCTCGATACGCGTATCAACGGTCATAATAAGAGATCGATACGTTGACATTCGATCATTTATCCCTGTAAGATGACGTTTCGCGGCACCTTGCGGGGGGTATATCCTGGCCGGCTTCCGCATTCTGGATTCAACCACCGTATCGTTTCTGAGCGGTGCAGCGACACTCATTTGAAAGGCTGAAGCATGACCGGCGCTGTACCTGGATTAATGCTGGTAACTGTGGCTGCCGTAGCGAATGCGACCTCTACTCTTCCCATGAAATTCGCGCGGCACTGGGCATGGGAGAACATTTGGCTGGTGTGGAGTTTTCTGGCGCTGATGATTCTGCCGGCGAGCGCGGCGATCCTCTTCATTCCATCCCTTGCACTCGTTTACCGGGAAGCGGGCCCTGTCTCCGTGGCGATTGTCGCCGTCTGCGGTGCGGGCTGGGGACTGGCTCAGGTACTCTTCGGCCTTTCAGTGGATGCCATTGGGATTGGCCTGGCCTTTTCCAAGGCGCACGGCGCCAGCGCGCAGCAAGTAGTCTATGCCGTGTGGTTGCTGTTGCTCATCGCGGGAGCTGTCCCCAGTCTGCTCTATTGTGTCCACCTGTTGGGCAGGAAGCACACCTGGGGCAACTTTCGCAGCCAGCATGCGCAGGCGTACGGGTTGCTTGCGCTGCTCATGGCGCTTCTTTGGTTCTTCAGTACAGCTCTGTACGGAATCGCCACGCGGTGGCTCGGTAATTTAGGCATCGTGGTCTACTGGCCGGTCTTCATGTCGCTGATCGTCGTCACCGCCAGCTTGCTTGGAATCCTCACCGGAGAGTGGAAGCGCTCAGGCAGAGCGCCTGTGCTTCTGCAACTATCGGGAATGTTGCTGCTGGTGCTTGCCGTGGTCGCGTTTTCGCGGGCACAATATTCTTCCACATCCGCGACTCATGCGGTGATTCAACATGCCTCTGCGGTTTTGCATACGGCAAATTCTGGAACCATGGATAGATTCAATGTACGATAAGTTTCCCTTTGTTGCGGTCTCGGATGCACGCGAAGACTGTCTGGCCGGCTGGGCTGCGATCGCTGCTGCGATCCGCGGTCGTGTTGCGCAGGATGCGGCCGTTGTCTGCCTGGAATGTTATCCCGGCGTTTTGCTCGATAGCCTGTGCGCGGGCCTCAGCCGGGAACTTCACCCTGCCCGCATGATTCGCGCCGAAGATTACTATCTTCCGGAATCCGAGTTGGAGGCCAAAGTACAGCCGCTGCTGACCGACGACCCGGTCTTCGGCCACATGGATTCCTTCGCGATCGCCGACTTTTTTGGCGAGGAGAATATCAACCGCGCTCAGCGCGAGTTAGACAATGTAAGTGGAGAACTGGTGCTGGTCGTTGGCACTGGAGCCACACTGATCGCGCCCAATTGCGACGTGCTGATCTATGCCGACCTGGCCCGCTGGGAGATTCAGCAGCGTCAGCGCAGCGGCCTCATCGGAAACCTCGGCATTGACAACCTCCATGCAAATGCTTCGGCCAAATACAAGCGCGGTTTCTTTCTCGACTGGCGTGCCGCGGACCGGCTCAAAAGCACGTTGTTGCCGAAGATCGATTTCCTTCTCGACACAAACAATCCGGAGGAGCCCCAACTTGTCACGGGCTCCAACCTGCGCGCAGGGCTTGAGGCTGCAGTACGCCGCCCTTTTCGTGTCGTGCCGTTCTTCGATCCCGGCCCGTGGGGAGGGCACTGGATGGAAGAGGTCTGCGATCTTCCCAGGGACCGTCCGAATTACGCGTGGTGCTTCGACTGCGTTCCCGAAGAAAACAGTCTGTTGCTTGGCTTCGGTGACCGGCGCGTCGAGATTCCGGCGCTGGATGTGGTCTTGATGCATCCGCGCGCCTTATTGGGTGAAGCTATCGAATCGAGGTTCGGCGCGGAGTTTCCCATTCGCTTCGACTTTCTGGATACGATGGACGGCGGCAATCTCTCCCTGCAGGTGCATCCTCGTGTGGAATATATCCGCGAAGCTTTCGGCATGAAGTACACGCAGGATGAGAGTTATTACATCCTCGATGCGAAGGAGGATGCCTGCGTCTATCTCGGACTTAGGGAAGATACGAACGCAACTGCCATGCTCCGCGATTTGAGCCTGGCTCAGGAATCGGAGACGGCTAACTTCGACGTCGAGCGCTATGTCAACAAATTCCCGGCCGCAAAACACGATCACTTTCTGATTCCCGCGGGCACGGTCCATTGCTCCGGCCGCAATAGCATGGTTCTGGAGATCAGCGCCACGCCGTTTATCTTCACTTTCAAGCTGTGGGACTGGGCGCGCCTGGGTCTCAACGGCTGGCCACGGCCCATCCATCTGCAACATGGCGCCGCGAATATTTGCTGGGATCGCCGCACAGAATGGGTGAAGCGCAACCTGATCAATCGCATCGAGGAGGTTGCGCGCGGCGAGGGGTGGCGCGAAGAGCGGACCGGGTTGCACGAGTTGGAATTCATCGAGACTCGTCGCCACTGGTTTACCGGCGTTGTGCCTCATGATACGCAAGGGACGCTGAACGTTCTCAATCTGGTGGCAGGTGACTGCGTGATCGTGGAGAGTCCTGCGGGAGCCTTCGAACCTTTCGAAGTGCACTATGCGGAAACCTTTATAGTTCCTGCCGCTGTAGGTCCATATACGATTCGTCCATCCGGCTCATCCTCTGCGAGCCAATCCGAGTATGCGACAGTGAAAGCATTCGTAAGATCGACTTAGAGAAGCTAGGAATTACGTGTGCGATTGCAGAATGTATCTCATCGGGGGCCAAAGCCCACAATCATGATCTTGCATCAGCAGTACGGCCTTTGCCGCACTGCTGATGCAAGTTGAATCTGTTTGAAGATATCTTCGCCTGACTTGAGATAGCCGACTAATTCGTATGGGTGGCCCACATCAACAAGTAGGGTACTTTGGGATGAATGTTGCATTGCAGTGCGAGGTGCCGTAAGGTATCCTCTCAAATATGCCTGGCAGGACAGATAACCTGATAGCTCGTCACGAATACATTCTCCGCCAACTTCAGGAAACGGGGTCGGTCTCTATCGACGATCTGTGCACCTCGCTCAGTGCCTCGCTGGCCACCATACGGCGCGACCTTGACGACCTGGAAAGCCGCTCTCTGCTGCGGCGCACCCGAGGAGGCGCAGTTCCCATCGGCCCGCTCTTCTACGAGCCTTTCCGCCATGACACTTCGTTCCAGGACATGGTCAGCAGCTTCGCTGACGAGAAGCGCCGCATTGCGCGTGCCGCGGCCGATCTTGTCCAGCCCGGAGAGACGATTGCCCTGAGCGGCGGAACAACCACTACGGAAGTGGTCCGCAACCTGAAAGCGTTGAAGGGAATCTCCATCATCACCAACACGGTCAACGTGGCGATGGAACTGAGCAACCACAAGGATATTGAAGTCATCGTGACCGGTGGACAACTGCGCGGCAACTGGTTCACTCTGGTGGGTCCGCTGGCTACCAGCACCGCGGCAATGCTCTTTGCCGATACCATGTTTATTGGCGTTGACGGCATCGACGCCGCACAGGGTCTGACCTGTACTCATCCATCCGAGGCGGAAGTGTTGCGCAAACTGGTGGAGCACTCCAAGCGCAAAATCGTGGTGGCCGATCACAGCAAACTTGGCTCGGTGGCGAAATGGCTTCTCTGTCCCGTCTCCGACGTCAACATGCTGATCACCGACAACGGCGCAAGCGATGAAGCGATTGCCCCCTTCGAAGCACTGGGAATCAAAGTCTCCCGCGTCTGAGTAGTCGGGAGTTCACGCTTGAACCGCGCGTGTGCATGGGTGCGCGATGTGCATCGTGACATGCCATTTCAAGAGCAGCCATCAGCCGCTCCAACACCAGAGCATCGAATCTGCCCGGATGCCTCCGTGTACAGCCAGTTGCATCTTGCGCAAGCTGGATGGAAAAGTAGCGTTGGTCACTGGTGGTACGAGTGGAATCGGATTCGCAACCGCAAAGCTCTTTGTAGCCGAAGGCGCCTAAGTATTTGTAACGCGACGGCTCCACGCTATCGGTTGTGGAGAGCGTATTCGGACGCATCGGTAGAGTGATCTGCTAAGAAAACTATATGCCTCTGCTGCGAATGGCCATGGATGCGCAAGGGATTGAGATCTACTGTGCGCCGACGGTCGACGATCGAGAGACATGGCGGCCAACCATGAGAACCATCGCACTGGAGGGCCGCCGCTTTGTTCTCTCCGCCTGCCAACCTACAACATTGTAGGGAGGCGCAATTCCTGCAATTCTCGCTCCTGATTCTAAGGAGGTTGCCGACGAGGAAGGCTCAAACATTTGCAAGTACCGCGCGCAATTAATGCAAGTATCCTACATCCGCGACATGGTTACTGAAATTTCCCTCAAGGTCGGACGGTTTCCGGAAACAGAGCGTGCGTATTCGAATCTGCGAATGAAGCTCAAATTTGTAGTTTTAGAGGCGCTCGAAGCGCGGGAGATCGTCCCTCCTATGTCATAGATAATAAGAGGTATGGACCCGTTGAAGTCTGCGCGATAGATGCTAAAATAGCAACATGATCCGCCAAGCTGCGTTGCGTGTTGTTTGCATCAGCGATACGCATGGATTTCATCGCAAGTTGGTGCTTCCTCCTGGCGACATTTTGATCCACGCGGGTGATTGCTTACCTGATGACGGGCAAGACCAAGCGCTGGAAGATTTCAACGACTGGCTGGGTAGCTTGCCCTATATGTACCGCGTAGTCGTGGCGGGAAATCACGATTTGCTCTTTGCTAAACAACCGAGGCAGGCGAGCAAGCGGCTTACCAAAGCTATTTATCTGGAAAACACTGGCGTCACCATCGAGGGATTGAACTTCTGGGGTTGCCCCATTACGCCAGTGCCGGATTCCATGGCTTTTGCTGTCGAGCGCGGCACTGCTAGCCGCAAGTATTGGGACAAAGTGCCGACGGAAACCGACGTACTCATCACTCATGGACCACCGTTTCGCGTCTTGGATACGGAACACGTCTTGGCTCCCCACATGGGCTGCGATCAGCTCACACGCGCTCTGCTCCGAGCGCGGCCTCGACTTCACGTTTTCGGCCATGTGCACGGGAGCTATGGTCAAGAGGCTGGACCACACGGTATAGCATTCGTGAACTGTGCTGTGCTCGCTAGGCTCGGAGACGGTAGATTGGGGCTTCGTAAGCCAATTGTCGTGGAGCTGGGAAACGATAGTTAGGTATGTCGGATGCGCTTCAGTGAGTCTTAAGTTGCAAATGCACTCGTCGGGTCCCGCAGGCCCGAAGACTCCATAACTTTTGGGTTCCCAGACCCTGGCGCATTTTCGGGCTGATCCGGGAGTAGGACGACGGTATCGCTCCGGGCAAAGCCATCCTTTTCTTGAGGTCATGAAGGTGATTGACTGGAGGCATGAACCAGTCAGCCATTTCCTCTCCTATCGTTCGGCGGCGGCGCAGCTCTGCTGAGGTCGCGGCTTTGCTTTCCACCTTTGAGCGGAGCGGTCAGAGCATGCGCGACTTTTGCCGACAGCACCAGATGCCGGTCTCAAACTTTTCCAGTCTGCATCGCCGTCATGCGGGCAAGTATTCATCCGCGACGGCATCGCCGGCGGCCGCGCATGATGCGCACAACGCTACTGACTTTCTTCCCGTGAAGATTGTCGAAGGCCACCCCGTGGCCGCGGTCGTGACGAAGAGTTCCTCGCTGTATGTCGAAATTCCCGGCGGCATCCGCATCGCCGTGGAACGGGACTTCGATGGGATCACGCTGCGCCGGCTTGTCGCCGTTCTGGGCAAGGAGTAGCGTGATGTTTGGCCTGGGCGCTGCCACGCGCATCTTCGTAGCCACCGGAGCAACCGACATGCGGCTCTCCTTCGATGGGCTCCACAGTCTGGTCATTGGACAGATCAAGCAGTCGCCGCAGAGCGGTCATCTGTTTCTCTTCGCCAACAAGCGAAAAGACCGCATGAAGATTTACTTTTACGATGGATCGAGCGCGTGGGTTTGCGCGCGCCGCATGGAACAGGGTCGCCTCTGCTGGCCCAGTTCCG
>Ga0255355_1001177_pt1 | contig 12735 bp, 10 predicted proteins | sample HBST75metaG_FD_189943 | JGI IMG/M metagenome (GOLD analysis project Ga0255355, IMG submission 189943) | Peat soil microbial communities from Stordalen Mire, Sweden - H.B.S.T75 | ecosystem: Environmental > Terrestrial > Soil > Wetlands > Peat | place: Sweden: Norrbotten County, Stordalen Mire...
TCTTCGTGCAGCCGGCCATAAAGGACGTGGCCTTTGGCGTCGTAGTAGGCGGGATTGGCGGGGCGTCCGCCCAATTCGGCGCCGAAAAAGAGATAGCGGATTCCCGCTTCTTCCAGGGAACGCTGCATGAGTTCCCTGTCGAACTGCGGGACATATTTCGAGTAGGGAGAGCTACGCGCATCGACCACCACTTCAACGCCATGCTGGCGGAGCAGGGCAAGCCAGGCCTCAATGGCGTGGTTGGAGTGGCCGATAGTATAGATACTGCTCATGCGCGGACCCTTGCAAAGGAGGATAGCACCTTGACGGTAAATGGCGACCGGGCGTCGAAGGTTCGCTCGACCTGTGCAATACAGACCGCCGTCGCGAAACCAACGAAACCAAAGTAATGGTAGGTAGCTGAGGGCTAGGTAGGCTGTGCACGTTTACCGTCTTTATCCCCCGAAAGATATTGATAGTTTTATGTATACCGCGCGGAAAACTGGGCGTAGAATCGTTAGAAAAGCAAGGAGCCCCCCATGCGTGTTCGTTTTTGTCTTAGTGTGCTTTTGTTTGCCGGTATTTTACTTCCACTCACCAGTTGCAGTAATCAAAAGCTGACGTCCATCGTGATCAATCCCACCACGGTTACGGTGACATTGTCATCGTCGGGATCTCAACTGATTACGCAGTACACGGCTATTGGGTATTACGGCCCTGCCGGCCACCAGTCCACAAAGAATATAACCGACGAAGTCACTTGGTCGAGCTACTTTCCCCAGATGCTGACAACTAGCAACACCGGGGTTGTCACACCTACCGGAAATGTGACAGGGTACACGCAGGTTACCGCCAGCGCCGAAGGGTACAACGGTTATATTCTGAGTAACGCTTCGACCTTTACTGTGAATGCGGCAGGTACCACCACGGATGTCGTTTCTATTGCCGTTACTCCAGCCAATCCGGTCGTCACGACGTTGGGCACAGTCGAGGACTTTTCAGCGGCCGGCACGACTGGGACCGGAGCCAAGGCGGCTCTGACATCCGGGGTTACATGGTCCTCGAGCAACACGGGCGTTGCCACGATCGGCCCATCAACGGGAGCCGCAACAACGGTCGCGCCAGGGACTACCTACATTATTGCCTCATACACGAATGCCGACGGCCTGGTTGCAACCGGGTACACGATTCTCACGGTTCAGTGAGCAACAGCGTTGCCAAAGGAAGCCGCTCTTCGGGGCGGCTTTCCTGCGTCTGGAGCCGAGGGGCTGTGTGCTCTATGCCGGCGGGTTGACCTGCGTCCAGTAGCGGAATTCGCGGAAGGTGGCCTGGCCGGAGCCACAGGCGTAGACGGCGGGGCGGAGATCGAGGAAGCCGCCGAGGACGTTGTGGTGGAGGCCGGAGACTTCCGCCGAGGTTTCAGTTTTCTTCCATGGCTGGCCGGGAAGGCGGTAGTAGAAATCGACCTCCTGGCGGTCGTTGACGATACGGAAGGTGGTGCGGGTGGCGCCCTTTTCCACGCGGTCTTTGATGGAGCCGTTGGGGATTCTGATCTGGATTCCCGCAGGCGCGATGCAGATGCCGGCGACGTGGGCGGGGTCGTAGAAGAGCATGAGGCCGGCCTCGCAGCCGGGCGTGACTTCGATATCGATTTCGACAGTGTAGGAGTGTCCGCCGACTGCAGTGGCGAGTGCGCTGGAATCAGTCAGCGAGCTGCCGCGCGCCTGCAGGGTGAGGGCGCCGTTGCCGGTGGTGAAACGGGCAGGATCGAATTCGCGCCAGAAGGCCCACTGGAGGCCGAGTTCGGGAGTGGTGAAGTCGTCGGAGGGATCGGCGAAAGGCTGCTGACTTGTGCCGGGGATGGGCATGGGAATGGCCGAGTCGGCGTTGATCTCAGGGGAGACACGGAACCAGCCGTCGGGGGTCCACTCGACGGGGAGCAGAAGGAGTTGGCGACCCAGGGTGCGGTAGCCGTTTTCATAGGCGTGAACGGTGATGTACCAGCGGCCATCGGGTGTGTCGGCGAGGCGGCCATGCCCGAGCGAGAGCCAGCGGTCCTCGCGGGAACGGGTGTGGACGATGGGGTTATAGGGCGAGTATTCCCAGGGGCCGTCAACGTGGCGGCTGCGCGCGGAGATGACAGAGTGGCTGGTGGCGGGGCCGCCGGTGCCGCCCTCGGCAACGTTGAGATAAAAATAGCCGTCGCGCTCCAGCAGCTTGGGGCCCTCCAGGCAGGTACATTCCATGCGTGTGGTGGCGGGGACGGGCCAGGCATCGAAGACCTTGCGGGGAGGGGATTTGACAGCCAGGCCGTCGGGGCTGAGCTCGGCCATGAGACCGCCGGCCATGTGCAAATAACGGCGACCATTCTCGGCAATGTGGGCGGGGTCGATGGCATGGATGCCGAGGTCGATGGGCTCACTCCATGGACCGGTGGGGTGAGCTGCGTGAACGACGCACAGTTTGCCGGCGGCGGGGAAGTAGATGTAGAAGTGTCCCTGGTACTCGCAAAGATACGGTGCCCAGACCGTGCCGTAGTAGCGGTGAAGAGCGGCGGCTGCGGGGCGCCAATTGACGAGGTCACGGGAGTGCCAGATGAGGAGCCCGGGCGCGTAATCGAAGCTGGAGTGGGTGAGATAGAAGTCGTCGCCGACGCGGATGGGGCTGCCATCGGGGTGGTCGCCGCCGAGAATGGGATTGCGATAGAGGTTTGCGTTTTGCGCCAGGGCGAAGCGTGCCTTGGAAGCGAGGGCGAGCGTGGCGGCGTTCATGACGAAGCGGCGGCGGGTCAGCATGGTGGGACCAGTGTAGCTTCGAAGGGATTGCGGAGTACAGCGACGGATGCGTATGCGCAGAGGCGGGGAAGGCCGTTTAGACTGGTATGGTTGCTCGGAGCATGATGACCCACCGGTTTGGAATTCTTCGCCGCTTCCGCTTCAATCTGCCGCAGCGCATTGCGGCGGGGCTGCTGGCTGTGTTTCTCATTCAGGGGTTGTGGCTCACAAGCCGCCAGACGCTGACCGATCGCGATTACCAATATGCGCGCTGCGGACGCGAGATGTGGGAGCGGCCATCGCCTCTGGCCGGCTACTTCACCACTTGCGGCAATATTCACGATGGAGTTTTGGCCTACCGGCTGGCAGGGTTGCCGTTGACCGTCGATCTGCTGGCCGAGCGCGCACTGGATCATTTCCGCAAACCCGAGGACAGGTTGGTGCAAGCGGGGCCAGCCGGCGAATTGAGCAGTTGGGAACTGCGCCACCAGCTTACGCACATTCTGTTTCTGTTGCGGTTGCCGTTTCTCGCGGCCGGATGCCTGTTGGGCGGCGGCCTGTGGTGGGTGACGCGGCGGCTTTACGGCAACTTGGGCGGGTATATGGCGCTCGCGCTCTACTGCTTTTCTCCCGCGGTGCTGCGGGCCTGCATCGCGCCCAATGCGGAGGTGCTGGCCGCATTGGGGGTTTATGGCGGCGTATACACCTGCATCGGCGTGGCCCATGCCATGCAGGGACCAAAGCGCAAATGGCGGCCGCGCATTGTGCTGCTGACGGCGGCTTTTGGACTGGCTGCGGCGGCGCACATTGCCGCGCTGCCAGTGGTGGCTCTGATCGGCCTCGTGGCGATGCTGTGGGTGGCCGAGGGGCGCAGGAGCCAGGTGTTGCCGGTGGTGCTGGTGGCCGTGGCCGGAGCAATGGTGGTGGTCTTCGCTTGTTACGGCTTCTCGCCGGATGCTTTCAGCTACGTTTTCCGCTCAGCCGCGGGCTTTCTGTGGGTTTCACTTGACCCTGCGCGGCGGCTCTTTTCCGCGCTGCCGAATGCGGGAATCACGGTGGCCATAGGCGCTGCCGTGGTGTTGTTTCTGGGGCTGCGCAAATCGCGGTATTTCGGCAATACAGCTCCGCTGCTTTGCGCCTTGGTCTTGATGGCGCTGGTCATGACGGGCGTTCCGGGAAGTCCATGGTTGTGGGCGCTGCCGTTTCTTCTCACGTTTGTGGGTGGGATCTTCGCCGACGCCTGCGATGGGCCACGGGGCCGATTGGCTGCGTGCGCTGCCGGGGCCATTGTGCTGCTGCAGGCGGTCTTCTGCGTGCTGAGCTTGCCGGGGCTGCTGTGAGGGGCTTCCGTATCTGCGAATAAAGAAAAATGCACTTGAAGACATTAGGCATTATGGGGCATAATTTGGAAGAGCCATGGGTGGTGGAGTTTCATGCGGAGTTTGCACCCGAAGTTCTGCAATATTCCGAAGCGGTCAGGAGAGACATTTATTCTCTGGTCGGATTGCTGAGGAGGTTCGGTCCGCAACTGGGCCGGCCACAAGTGGATACGCTGAAGGGATCGAAACTTCCGAACCTGAAGGAGCTTCGCTTTCGCGCGGACGGTGGGGTATGGCTGGTAGCCTTCGCATTCGATTTGAAGCGGAGGGCAATTCTCCTTGTTGGTGGTGACAAGTCAGGGGCTTCGCAGGATAGGTTCTACCGGAATCTGATCGAGATAGCCGAGCGTCGCTTTGATCAGATTCAAAGGGCGCTTGCAGCGGAAAAGGAGAAAAAGTGATGGTCCCTTTATCGGTCTCATTGGATGAGATGTTGGCTCGGGAATCGAAAGAAATGCAGCTTTCGGTGAAGCAGCGGACGGCGGAGCTGATCGCCGAGGAACTGAATTTGCGTGAGTTGCGCCGTCAGCGGCGGCTCACCCAATCTTGCCTTTCGAAGAAGCTCAAAATCGGCCAGGAGGGGGTTTCGCGCATTGAGAGGCGCCAGGATATGAATGTCTCCACATTGCGCAGTTACGTGGAAGGCGTTGGGGGAGAGTTGTGGATCGAGGCTAGGTTTCCAGGTCAGCCTCCAATTGTTCTCGCTGGATTGGGCAGGAGCAAAGGCAAAAAAATAGCAAAGAAGGCATCCAAGGCGACAGGCAAATCGAAGGCCGGAACGCGTCGCGCCGCCTGAGTGCTCAAGGTCCTCGGAGCTGCTCTGAAATGAGACTATAAAATCAAGCAAAATAAGGACTTATTTACGGTTTTTCGCCTTGCTGAAACCCTCTTTGAAGGGGTAAAATAAAAGCACAGCCCGCGCCGGGCCGGCCCCGCTTTTCCCGGACCTTTCCGCCGCCTTCCGAGCGGGCATGAAAAGACCAAATTATGCCAGAAGATCAGAATCCACTTCTCCCCCTCGAAGGCGGCGCGCCGCCTCAAAGCAGCGCCAACCTCATTCCCATCAACATTGAAGAGGAGATGCGCCGCTCCTATCTCGATTACTCGATGAGCGTAATCATCGGGCGCGCGTTGCCGGATGCCCGCGACGGCTGGAAGCCCGTGCATCGGCGCGTGCTCTACACGCTCAGCGAGATGGGCCTTGAGTACAACAAGAAATACACCAAGTGCGCCAAGGTGGTGGGCCAGTGCATGGGCGTCTACCATCCCCACGGCGACTCGTCCATCTACTACACCCTGGTGCGTCTGGCGCAGGATTTTTCGATGCGCTATCCGATGGTGGACGGGCAGGGCAACTTCGGCTCGGTGGACGGCGATCCTCCGGCGGCCATGCGTTACACCGAGTGCCGCATGGCGCGCATAGCCGGCGAAATGCTGGCCGACATCGAGATGGAGACGGTGGACTTCGTCCCCAACTATGACGAGTCGACATTTGAGCCGGCGGTGCTGCCAACGCGCATTCCCAACTTGATCGTGAACGGTTCGAGCGGCATCGCGGTGGGCATGGCGACCAACATTCCGCCGCACAATCTCACGGAAGTCCTCAACGCGACCATCGAGCTGGCGAAGGACCCTGCCGCGGGGCTCGCGGAAGTGTTGAAGCACGTGCAAGGGCCGGACTTTCCCACCGGCGGCCTCCTCTACGGGAAAAGCGGAATTCCCCAGGCCTACAAAACCGGCCGCGGGCGCTTCATGATGCGCGCCAAGGTGGCCACGGAAAGCCTGACCAAGGAAAAACAGGCGATCATCGTCACCGAGATTCCTTACCAGGTGAACAAGTCCGTGCTGATTCAGCGCATCGCCGAACTTGTGAACGATAAAATCGTGGACGACATAAGCGACGTGCGAGACGAGAGCGATCGCGACGGTATGCGCATCGTCATCGAACTGAAGCGCGGCGCGCAGCCGGAGATTGTGCTCAACCAGCTCTACAAGCACACGCAGATGCAGGAAAGCTTCTCGATGATTTTTCTTGCGGTGCTCAACGGGCAGCCGCGGGAGCTGGGGCTTGACCAGGCCATTCGCTGCTTCATCGATCACCGCATCGATGTCGTCCAGCGGCGCACGGTTTATCTGCTGCGCAAGGCGCGCGAGCGCGAGCACATCCTGGAAGGCCTCAAGATTGCGCTCGACAATCTCGACACGGTCATCAAGATCATCCGCGGGTCGGGATCGCGAGCCGAGGCGCGCGAGAATCTGTATGCCTGGGGTAAGGGCAAGGAGATTATCCTCAACCTGGATCGCGAGCGTTTGCCGCACGAGGAAAAGGGCCTGACTCTGCGCCAGATTGACGCGATTCTGGAACTGCAACTCTACCGGCTTACGCAACTTTCCATCGACGAACTGCTGAACGAGTTGAAGCAGGTGCGCGAGCGGATTGCAGAGTACGAGTCGATTCTGGCCAGCGAGATAAAGCTGCGCGCAGTCATCGTGAAGGAACTGGAAGAGATACGCGACAAGTACGGCGACGCGCGGCGCACGCAGATTGTGGACGAGAGCGCCGAGTTGCAGCTTGAAGATCTGATCGCCGACGAGCAGGTTGCTGTGACGGTGAGCCATCAGGGTTACCTGAAGCGCACGCCTATCAGCATCTATCGCCAGCAGCGGCGCGGCGGCACCGGGCGCATGGGCATGAAGACGCGCGAAGAAGATTTTGTCGCGCAGTTGATTGTCGATTCGACGCACGCCTTCCTCTTGTGCTTTACCAACACGGGGCGCGTCTACTGGCTGAAGGTCTACGAGATTCCCGACGTGGGCGCGGCCGGCAAAGGCAAGTCGATGCAGAGCTTGCTCGATCTGCAGCCGGGCGAAAACGTGCGCGCCATTCTGCCCGTGCGCGAGCTGGAAGAAGAGGGCAAGTTTATCTTCTTCACCACGCAAAAAGGCACGGTGAAGAAGACGCCGCTCAAGGACTTCAGTAACGTGATGGCTCGCGGTATTATCGCCATCGGCATTGACGGCGACGACGAGCTTGTAGCGGCGCGCATTACCGACGGAAGCCAGATTGTTTTTCTGGCTACGCACTTGGGCATGGCGATTCGCTTTGACGAAAACGACGTCCGCTCCATGGGCCGCCCGGCCTACGGTGTGCGCGGCATCGATCTGGCCAAGAACGATTACGTGGTTGGCGTGGCGATTACGCCCAAGGAGCATGAGCCGGGCGACTTCCGGATTCTGGCGATCACGGAAAACGGATTCGGCAAGCGCACCAATGTGGAGATGTATCGCCTGCAAACCCGCGGCGGCAAAGGCGTCAAGAACATGGCCGTCACGCCGCGCATCGGACGGGTGAACACCATCGAACTGGTGGACGACTCCTCGGAACTGATGGTCATCAGCCAGTTCGGCAAGATCATCCGTATTGACACCAAGACCATCCGCGCCGCCGGCCGTGCCACGCAAGGCGTTCGGCTGTTGAATCTGGAACCGGACGACAAGGTAGCCGCGGCGGTGATCATTCCGCCGGAAGAGTTGAACGGCAACGGTAAAGACGAGGAGCAGGGAACGCTGTTGCAGTAGCGTGATTTGGGTTTTTCGGGAGAACGCGGTGAAACCGTTTCGGAATACCCCGTCGGCATCGAGGTTGCTAAAAAGTACCACGCGTGGTACAGTAAGCAAGGATCAACTCAAGCGGATTCCTGCCATCTTCTATCGTACCGAGGCGGGGAGCGAACCGGTTCGGAGTTGGCTGAGAACGATGGACCCGCAGGACAGGCGCCTGGTTGGGGAAGACATCAAGACCGTTGAATTCGGATGGCCGGTTGGAATGCCCGCCTGCCGTCCGATGGGAGACGGGTTGTATGAGGTTCGGACACCCTTGCCGGGGAACCGCGGCGTACGCGTTTTCTTCTATATTGACCGGATGCAAAGAATGGTATTGCTGCACGGCATTGTGAAGAAGACACGAGAAACCCCAGATGCCGATCTGGATCTAGCGCGCCGGAATATGCGCAAGCATGAGAAGGGTCTGAAATGAGCAAACAAACGGCGTTCGACCACACCGGCTCCACATTCGACAGCTTTCTGGAAGAAGAGGGCATTCTGGATGAGGTCGAGACCGCGGCTATCAAGCGAGTGATCGCATGGCAACTGGCGGAAGCGATGAAGGCCGGCAAGATCAGCAAGAAAACCATGGCTGAGCGCATGGGCACCAGCCGCTCGCAGTTGGACCGCTTGCTCGACCCGGAAAACAGCGCTGTCCAATTGCAAACCATAGCTCGCGCCGCCCGCGCTGTCGGCAAGCGGCTGCGCATGGAGATGATCAACGCCGCGTAGCGGCTTATAAGGAATAAGCGGTGGCTACCCGCAATATGAGAGACGTCGCAGCCGTAGCGGTCATCATCTCACTGTAAGAACTGAACGGCAAGGACGAGGAGCCGAAGTTGTTGCAGTAGGACTGCGCATTTAGCGATAGGCTCAGGTCTCAAAGCGGAACCTGGGCACCCGGTCCTCGACATCACGGCAAGAGGATTGAAAAGTGCCCCATTGCATCTTTGAGTATTCCGCGAACATTGCCGACGAACCGGAATGGCATCAGATCATGAAGAAGGTGCACGAGAGATTGATTGCAACCGGTGAATTCGTGGCCGGGGACATTAAGAGCCGAGTGATCAGACATAGCAACTTTCTAATCGGAAATGGCGAAGGCAATCAATCCTTTGTCACACTCAATCTGCAAATCCTGGATGGCCGAAGCGACGAGTTCAAGAGCGAAATCGCTCGTATGGCATTGGAGATTCTCGTTGCGGCATTTCCAAAATCGTTTGCCGAACAGAAATGCAGCATTACCGTTCAGGTAAGTGAGATTCATCGCGCGAGCTATCAAAGGCATGTAAGTTGTTGATTATGAGAGTGCCCTAGATCCAGCTTTTGAGGCTTGGGACCAGCGACAGAGTAGAGTGGATATAAACCATGAGCATCGATAAGACAATTCGCCGGGTGACCGATCCAGAGCATCAGCAACTGGAGACCTATCGCTACTGGCAAAGCCAATCCGTCGGTGCCCGGCTCACTGCCGTTTGGGATGTCAGTGAAGCCGCATATGCCTTTGCTGCCGCCTTCAAAGGAGCGTCGAGCTGTGATGACCAAGGACATGAAAGACCTCTTGCGCGTATTGAACGCACACGCCGTTAAGTATCTTGTTGTTGGAGGATACGCATATGGCGTTCATATGGAACCGCGCGCAACGAAAGGCTTGGATCTCTTCATCCGCGCAGATGATGAAAACAGCAAGGCCATATTTGCGGCGCTTGCCGCATTCGGCGCGCCACTCGACGGCTTGACTCCAGCCGATTTCAGGGATGGCACGGTCATTCAGATGGGCCAGCCTCCGGAGCGGGTCGATATTCTTCAGCAGGTGGACGGCATCACTTTCGAGGAAGCTTGGGAGCATCGCCTTGAAGGCCGGATCGACGGCGAGATTGCCACCTTCGTCATCTCCAAAGACGACCTCATTCGCAATAAACTCGCCAGTGGCAGAGATCAAGACCTTCTCGACGTGAAGAAACTCCGTTCCATAGACACTACTACTTAGTGTGTGGGTTTGAGCCGATGTTCCACTTGTCTCGGGAGCGCAACTCTGCCGGATGTTCCGCCCCACGTGTCGCATTGCCGAAGGCGTCTGGACCCACAACAGGTCGTTGCAGAGAATTACGATCGTTCGGCGCACCCTATCTGTAGGAAGAATCTACCATGCCTCCAAAATCCGCATCGGGACTGAACTTGGTTGTAGTCATTCCACTCTCCGCGCTCGATCCCAATCCCAAACAAGCCCTGGCCGCGACAAGCGGTACAGGTGGCGCTTACCTCCCTGAATTACGAACGAAACCACGAAAATACTGAGGGGTTCCCCCCCTATACCCCCGGGGGTATAAATTTCCCCAAAAACCGTGCAGATTAGATCAATGGCGCGGTAACGGAAAAATCCGCATCCTGCTAATAACAAATGGCTTGATTGCAGAAATCAGCAGGGTGCCCAGATGGGCCTTTTCCACAGGAATACCGCTCCTGCATTTCAGATGGTGAGAAACCGCCTCCGAAAAACGCGGTTTTTTCTCGTAAAAACGCGGTTTTTCCCTGTTTTACGTGCTACGCCTGAACAAAACCGCTGTCCCATTCGCCTCGGGCGCGCAACTCGGCGATCTCCGCGCGGGCCATCTCCTGGGCGCGCACGTAATCCGGCTTGGCAATCCGGTTCAGCGGAATCTGGCCGGCTTCGAGAATGATCCAGTGGCGCGGACGCATATAGCTCGGCAATCCACGCGCGTGCCGATCTAATTCGCGGCTGCTCAGTTCAACCCCGGCTTTCTTTTCCACCATTGCCACTACGGCTTCGGAAACGACCTCATGCGCCACGCCGACCACCACGCAGTTTGCAACCTTTCCCGCAAGCGCGCAGATATGCTTCTCCACATCGCCGGGAAATATCTGGTAGCCAAACGACTTGATTACCCACTTCTCCCGGCCGGTCAGATGCAAGCCTGCGGCGTTCTTGAAGCCGAGATCGCCGGTGTATAAGAAGCCGTCGCGCGAAATTGCTTTTGTGGTGGCCGCAGGATCGTTGACATAGCCAAGAAATGTCTGCGGCCCGCAAAAGCAGACGTGACCAATCTCGCCGGAGGGCAGCTCATCGCCCGCGCTGCCATCCTCGCGCATAGGCTGGCGAATGGTGCATGGGTAGATGGGCATATCCACGCCAAGACCGGCGAGAATCGCCTCCTGATTGGATGAATCCCGGTCAGCCGTACTCGCCAGCACATAGGTGCACCAGCCCGAGGCCTCGGTGAGTCCCAGTCCGGTGCCGATCACCGGCGACATGGCGGCAAGCTGATCCACGAACGGCCGCGAGACAGCGTGTCCGCCGTACGCGGCAAATTTCAGGCTGGAGAGATCGTGGCGATCATAGTCTTTCAGCATCCATTCGAGGCTGAACATGGCCGGAATCTGGCCCAGTATTTCCACGCGCTGCTGAGCGATGGCGCGCAGCGAACGGCCGGCGTCGAAGACTTCTAGAAGGACCGCCGTGCCGCCGCCGAAGAAGGTGCTCATCATCGCCTCTGTCTGCCCGCCAACGTGCGACGGAGGCAGATTGACAAGAGTGCGCGTGCCGCGATCTCCGCCAAAAAAAGCGCCGCAGAGGCACATGTTCTGCACTGTGATGTTGCGGTGCGAAAGCAGGGCGGGCTTGGGCGAACCGGTCGAGCCGGTGGTGAAGATGACCAGAGCGCCATCGTCCTCGGCAATCTGGGGGAGGATGGGCGATTCCGCGGATGCCGGGTCGCTGCCTGCTGCTTCCGCAATCGACGCGAAGAATTGCGTGCCTGGAATCGCCTCTTCCGAATCCATCACGATGGAACGTTCGATCCAAGGGCAATGCGTTTTCACGGCGCGCCACAGCGGGCGAAGATCGAGCGGCGATTTGACGCCCAGCGAGACAAATCCGCGCGGACGGAGGATTTCCAAAGCTCGAATTACCTCGGCGGCCGACAAACGCAGATCCAGCGGGGCGACGGTCACGCCGATTTTGAAGCAGCTATATTCGAGCAAAACGTGATCCACGGTGAACGGCAACAAGGTGACCAGGAAATCGCCTTTCGCGAAGCCGAGGCGCAACAACTCTTTCGCCAGCGCCGTGGTCAGGCGGTCGAACTCGCTCCAGGTGACGGCGCGGCTGCCGTCTGCGCTGAGGATGGCAACGGACTGCGGGCGGAGCTTGGCCCACTTCGCTACCACTCCATGCAACAGGTGGCGATCGGCAAAATCTCTCTCGTAATCGTCGAGGGTAAATTGAGGCACTTGCATAGGTTCACCCAGTCATGTTCATGAACCAGCAGAACATTCGCGGCGGCACGCGTCAAGCGCCGGGCAGGAAGGCTTTTGCCGCGCCCATTATCGGACGAAGGCGCATCCGGTTTGATACTCGAAAACGAAAGCGAATGGGCATACACTGAAATTGCTCTGGATTCTCCGCAGACTTCTTGATGCGGCGAACCTTTTTAATCATTTTCGTGCTGGCTGTGCTCTCGGGGAGCGCGGCCTGCGGCTTGCAGGCCTCCTCGGCCAAGCCGCATAAGAGCATTGCGCCCGCAACAACTTCTCACAACTCCGCAACGGCGGCTCACAAGAAAGCAAGCCATCCGGCGAACCGTGTGGCCAGCCGCAAGCCCAGCCATGTTCCAGCCCATGCGGCAAGTCGCGCGCATGTGCGCACTCCGGAGCGAGCGACTCGGCATGAGTCCGGGCGGGCTGCGCAACAGTCTTCGGCGCGCAAACACGCGGCGACTCCAGCCGCGAGTCCTGCATCGCACCGGCAGCCTTCCCGCACCCGTCAAATCGAGAACTCTCATCCGGGCGCGAAGGCGCGGTCAAAAGCGAAGCAACACCGAGTCGTGAATTCCTCTCCGGCGCGGAAGCTGACTCCGTCGGCAAAGCCAGATGAAGACGCAGAGCCGACGGTCACGGGCAGTCCGAATGTCGCCGAGGCGAGCCGTCCGATTGCAGATGGCCTCAAGCTAACAGCCGCAGACCGCGCGGATGCAGCCGCC
>Ga0255355_1001182_pt1 | contig 12683 bp, 10 predicted proteins | sample HBST75metaG_FD_189943 | JGI IMG/M metagenome (GOLD analysis project Ga0255355, IMG submission 189943) | Peat soil microbial communities from Stordalen Mire, Sweden - H.B.S.T75 | ecosystem: Environmental > Terrestrial > Soil > Wetlands > Peat | place: Sweden: Norrbotten County, Stordalen Mire...
TCGGCGTTTCCTTCCAGCCACCTTGTCCCGTAAGGCCGGGCCGAAATCTCCGCTCAATTCCAGCCCCAGTCTTTTGCAGATAAATTACCCTCTCAGGCGCATCATCGTGGTATGGGGATCATATCGGAAACCGTCTGGGAACATCTCTTCCCGAGGTTCCCAACCAGAGAAAAGGTACCCCCCTCCCCACTGTGAAACTGTGTCCACGCGGATTCCGCACTCTGCTGAAACCAAACAGCATACAAAACGGCGTCCTTTCCACCTGAATCGAAAAAGCTGACAAAAAGGCATGAAAAATGGCCGGTTTTCATCGAATCCAGCCCTGAAAGTAATTGGAGAACCGCTCTACAGCGGAACCAGAGTTGATGTATCCCGAAACCGCAGCGTTCAAGTCGACGCGACCACCAGGGAGCGGCGATCCTGCACAATACTCAACAGGATATAGTTACTCTGGTTTCGCTCTAGTCTCCCACCGGCTTCGCCGACCCACGGGGCATGAAACTGGCCAATTCGCATTTGCCTTTGTTTTGTTGTACTTGCGAATTTGTTTCTTATCAGAGATACTGGATGAGGACACGTTTCATGTGCTTGGTCTCCAGTAACTCCGCAATTCGCTTTACGATATTGCGCCGCAGGTCGAGTTCAACCGGAATGTTTGGATCCTGATGCGCTTCATTGATTCTGGTGCCGACGGCGAACTTCACAATATCGCTGTCGAGCAGCATGTTCGTCAGGCGCACGGCCGCATTCGACTTTATGTCTTCGAGAGCGATTCCCGTTTCAAGCAGTCGAAGCACTTCACCCAAGGTGAGCGTGCCTTCCGTCACCAGATCAAAGCCGTCCATCCTAGCTGACGGCGGCACCTTCGGGTCCATCTGCTGCCGCATGTCGATTTGAATCTTGCGGTCCAGCAAACGAGAGATGATGTTCGCCGTTGTTCCGCCGCAGATGACTTTGCGGCCGGTGGTATGTTCGGCCATCTTTGCCAAGTCGTGGTCATGGGCGCGATTGAAGGGAGCCCCGGTCATCACCAGCAGCTTGCGCGGACTCCGGTAGTAAACCACGCCGCAGGTAATATCGTCCTTGGCGCTGTGATCGTCAATTCCTTCCGCCTTTTCCACCAGCAGGCGCGATAACTCTCGGGCCGAGATATAGGGATCCCAGGAAATCTGTTCGCGAACGTATTTTTCCACGTTCTGCAATCCCCATCCGAGGGGAGTTTGATACTCTCCCATGCCCGCCTGAGTAATGCCATCGGAAAAAAAGATGATGCGGTCTTCGCGCTGCACATCAAAACTACAGAAATTGATGACGCGGTCCTCCCAGCGCTTGGGCCGCACCTCGGTTTTCTGGATCACCAACTCGCCTTTGGGACGAATCAGCAGAAAGGACGGGTTGCCGTGCTCGATGATGCGCGTCTCGCCCGTACTGGCCATATCGACCACGGTGAACGTCGAATAGCTGATCTTGCGCACGCTGCAAATGGGCAGGGTGTCCATGATGATTTCTGCTGAGTTGCGCATGTCCATGGCGCTGGCCGTGAACTTCAGAGCCATGGTCGCCGTCATGGTCGCCAGCACGCTGGCTTTCACGCCGCTGCCCAGCCCGTCAGATAGAACCGTGACAATGCGGCCTTCCTGCTTCACCTTCTCTGAGAGAAAAACGTCCCCCGAGATCATTTGGCCGTGCTTGGCCCGCTGGTAGGAATCGACCTCGATAAAGCTCTCGGCGCCGCTCACTGTTTGTCCTCGGCATCTTTCTCATCGACTTCTTCCGGGCTGAACGAACGCACAATGGAATTGAGAATGATTTCCGAATCGGCGGCATTCTCGCCGAGCAGATAGGCAATCTGCTGCACAGTCTTCAGGTTCTTCTGGATCACTTCGCGAGCGCGGCCAATGATCTGCTCTTTCTGGAAGATGGGCTCGGTGATGTCCTGGAAAATTCCGCACAGCACGGCATGAGGCTCGATGGTAAAGACGCTCGTGTTCAGGATGGTCCGCTGGTAGCGGATGTCGTGGCCCACGATATCTTCATCAGATTCGAGCACGCGGCTAAACAGATAGGAGAAAGGTATAACGTCGCTGATCGCGCGGCCTTCAAGCTCCTTGTGCTGCACCTTCGTATCGGTAAACAAGTGCACAAAATGCGTATTGCAATCGATGATATTCAAATTTTCATCGACAATGACAACCGCGGACGGCATCTTTTGCAACAGCGCATTGGCCTTCTTCTGCGCCAGTTTGCGCGTATAGGTGGCGCACATCATGCGTTCGGCGTTGTGTGCAATCAGGGCATGGGCAAAATCGCGGCAGGAGTCATATCCGCAGCCACCACAGTTCAGCTCATCATCCTCGGAGTATTTACCCACGGTCCGCAGCGCTTCCTGCATTTGCAACTCGCTGTATTCGTTGCGCGGGACGGGCGCGGCATCGTAGCGCTGGGCGATTCCCAGCGATGGCTTACGCGGAAGCTCAGCGGCGGGCTTGGCGTAGTGGACAATGTCGAAACGCCGGCGCGCCACCGATGTGTTGCGAGCCGCCTTCGGTCCATTCACGCACGACCCCGCACACGCGGTCAGTTCAAAAAAGATGTTGTTCTCGGGATGCCACTCGGGAATGCCCTTCAAAGCCTGTACGACGTTTGAGATTCCCGAGAAGGACATGAACTGCGAGCTGCTCACTTCGCTGTTGCCCGCAATGCCCGGAACCATTCCGCCCTCGATGGGGTAGAGCGCGCCCTCTTCAGCCGCCTCCGGCTGGAAGTGGTCATCCTCCGTCTCAACAATCTCCTGCACGTGGATGCTTTTTTCTGCAAGCCAGCGATCCAGATCCTCGAAGGTGAGCACCGCATCCAAAAGCTCGGGATGATGCTCTGCCTCCATCTTCTTCGCAATGCAAGGCCCGATGAAAACTATCGCGATGTCGTCTCCAAAATGCGCGCGCAGCATTTTGCAATGCGTCAGCAGGGGCGAAAGAACATTGGATACATTCGGCTGGCACTCCGGGTGATACTTGCCGATGAAATCCACCACCACAGGGCAGGCCGAAGAGATCCATATCTGTTTGGGCTCGCTGCGCATCAGCGAGTAAACATTGGCTGAAACCTGCTGGGCGCCCAGCGCGGTTTCCGATACGGCGAAGAACCCCATTCTTCTGAGCGCGTGAATCAACTGTGCAGGACGGACGCCGGCAAACTGCGACACAAACGAAGGAGCCAGCGAAACAATGACCTTGCGCCCGCTTGCCAACAGCGACTTCACGGCGGGCAAATCGTCGCGCACCTGCTTGGCGCCGTTCGGACATGCCAATACGCAGTTGCCGCACATGATGCACAGTTCCGACACCACGCGTGCATAGCCGTGCTCTACCCGAATCGCCTTGACCGGACACTCGCGGATGCACTTATGACAGTCCTGGCACTCGCGCTCCTTGGTGTAGATGGCGTTATGCTGTTCCATGGTTTTCCTCTGATGCATTGTCCAGCTTCTGCAGCAGCTCGCGCAATTTTTCAGCGGTGACGCCGTGGTAGGACTCTCCGTCAATCATCAGATTGGGGCCCTGCTTGCACTGGTCCTGGCATAGCCGGCCCGCCAGGCGAACCGAATCGGTCAATCCGTGGCTCTGCACGTACTCATTGATGATGGCAAGATTTTCGGAGTTTCCCCGTGCAAAGCAGGAACTCCCGAGACAAATCACAATTTCTCGAACGCCGTCTTCCTGGGCCACGGTTCTCCTCTTTTTACTCCTGCAACTGCACTAATTGCACGTCCACGTCAGGCGAGACGCTCACAGGCGCTTCATTCACGCCTCTTCCACCCGGCCCGCGTCCCACAAAACGGCCAAGCGAGTGAATCTGCCCTCCCAGGCATTGACTGCAACTGACAGCGCTTTCCTCAATACATGCTTTATCGGGATAAATTTCATACAGGCGGCGGTACTTGGTCTGCGTCAGATTGGGCATCACTACATTTGCGCCAACCCTCAGACCCTGTTTCCGTCCGTCCGCTTTGTTGATGGTTGCAAGCGCCGTCGTGCTTGGGATGTTTGCATCCTGACGCACAATGCGCGTCAGGGCAATCATCTTGTAGACCATCTCTTCGTTGCTGGGAACCTGTTCGGCCGGATCAATCGGCGGACAGAGCGCGCCGGAACCCAACGGCGTTGCGGCATGAGCGATATAGGGGCCAATGCCGATCATGTCCAGATCCATCTCGCAAAACGTGAGAACGTCCTGGGCCAGGCTCTGGAACGACTGGCCGGGAATGCCCACCATGACGCCGCCCCCGGCTTCGTAGCCCAGGCGCTTCAGTTCGCGCAGCAGCGCCAGCCGGTCAGGACGATCGCCATTGCGGCCGGGATGAATGAGGCGAAACAGTTCCTTGTCTGAAGTCTCGAAGCGAAGCAGATAGCGGTCCGCGCCAGCCTCGCGCCACAGTTGCAGTTCGTCCTGCCGCCGCTCGCCCAGGCTGAGCGTTACCGCCAGCCGGGTTTCGCGCTTGATCGCGCGCACAATCTCTGCAATCCACTCGGCGGTGAGCAGATCGTCTTCGCCGGCCTGCATCACGACGGTGCCGTAGCCGAGCTTTTCAGCCATGTGGACGCAGTCGAAAATCTCTTCCCGCGTCATGCGATAGCGCGTCAGGCTCCGGTTGCCTCGCCGCAGCCCGCAGTACATGCACTGCCGCACGCAGTAGCTGGAAATCTCGATCAGCCCGCGCAGATGCACGGCGTCCCCAACGTGCGTTTTGCGCACGGCGTCCGCCCGCTCATACAACTCCTGCAAACGGACGGGATCGCTTTCGCGAAGCCATCCCAGGATGTCGAGTTTGGACATTTCAGACAAGGCTAACTCACGTGGTTCGTGGGTGAGGTGGAAACGCCAGCCGCGGACAGCTCTTTCCGCGCCTCTTGGAACGCCGCCAGCGCCTCTGGAAAGGGCGCCAGCGCGCGGTCAAGAATGCCCATTGAAAATGCAATCACCATACCGTAGTTCGTGATGGGCACGCCCTGGCGCTCGCACTCTGCAATGCGGCTCAGCATCTCCTGCCGGTTCCACATGCACGCCCCGCAATGAATCACGAGCTTGTAGGGCGAAAGGTCCTTGGGAAAATCGCGCCCGATGGCATAGTCGAATTGCAGTTCGCCGCCGATATATTTTTGCAGCCACCGCGGAATTTTCACCCTTCCGATATCTTCTCCGATGGGGTGGTGCGAGCACGACTCCGCCACCAGCACCCTGTCGCCGGGCCGCAGCGAATCCACGACAACGGCGGCTGTGGCTTGCACCGTCAGGTCGCCCTTCAGCCGCGACATGAGAATCGAAAACGATGTGAGTGGAACCGATTCCGGCGTAACGCGACTCACCTGCTCAAACGCCTGCGAATCTGTAACAACGATCTTCGGCGGAGTCTTGAGATTTTCGAGAGCGCTCTTCAGCCCGGCAGCGCCGCTTACCGCCACGCAGATGGCATTGCCGTCCAGAACGTCGCGTATGCACTGCGCCTGCACTTGCAGGATGCGGCCCATGGGCGCTTCCCGGTCGCACGGAATAACCAGCACTGCGGTTTCGTTCGGCCCAGCCAGATCGCGCAAAATCACCGGAGAGATGGCGCTGTCCGCCGGCGCAATTTCCAGCAGCTTCTGGCGGAACGCAGCCGCTCCCTCACCAGTCGTTGCGACCAGTTCCACATAAGGGAGCTTCTCCTGCGCGAAGCGGCTCAGTTGCTCCGGGGTGGGGCGATGCAGATCCGCCTTGTTCAAAGCCACCAGCACGGGAATCTTGAGCGCGCGAAGCTCCGCGAGGAGCTTTTCCTCGAAATCGGTCCACACGCCGGACTCGGCAACAAGCACGCCGACATCGGAGCGTTTGATCACCTGGCGCGTTTTCTCAATGCGCTGCGTGCCCAGCGCGCCAATGTCATCCACTCCGGCTGTATCCACAAACAGGATTGGCCCGATGTCGTGCAATTCCATTGGCTTTTCGACCGGATCGGTGGTTGTGCCGGCCACCGCCGACACGATCGAAACCTTCTGCTCCGTAATCGCATTCAGCAGGCTCGATTTGCCAACGTTTCTGCGTCCAAAAAAACCGACGTGCAGCCGGAACGCTTTTGAAGTTGCCCGCATGTGATTCTCCTCTATTGATTACTTCATTCCCAGATAAAAAGATCGCGTGCGCTGCCGCAACTGTTCAGCATCGGCACATGCACGCGATTTAATTTTCTTTTCCATTGGTTCAAGTTCAACTCACTCGGAGCCGCGGCTGCCGGCGTCTGCTTCCGCCGCCTGTGCCGGACCGTCGCTTTCCAACCGGCTGTTGATCGCGTCAATCACCTTTGCGGCCGTGCAGTGAGAAATGTACTGGCCGTCGATCATTACGGTTGGACCGCTTTCGCATTTCTCGAAGCAGAAGCTTGCCCTCACATCAAGACGGTTTTCAAGGCCGTTCTGCTCCGCATGGCGCAGCACGGAATTCAGCACTTCCTGTGAGCCCTTCAGGAAGCAGTTGGTTCCCAGGCACACACTGACTTTTACCTTGTCGTCTCCCTGCGATTGCATGAGCGGAAGGGATTCATCCATGATCCGGTGACGGCCCTGGTAGCCCGTGTGCAGAAGATGATGCGCCTTTTCGCCGCCGATCTCACCCAGGAACTTCGCGTAGCACTCCGTGATGAAGACGTTGTCCTGCGACTTGTGCAGTTGCAGCATCTTGTCTGCGCGGTAGAGGCCCTTGGTCCTCAGCGCGCGCGCGTCGGGAGAAGTCGTCACCGGCTGTCCCGCACCGCCCACGCATCCGCCCGGGCACGCCATCACTTCGATCAGGTCGTAATTGCTCTTGCCCGCCCTCACCTGTTCAGCCACGACGCGGGCATTCCGCAATCCGTGGACGATGGCCAGCTTGAGCTGTGCGCCGTTGACATCGATGGTGGCTTCGCGCAATCCGGAATCGCCACGCACCTGCTGGAATTCGACATGCTCCAGCGTTTTGCCCGTGACCTTTTCCGCTGCGAAGCGGAGAACGGCCTCCATCACGCCGCCCGAGTTGCCAAAGATGACTCCGGCTCCGGTATAGAAGCCGAACGGCATGTCGAACGATTCAGGTTGCAGCTTGTTGAAGATGATGCCAGCGGACTGAATCATCTGCGCCAGCTCCTGCGTGGTCAGCACATAATCCACATCCGGGTCGCCATCCACGCCCAGTTCCGGACGCTTTGCCTCGAACTTCTTGGCCGTGCACGGCATGATGGCAATAACCTTGAGGTCCTTGCGATCGATTTCGAACTTCTCGGGAAGCGTCGCTTTCACCAGCGAACCGAACATCGATTGCGGCGAGCGGCACGTGGAAAGATTGGGCAGCAGCTCAGGGAAATACTGTTCCGCGTACTTCACCCATCCGGGGCAGCAGGAAGTGAACATCGGCAACTTGCCGCCTTTCGCCTTCCGCTCCAGGAACTCTGTGCCTTCTTCAATCACGGTCAGGTCGGCCCCGAACGATGTGTCGTAGATCTGGTCGAAACCAAGCTGCTTCAGGGCCGCAGCGATCTGGCCGGTGGTGATTTCGCCCGGCTTCAGGCCAAAGCACTCGCCCAATCCCACGCGCACGGCCGGCGCAATCTGCACAACGACCTTTTTCTTCGGATCGGCGAGCAGGTTCCAAACTTCGTCGACCTCTGACTTGACCGTCAGCGCGCCGGTCGGGCAAACGCTGGCGCATTGTCCGCAGTTCACGCATTCCACGTCGCCAAGCGCCTTGCCGAAAGCAGGCTGCACGCTCACTTCGTGTCCGCGATACGCAAAGTCGATGGCGCCAATGCCTTGAATCTCCGTGCATACGCGCACGCAATCGCCGCACAGCACGCACTTGTTCGGATCGCGAACCAGCGACGGCGAGGACTCATCGAGCGGCATGGGCTGGTGCACTGACTTGAAGCGCACCTTCGTGATGCCCAACCGCCGCGCCAAGCTCTGCAACTGGCAGTTGGCGCTGCGCGAGCAGGTGGGGCAGCTCTGGTCGTGATTGGCCAGCAGCAGTTCCACCGCAATCCGGCGAATCTCGCGAATCTCCGGCGTTGTGGTCTGAATCTTCATGCCCGGCGCAGGCGGCGTTGAACATGCGCCCATGATTCCGCGCCCTTCCACCTGTACCAGGCACAGGCGGCATGCGCCATACACGCTGAGTTCGGAGTGATAACAGAACGTGGGCAAATCAATATCGGCCTTGCGAACAAGTTCGAGAAGGTTACGCTCTCCCTCGATCACTACCGTTTTTCCATCGATCGTCAATGTAGGTTGCGTGACAGTGTTCATCTGGCTTATATCCCCTCGATCGCATGTACCTTGCAGGCCTGCGCGCACGCGCCGCACTTGATACACAGTTCAGGATTGATGTGGTGCGGCTGCCTTTTTTCTCCGCTGATGGCTCCAACCGGGCAGGCTTTAATGCACAGTCCGCAGCCCTTGCACTTCTCCGCGTTGATCTCCGGCCGCAGCAGCGCCTTGCATCGGCCCGCAGTGCAGCGCTTCTCGAAGACGTGCTCTTCGTACTCCTTGCGGAAGTAGCGCATGGTGGACAGCACCGGATTTGGCGCTGTCTTTCCCAATCCGCAAAGTGACCCGGCCTGCACGGCGTGGCCCAGCTTTTCCAGCAGGTCCAGCGTGCCCGCATCGGCACGCCCTTCGATGATGTCGTCCAGCAGCGCCAGCAGTTGCTTGGTACCTTCCCTGCACAACACGCACTTGCCGCACGATTCGCGCTGCGTAAACTCCATGAAGAAGCGCGCAATGCTGACCATGCAGGTGCCCTGGTTCATCACCACCAGGCCGCCAGAGCCAACCATGGCTCCCACGGCGCGCAGCGATTCATACGCCAGCGGCACATCAAGCTTGTCCTCGGTCAGGCATCCGCCGGACGGGCCGCCGATCTGCACGGCCTTGAAGCCGTTCTTCCAGATCTTTCCCTTGTCGTCCGTGACTCCGCCGCCGATGTTGATCACAACCTCGCGCAGCGGCGTGCCGAACGGCACTTCCACCAGGCCCGTGTTGGCCACGTGTCCGGTGAGAGCAAAAGTCTTGGTCCCCGGAGATTCCTTGGTTCCGATGCTGCGGAAGGCCTCAGGCCCCTCGTTGATCACGCGGGAAACATGCGCCAGCGTCTCAACGTTGTTGATGATGGTCGGCTTGCCCCACAGTCCGCTCTGCGCGGGGAAGGGCGGCTTCGGCATCGGCATGCCGCGACGCCCCTCGATCGAGGCGATCATGGCCGTTTCTTCGCCGCAGACAAATGCTCCGGCGCCTTCCATCACTTCGCACTTCATGGAAAGGCCGGTTCCAAAAACGTTCTTTCCCAGGAGGCCTTCGCGCTCTGCATCCGCCACGGCGCGGCGCATGCGCTCCACAGCCAACGGATACTCCGCACGGACATAAACCAGGGTCTCGTTGGCGCCGATTGCCCGCGCCGCGATCATCAGGCCTTCAATCACGCTGTGTGGATTGCCCTCCATCACGGAGCGGTTCATGAACGCGCCCGGGTCGCCTTCGTCGCCGTTGCAGATCACGTACTTCTTCGCTGAATTCTGTATCCTGGCCGCTTCCCACTTCCGTCCGGTCGGGAAACCGCCGCCTCCACGGCCTCTCAGGCCGGAGTCCAGAACCGTCTTGCAGATCTCTTCCGGCGACATCTCGACAAAGACTTTCCTCGCCGCTTTGTAGCCGCCGTGCACAATGTACTCGCGGATATCTTCCGGATCAAGAAATCCGCACGCTTGTAGCACCAGACGGTGCTGGCGCGCATAGAAGGGATTGTCATCCTGGCCGCGACAGATCTTGTGCGTCGCCGGATCCTTGTAGAGAAGCCGCTCCACAACCTGCCTGCCTACCAGGGTTTGCTGCACAATTTCGTGAACGTCTTCGGGGCGAACCTTGGTGTATAGAATGCCGTCCGGCATCACCGAAACCAGGGGGCCCATCTGACAGAAGCCTTGACAGCCACTCTTCGACAGCCGGACCTCATCGTCGGCTGCTTCGGGACGGAGTTCGAGAATTACGCGCAGGCCGGAGTTCGCTATCTCGCTTTTGAACTGCTCGAAGACCTTCATGGAGCCGTTGGCCATGCACCCGGTTCCTGCGCAGACAACAACCCTGCGCACCTTGGCGAGTGTGGAGAGCACATCGGTATTGTTTGACTGCATGAGAGTTTCCACGTCGACCATTAGGCCACCTCGGCTGAGGGCTGCTCAGCAACTACCGCGGACACGCCCTCAGGCAGTGCATCCTGGGCCTTGATTTCATCCACCAGAGCTACGGCGCGCTCCGGCGTTATCTGCCCGTGTACCTGCTCGTCAACCACGATGACCGGAGCCAGGCCGCATGCACCAAGACACGCTACCGTTTCGACCGTAAACTGCATGTCAGCAGTGGTCTTGATCTTTTCCGTTGTGCCCAGCTTCTCGCGCAGTGCGTCCAGAACCGGAAGGGACTGCTTCACGTGGCACGCTGTTCCGTCGCAGACCCGAATGATGTGCTTGCCCTTCGGCTCCAGCGCAAAGTGCGCATAGAAAGTTGCCACGCCGAAAACTCGCGCCGGAGGTATATCCAGCGAAGTCGCCACATAGGTGAGTACTTCTTCCGGCAAATATTGATATTCGTGCTGAATCGCTTGCAGGATCGGAATCAACCCTGACGGGCGGCGGCCGTGACGATTAAGAATGTCACACACCTTCCCGAATTTCTCCGCGCGATCAACCGCCACAGCCGTCGACGCCATTTATACTGCCTCCCTCTCTTGAACTACTACTTTGAATCGCTTTGCCAACTCCCAGGAGAGCGAAGCCAGCGAATTGTAGAGATCCTCGTTACGCACAATGATGTGTTCAGGAACCTTCAGCCGTACGGGTGCAAAATTCCAAATGGCCTGGATTCCGCCCTTCACCATTTCATCGGCAACTTCCTGCGCAGTTCCAGCAGGAGTTGTGATAATTCCCAGGTGAATGCTCATCCGCGAGGCCAGATCGCTTAGTTGTTCCAATGGCAAAATCGGCTTCTCGTAGAGCTTTTTGCCGATCTTGGTCGGATCGGTGTCAAAAGCGGCGATAATTCGCAAACCAAACTTCGAGAACCGTTCGTGGCCCAGCAACGCCGTGCCAAGATTCCCCGCACCTGCAAGAAACGCCTCGTTGATATTGTTCCAGCCAAGAAATGTTTCTATCGATTGAATAAGTTCTGAGACCGAGTAGCCGGTCTTCGGCTTGCCTATGATTCCCGTATATTGCAGATCCTTGCGGACTTGCACTGGTACGCAATTCAAATCCCGTCCGATATCACTACAGGAAACCCGGCTGATTCCCTTGTCCTCAAGATCAACCAGATAGTGGTGATACTGGGGCAAGCGCCTCAGGCTGGGCTGCGGAATCGGCGCTTCCGGCCGTTTCACGCATATTGTATTGGATAAATTCGTATCGATAGCCACATACTGAGTGTAGGGTGGCGCGTTTTCCCAAACTGTGACAGCGGTCACGAGGTCAGAGATCCGCAACCTGTGCACGGTGTTCCCGTCGATGCGGGCTGGTTGAAGTGCATTAAGCTGCTTATTATCTAATGCTTACTCACTCCACCGGCTTGAAAATATAACGTGAAGCCACCGGGTACGATACCGGCAACTTCACGCAAACCAGGGAGCTGTCTTAAAAACGGTTCCAGTGCAGGACGTCCGCCAGCGCCCGCTTTTCGATCTGCGGATTCTCGGCCGCGTAGCCGAAGGAAACAATGGCGGTAAGCTGCCGGTCTTCCGGCGCTCCGAAAGCCTTCAGCACTGCAGGGCCGTACGGCTGTCCCGTGCCCGCCACCCAGCAGGAGCCGATGCCGTGCGCGGTGGCGGCGATCAGCAGGTTCTCCGTGGCTGCCGCGCAATCCTCCACGGCACAGCCGCTTTCCCGCGCCATCACCAGCACGGCAAACGCCGCATTGGCAATGAACTCCCCGTGACCCAGAATCACTGGAATCCGCGCCAGGTCTTCCTTGGCCGTGACCACGACGAAATCCCACGGCTGGTCGTTCATCGCCGTTGGCGCCAGGCGGGCACAATCGACGATTTCCTCAATAATCCCGCGCTCTACGGGCTTGTCGGCGTAGGTGCGGATGCTGCGGCGGGTCTGCAAAACTTCAATTACGCTTTTCATGAATCTCCTTTGGCACGGCAGGCCGAATCCCCGGCGAACGGCTTCCATTCGGTGTTTTGTAACCCGTCCTGAAAGCGTTCATACCCCGGCTTACGTTTTCATGTTACGCGCTGCCCAGTTGCCAGGCTGCGGCAACGGTTACTCCAAAGTCATCCTGCAAGTGGCTCTTTGTGATCGCAGATACAGACGCCGTGACCAGGCGCGGCTCGCCCAGATGAGCAAGATCGGCACTGCTCTGTCCAGTAATGCTGCCCGGGCCAAGAGTTGACCAATAGTGAACATCCGTAACGTTATTGAATTTGATCAAGAATGTTGGACAAACGGACACGCGCCTTCGGCAGTAAGGGTTTGCAGATATGAACAGGCTGGCAGCAATACGGCCTTTCTATCTGCCGCAAATTGCAAAATGAATTCTTGGACCAGAGATAAAAGCAGAGTATTAACCCTTCGCCTCAGCGTCACGGCCACCAAATAACACTCTGGGAAATTGTTGACAGGCTGCGGTCGT
>Ga0255355_1001184_pt1 | contig 12676 bp, 9 predicted proteins | sample HBST75metaG_FD_189943 | JGI IMG/M metagenome (GOLD analysis project Ga0255355, IMG submission 189943) | Peat soil microbial communities from Stordalen Mire, Sweden - H.B.S.T75 | ecosystem: Environmental > Terrestrial > Soil > Wetlands > Peat | place: Sweden: Norrbotten County, Stordalen Mire...
ACGGTTACAAGGCTCTGTTAACCGCGCTGACCGAAATGACGCCCAACGGCGTGATTCATCGCATCACCGAAAGCGGCCTCAGGGGACGCGGCGGCGGCGGCTATCCCACAGGACTGAAGTGGGGAACGGTAGCCAAGGCCGGCGGCGACCTGAAGTACGTGGTTTGTAACGGCGACGAGGGCGATCCCGGCGCGTTCATGGATCGCAGCGTGATGGAAGGCGATCCGCATCGCGTGATCGAGGGCATGGCCATCGCTGCGTACGCGGTGGGCGCCTCCAAAGGTTTTATTTATGTTCGCGCAGAGTATCCGGTGGCCGTCTCGCGACTGACAACCGCTTTACGCGAGGCGCGACGCCGCGGCCTGCTGGGCAACAGCATCTGCAATACGCCGTTTAACTTCGATGTTGAAATCCGCCTTGGAGCTGGAGCCTTTGTCTGCGGCGAGGAAACGGCGTTGCTGGCTTCAATTGAGGGCCGGCGCGGGACACCCAAGCCGCGGCCACCGTACCCTGCCGTGAGCGGTCTGTGGGGCAAGCCCACGCTCATCAACAACGTTGAGACCTATGCCAATATCGCGCCTATCGTCCGCAATGGCGGCAGGTGGTTTGCCGATATGGGCTCGGAGAGAAGCAAGGGCACCAAGGTCTTTGCCCTGACCGGCAAGATCTCCAACACCGGCCTGGTGGAAGTGCCCATGGGCATCAAGCTGCGCGAGATCATCGAGGTCATCGGCGGCGGCGTACCGGACGGTCACACTTTCAAGGCGGTGCAAACCGGTGGTCCTTCCGGCGGCTGCATTCCCGCCGAGATGCTGGACCTTGGCGTCAGCTACGATGCCCTGATGGCGGTCGGCTCGATTATGGGCTCGGGCGGCATGATCGTCATGGACGACACCTCCTGCATGGTCAACGTGGCGCGCTTTTTCGTCGAGTTCTGCATGACCGAATCCTGTGGCAAGTGCATTCCCTGCCGCGCAGGCACGGCGCAGATGTTCACCCTGCTGACCCGAATTTGCGAGGGCAACGGAACCATGGAGGACTTGGACCTGCTGGTGAGCCTGTGCGAAACCATCAAGGAAACCAGCCTCTGCGGACTGGGCATGACATCGCCCAATCCCGTGCTGAGCACACTCAAGTACTTCAAAAACGAGTACATCGAACACATCGTGCATAAGCGTTGTCCAGCTGGCGTCTGCAATATGGAAGCGCCCGTGGAGGTGGTGGCATGACGGAAAGCATGGGCGTAAAAACTCTTATCATCGACGGTCAAGAAGTGAGCGCCCGCTCGGGCCAGACCATTCTGGATGTGGCGAGGGAGAACGATATCTACATTCCCACTCTCTGTCATCTCGAAGGCCTGGGTTCGGTAGGCGCCTGCCGACTGTGCCTCGTGGAGATCAAGGGCAGCAACAAGCTATTGCCCGCCTGCGTGGCCAACATCCATGAGGGCATGGAGGTCTCAACCGATACGGAGCGGCTCCGCAAACACCGCCGCATGATCCTGGAGTTGTTGTTCGCCGAGCGCAACCATATCTGCGCGGTGTGCGTCTCCAACGGCCACTGCGAGTTGCAATCGCTGGCCCAGGAGCAGGGCCTGACACATATCAACCTCCCGTATCGCAACCCATCGCTCACCGTGGATGCCTCCCATGAGCGGTTCAGCATCGATCACAACCGTTGCATCCTTTGCTCGCGCTGCGTGCGGGTCTGCGCCGAGATTGAAGGGGCACATGTCTGGGATGTAATGGGTCGCGGCATTGACTCAATCGTGATCACCGATCTGCATGACGCCTGGGGAGATTCAAGCTGCACCAAATGCGGAAAATGCGTGCAGTGCTGCCCCACCGGGGCTCTCTCCGACAAGAGCAAGATTGGCACTGAGCACCCCAAGGACCCCGATTTTCTGCCTTACCTGAATCTCATGAGGGAAGCGCAATGAGCAAACTGAAAGTGGCAACCGTGTGGCTGGACGGATGTTCCGGCTGCCATATGTCATTCCTGGACATGGACGAGCGGCTCCTCGAACTGGCTGAACTGATCGAGGTGGTCTACAGTCCCCTTGTGGATGCCAAAGAGTTTCCTGACGAGGTAGACATTGCCTTGGTCGAGGGAGCCGTAGCCTCAGTGGACGATGAGAAGAAGATCAAAAAGGTTCGCGCCCACTCCAAACTGCTGATCGCCATGGGCGATTGCGCCATCACAGGCAATGTACCCTCGATGCGCAATCCCATCGGCCCGGAAGCAATTCTGGACCGGGCGTACATCGAAAACGCCAGCCTGCAGGCGCAGATTCCTTGCGTCGTGGTGCCCAAGCTGCTCAAGATCGTCCGTCCCATCCACGAATTTGTCAATGTGGACGTCTTCCTGCCCGGCTGTCCGCCCTCGGCTGATACCTTTCACACAGCGCTGACCGCGCTGGTAACCGGTGCGCCGCTGGATATTCCAGCCCTCACCCGTTTTGGAGCCTGAGTCATGAGCCAGACGATCACCATCGATCCGGTAACGCGTCTCGAAGGACACGGCAAGATCACCATCCAACTGAACAGCCAGGGCGAGGTGGAAGACGCGCATTTCCACGTTACACAGGTGCGCGGCTTTGAGAAGTTCTCAGAGGGCCGGCCGTTTTACGAGATGCCGAGCCTGACGGCGCGCATCTGCGGCATCTGCCCAGTCTCCCATATGCTGGCCTCGGCCAAGGCCTGCGAAGCCATCATGTCGGTCCGCATTCCATATACCGCGGCGCAACTGCGGCGGCTGTTGAATATGGCCCAGATGGTCCAGTCGCACGCCTTGAGCTTCTTCCATCTCTCCTCGCCCGACCTGTTGCTGGGCATGGAGTCTGACCCCAGGACGCGCAATATCTTCGGAGTGGCTGCCGCCCGGCCTGATCTGGGTCTGGCAGGCATTGGCCTGCGCCGCTTCGGCCAGCACATTATCGAACTGCTGGGAAGCAAGCGCATTCATACCGGATGGGTGGTCCCCGGCGGCGTCACGGAGCCGCTCGCACTGGCCCATCGCGACGAGATTCTGGCCATGCTGCCCGAGGCCTACGCCAACCTAAGGCTGGCGCTCTCCGCCTACAAGCAGATCGCCAGCACCTTCAAGCAAGAGATCACGGTCTTCGCCAATTTCCCGTCGAACTACCTGGGCCTGATCAACGAAGACGAGTCGATTGAGTTCACCGACGGCGCGCTGCGGCTGATCGATCCCAAGGGCGCGATCATCGAGGACGGCATCACTGCCAGCCGCTTCACCGAAGTGATCGGCGAGGCCGTGGAGAACTACAGCTACACCAAATTCGTCTACTACAAGCCGCTTGGCTATCCACAGGGCAGCTATCGCGTAGGCCCGCTTGCGCGGCTCAATATCGTCAAGTCCATGGGCACGCCGCTGGCCGACAAGGAACTGGCCGAGTTCAAGCAGTTGTCCGCCGGACCGGTCGAGAGTTCCTTCCATTATCATCATGCGCGGCTAGTTGAGGCTCTCTACGGGCTCGAGAATATCGAGCGTATCCTTAATGATCCGCTGATCCTGGACAAGCAGGTGCGCGCCACGGCCGGCGTCAACCGGCTGGAAGGCGCGGGACAGATTGAGGCACCGCGCGGCACGCTGAATCACCACTACAAGGTGGACGAGAACGGCAAGATTACCTGGGCCAACCTGGTTGTTGCCACCGGGCATAACAACAATGCCATGAACAAGGGCGTTCTTCAGTCGGCGAAGGCCTATGTGAAGGACGGCAAGTTCACCGAGGGCGCTCTCAACCGCGTCGAGGCGGTGATCCGCACCTTTGATCCATGCCTCAGTTGCTCTACACACGCCTTCGGGCAAATGCCCCTGGTTCTTACGCTCGTCTCGGCTGACGGCGCGGTTGTGGATCAGGTTATTCGCTAGCTGAATTTATGAGCCTCACTCCGGCCCGATGCCTCATTCTCGCCTGCGGCAATACGTTGCGGACGGATGATGGCGTCGGGCTTTGGCTTGCTGATTGGGCAGAAAAGCGATTCTCAGAGCAAGCAGATCTGCGCATCATCGCCGATCACCAATGGACTCCTGAACTGGCCGACGACGTCGCCCACGCCGAGTCTGTCCTCTTCATTGATTGCTCCATTGAGGCGCTGCCCGGATCGGTCAGGCTGAGATCCGTCGAGCCAGCCGCTGGCAGCCGGATACTAGGCACCCACCACCAGAGCGCAGCGGAACTGCTCGCGCTGGGCCGCGAACTCTACTCTTCCCTACCCTTGAAATCGTTTCTGTTGACCATCGGCGCCAGTTCAATCGAGTTGGGCGAAGGTTTCAGCGAGCCAGTGGAAGTGGCTCTGCCCGAAGCCTGCCGATTGCTCGAAGGAACTGTTCAGCGGATGCTCCGCGGCCTGAAATGAATATAGGCCGGTTCGGATAGGCGGGGATTGGCCGTTCAAATAATCCCCCGGCCTATCTTCCGGATTTCTCAGCGAGCATCACTCGCATACCCAGCCAGCTTGAATGAATACGCGTATTCACCCTTCAGCGGAGCGCGTAATACAATTCTCATAGTATCGTTCTGGATTTTCGCACCAAACTCATTTTGATTGCCGAGCTGCGTAGTCACCACACCCTGCTTCACCGGCAAGTTCAGAATCGTGATGGTCTGCGCTTTGGGCTTGCCCAGAACCACCACGTACAAATCGCCGCCCTTGCGAGTGAAGCGCAAGTCGTCGCCCTCCGCGCTCTTGCCTACGGCCTGCGTCCACGGCTCCGTATCGTAAATTGCCTCGCCGTTCTGCCTGAGCCATATGCCGAGCGCCTTAAGCCGCTCCATCTGCACGGGCGGAATGGTACCATCGGCCTCCGGACCCACGTCAAGAAGCAGGTTTCCGTTCTTGCTCACAATGTCAACCAATAGCGCGATCAACTCACCCGGAGCGATCGTTTCCGCTTCGCCCTCGGCGCGGTCATAGCCGAAGGATTGACCCAGCCCGCGGCACTCCTCCCACTTCTTCTTGCTGATCTGGTCCAGCTTCGTGTATTCGGGCGAGGCAAAATCCGCGTGCGCAATGTCAAAGCGGTTGTTGATGACGCCGTCTGGAACCGCATTGTAGTAGTCGGCCTCTACCTCAAGAGCCTTGCCCGTCTTCGGCCAACCGATATCGCTCCACAATATCGAGGGATGGTAGCGCTCGATTAGTTCGTGAATCTGGGCATTGGCATACTTGCCATACTCTTCGCTCTGCGGCTTCACCGTTTCGTAATCCGCAGCCGTCCGGATAGGTCCGGGAACAAAGGTCCAGTCGTAGCCACCGGAGTAATACAGCCCCATGTGCAGCCCTTGTTTTCTGACTGCGGCCGTCAGATCGCCTACGAGATCGCGCGAGGCGTGCTGCTTGTCATGCGAGAGCGTGGGATTGGGGATTGAGCTGGGCCACAGCGTAAAGCCCTCGTGATGCTTGCTGGTCAACACAACATATCTAGCACCGGAATCCTTGAAGATTTTGGCCCACTCGTCCGGCTTCCATTTCTGAATCTCGCGATTGAAGACCAGCGCAAAGTTGTAGTAGTCGTACTCGGCGCCGTAGTGCTCGACATGATAAGCCTGTGTGGGTGAGCCGTCGATGCGCATCGTATTGTAATACCACTCTGCGTACGGATTGTTCCGAATATAATCGGTCGACGAAAAGTCGTGATTGGGATGCGACAAAGGTGCCCAGCCCGGCACTGAGTACAATCCCCAGTGGATAAAAATGCCTAACTTGGCATGTGCATACCAGGAGGGAACCTCATGACGGTCGAGAGATGCTATCGTCGGCTCGTACTTTATCGGGGCCTGCGCTGTGCAATCACCGCAAATCGCCATCAGAGCAACTGTAATCAGTCCAATAATTCCCTGCCTGCAAATCATGCTCACTTTCTTCCCGGCGAAAAAACCAGCCCACTCCAGCCAAGCTCCAAATTACATATATCGCATCATAATCAGCAAGTGGAAATCTGCCAATCTTGCGCGCTATTGCTCCCAAAACATCAACGGCGACCGCACCGAAGTGAGACCGCCGTTGGCTTTCAAGAAACACTGCTGCGTCTTTTAAAAAGCGGTCGTCGTCTGACGCAGGCTGTAGGAGCTGAGCGTCTTGATGTAGTTGCCGCGGTCGAAAGCGGAAGTGTCAGGGACGGAGCGGCGGCTGAGGCAACCGCGCGTCTCCCATAATGAGGTGTACTCGCGCTTATCCAGCCAGTAGTGCATATCGTCCAGCACCCTCTTGATGTGCTCGATGCCGTGAATGTGCAAGGCCGATGCCATCAACACCACGCTTCCCCCGGCCATGATGCTCTTGAGCACATCTTCGGCGGAGTGAACACCTCCCGTGATGCCCACGTCGAGGTTCACGTGGCCGTAGAGGATCGCCGCCCAGTGCAGCCGCGGCAGCAACTCCGAGGGCTTGGAGAAATGGAGGGTGGGCCGGACTTCCAGAGTCTCGATGTCGAAGTCGGGCTGATAGAAACGGTTGAAGAGCACTACGCCGCGCGCTCCCGCTTCCTCAAGCCGGGCGACCAGGTTCGGCAGACTCGTGAACGATTGAGACAACTTCACCGATACCGGAACCTTGACCACTGCGGTGACCGAAGAGACCAGCTCCAGCAGTTGCGACTCAAGCTCCGCGGAGGTCTGACTCTTATCCGTGGCCAACGCGTAGGTGTTCAACTCGATGGCGTCGGCGCCGGCCTGCTCCATATCCTTGGCAAACCTCACCCAGCCACCGGGGGTGGCTCCGTTGAGACTGCCCAGAATCGGTATCTTCACAGCGGCCTTGCACTGCCGCAGGTGCTCCAAATAGACGTCCTGCGTCATGCGGTAGTCGCTCAGATCGGGTAAATATCCCAGCGACTCCGCAAAGGACTCCGTGCCTCTGGACAGGTCATCGTCCAGGGTCCGCGACTCCAGGGCCAACTGCTCCTCGAAGAGCGAAGGAAGCACGATTGCTGAGGCGCCGGAGTCTTCCATGCGGCGAACATTATCGATCGACTCCGAAAGCGGCGTAGAGGAGACCACAATCGGTCCGTTCAGTTTCAAACCAAGATACTGCGTGGAAAAATCGATCATTCCGCACCTCCGGCAGCCTCAGCCGCCAGTCTTTGTTAGGATTTATCTTCTGGCTTTTCCGCTGGAAAGATATTCGGCGTATCCACATGACCCGGCATACCAGCCCGCGCCGAGTAAACACGCCACTGGCGCTCGACATCTTCTTGGGCTTCCTTGAGCAACAGGGCCGCTAGCTCAGGATTGCTGCGCGCCAGCATTGTGAAACGCGCCTCCCGGTAACTATATTCCTTGAGCGGGATCGCCGGCGCCTTGGAGTCAAGCTGGAAGGGATTCTTGCCCTCGTCGCGCAACCCAGGGTTGTAGCGCATCAGCGGCCAGTATCCCGACTGCACAGCCAGTTTCTGCTGCTCCAGGCCATGCACCAGGTCGTAGCCGTGGGCAATACAACTTGCGTAGGCGATGATGATCGACGGCCCTTCGTGCGCCTCGGCCTCCTGGAATGCCTTGATCACATGGCTGTCATTGCCACCCAACGCCACCTGCGCCACATACACGGAACCGTAACTCACCGCTTCCATGGCCAGGTCTTTTCTGCTGTTGCCTTTGCCGCTGGCGGCAAACTTGGCCACTGCGCCGCGGGGGGTCGCCTTGGACATCTGGCCGCCGGTGTTCGAATAGACCTCAGTATCCAGCACCAGCACGTTCACGTTCTTGCCCGAGCCAAGCACATGATCCAGTCCGCCGAAGCCGATGTCATAGGCCCAGCCGTCGCCGCCTAGAATCCACACGCTTTTGCGAACCAGCGCGTCAGCCACAGCCAGCAGGTTGTGCGCATCTGAAGTCGAATTGGAGGCCAGGCGCTCGCGTAGCGCCAACACGCGCTCCCGCTGCTGATTGATCTCCGTTTCAGTTTTCTGAGAGGCCCCCAACAAAGCGGTCACCAGCTCCTCGCCAATGGCCGGAGCCAGGCGCTTCGTCAGCAACTCGGCAAACTCCTTTTGCTGATCGAGAGCGATCCTCATGCCAAAGCCAAACTCGGCGTTGTCTTCAAACAGCGAGTTGGACCACGTCGGTCCACGACCGGCAGCATTGCTGGCGTAAGGCGTGGTGGGCAGGTTGCCACCGTAAATCGACGAGCAGCCGGTGGCGTTGGCGATATACAGCCGATCGCCGAAAAGCTGAGTGAGCAGCTTGATGTACGCCGTCTCACCGCAGCCCGCGCAGGCGCCCGAGAACTCGAAGAGCGGCTGCAACAATTGCAGATCCTTCACCTGAGTGTGCGATAGCTTGGAGCGATCCACCTCGGGAAGTCCGAGGAAGAAGTCCCAGTTGTTGCGCTCGGCCTCGCGCAGCGGCTCCTGAGGAGCCATATTGATGGCCTTGTGGCTGGCGTCGCTCTTGCTCTTGACCGGGCAGACCTCAATGCAAACCCCGCAGCCGGTGCAATCCTCGGGCGCAACCTGGAGCGTGTAATGGTCCTGCTCCATGCCCTTCCACTTTGGCTTGGCCCACTGGAAGGTTGCTGGCGCCTTTTCAGCAGCTTCCGCGCTATAGACTTTGGCGCGAATCACCGCGTGCGGGCAAACCATCACGCACTTGCCGCACTGAATGCACAGATCCTTGTCCCAAACGGGAATGAACTGCGCGATGTTGCGTTTCTCCCACTGGGCCGTGGCCGTGGGGAAAGTGCCGCCGGCCGGAATCGCGCTGACCGGAAGCGAATCGCCGCGACCAGCGGCAATCTCGCCCAGCACTTCGCGCACAAACTTGGGTGCCTTGCTGGAGATGGAGGGAATCAGATCGAAGTCCGACGAAGCCGCCAAAGGCAGCTCAACCTTTTCAAGATGCGCCAACGCATGATCCACGGCGGCAAAGTTCTTGGCCACCACCGCCTCACCACGCTTGCCATATGTCTTCTGAATAGACTTCTTGATCTGCGCGATGGCTTCGTCGCGCGGCAGGACGCCGCTAATGGCAAAGAAGCAGGTCTGCATGATGGTGTTGATGCGCGTGCCCATTCCGGCTTCGCGCGCCACCTTGTAGCCGTCGATCACATAAAACTCAATCTTCTTGCGCAGCATCTCCTGCTGCGTGGTCTTGGGTAGATGCTCCCAGACCTCAGCCGCCGGGTAAGGCGAGTTGAGCAGGAAGACCGCGCCAGGCATGGCTGCCTCGACCGCATCCATCTTCTCCAGGAAGCTGAAGTTGTGGCAAGCCACAAAGCTGGCCTGGGTAATCAGGTAGCTCGAGCGGATCGGGTTAGGACCGAAGCGCAAATGCGAAGTGGTCATCGAGCCGGACTTCTTCGAGTCATAAACGAAGTAGCCCTGCGCGTAGTTCGGCGTCTCGCTGCCAATGATCTTGATGGAGTTCTTGTTGGCGCCCACGGTGCCATCGGAACCCAAGCCATAGAACAGAGCGCGCACAGTCTTGGGGTCTTCGGTGGAGAACTTCGGATCGTAGCTGAGGCTGGTATGCGAAACGTCGTCGTTAATACCAATCGTAAAGTGGTTCTTCGGGGCAGGCTTGGCCAACTCGTCGAAGATTCCCTTGACCATGGCCGGGGTAAATTCTTTCGAGGAAAGGCCATAGCGGCCGCCAATGACGGTAGGCTTGGCAGCAAAGGGCAGAGTGGCCGCATTCTCGGCTAGCACGGTCACGATGTCCAGATACAGCGGCTCGCCATTGGCGCCCGGCTCCTTGCAGCGATCGAGAACCGCAATCGACTTCACGGTAGAGGGCAGCGCAGCCAGAAAAGCGCTTGCATCAAAGGGCCGGAAAAGGCGGACCTTGAGCAGACCAATCTTTTCGCCCTGCTTCTGCAGCGCGTCAACGGCCTCCTCAGTAACCTCGGCGCCGGAACCCATCACGATAATCACCCGCTCAGCATCCGGCGCGCCGTAATAGTCGAAGAGATGATAGGCACGACCAGTTTGCGCGGCAAAGCGATCCATCACCGATTGCACAATGCCCGGGACAGCGGCATGGAAAGGCGTGCAGGCCTCGCGAGCCTGGAAAAACACATCGGGATTCTGCGCCGTGCCGCGGATAATCGGACGGTCCGGGCTAAGGGCGTTCTTGCGATACTTGATAATGTATTTGTCGTCCAGCAATGCGCGAATGGTCTCGTCGCTGATGGGCAGTATCTTGCCCACTTCATGCGAGGTGCGGAAGCCATCAAAGAAGTGCATGAACGGAACGCGGGATTCCAGCGTGGCGATCTGCGCAACCAAAGCCATATCGGTGCACTCCTGGACGGAATTGGAGGCCAGCATGGCCCAGCCTGTCGTACGACAGGCCATCACGTCGGAGTGGTCGCCAAAGATCGAAAGCGCGTGGGTGGCCACGGTCCGGGCCGTCACGTGCATCGTCGCCGGGGTCAGCTCGCCGGCAATCTTGAACATATTGGGAATCATCAACAGCAGGCCTTGCGAGGCCGTGAAGGTGGTTCCGAAGGCTCCGGCCTGCAAAGCGCCATGCAATGCGCCCGATGCGCCGCCCTCGCTCTGAAGCTCTTCCACGATGGGCAACGCGCCCCAAATATTTCTCTTCCCTTCAGAGCGCCACTGATCAGCCCACTCGGCCATCGGCGACGAGGGGGTGATGGGGTAGATGGCGACAACTTCGGAAAGACGATAGGCAACCGAGGCGGCAGCCTCGTTCCCATCCAGGATTACCATTTCTTTTTCACTCATGCGCTTATGCCTCATAACGCGGTGCGAGGAGAATCTGACCGGTACTTCCAGTCTCTTCCCTGAGGGGGCGAGCGGCTGTGATGCAAGACACAAACCGGGGATAAAATCCCATATTACGGATCATGCCTTCTGTTCTGCACCCCTGAAAACGACAGGGGTGCAAGTATGAAACCGCAGATTCACAAAGGCATTCGCGCATTATCCGTTTTCGCATTGCCGGTGTCTAAGTAATAATAGAGGAGAACGTCCATGCAACTGAACCAGTACCGGCTGGCAGCGATGGTTCTGACCACCGCATTCTGCCTTCCCGCTCTGGCCTCCGCGCCCGTTGTGGGCCAACCTGCTCCAGCTCTCACCTTCACCGATCTGCTGCAAGCCCCCACCGGCACCAAGACCGACTGGCCTTCGCTGCGCGGCAAGGTGGTGGTGCTGGAGTTCTGGGCCACGTGGTGCGGCGGGTGCGTCGAGGAGATTCCTCACCTCAACGCCCTGATCCAGTCGTTAGACCCGAACAAAGTGCAATTCATCGCCGTAGATGACGAAGACCCGGCGGCGGTCAAGAAATTTTTAGCCAGAACGCCCATCCATGGCTGGCTCGGCTTCGACACGAGTAAGAAGATCATCGACGCCTATGACACCAAGGTTCGTCCGCGCACCATAGTCGTCGATACCCAAGGCCGCATTGCTGGAATACTGAGCCCCACGCAACTGAACAAGGAACAACTGCTGGCGCTGGCCAACGGAAAGCCGGTCACCTTCCCAGTCGATGAAGTTCGTGAAGAGACATTCAAACAGGCCAAAACTGCGGCCGATGCGGCTGCCGCCGGAAATGAAAGCTCGAAACTGCTCTTCGACATCTCCATTCGACCCGGCGATCCAGCGGGTAAGACCTCGATAGTCCATCGTCCTAGCAAAAGCAATACTTCGTACACCGAAGATATGTTGAACGCTCCCTTGTCGATGCTTTTGCAGAATGCTGCGGGCATCGCTGGTAGCCGGCTGACGATTCACGACGACAAGGGCGAAAAGTACTCACTGCATATAGCCGCCCCTGGGGGCGACTTCGAGCAACTGGCCCCAGCCATTCAACTGGCCATCGTCACCGCGACCGGCAGGAAACTCACCCGCGTGTTCGCGATGGAAGACGTCTATGTGCTCCAGGCAACATCCAGAGCCACAAGCCTTCTAACTCCGGCCGCTTCCACACAAATGAGCTTCTGCTTCTATGACGCGCGCGACCACAAGATAATGCTGATGAACGCTTCGCTCGGCAGCCTGGCTTCGGAGCTAGAAGATGTGATCGGCGCGCCGGTAGTGAATGAAGCTGGGATCAGCGGCGAGTTCAGCGCCAGCTTCGACCTGCCCACAGGTGACGCGGAAGCGGCCAAGGCTGCTCTTGAGAAGAATCTCGGCCTTACGCTGGTCAAAGCCAAACGCAATATCGAGCGCATCGTTCTGGACGCGCCCCAGCCCACGGAGAAAGCTGCAGACAAGGCAACACCTGCCAGCCAGCCCACGCGAAAGCCGTAGAAAGAAACTCCGTGCTCCATACTTTTCGCGTTCTGTACGAACAGGATGGGAGCCCACAAAGCATTTCTCAGGATAAGCACGTCATCCAGCTTCGTGCTTCCCCACCGTTGCAGCACAAACAAAAGAACATCGCAAGGGTGAGTACGAAGCTTGAGTGGCCGCACGGAAACAGCGATTTCTCCTACCCCAGCAGCGCGGTGACCTTGGGCATCCACTCACTGATCGGAATCTTCTGCGGGCACAGCTCTTCGCAGAGGCCGCAGGCGATGCAGGAGCTGGAGCGCTGCGCCTCAGTGAGAAAGACCTGGTACTTATAGCGAGCATCGGGGACATTGTCGTACAAGTGCGCGAAGTTGAAGAACTCGAAGTTGGCAGGGATGTTCAAGCCATTGGGACAAGGCATGCAGTAGTTGCACTTGGTGCACGGAATCGCAAT
>Ga0255355_1001192_pt1 | contig 12619 bp, 7 predicted proteins | sample HBST75metaG_FD_189943 | JGI IMG/M metagenome (GOLD analysis project Ga0255355, IMG submission 189943) | Peat soil microbial communities from Stordalen Mire, Sweden - H.B.S.T75 | ecosystem: Environmental > Terrestrial > Soil > Wetlands > Peat | place: Sweden: Norrbotten County, Stordalen Mire...
AAGTAGCCTTGAGGCCGGTCGATGAGAAACATCTCCGTGGATTGCTGGCGAGCTTCCGGCGGCACGGGAAGAAAGCGCAGATTGAGCAGCGAAGTGGAACGCGGAATCGGCGCATAGAAGTAGCGAACGTGCCGGCCTTCAGACTCCAGTTCGAACTCGTATTTCTGATTCGAATCCGCAGTGAACGGTCCCCAAGCGCCAGTCGCCGTGGTGGTTGTTTCGTAAGCGGGATTTTCTGCCTGAGCATCGGCCTGCGAGCCGAATTCATAAATACGCAGATGGACGGAGGCAAGAGGCTGGTTGGTGGGCGCTTCTCCCGCAAAGCCCGTAATCAGACCGGAGAGAACGGGCCGCGGCTCCGGAGTGGGAGAGTCAACCTTTGGCTCGCGACCGGTAATGAACTTGAAGATGTACGCGAAAGCGGCCGACGAAAAAGCCAGTTCGCAGTGATCGGCACCGGCGAGAACGATGTTCGTCGCGCCCTTCAGCTCCGGTCCGGCGTAGGTTATTCCTGTTGGCATGGCGGGGCCGCCGCCAGGGAAGACCATCATGGGCTGAGCGTACTTGTCAAACTTGTCGCTGCGCAGCGTCATCATACGCACACCCGGCACGACCTCGGAACCATCGGCGTTGGCGCCGTTCAAAGCCCGCAGGAAACCGCCGCCGCCATTGAACTCAAGGTTCGGCATCCGGTCGCTGACGGCCACTCCATGATTCGGCGTGCCGCAGAGAATTGCCGCAGCCACGTTGTGCCGTCCACCGCCGTTCTGGAGATAGTTGCGGATGACGAGGCCGCCGCGGCTGCTGCCCACCAGCACGACTTGGCGGCTGCGAGTCTGGATCAGGACGCGTGTGACGAAGGCGCTCAGCTCAGCCGCTTCGTCGGTGGAAGAGGAGTGGAAGGGCTGCTCGGCGGTATCGTCAGCACGCGCCATGGGGTTTGTAAAACGAATGGCGAAAAGCCTGTTGGCCGGGTAACCGTTGGACTCGAAGAGCCAGATTGTGGGAACCCACTTTGCAGCATCATCACCGTTGCCATGCACAAAAACGATGGGAACGGGAGCACTGTCCGGCAAGGCAGCCGCGCTTAACCGCGCGCACGGCGCAAGAAACGGCGCAAGAATAAATAGCAGGATAAGTGCGAAGAATCTTTTCATGAAAGGAATTTTACTCTGGCAATCATACGATTCGCTCCTGCCGAAAGTTCTTCTTTTCCCTGCTTTTCTTACTTCCTCCGCCGCACAGCCTCTTCATACACCGCGACATACGCACGGGCTGGCTGCGCCCATCCGTAATCTTTCGCCATGCCGTTCAGCATCAGCCGCCGCCAGCCGGACTTGTCCTGAAAAGCCGTCAACGCACGATCCATTGCCGCCAACAACCCCGCAGCCTCATACCCGTCAAATTTGAAACCCGTTCCGGTTCTCGCGTTCGGGCTCCACTCTTCGACGGTGTCGTCGAGACCGCCAGTTGCACGCACCACTGGCACCGTTCCGTACTTGAGCGAGTATATCTGATTCAGCCCGCACGGCTCGTACTTCGACGGCATCAGGAAAATATCCGCACCCGCTTCGATCTTGTGCGCCAGAGCCTCGTCGTAGCGAATCTGCACGGCCACATTCCCAGGACTCCGAACGGCCCAGTTGCGGAAAAAGTCTTCAAACAGCGGCTCGCCCGTGCCGAGCGCCACGACGGCCACGTTCCGCTCCGACAACTTAGCCGCAATCTGCTCCACCAGATCGAAGCCCTTCTGCGTGGCAAACCGCGACACAATCCCGATCACCGGCGTCGATTCCGCTACCTTGCCGAAACCAAAGGCACGCAGCAGATCCACGCGGCAGGCTCGCTTACCCGTCAGATCCGCCGCGGAGTAGCGCGCCACGAGGTTTGCGTCCTCCGCAGGATTCCAGTGCGCATAATCCACGCCGTTCAGAATCCCGCGCAGGTCTTTGGCCCGCTCCCGGAACACCCCGTCCAGTTGTTCGCCGAACTCAGGCGTCTGAATCTCCTCGGCATACTTGCGGCTCACCGTGGTCAGCAGGTCGGAGTAGACCAGGCCGCCCTTGAGAAAGTTGAAGTCATTGAACTGCTCCACCCTGTCCATGGTGAAAATCTCCCACGGAAACAACAGTTGCTCGGTGGTCTGCGGCGGGAACTTGCCCTGGTGGGCTGCATTGTGAATCGACAGCACCACAGGCGCGTTGCCTAGCACCGGGTCCGCCGCATAAACGGTCCGCAGGTAGACGGGAATCAGCGCCGCCTGCCAGTCATGGACATGGAAGACCTGCGGCACTCCGAGTTGCTTGGATGCCTCCAGCACCGCGCGGCAGAATAGCCCGAAGCGCTCGGCATTGTCGGGGTAATCGCCCGCTTTGGTTCCGTAAAGCTCCTGCCGGTCAAACATTTCCGGGCAATCCACAAAGTAGTGCTGCACCCCCAGCCGCTTGCCTCCGTCCACGATGCCCACAAAGCGGTTGTAGTAGCGGAAAGGAATCGTGATGGAGCGGACCGCGTACTTCAGCTCGCCCTTGATCTTCGCGCGCACCCGCGCATACAGGGGCAGGTACACCGTGACCTCGTGGCCCAGCTTCACCAGTTCCGGCCCCAATGCACCCACCACGTCGGCCAGTCCGCCGGTCTTTGCAAGCGGAACACACTCCGAGGAGGCAAACACAATCTTCATGAGGCACGCTCCATTCGTCCGCAATCTCATGCGCCGCGCGTGGATTGAAGAACGGTTCAGCGCCAAGTCTACTACGCACCCACGGACCCCGGTACCTTATGATTTTCATTGCGCCTTAGCGCAGCCGGATCGGGTTCCGGTTTTTCGCATCGCGCCGCTCGAAAGGAGCCATTGCCCGCACCACCGGGCCTTCCTCGCTTATGAAAAACTCCATTACGCTGCTCTCTGCCTTCGCCGTTGTTGCGCTCGCCTGCCTTCTTCCCGGCCCGTGCGCGGCTCAATCCTCGCCTGCCGCAGTCCACTCCTTCCGCGCGGAAAGCGGAAAGTTCCTCCTCGACGGCAAGCCTTTCCGCATCATCTCCGGCGAGATGCACTCGCCACGCATCCCCCGCGACTACTGGCGCGCCCGCCTGCGCATGGCCAAAGCCATGGGCCTGAACACCGTGACCGCCTACGTCTTTTGGAACGAGCACGAAACGCACCCCGGCGAGTTCGACTTCTCCGGCCAGCACGATGTGGCCGAGTTCATCCGCGAAGCGCAGAGCGAGGGCCTTTACGTCATCCTGCGCCCCGGCCCCTACGTCTGCGCGGAGTGGGAGTGGGGCGGCTACCCGGCGTGGCTGCTCAAGGAGCGCGGCATCGTGGTCCGCAGCAGCGATCCGAAGTTCATTGAGCCCGCGCGCCGCTGGCTGAAGCGGCTGGGCCAGGAGCTGGCACCGCTGCAGATTGGCAACGGCGGCCCCATCATCGCCGTCCAGGTGGAGAACGAATACGGCTCCTTCGGCGACGACCATGCGTACATGGAGCAGATCCATCACGCGCTGCTCGACTCCGGCTTTGACAAGGCCATGCTCTACACTGCCGACGGTGCCAGCCGACTGCCAGAAGGTACGCTGCCCGAGTTGCCCGCCGTCATCAACTTCGGCCCCGGCGAGGCAAAGCATGAATTCACCGCCCTTCAGAAGTTTCGCCCCGAAGGGCCCTTCATGACCGGCGAGTACTGGGCTGGCTGGTTTGATCATTGGGGCGAAAAGCACCACGCCACAGACGCCAAGCAGCAAGCCGATGAGCTTGGCTGGATGCTCAATCAGGGCTACTCCGTCAGCATCTATATGTTTCACGGCGGCACCAGCTTCGGCTGGATGAACGGCGCCAACTGGGATCACAACAAATACGAGCCCGACGTGACCAGCTACGACTACGACGCGCCGTTGGACGAGAGCGGCCACACGACGCTGAAGTACACCCTCTTCCGCGAAGCCATCGCCAAGGCCACCGGCATTACGCCGCCGCCCGTGCCGCAAACAGAAACGCCCGTAGCTCTGCCCGCAGCTGCGATGCAAAAGTCTGTTTCGCTGTGGCAAACACTGCCGAAGCCAGTGGCCTCGCAGCAGCCGCTTTCCATGGAAGACCTCGACCAGGCTTACGGCTACATTCTCTATCGCACAACGATTGCCAATCCGGTCACAGGAGAACTGGTTCTCGACGAGCTACACGACTACGCGCAAATCTACGCCAATGGAAAGCTGATGGGAACGCTTGACCGCCGCCTCGACCAGAACCGTCTGAACGTCGATCTGAAGGCTCCCAACACGCGCCTTGACATCCTGGTGGAAAACACCGGGCGAATCAACTTCAGCATGGAACTGCGCGGAGAACGCAAGGGCATTACGAAACAGGTGACACTGGCTGGCAAGCAGCTTACCGGATGGCAGATTTATTCCCTGCCCATGACAGACCCGGCAAAGCTCCCCTTCAGCGATGCCGACTGCTTCGGCGCATGCTTCTATCGCGGCACGCTTCAGGTCGAGCGCGTTGCGGACACGTACCTTGATACAAGCAGCTTCACCAAGGGTTTTGTCTGGGTCAACGGCCACGAGTTGGGCCGCGTCTGGAACATTGGGCCACAGAAGGCGCTCTACCTTCCCGGCGCATGGCTCCACAAAGGCGGCAACGATGTGATTGTCTTCGATCTCGAAGGCTCTCGTGACCGAACCATCGCGGGCAGCGCCGCACCCATCCTGGATGGAGCCGCGGCAAAATAGCAGGAGCTATGCACGGTGCAATCCCAGGTCTCGATCTTGCCCCCTGGGATTGCACAACCCTCAGCCAAGCAGTCTTTCCATCTCACAGGTGCCGGATGGGCATCTCCGAACGGAGATGAAGTGAACTTTCCTCTCCGTCCAGCATCTCTATCCGATCACCGATTATCATAATTTCTCGATGCATTTTCCTTGGACAACGTCTCAAGCAAGCGCTGCCGAGAACACGCACATAAACAGAGATGCATAAACACACTGGAGTCGAAAAAATGACCGATTGCCTGCAACACCCTGGATGCCGCCGCGCCGCGCGTCCTGCCGCCCTGGTTCTTCCGCTTCTCCTTCTGGCTGGATCGCTTTCCGCGTTTGCGGCCCCTGCCAACGGCTTTGTGAACACGCTGATGCCCCAACCCTCAACCGTGACCACCGGAACCAGGAGCCTGCCGATTGGCAGTTCTTTCTCTTACGCGTTGCGGGGCAACCCTGGCACGCGCCTGAGCCAGGCCGCAGAGCGTCTGATTGGCCGTCTTGAGATGCGCACTGGTGTCTCACTGGTAAAGATGCCCGCCGCCGAAGGCACGGACGCCACGCTGACCGTGGATGTGCTGACTCCATCCACTGAAGCCGCGCCCACGCTTGGCGAAGATGAAAGCTACACAATCGAGATCGACGAGCATCACGCCACGCTCCGCGCAAAGACCGATATCGGCGCGCTGCGCGGCATGGAAACGCTTCTGCAACTGATTCAGCCCGCAGGCGCGAGTTTCGTTTTCCCCGCCGTCCGCATTGAAGACGCGCCCCGCTTCCCTTGGCGTGGTCTGATGCTCGATCCAGGCCGCCATTTCCTTCCCGTCGCAGTCATCTACCGGACGCTCGACGGAATGGCCGCAGTCAAGCTCAACGTTTTGCACTGGCACCTGACTGAGGACCAAGGCTTCCGCATCGAGAGCCGCACATTCCCCAAACTGCACGAGCAAGGCTCCGACGGCCTTTACTACACACAACAGCAGGTCCGCGACATCGTTGCCTACGCCTCGGCACGCGGCATCCGCGTCGTCCCCGAGTTCGATATGCCCGGCCACTCCGCCTCGTGGCTCGTCGGCTATCCGGAACTGGGTAGCGCTCCAGGCCCCAACGCGATTGCGCGCGAGTTTGGCGTTCTGGACGCAGCGTTGGACCCCACCCGCGAATCCACTTACAACTTCCTCGACTCGTTTTTTGCCGAGATGGCGGGCCTTTTCCCGGACGCGTTCATCCACATCGGCGGCGATGAGAGCAACGGCAAGCATTGGCGCGCCAATTCGCAGATTCAGGCCTTCATGGCGGCGCACGGCATGAAGACCACGGAGGAGTTACAGGCCTACTTCAACACCCGCGTTCAACCGATTCTGGCGAAACACCACAAGCAGATGGTGGGCTGGGACGAGGTGCTCAACCCCGCGCTTTCATCCGATGTTGTCATTCAGAACTGGCATGGAAACGAGTTCCTCATCAACGGCGCCAAGCAGGGCCATCGCGGCTTGTATTCGCAGCCCTACTACCTCGACCACACGTATTCGGCGGCACAGATCTTTCTCGCCGACCCGATTCCCGCAGGTTCCGATCTCACGCCGGATCAGACCGAGCTGATTCTTGGCGGCGAAGGCTGCATGTGGGGCGAACACGTGATTCCCACGACCATCGACTCGCGCATCTGGCCTCGCGCCGCCGCTCTGGCCGAGCGCTTCTGGTCGCCCGCCACCGACCGCGATACGGACGACATGTACCGCAGGCTCGCTGTTGAATCACGGCGGCTCGAAGCCGAAGGACTGACGCACCTCTCCGGTCCGGAGAGCGGCCTGCGCCAACTCGCGGGCACGGCGCAGGACCAGCCACTCCGGATCTTTGCCTCAACGCTCCAGCCCGTCGACTTTGGCGTGCGCAGCCAAGTACAACATGCCTCGACGCTCACTGTCTTCTATCGCCTGGTCGACTCAGTCCGCCCCGACACTCCGCTGCGGCACGAGTTCGAACTCCTGGTAGCCGGAGCGCTCAAGGGCAACACCAGCGACATCAGCCGTCTCGACGCCCTCTTCCATAGCTGGGTGGACAACGCTTCCGCACTGAACACGCTGGCGGCTAACTCGCCACTGCTCCAGGAAGTGCCGGTACACATTGCCGCGTGGCCTAAGCTCGGGACCATGGGCATTGAAGCGCTCAATTATCTTCGTTCTGGCAATACGCCACCCGCCGACTGGCAGGCCGCGCAGACCACAACGCTGCACGAAGCCGTCAATACGCACGAGTTGGTGGAATTCGTTGTTCTTGGTCCATTGCAAAAACTGGTGGACGCCGCCAGCGCGCCCAAAGCGCACTAACAATCGGTGTACTCCGAATGGGTATTGCCCCCGTCTAATTATCAAGAAGCTATACCATAGAGGTTGCTCGACATCTTTTTCCACCGAACCGGATTCCACCGAACCGGAGAACCTGGCGATTTTTGCTGCGACAAATAACGAAGGGAACAGAAGGCTGCTTCCCTTCGTTATTTCAGTGGCGCTGGTTCTTCGCCGGGTGGTGGTCTGCGTCCCGCATCGCGGGCAGAAGCAACCGTTGACAGATTGTCTCGAAACCGGGGAGAACAAAATGAGGATTCCAGCTTTACCCCCAGAGAAAAAACAAATGGCCGCCGCTTCGTAGTTAAGCAACAAGCATTCCGAGTCAAATAAACAGAAAGCATTCAGGACAAATCGCGCATGATCAATGGGAAAAAGATCGCAGTAGTAATGCCAGCGTATAACGCCGAGAAAACGCTGGAAAAAACCGTGCGCGAGTTGCCCGCGGAAGTCGACATCAAGATTCTTGTCGATGACAAAAGCTCGGACAAAACGGCGGCGCTCTCCGAGCAACTGGGCGTGCGAACCTTTGTCCACGACGCCAACTACGGCTACGGGCGCAACCAGCAGACCTGCTACCGCGAGGCGCTGGCCGCAGGCGCGGACATCGTGGTGATGGTGCATCCGGATTACCAGTACACGCCACTGCTGGTAACAGCGATGGCGGGCATGATTGCCAGCGGAGTGTATGACATGGTGCTGGCGTCGCGCATTCTGGGCGGAGGCGCATTGCGCGGCGGAATGCCGCGGTACAAATACATTTCAAACCGCTGTCTGACCGCCTTCCAGAACCTGTTTCTGGGCGTGAAGCTGTCTGAATACCACACGGGCTACCGGGCCTTTTCACGCGAACTGCTCGAAAAGCTGCCTCTGCTGGAAAACTCCGACGACTTTGTCTTCGACAACCAGATGATTGCGCAAGCAGTGATGTTCGGCTACCAGATCGGGGAGATCTCCTGCCCGACGAAGTATTTCGACGAGGCGTCCTCCATCAACTTCAAGCGCAGCATAATGTATGGGCTGGGCGTGTTGGGCACGACAGCCAGCTTTGTCGCCCAGAAGATGGGCCTCGTGAAACTTGCACGGTTCGATGCAAACGGACGAACCGTGAACCAGAGCCACGACTTGAGCAGCACGGGTAAAATAGCGCATTGACGACTGTTCCGCAAGAATCAGATCCACGGATATAGATTTCCAAAAAACTACTGCCACGAAATCGGAGACGAATATGTCGGCTCAAAAAGCGGAAGAGATCCAGGCGGCACCGTCTGGAAAGAAATCATGGCTGCGGCATCTGCTTCCCGCCGTTCTGGTCGCGTTTGCCATTCGTCTGGTGGTAGTTTGCGTTGTCTATCGCGACCTGCCCGATGCGGACAAATTTTATGAGCGCTTCGGTTGGGAGATAGGCTGGATTGCGCGCGCACTGGCCAGCGGCCACGGCTTCAGTTCGCCCTACTTCCCGTGGAGCGGACCCACTGCGATGCAGCCGCCGCTGTATCCCACGCTTGTTTCCCTCGTTTTCCGAGCCTTCGGCATCTACACGCTCACCTCGGCGTTCATCGTCCTCTCGATCAATAGCCTTCTCAGTTCCCTTACCTGCATTCCGGTCTACTTCAGCGCCAAGTATTCGCTGGGAACGCGCGGCGCAAAGGTTGCGGCCTGGCTCTGGGCGCTCTATCCGTTTGCCATTTATTTCTCCGCCGACCGCGTCTGGGAATATGCGCTGACCGGCCTGCTGTTCACCACCTGTTTCTGCATTGCGCAACGGCTTCACCGGACGACAAACCCACTGGCATGGCTTGGCTGGGGCGTGCTCTGCGGCATCACCGCGTATTCAAATGCCTCCGTGCTTTCCACGTTCCCGTTTCTAGCCCTGCTGGCGCTCTACAAGGTACATAAGTCCGGCGGGCGCTGGCTGCTCTACGGCACTCTTGCCGCTGTAGCCGCCATTGCGGTCCTCGCCCCCTGGACGGTGCGCAATTACCGCGACGTGGGCATCCTATGCCCCATGCGCGACAACTTCTGGCTGGAGATTTACGACGACAACTCCGGGGATTACTCGCTGGATCCAAGTTTTGCGCATCCGGCCAGCAATCCGATCGAGATGCAGAAGTTCCTCACCATGGGCGAAAAAGCCTTCCTGGCCGAGAAGCACGATCTGGCCATCGCTTACATCCGCCAGCACCCGGAATTCCCTGTCATCAAGACCCTGCGCCGCACGCTCTACTACTGGACCGGCTACTGGAGCCTCTCCGCTGAGGAAATCCACGAACAGCCCTATGAGCTGGCAAATATCTTTTATGTCTGCAGCATCACGTTCCTGATGTTCCGTGGCATCCGCCGTCTGTGGCGTATGAACCGTTCCGCGGTCTTGCCCTATCTGGTTCTTATCTGCGTCTTTCCTCTGACATATTACATAAGCCACCCGCTGATGGATTACCGGCAGCCGATTGAACCCGCCATCATTGTGATGGTGATTGCCGGCGCGGTCCCCTTCAGGCGGTTGCGGCCCGGCCATTCCAGCGAATGGATCGGCTTTGAACGCGCCGCTCTGCCGGAAGCGAAATAAACCTGCCCGCCCGCTAAGTGCGCACTACACATTGGTTGGTACGCACCCGCCGTTCTACCTGAAGCATCAAGTTAAGCAGATTGTATAAACAGACTTGAGCGAAAACGCCGTACTCCTCCGTGCGCTAGCAGGGAACAGCTTTACTACTTCTCTATTTCCACGCCACGCCAGAAGGCCACGTACCCCTTGATCTTGCGCGCTATGGGCATCGGATCGGGATAGTACCAAGCCGCATCCAGGTTGTCCTGCCCGTCGATCAGCAGGCTCATGTATCGCGCCTGGCCCTTCCGGGGACAGAGGGATGTGGTGGTGCTGGGAATGAAATATTCCCGCTTGAGGCTGGCTTCAGGGAAATACACATTTCCCTCCACCTCCTCCGTATCATTGCTTTCCGCAATGACTCTTCCGTTCCAGATTGCTCGCGCCATAATCGTTTCCGGTCTGTTCCCCAATTTGCCTCTCATCACCCACAAGAGATGTGGCCGGTGCGAGTAACGGAGCAGATAACGGATATGACAGTAGCAGAGATTGCGCCTCATGGCGAGTCCGTTTGAGCGCATCCAGAGGATTTTTTGGAACGCAGACTGCTGCCATCATGCCCTAACGACCGCTTTTCCACAAGAAATGTGAAGCCGGAAAAATCCAGGGAATCAGCGAGCAGGTCCGCCGTTTCTACTTGGCCAAACGCCGCTCGCGCATCGCGTCCACGCGCTTCAGCACGGTCTCGTAGCGCTGCTCGGCGATCGAAAACCGCTTCACCAACTCCGAGGTCTTCACCAGGAATCCAGGATTTCGCTCTCTGATTCCTTCCAGGATGGGCGCAAACTTGGCCAGTAGAAAAAATCCCTCGCCATTGGAATCGACAAACAACTCCGCCGATACCGCGCCGTGGATTACCATCGCCGCAGCCATCTCCCAGTAACTCAGCACCTGCCTGAGCCACGGATTGTGCGGGTCGGCCGGGTTCTCAGCAACAACCAGAAACTCTTCCGCCGTCCGGGGCCAGAACTCGCCCGTCACCCAGGCGCGAGCCTGCCGCATCACCGTTTCGGTGCGCAGTTGATAAAGCTTGAGAATGATTTCCGCATCCGCAGGGGTTGCAAGCATACGTTCCATTATGGTTCTCCGCTGCCTCATAGTAACGGATTCGGCAGGAGAGCGCTGTGCCAGCAACGCAACTGCGGGTGAAACCAGCGTCGGAATGCCAAAGGAAACTGAATATTTTTCTCCGCACGCATTCCCTTTGGCGAAGAGACGACAAGGACAGCCTCCTCTTGCGAAGAGACCGCCCTGTTGGACCTTGTTACGCAGATGCACGCTGAAATTGCATCAAGCAGTCTGCAACACCTTCTTCTCCACGATGGGCCCGTGCGTTTCCGCTGTAGGCGGAGGCGGCGCGTCCCCGATGCGCTTCGAGTAGCTGCAAACCACCTTGGTGCCCTCTTCGACCGGGGCAACCTTCGCGGTTGTCTTCCTGGCCCGCTTCTTCGGTGCGGCCTCTTCCTCGGCGCCCTTCTTCTTGTTCGGGCATTCGAGGAAGATCCCTGACTTGAGCGTCTTCTCCACCAGGTACGGGCTTCCGCACTCCGGACACTTCTTCGCCACCGGTTTCAGGTTCGACGTGAAGTCGCACTTGGGATAATTCGTACAGCCCCAGAAGATGTTGCCGCGCCGCGCCTTGCGTTCGGCCAGGTCGCCGGTGCCGCACTTGGGGCACTTCATCCCTTCAATCAGGTTCTGCTTCACGTACTTGCACTTCGGGTAGCCCGAACAGGAGACAAACTCCCCGTACGCTCCCTGCCGCAGCACCAGCGGCTTGCCGCACTGCGGACAGTCTTCGCCCGTAGGCTCCGGCGGCTTCTGCTGCTGCTTCTGGCTCAGCTTGCGGAAGGTCTTGCAGGGCGGATCCTCGTTGTACCCCGGGCACGACATGAACGGCCCGAAGAGCCCGCGCCTGAGCACCATCACGCGTCCGCAGTTCTCGCAATATTCCTCGGTCTCGCCCGCCTCCTGCGCCTCCGGCGTGTTCAGGTCCGGTTTGGCGGCGATGTTTTCCTTGGTAAACGTGCAACTTGTGGGGTCTTTCTTGTTGTAGGCCGAACAGGCGAAGAAGGTGCCGAACTTGCCCCACTTCAACAGCAGCGGAGACCCGCACAGTTCGCACTTTTCATCTGTCTTGATCTCCATCCGCTTGATGTCTTCCATCTTCTTGTCGGCATCTTTGAGCTCTTCCTCAAAGTGGTCGTAGAAACCATTCAGCAGATCGGTCCACTTTTCCTTGCCCTCTTCAATGTCGTCCAGCTCCCCTTCCAGCTTGGCCGTATAGGCCGTGTCGAAGATGTACGGGAAGTTCTTCACCAGCAGGTCGCAAACCACCACGCCGATTTCAGTGGGATAGAAACGTCCGCGCGAACCGCCATGTTTTACGACGTACTCGCGGTCCTGAATGGTGCTGATAATCGACGCATAAGTCGACGGCCGGCCAATGCCCCGCTCTTCCAGCTCCTTGACCAGCGAAGCTTCGTTGTAGCGCGGAGGCGGCTCGGTAAAGTGTTGCTCGTTCTCCAGCTTTTCCAGTTCCAGCGCTTTCACGCCATCCAGACTGGGCAGCTTGTTGGAAGACTCGTCGTCCTCGTCCTTCTTCTCTTCGACAGCCTCGTACACCTTGAGGAAACCGTCGAAGCGCAGAACCGAACCACTGAGGCGGAAGTCGTAGGTCTTTTTGGTTTTGGACGAAACCGCGGCAATCTTCGCCGTCGTGATGTCAAAAACCGCCGGCGTCATCTGCGAGGCCATGAACCGCTGCCAGATCAGCCGGTAGAGCTTCAGTTGCTCATCGCTCAGGTAGCGTGCAATCGATTCCGGAGTCCGCGAAGCGTCAGAGGGGCGGATGGCTTCATGCGCGTCCTGCGCCGCCTTCTTGCCCTTGTACACATTGGGTTCCTTGGGC
>Ga0255355_1001208_pt1 | contig 12497 bp, 8 predicted proteins | sample HBST75metaG_FD_189943 | JGI IMG/M metagenome (GOLD analysis project Ga0255355, IMG submission 189943) | Peat soil microbial communities from Stordalen Mire, Sweden - H.B.S.T75 | ecosystem: Environmental > Terrestrial > Soil > Wetlands > Peat | place: Sweden: Norrbotten County, Stordalen Mire...
GCCAACTGTTTCCCGGCGTTAACGGGCAGTCCCGCGACGCCTACTACACGGACTGGGGCAATATTGGACCCCGCATCGGATTTGCCTATGCACTCGATCCCAAGACCGTGATCCGCGGCGGCTGGGGCATCGTTTATGAGGGGGGCCTGGAAGGCGGGAGCAGCACCGGCTTCGATGAAACGACATCGTACACTTCTTCCAGGGATGGCAACGTCACACCCAACGGTAGCTTCCAGGCGGGAGCTCCATTCGCCGGCATATCTCTGATCAAGCCTCCTGGGAGTTCGCAAGGGCTTCTGTCGAACGTAGGCAACGGCAACCAGGCATTCGATTTCCCTGGTCGCAAGATGCCCAGGGCACAGGTTTTCTCCTTGGGCTTCCAGCGTGAATTGCCGGGAAGGATCGTTGTGGACGCGCGGTATGCGGGAAATTACGCCAGCAAACTGCGTACGTTTCTTTGGTTGACCGCGGCCGACACGACTCTCGCGGACTTTCAAGCGGCCATCGCGAACCCCAACCTCTGGGTCGGACAGGTGCCCAATCCCTACTACAATGTAGCCGCAGCGGAGCAGGGAGGAAGCGGCTGCGCAACAGCGCCAACCGTCTGGGCGCTTGCTCTGAAGCAACCTCTCAGCCAATACTGCGGGGGAGGAGGATCTGCCCCGTTGGTCGGAGAATATAACGCGCCGCTGGGCAGGAACTGGTATAACGGCCTGGAGGTGAAAGCCAGCCGGCACGTCTATGGAGACGCCCGAGGTCTCTTCTTCGAGGTAGCCTATACCTGGTCAAAGACAATCAACGGAGACGGCTACCCATTTGGATGGCCCTTCCAAGGTGCCGCTGCTCCTACTTCCATAGGCATCACGACAAACATCAACACCCAGGTGCACGTTATCGCCAACAACGATCGCGCTCATATCCTGGCCCTCACCCCGGTTTGGGACCTTCCTGTTGGCAGGGGCTCGTTGTTCCTCCCGAATCCCCCTAAGATCGCGGACTACGTGATCAGCGGATGGACGCTCAGTTCCGTCACGATGATCCAGAGCGGACAACCGGTTTCGCTCAATAACGGCTGGCAAGACAGTTGCCCGCTGAGCGCCATGCGCCCTGACCATGGCACTTCGCCACGGGAATGGCTCAAGAACGATCAAAACACCATCAACACTTGCTGGCATCAAATCCCTAACGTCGACGGAATGACGATGGGACTGCAAACCACTCCTCAGCAATTCACCGGGGAGCGCCAGCCCACCGTCGCCAACTTCGACATCGCATTGCAGAAGAACACGCCGATTCGGACTGGTTTGAACTTTGTTCTTCGTCTCGATGCCTACAACGCCTTCAACTCCCCGCTCTTTGGGGGACCCGATAGCAACCCAGGGGACGGCCCGCCGGTCTACACGGCGGGATCTGGCTGGACAGGTTTTGGCACGATCGGCCCAGGGCAGAATAACAGCCCGAGAATCGTGAAGATTTCGGGGAAGATCACCTTCTAACGGGCTAACCAAACAGGGCGGCCCCGGCCTGCACCCCGGCTGGGACCGCCCTGTTTATCGCATTAACTGAAAACTGTCTTGGATGCCCTGATTGACTATCGACCGGCGGGAATTCACTTACGGGCTCATCGCGGCGACCGCCTTGGCCGGAGAGGCGCGGAGCCTGAACGCCTCATCGGATACGATTCATCCACGGAAATTGTTGCTGCAGTGGCAACAGGAAGTTCTCGACCTGTGCTTCGGCATGTATATCCACTTGAACATGGCAACCTATGAGCAGCGGGAATGGGGAAATCCGAAGGCGTCTCGCCGGCTCTTCAATCCTGCGCATCTCGATACCGACCAATGGGCTGAGGCAGCGCTTTCGGCGAAGATGAAATATGGGTGTCGGGCTGGATCGAGATTGCATTCAATCGGCCGGCTGCATTCAATACGGTCACGGTGGTGGAACCGCGTTCCTCAGAGTACTACGGCGCTGCAAGCAGGATTGAGGCGTACCATGTGCAGCGCTGGGACAAAGGCGCGTGGGTTGAAGTGTTGAGCGGACGGACACCAGAGAAGGTGCAGATACATCAGTTTCATCGGACCAATGCAGAGCGGGTGCGGCTCAAGATCACCGGAGTCGCAAAGCCGCCAGGAATCGCGGAGTTTGGGATTTATGACGAGCCAGTGGGCGCGGGCATCGATTGAGCCGGCGCAACATCGGGTGGAAGAGAACAGAGACATTCATAACCGAGCAGCTATTTGCCGACAGGGAGTTTGCATGCAATCCATACGCTTGAATCAATTGTTATCGCGCGCGCGGCAATGCGCGATTTTTATGGCATTACCATCCTTCCTTCTTCCGTTGGTAGTGACCGGGCGCGCGCAGAACAGCGACCAAGTGCCGATTGCAGGGCAGAGCCAGCAGCCCACACTCTACGTTGTGGGATACGCCCACCTGGACACGGAATGGCGCTGGGAATATCCGCAGGTGATCGACGAATACCTGCGCAAGACGATGGAGGATAACTTCAAGTTATTCGACAAGTATCCTCACTACGTATTCAATTTCAGCGGATCCAACCGCTATCGGTTCATGAAGGAATATTTTCCCGCCGATTATGCGCGGTTGAAACAGTATGTGGAGCAGGGCCGCTGGTATCCTGCGGGTTCTTCCGTGGAAGAGGGCGACGTAAATGCGCCTAGCGCGGAAGCGATCATTCGGCAGATTCTCTATGGCAACGATTGGTTTCGAGCCGAGTTCGGCAAGGCCAGCGCGGAATATATGCTGCCTGATTGCTTTGGATTTCCGGCTTCGCTACCGACGATTCTGGCGCACGCGGGCGTGAAAGGCTTCTCGACGCAGAAGCTGGTGTGGGGTTCATCGGCCGCCGCTGGCGGACCGCAATCGCTGGAGGATACGCCGGAAGGAACGCCATTCAACGTCGGCATCTGGGTTGGGCCGGACGGCGAGAGGATTCTTGCGGCGCTGAATCCAGGCAGCTATGGCAGCAGAATTACGACGGATTTGAGCAAGCCGCTTCCTCCCTTACCGACCAGTCCTGTATTCGCGGATTTGCAAAAGAAGATTGGCGAGGCGCAACAGAAGCTGCAGCAGGAACAGCTGAGCGGTAAGCCTGTCGACCCGAAAGATGTTCAGGCATTTCTTGACTTGCACGATGAACAAGACGCGCTGGTCAGCGAGCAGCACAACCGCGCACGTCAACGCTTCCAAGGTGACTGGGCCGCGCGTGTGTTGCAGAACGGCAAACTCACAGGCTTGTTTGCCGACTACCACTATGTTGGAACGGGCGACATTGGCGGGGCGCCGGACGAGAACTCGGTGAAACTGCTGGAGGCGCTGGTTACGCAAGGGAACGCAATCCTACCGCAGGGGAGCCGGTTCTCTTTCGGCGATGCGCAACCCGCGGGACCCGCGGTGAAGGTGGGCGATGGGCCGGTGCGCGTAATTTCGTCGCCTGCCGATCAGATGTTTCTCGCCATCACGCCGGCGCAAGCGGCGAATCTTCCCCGCTATACGGGCGAGATGGAGTTGACCAATCACTCGGCGGGATCGCTTACCTCGCAGGCTTATCAGAAGCGTTGGATCCGGCACGAGGAATTGCTGGCCGATGCGGCGGAGAAGTCGTCGGTTGCGGCAGCATGGTTGGGATCGCGGCCTTATCCGCTGCAGCGGCTGAACGATGCGTGGACGCTGGCGATGGGCGCGCACTTCCATGATCTCGCGGCGGGAACGGCGACACCGCGTTCCTACGAGTTTGCGTGGAATGATGACGTGATCGCCATGAACCAGTTCGCTGGCGTGCTGACCAATGCGAGCGAAGCGGTAGCTGCGGCCCTCGACACGGAAACCAAGGGTACGCCTCTGGTGCTGTTCAACCCGCTGAACATTGAACGTGCCGACGTAGTTGAGGCGAGCCTCGACTTTCCCGGCGGAATGCCCAAGGCGGTTCGCGTGACCGATCCAGAAGGGAAGGATGTACCCGCACAAATATCCAATGGCAAAGTGGTCTTTGTGGCGAAGGTGCCATCGGTGGGCTACGCGGTGTACGACGTTGAGCCGGCTACCGAGCAGGCGGCGACTGGATCGACGCTGCATGTATCGAAGCAGGAGTTGGAGAATGATTTCTATCGCGTGGCGTTGAACGATGACGGAGATGTGGCGAGCATCTTCGACAAGCAGATTGGCAAGGAACTGCTCTCGGCACCGGCGCGGCTGGCTATCTCGTACGACAATCCGGCACAGTGGCCTGCGTGGAATATGGACTGGGAACAGGAACAGGCAAAGCCCACGGCGTTTGTCGGCGGGCCAGCGAAGATGCGGGTGGTGGAAGACGGCCCGGTGCGCGTGGCCATTGAAGTTTCGCGGGAAACGGCCGGCTCGCGGTTTGTACAAACCATCAGCGTTGCCGCAGGAGAAGCGGGCAAGCATGTGGAGTTTGGCAACGTGATTGACTGGAACACACGCGAGTCAAACCTGAAGGCAACGTTCCCGCTTACGGCTTCCAACGAACTGGCAACTTATAACCTGGATATCGGGACCATTGATCGGCCCACGGCGGCACCCAAGAAGTTTGAGGTGGTGTCGCACCAATGGGTTGATCTGACCGACATGAGCGGCAAGTTCGGCGTGACCATTTTGACGGATTCAAAGAACGGATCGGATAAGCCGGACGACCAAACGATTCGCCTCACGCTCATTCGCACTCCTGGAATTGCGGGCGGATATGCAGACCAAGCCACGCAGGACATCGGCCACCATGAATTTGTCTACGGCATTGCAGGACATGCGGCGGGCTGGCGTGAGGGTGAAACATATTGGCAGGCGGAGCGATTGAACGCTCCGATCATCGCCTTTGCAACCGCGAAGCATGCGGGGGCGCAGGGACGGAAGTTTTCGCTAGTGAAAGTCAACAGCCCGCACGTGCGGATTCTGGCGGTCAAGAAGGCAGAGAAGAGCGACGAGACGATTGTGCGTTTGGTGGAACTGGACGGCAAGCCGCAGCCGGATGTGCAGGTTTCCTTTGCTGCGGCGACTGTCAGCGCGCGCGAAGTGAATGGGCAGGAACAACCGGTAGGCGCGGCAACCGTGAATGCCGGCGTGCTGACGACATCGCTGGGTGCGTATCAGCCGCGGACGTTTGCGTTGCATCTTGCTCCGCCGACAGCCGTTGAAAGAGAAGTGCAATCGACACCGGTGACACTGCCGTACGATGTCGCCACCGCAAGCAATGACGGCGATGCATCGCGTGGGGGATTCGATGGCAACGGGAACGCGCTTCCGGCGGAGGCGCTGCCTGCGCAGATCGACTTCGACGATGTGCGCTTCCAACTAGTGGCGAGCAAGGCGGGAACTGCCAACGCGGTAACCGCGAAGGGACAGCAGATCACGCTACCGGCGGGACATTACAATCGCGTCTACGTGTTGGCCGCATCCGCGGGCGGCGATCAGAGCGTGGTGTTTGAAGCAGGGTCAAGCAAGGCCGAAGTAAAGATCCAAGACTGGAGCGGCTTCATCGGGCAGTGGGACGACCGGATATGGAGTTCGCAGGATACGGCGCACGATAATTATGGCGAGATGATCGGCCTCAAGCCGGGATTCATCAAGCGCGCGGATCTGGCGTGGTTTAGTGATCATCACCACGACGCGTCGGGACACAATGTGGCGTATGCATATTCATATTTATTTGCGTATGCAATCGACCTGCCGGCGGGTGCGAAGACGATCAAACTACCGCACAACGATAAGGTTCGCATTCTAGCCATCTCGCTGGCCAATGACAATCCGGAAGTGAAGCCGGTGCATCCGCTTTACGACGTTCTTCCTTCACCGAATGCCGGTCCAAGCGACTTCACGCTGTTGATATCCTCGAACGGGATTTCGATCCCGCAAGGGAAAACGGAGAAGACCCGAATTATCGCTATGCCGCGGGGCAGTTTCGACGGTCGAGTGAATCTGTCGGCAACGGGACTTCCTGCCGGAGTCACGGCCGCCTTCACCCCGGCCAGCACCACGGGAGCCAGCACGCTGACGCTGACGACAAGCAGAACGACAGCGCCGGCAACAGCGACAGTTACCATCACCGGAGCCTCGGGCTCGTTGACGCACACGGCCAGCACCACGGTTACGGTGACGCCAATTCTCATCGGCACGGTCCCAGTAGCTCTTTCATCTGCCTACAATGTGACGGGCATCTACAAGGACGGTTCAACATTCAAAGAAGCGGCCAGTCTCGATCAGGGTGGCTATGCCTTCTCCGCGGACTTGCTGGGCAGCGAGCAAGTGGGTGCCAACGTTGTCTTCAAGCTGGGGCCGGCCAACGCGCCCGACGTGGTGACGGGCAAGACGGTTACGCTTCCGGCAGGGAAGTATTCGAGCGTAAAGATTCTCGCGGTGGCAGTTGACGGCGACCAGGAGATGCAAACCTTCAGCGTGAACTACGCCGATGGCGAAACTTCAACCTTCACACAGAGCCTGAGCGACTGGGCATCGCCCGGCAGGTTCAAAGGAGAGTCCGTGGCGGCGGAGATGCCGTATCGCGTGGCGGGTGACAACTCAAAGGATGGAAGCCCGTTTTATTTGCATGCGTATTCGTTCGGCCTCAACAAGGACAAGATGCTCAAGAGCATCACTCTACCGAGTAATCGGCAAGTGCTGGTCTTCGCCATCACTCTTGTTCCGTGAGGCATCACGCATTCGAAAGTGGCCGAGATAATGTTCGGCGGTCGATGAGTTGCTGCGGGTGAGCACAATGTGCCGGACTAACAGTGAGAAAGCAAACAGGCGGACGGTGCCGGGTGCTCGAATTGCAGCGATACTTCGAAACGTTCATAACTTCAGGTTCGATTGACTTTCAATGATCACTCCCAATGTTCATCCGACCCTCGGCCACGTGGCCCGCAAAGCAGGCGTAGGTACTACCACGGTCTCGCGCGTCATCAACGGCGGCGATCATGTGAGCCCTGAAACGCTGGCGCATGTACGCCGTGTGATTGAAGTGCTGGGTTACATGCCAAGCCAAGCGGCGCGTACGCTGAAAGGGCAGCGCACCAAAACGATAGGCTTGGTTATTCCCAGTATCGCGGATCCATTCTTTTCGAGCCTGGCTGAAGCCGCGCAAGCTGTAGCTCGGGCGAATGACTCATTGCTGATCGTGACTACGACAGGCAACGATGCGCGAGCCGAGATTGACAATCTGAATAGGCTCATTCGGCATCGTCCAGATGGGTTATTGATCGTGCCGGCTAATTCTCGGAGCCAGGCGTTGCGCGAACTGGTTGCGCTAGTCGGCTTTCCTGTGGTGGCGATCGACCGGCCGGTCGCCGGATCTTCGATTGTCTCGGTTGTTGTCGACAACTTTGAAGGTGCAATGACAGGCACACAGCATCTGATCGGTCATGGCTATAAGCGCATAGTATGTCTGACGGGCGAAAGCACTCTGTACACCATTCGCAAACGCATTGGCGGCTACCGGAAAGCGATGGAATCGGCGGGACTGCCGTGCATTCTTGATAACTCAGTCAACGATTACAAGTCCGCGGAAAGCGCTATCGAGAAGTTGCTCAGCGGGCCCGACGCGCCAGACGCCATTTTCTCGACCAAGAACAGCACGACCATCTTTGCATTTGAGGTATTGCAGAAGCTGAACGTCGCAGTGCCACAATCGGTGGGCCTGTTGGGCTTCGATGACTTTGAACTGGCATCGAGGCTTCGCCCGTCGATCAGCGTGATCCAGCAACCGGTGGAAGAGATCGGCCGGCAGGCAGCGGAGGCGCTTTTCAGGCAGTTGGATGAACGAGAGACCAATGCACCTGTACAGACCCGGCTGAAGACGCTTCTCATTCCGCGCTATTCCTGCGGTTGCGCTGCTCCTGATTGATTCAACTGAGTAAAGGCGCTGGTCAAACTATTCTGAACGATTCGAGTTAAGGAAACTCTGCACAAGTCAGCGACCCGCGTCGTTCCTGAATAAACAATAGTTATGAAGCGAAAGGCGCGTTTTCAGCGGACACTGGCATCCCATGGGAGTTTTCGCAGAGAACGGTCGCGAGAGCGAGCGGGACGCTCGACCGGCCCGCTCATCATAGGGCGACCTCTGTCAGTCATCGCCCAGCGCATCTCTATTTCTGTCGGAATATTCAGTGGATCGATCGGGCTTCGCGTCTACTGGCGCGGTCGCCGGCGCAAGGCCAAGGAGTGGTTGTTCCCCGGCAACAGTTGGCACACATCCAGTCGCCTGGTGACCACCAAGGTCCTATGGTCTGCGCGCCAGATCGCTGCCGAACGCGCTGTCCTCGACAACAAGTGTATTCATCCCACACTTTGCGCCACTATTCCGCGTGCCGGACTATGTCGAGTGATGGGGGAGGCAATTGCGCTGGGGCCGTATTTCCTGATCAAAATGAAGATGCGCCGACCAACCACTCGACATAGTTCTGGCGTCTCTACAGGCTGTTGAGGAAACCAAGGAGCTGGTCGCCCGGGCAGTAACGGACGAACTTGGTCATCAGCGGTTCTGCTTTCTCAAGTGCCTTTTGTTTCATCGCGAGTGTGGCCTCGAGATAAATCTGAGTCGTTTCGACCGATTCGTGACCGAGCCACAGTGCAATGACAGATCGATCCACACCACCTTGCAGTAGGTCGAGGGCCATGGTGTGTCGAAGGACGTGAACGGTGACACGTTTTCCTGCGAGTGAGGGACAGGTCTTGGAGGCAGTTCTTACATGCCGGAGCAGCAGGTAATGCACGGCATCGGCACTCAAGGGCGTGCCGCGGAGGTTAGGAAACAAAACCTGCCCGTCGCCGCGTGTCGGCTCGCGAAACCAGGTTTTCAACACGGCCACTGTGGCTTTGGCAAGCGGTACACATCGCTCCTTACGGCCCTTGCCAATCACACGAACATGAGCTCCCGGCCCGAGAACGAGATCATTGCGTGTCAAGCCGCTCATTTCCGACTGACGAAGCCCGGTCTGCGCCGCTACCAGGAGAAACGCGTGATCGCGCCGTCCGAACCAAGTTCGTTGATCAGGCACGGCCAGCAATGCCTTGACCTCCGCGCGGGTGATGAAGTGCACCTGGGTCCGCGTAAAGCGCTTGCTGGGAATAGCCAGCACCCGCTGGATCTGGGCGGCATGGGTTGGCGCTTCGAATGCAGCATACCGAAAGAAGGAGTGGATCGCGGTGAGGCGCAAGTTGCGGCTGCGCACACTCAGTTTCCTGTGTTTCTCCAGGTGGTCAAGGAAGCGAACGATCAGGGGTGCGTCAATCGCGTTTAGCGCAAGGGGGGGCAGGCGGCGTGTGCAGCTGCTGTTGCGCGAACTTCAGCAGCATGCGAAAGGTGTCGCGGTACGAACTGATCGTATGTGGGCTGGCCTGCCGTTGCTGCATCAGGCGCTGCGTGAAAAACCGTTCCAAGAGAGGAGCGAAACTAACAGTGGTGGTTGTCATCACTTGTCCTCCCAACACTGTTCTAGACGGCTCATTGCCTGTTGCATCAGCTCGGGCCATGCACTGAGATACCAATAGGTGTCGCTGACGTGGACATGGCCAAGATAGGCGGAAAGAAATGGCAGTCGCCGCTCGACGTCTTTGCCGGAGCGGTACCATCGCAACAACGTCATCGTTGCAAAGCGATGGTGCCTATCTACCATGCGAAATAGGCGACACTGCTTCGCGACCCACCTTCTTGAAGCCCTCGCCGGCCTGCGCACGATTCAGAGCCTGCTCGGCCACCGCGATCTCGAGGTCACCACAGTCTACCTGCCTCTATCCCAATGGAATATGAGTGCGACCGCAAGCCCACTCGATGCGTGTCGTGGCGCTCAAGGTACAGCACTAAGACTTGCCGGGGCTCAGTCCGTTGGATTGCCCAGCGCAGATTTGATTCAGGGGGCCTTATAATTTCGACGTGGTGAAAGGCGGTGTTTTTGTGGTATCGATTCTAATCCGGAGAACACTATGAAAACACAGACCAGCACACGACGGTTATTCCGATTCGTTGGGACACTCATTATAGTCGGAACCCCAGGGATCGCCCTGGCCCAATCAGGAACCGGAGCTGCTATCGATTTGGCAAATCCGTTGGTCGGAACAGCACCGCTGGATCGGCAGGAACTGATTGGCAATGCACCACCGCCCGGAGAGCCTGTCTATTCAGGGCAAACTTCACCTGGGGCGCGACTGCCACATAGTTCAGTGGAAGCGGCGCCGATCAACAACAACATCGAGTTGAGTTTTCCGAACGGTGTCCCCGCTCCCTATTACTACACAAACCCAACCATGCTCGGCTTTTCAGGTGGCGGCGGATCCACGTATGGAGGTGGCGCTGAACCGATCCTGTCTCCGATAGTCGGCGACTGGTCGATGCCGCCCAGTTATCGTGAAAGCATCTACGACAAAACGCGTGAGAAGGCTTCGCCCGGCTACTACTCCGCATATCTCGACACATTCAAAACCAACGTTGAGCTCACCGCGACCCGTTGGGCAAGCTTGATGCGCTTCACTTTTCCAGCAACGGAAAAAGCAAATGTGCTCATCAACTTTCCCAGGCATGGCGGGCAGATGGAGATTGTCGGCGACCACACCGTGCGAGGCGTAGCGCAGGATCGGGAGGCTATCGACGGAGCCTACTTCGTCGCGGAGTTCTCGACGGCATTCAGCGACTCCGGAACGTTCCGCAAGGCGCCTGGCGACGACACGGGTTGGGGCATCGGCGAAATGAATGTTTCCCCCCACGCTCGTGGGGTGGAGGGCGCCAACGCCGGCACGTACCTTACTTTTCACTCAAAAGCTGGCGAGCATATTCTGGTGAAGATCGCGCACGGAACAAGCTACGCCCAGGCAGAGAAGAGATTGCGCGATGAATTGCCCAACTGGAACTTCGACAGCGTTCACCAGGCGGCGCGCGAAGAATGGTCGAAGCTGCTTGACCGCGTGCAGGTGACGGGCGGAACTCCGAAGCAGCGGGCCATGTTTTATTCGACACTGTTTCAGTCCTTTGCCAGCCCCCGCCTAATCGCCGAGAAGGGCGATCCATTCAGCGACCTGAACGGCAAAGTACAAGTGGCGACGCATGATCGCTATAGTCCGGTGCCTTTCTGGGATACAGGCCGCAATCAAATCGTGCTGCTTGAGTTGTTAGAGCCCGAGCGGGTGCGAGACATTCTGGCCTCCGAACTCGACATGGCGCGCGAAAAGGGATTTATGAACGCCTCGTTCCACGGCGACAACGCCGTGTTCCTTTACCTGGGTTCGTGGAAGCGCGGCATTCCCTTCGACTACGCAGCGGTCTACGAATACCTCCGCAAGAACGCCCTCGATCCGAGCGGTCCCCGCCAGTATCTGGCCGAGTACGAAAAGAATGGCTGGATCTCGGATTTCGTGCCCAAGAACGACCCCAGTCCCCCTTACGCCGATGGAAAGGCGGGAGCCGCGACTACCCTCGAATATGCGTGGGACGATTTTGCAATGGCGCAGTATGCGGATCTGCTCGGAAAGAAGGAGGACGAGCGGTTGTTCCTGAAGCGCGCGGGCAACTACAGGAATGTGTTCGATAAGTCAATCGGCTTCGTCCGTGGCCGAACCGAGGACGGCGCCTGGATTTCACCCTTCGATCCGCGCGAGCCTTATTACAACTTCATGATGAAGGAAGCGTCGGGCTGGTCAACACTTTGGCTTGTACCCCACGACGTGCAAGGACTGATCAACCTGCTTGGCGGACGCGAGGCCTTCGACCGGAAGCTCGATGAGTTCTTTACCACGCCCTACCATCCCAAAGGCATCTGCCGGGACTGCACAGGCGTAATCGGTCAGTATGTTCAGGGGAACCAGCCAGACCAGCAGTCCGCGTACTACTACGTCTGGGGTGGGAAGCCCTGGAAAACGCAGAGGCTGATTCGCCAGATTCTCGCCGAGATGTACGGCAGCGACAGTTATGGCTATGGCTACCCCGGTATGGACGACCAAGGAGCGACCTCGTCCTGGTACACATTAAGCGCCATGGGGTTCTACCCGGTTGACCCGTCGAGCAACGACTACATCATTGGCTCGCCGCTGTTTGATAAAGTGCAAATCTCGATGGGCAATGGCAAGAAATTCGAGATCGTTGCCCACAACAATTCTACCGAGAACATGTACATTCAATCAGCAACGCTCAATGGTAAGCCGTGGAACAAATCGTGGTTTAGCCACTCCGACATTCAAGACGGTGCGGTCCTTGTGTTGAATATGGGGCCTCATGCAAATCCATCCTGGGGCAATGCTCAGGATGCTGCGCCTCCGTCCATGAGTTCGCAAATCAATTGATTCTCAGGATTACGCCTGAAAAAAGCGGATGTAGCAGGTTTTCGTAGAGGCACTTGGCGGGGACTGTATCAAAGTTGGGGGCGGCACGAGATCGGTAGTACTCTCAGGTAGTCGTTTTCCCGAGGATTGAATCGGGACGGGAGGCTCCGATGGAGTTTCGGATCTGGGTCGAAACGCGCCTCGACGAGCGCATC
>Ga0255355_1001214_pt1 | contig 12449 bp, 12 predicted proteins | sample HBST75metaG_FD_189943 | JGI IMG/M metagenome (GOLD analysis project Ga0255355, IMG submission 189943) | Peat soil microbial communities from Stordalen Mire, Sweden - H.B.S.T75 | ecosystem: Environmental > Terrestrial > Soil > Wetlands > Peat | place: Sweden: Norrbotten County, Stordalen Mire...
CCGTTGCGCCGGATGCCAACCCCTATCTGGTGCTCTACTCGATCTTCAAGACCGGCATCGACGGGGAAATTTCCAAAGAAAAGGGCCTGCGCGCCGGCGGACACTTCCTGCCCGACAATATCCAGCAGGCAATCGCAGACTTCAAGGGATCGAAGTGGATTGCCAAGATTCTGGGCGCTGATGTGCAGGGCCGCTATGCCGACCTGAAGCAGGCCATTGCCAACCGCTCCCCGCGCGAACTGGGAACCATTGTCAAAAGTTCCGAGGTGCAGTTCCACCACGCGGTCTATAACCAGTCGCTCTGGAATATGTTTTAGAGAGCAGACCAAACAAGTAGACGCGTACAATTCAGGGGTGGCGCAGCTTATCATGCTCGCCTCCCTTGCTTCGTATAGCCAAAGCCGTACTGACTTTCATCACTCCCCGGCAGCTCACGATCACGATATGCGTGTCAATCGAGTGCGGCAGCCCGTGTTTCTCAGGTTGCGCGGCACTCAGCTCGTGATGGGCAGAATTGCTTATATCCTGCATAGGCAGTTTTCTTCACCTTTTCCGTCCTGCTGTTGAACAGGATTAGACAAGTGCCGAAACATCTCGTTCCAATCGGTCGAGCCGTTCAATTGCCGACTGTACGGCGGGAGCTCCTTCTTCTTTGACTTTGCGCGCCCGGTCAAGAGCCTGTTCTGCAATGCGGCTGATTTCGTGCAGCAGTTTGCGAATCTCAGCCTCCAAGCGCCCCCGGCTGTCCTGAATGCGATTGAGAACATCGTTTTGCACGCGCGCGCTATTAATTTCCAGCAAATGCCGCAGAAAATCTCTTGCCTCATTGGTGATTACTTTGCGTGCGTCCACCAACGGCAAAAAGACGTCGGCGAGCCAGCGCAGTGGGGATGGGGGTTGCGCAGTTCCGATGAATTTCTCGAAGATGAAGCTGGAACGTACGCGCAAGCCCTTCTCCGGATCGAGCGCATGGGGCATCCGCGTCAGTTCGCTGAGACCAGCATCCGCCAACGTTTTCAGAAAGTTGTTTCCCATCTCCACAAATCGAAGTGCCACGGCGCGATATTGTCGCTCGCCTTCTTCCTGCTCAGGTTTGAGCCATGGAATAACCTTGCGTTGCGAAATCTCCTGGGACAGGTGCATCACTCGGAGCCGATAGTGCGGACCAAAGCCGAGAGGCACGGACGGTAGCTCCTCACCAAATTCTGTTTCAGATTCCGTCCATGCAGAACGGAAAAACCTCCGATGACGTTCGCCAAAAAGGTCCGAAATCCGCTGGAGCTCGGCCATAAACATGTAATCCATTTCGCGTATCGAGCGCTCAGCCTCATTGATGGTTTCCTTCATTAACTCGATGCGTCGTTCGGATTCTTCGATTGGCCGCTGAAGCGCATCACGGTCCTCACTGATAATCGCCAGTAGTTGTTCGCTTAAGCGCTGAAGGCCTCGGTCGCAAGCGGCGCGCACGAGATTCCTCCCCGAGTCTTCAACGAGGTGGTGCAGACTAGCTAGCAGTTTTTCCCAATCCCGCAGCGGACCGCGGTTTTCCATCCGCTCTGCGGCACTCACCTCAAAGACCTCGCCCATCGGGCGATGTAGCCTCTTTTCCAGAATCTCGCGCGTGAACTTAACTGCCGCTGCACGCTCCGGATCGCTGGTGCGGTCTGCCTTGTTGATTACCAGGATTAAATCTTGAACTTGTGTACCAATTGATTCCACCAGCGCCAACTCCTCGCCTGCAATGGGTGGATCGGCTCCGACCACCACCAATGCCGCATCGATGTGAGGAATGAACGCCTGCGTAGTTGCCGTGTTTCCAGTAAAGACTGATCCCAAACCAGGAGTGTCCACAAAGCACATACCGGAGGACAACAAAGGGCTGGGCACAAATACTTCCGCGCCGTCCACACCCTTTTTATTTTCGGGGTTTAATTCTTCAGTCACGTATTCCTTCAGGTCAGGCATGGCAACGTCTTGCCAGGACCCGTCTTGCATACGAATGCGTGCATGAAGCGCGTCGCCAAAACGAATTACGGTAGGCACCGCAGTGACCGGAACAAAGCCGGTCGGGACAATCTCATGACCGACCAGAGCATTGAGCAGGGTGGATTTGCCTCGCTTGAACTGACCGATGCAAGCCACATAGAAGCGTCCTTCGGAAACCCGCGCGGCGAGTTCACGTGCTTCCTCGGCAACAGGCTCCGCCCCAAGTTCTTCAGCCAGATCGGCGAGTCGTAACAGACGGGATGCGCCATCCATAGATACGGATGGCTCGGTCGGAAGGCTACCGTAATCCTGCACTGTGGATCTATTGTCGAACTCCTGCATCAGTTATCACCCTTGTGGTCGAATACTTTCTGGGTCGCCCGGTAATTTGTACATCTGGGTTCTGTTAGACCTTCGCTGGTTCGTTCGTCGAAGCCCGCGAGTATCGAATGACCTCGACATCCGACGTTGCTATTAGCCCCTCCTCGACCATTTCATCCAGATGAGGGATCAGCACCGCGATTTGATCTTCTTTGTCGATGATGGTCAGCATAATGGGAGCATCTTTGGAGAACGTCCAATGACTTGCATGGTGAATCCTGGTACTTGCACCGAAACCTTCGATGCCCCGATACACGATGGCTCCGGCCATTCCCAGTTCCACGCATTTGGCAATGATCGCTTCATGCAGCGGTTTGCCATGCCACGTGTCGCCTTCGCCGAAATGAATACGCAACATCCGTGCTTGAAATTGTTCTTTCATCGCCATTCCTCCGTTCATGCTGTAGCACTATCAGGCCCTTTAGACATATCCTGCTGATCAATCTCCAAAGCGCGATAGGAGTACTTGATGATGTCAACATCTGACATGACCACCAAGCCTTCCTCCACCATTTGGTCAACAAGCGGTAGAAACGATTTTAGTTTCTCTTCCGTGTCAACAGCCGAGAGCATGATTGAGCAGTTGTGGGACAGTTTGAGAGCTTTGTCTTTTTGAATCCTCCGATGCGCGCCATAGCCGAGGATGCCTCGGTAGACCGTGACGCCCGCAATGTCATTGGCGCGCATGGCTTCGACAATTGCTTTGTAAAGAGGTTTGTCTTTCCACATATCAGCTTCGCCGATATAGATGCGCATCATCTGTGCTTTACCCTCGATCTTCACATGTGCTGGAGGAACTGGCGTTTTTGGCTTCGGGACCTGAGCAGCTTTCGCCACATTGGTCTCTTGAATCTCAATCATGCCAGTTCCGGCCAATTCCTCAAGCTTCCCAAGAATTTCGTTAACTTTTTCGCGAGACTCAATGAATTCAATCTTGAGAGGCATCCGATCAGAAATATCGACAAGGCTCGCGGTATGCATATGATGATCCGCGCCAAATCCGGCTACCCCTTTCAGTACGGTTGCGCCAGAGACGCCCCGATAGAAAAGAAAGTCGATAATACTCGAATACGTTGGGACCCCATGATGCGTTGATCCCTCGCTCAGATAGATTGAAACCTTTACAGCTTTTCCGGCACTTAACATGTGTCCTCCTTCAGAAATGTAATCCCCGCTGCGAGACCAGAAATTCGGCCGCACGCCCAAGCGAGCCCCATCCTGGTCTCTCTGCCTCCGGCTTATCAAACAAATTCTGCAACTCGTGCGTCAACTGCTGGCGGCAGTTTTCGATAATTGTGTCAATTCGTGCGGCAACCACGGGTTGAACCTGACGCCGCAGTTTTATCCCGTGCGGAATACAGAGTGTCGCGTTCGTTCTTAACCAATCGGATATATCTGTTCGATGGATGCAGCTCACGAATTCACGAATACGCCTGTCCTCCTCTACAGAAATCTCCCTACAGATGTCACAAGTCGGGTCTTCGTTGGAGATGGAGGCAGGTTCGTCGACAAGATGGATGAAGACTTGCGCCGCAGTAAGTGCGTTTTGTACTGCCGCCAATCCCCACGTGTGAAAGTTGCACAGGTAGTGTATGTCCTGTTCAGAGTGGTGTTGAAGGCACGCCGCCTGGTACTCCTTCAAAAAGCGGCAGAAAGGGCATCCTGGTTCCTGAAGCACTTCCAGGATCGATTGATAAAAAATGATCTGCTTATGCGTTCTCATCAGAGTATCTCCGCAATCAAAGAACCGCCCCAAACGGCAGCAAGGCCAAGAATAAGACTGCTGACGGAGTAGAGAGCGGCCAATAGGAATGCGCCACTTCGGATCGTGGACAGAGTTTCCCACTCATACGTTGAGAAGGTGCTGTATGCGCCAATGAAGCCAACCGGAACCAGAAACCTCCAGGCTGGATTCAGATCCGCTCTTCGGGCCAGGAATGTGAGCGAAAAGCCAATGATGACGCAGGCCGAGATATTAATGACAAAGGTTCCATAAGGAAATCTCGTTCCCACGCGGCTGGCAATCGTCGATCCGACCCAGTATCGGGCCATGGAACCAAGTGCACCGCCGAATGCGATAAGAAGATATTTCTGCAAGCTTATGCCTCCCTTTCAATAAGTCTGCTTGCTTCGGGAACATGGTATGTATTCCAGTTTTTCAAGAGAGTTAGGTCCTGTTCGAGCTGAGGTGCGTCGATGGTGTGTTCCGAAGTTCCATCGATTCTCTGAAGTTGAACACGATAGGCATCCGCATAGGAACTCACCAAAAGCACCATCTTGTTTACAAATTGGCTGCTCCATTGAGACAGCGCATTCCCATAGAGATGAAGTTCCTGCTTCAGCAATTGCCCAATGCTTTTTTGCAGGACATTCCTGATTCTGGAGCGCGCAAAGTGGCTTCCCAAGAACATCCACGATCTTAGGTTGATGTCTCCCGGAAGGGTTGCCAACTCAAAGCGCGGCAAGTCGCGCAACAGAGCGTCTAGTTCGTCGGATGCGGGAACGTCGGTGCGCCCCATCTCCTGTGCAACCGTTTGTAGCGTGTAAACTGCGTGTCGGCTGACGCTATGCACGTTCTCGATGTGAGGCTCGACGGACTTCCAAACAGCAGCATCAAGCCACTCTGACAGTTGAAACGACGTAACAAAAGCATCGGAATGCGACCTGATCCAGGCTAACGCACTGTCTGTCACATCGCTCACAACAGTCTCCGAGTTCTCACCCAGTTCAAAGAAGGCTTGTCTGAGAACAGTGCGTTGCTCTCCGACCTCTCCGGTCACCAGACGCAATTGCGCCTCCAAATCATGCACATCCGCTGAAATATCCGGAGTTCTACGCTTCGTCTGGTCGAGAGCCGTCTCCAGGGCCGCTATCAACGAGTCGCGTAAGGCCCCGATCTTTCTCGCAACAGATGCGTTTCTAAGACTTCGGGCCTGATCAAATCTAGGTAGCAACTCTTGTTCAAAAAAATGATCGAGCAAAATGGCATGGTCCGGGAACGAGCTTACCGGATGCACATTTATTGTCAGGCCCAATTCGGCTTGCAATTGTTCCTGGATATAACCCGTGACCCGATGCAAATCCCCTTCCGCCAAGAGGTCCGCCTTGCTAAGCAGAACAATGGCGGGAATTCCGCCCTCATAAAGCAGGCGCAGCGTTCCGATGTCCTCCTCATTCAAAGCCGTTCCTGCGTCAACCAGGAGAAGCGCAAGATCACAGGATGGAAGATAGGCAAGGGTTTCCGCAGTGCCTCGTCTAGCCAAGGAACCAAGCCCCGGCGTATCTACCAGCACAATACCCTGCTTGAGGCGTGGCGATGGGACTTCAACAAGTGCTCGCACAACATTTCGTAGGTTGCCTGGATTCCCTTGTTCCGTTACCAGCTTCGCAAGCTCCTCGATCGTGACGGTCTCTTCTCTCCCACCGCCGTAAGCCACGTCAGCGCGCAGTGTTGCTCCATAGCGCAGTTTTGTAGGTACGGATGTGATGGGGTTGATGCCTACCGGAAGGACATTCGTGTTCAGGAGAGCATTCAGCAATGAAGATTTGCCACTGCTGACTCGACCGAAGAGAGCCACTTCCAGGTTGTTGTCCTCCAGACGGAATGCAAGCGAATCGATGCGCGGTCGAAATTCCACCAAACCATGGCGAGTGACGAGTTGCTCGATCAACCGCAAAAGAACCACATCGTACCCGGTCTCTTCCAGCTTCCGAAGACGGGTTTCCAGATTCGCACCCAATTCTTGACGGACATAACGTTCCATGCCTTGAACTAAAGAGCGAAGTTCATAGACCACCCCGTTGAGTTCTTTTACCGCATCTTCGGGCACGGCCCCGCGCCCACGCATATAGCTTGGTTTCAACTCTTCGATCGCAATGTCGATAAAAGCAAGATCAGTTGTGATCGATCGTGTGACTGGAATCTCTGGCGGCTCGGGCTTCATGTGCTGCCAGGCCAGAGCACGTAACAGTTGAGATCTGAGTCGGCGAATGTGGTCTTCGATTACCCGCCCCTGTACCGGAGTGATGTCAACAACGTAACGGGGAAACGGAGACGGTGAGATTGAAGAATGAAGAGCGTTCTCGATGGTGCTGAGCAGCTTGTCGATGTATCGGCAAGTGATGATCAGGTTTCGCTGCTGTGGTTCGTTCAGTTCCCCAGGGTATCGCGTTCTTTTCATCGCGGTCTCTGAATCGGGCATGACTCCTCCAAGTTTTTTATCTTCGAGGAGTCATCTGCCCAGTTGAGCGGTCTTCAGGTGGACTCCAACACCTACAGTCGCTTGCTATGCCTTTACTGCCTTGTGCCACCGCTCGTAAACGCTGGCACCTGCATAGCGGGCCTTTGCGCCGAGTTCATGCTCGATTTCCAGAAAACGGTTGTATTTGGCAATGCGCTCGCCACGACTGGTCGAGCCAGTTTTGATCTGCCCCATACCGGCAGCCACCGCCAAGTCTGCAATACTGGTGTCGTCCGTTTCTCCGGATCGGTGCGAGATGACCGCACCATACCCGTTCTCACGAGCAATCTGGATGCATTCGAGCGTTTCCGTCACTGTGCCGATCTGATTGAGCTTGATGAGAATAGCGTTGGCGATTCCGTCTTTGATGCCTTGACGAAAGAGCGTTGGATTAGTGACAAAATTGTCGTCGCCGATCAACTGTATCCAGTCTCCGAGAGTTTTGGTCATTTGCTGCCAACCGGCGTGATCGTCTTCCGCAACCCCATCCTCAATGCCCCAGATCTCGGGATACCTATCGAGCAAGTTCTTCCAGAAGTCGACCATCTGCGCCGGCGAATTCCTGGTTTTGTCCGATTTCTCGAAGAGATAGGCTCCATCTTCAAAAAACTCGCTGGTAGCAGGGTCGAGGAAGATGACTACGTCCTTGCCCGGCTTGTAACCTGCCTTTTGGATCGCTTCGAGAATGAGTTCAATGGGCTCTTCGTTGGACTTCAATTGCGGCGCAAATCCGCCTTCATCACCGACTCCTGTGTTGTAGCCCTTCTTGTGTAGAACAGCCTTCAGCGCATGGAAGGTCTCAGCCGCTGCTCGCAGTCCTTCGCTATAGCAAGGCGCGCCCACCGGAGAAATCATGAACTCCTGAAAGTCCACATTGCTGTCTGCGTGGCTGCCGCCATTGAGCACGTTGAACCACGGCGCCGGAATCAGATTGGCTTCCTTGTTTTCTAAGCTGGCATAGAACGGTAAGCCGCGGTCTGACGCGGACGCTCGGGCTACCGCGAGAGAAGCGCCCAGAATCGCGTTGGCTCCGAGGCGTGCTTTGTTCGGTGTCCCATCCATATCGCACAGTTTTTTGTCCAATGTCTTCTGGTCGTTCGCATCGAATCCACGCACGGCCTTTTGAATTTCACCGTTCACGTGGTTTCTTGCAGTCAGAACACCTTTTCCTCCGTAGCGAGCTTTGTCGCCGTCTCTTAGTTCAACAGCTTCTCGCTTGCCAGTCGATGCGCCGGAAGGAACCTTGGCCGTTGCCTTTACGCCATTTCCCAACGTTACCGTAACCGAAAGTGTTGGATTCCCGCGGGAATCAAGGATTTCGAGGGCTTCAATCTTTGCAATCTCAGACATTTGAATTACCTTTTCCCGGCCGCAAGGCCGTCGGTTGTGAAGATTTCGATGAGTTGCCGTTGAACGGCATCGGAGGCACTTATTGACTGAATGTGCAATCCGGCCCGTGGCCGTTCAAATGAATAGCGATCTTCATAGCTGGGTTCTCCAATCAATGGACAATCATGACAGGGCAATGTGCGTACTTTAGAACGCGCTCAGAGTTCGAGCCGATCATCCAGCGATGCAGGAGCGTGTGGCTGCGCTTGCCCATGACAATAAGACTGGCCTGAATGGTATCCGCCTGATGAAGAATCTGTTCTGCTGGATGTCCCACAACCACATCCGTTTCAAGCTCAATCTCCTTTTCCTTCGCTCGTTCGCGGATTAGTACGAAGCTGTTTTCGTAGCGCTCGCGACCCTCATCTAGGACCGCGTTGAACTCCGCGCTCTCAGCAGGTTCCGGTGGACGAATTACAGCTAGGATGAACAGCTTGGCTTTCATATCTCCGGCCATCGACAGGGCAACATCCAAGGCATGCTCCGCGTGCGGAGACGCATCGAAGGCAACCAGTATCCTTTGAATTCCAACATAAACAGGGCTTCCCATTGGCTTGACCTATACCTCTCCTGCAGCGGCTGTTTGCTGCACTGTCTGTTCTGACTGTTTGGTTGGCAACGCGTGAGGAAGAAGATGTCGGGGCAGAAAGAACGAATTAGCAATCACTGTTGGAATTACTGCACTGGCAATGACCGTACCCACGATGTACGAATACTGGGCCTGGGTGATGATCTGATGATTGAGGCCAAAGAGTGCGGATATCGTACCAAAGGTGAGGCCGGTTGACATCATCAGCGTGTAATAGGCTCCGGCCTTGCCGTCATATTTGTGCATCCGGACCGCTGGATAAACAGAGGCTGCCTTGGTCAGCGTCTTCGCCCCAAACAGAACGAGCAGTGTGACAGGAGCAGCGATCAGTGCCGACACCGAGACAAACGATCCGGCGCGGATAAAGTAGAACGGCGTGAGCAACCCAAACGTAAGTGTACGCAGGCGGCGAATCAGCGAATGGTCTTTTCCGACCGTTCCCGCCAGCACCATGCCAATCATGTATGCCGGAAGCACAGCTTCACTACCAGCCCACACGGCCAATCCCCCCATGGCAAAGAGGAAAAAGAGAATGTACTTGGCTTCGAGTTCGGAGACGCGCCCGCCGTATTTCTTGAAGAATTGCGGTGTAAGGAAGGGCAGGACCGCAAAGACTACAACGGAAACCACTACAAAGATCAGCGTCTTGATGGTGAATGGGGAGAAGATCAATCCCAAGGCAATGACGGTTCCGAGATCATTCACAAAGCAGGCGGCCAGAATTGCTTTGCCGTACTCCGTGACATTGAAGCCAAGTTCCAGCATGACAGCATAGACAACGGCAACCGAGGTCGTGGACAAGGCGACGCCGCAGAGCCAACTCGGCATGATCGCCCAGTGCAGCACGTAATGGGCGATTGCCGTGCAACCGAGAAAAGGGCCAAAGAACCCCGCCAGTCCTATGACCAGGGCCTCTCGCCACTTGGTTTTGAAGATTACGGGATCGAGTTCCGCGCCGGCAAGAAACGTCAGCACTATGGCGCCTGTGCCCGCGAGAAACGTGATCCATTGTGTGTTGCCCAGCAGCCCACCTTGCGCCATAAATGCGCCGATGACCAGCTGGGCGACCGTGCCCACCACAATTTCAGAGAGCGCCGTCGAGATCTTGAACCAGATCGCCAGCAGCGTCGCCGCCAAAGCCAGACCTACCCAGAGCGCACAAAGAGCCCAAGTGTTCGTCATGAGCACGAACTCCTATTTGTCGTTCAGGGAACTCGGCCGGGACACAACTCCGCAACAGGATTCCCTGTCAGGAGTTATCATCTGTCCGGCCTATTGGAATGGACAGCGGTTAAGGGTGAACTCCTTCACCACAACCAACGCTCCAGTAGACACCTAGCGCAGATTCGTGTCAAGTAGGACTGTAGGACTGTAGGCGAATCATTCGAACAGAACAGGAGCTTGCACCCTTACCATACACATCTATGGCGGAAATACTCCAATGGTTGATGCTCGCTTTGGCTGCTCTGGCGGCATCGACACTCGCCGGCGTCACGGGGTTTGGCGGAGCCGCAGTTTTATTACCGGTCTTGATCCTGGTGGTTGGCGTCCGCCAAGCTGTGCCGATTTTGACGGTCGCTCAATTGATCGGCAACGGCAGCCGGGTCTGGTTCAATCGTCGCGATCTGGACTGGCGTGTAGTCGCCTGGTTTGCGTTGGGCGGCGTTCCAATGGCGCTCGTTGGTGGATACTTGTTTGCGACCGCCCCGCTGACGGCTCTCACTCGGTTGCTCGGTGCATTTCTTCTACTGGTCGTGGTATGGCGCCATGTGAGACCCAAACGGACAACTACCTTCCCCGTTGCAGCATTCGCGGGAATCGGCGCTGGCTCTAGTTTCCTATCGGCTCTACTCGGCAGTGTTGGGCCGCTGATGGCGCCGTTCTTTCTCGCATATGGCCTGGTCAAAGGGGCGTACATCGGCACGGAGGCTCTCTCAACCGTAGTCATGCACGTCACAAAGCTCGTAGCCTACCGGCAAACTTCGATCCTGACGCGATCGGATGTAGTGATTGGTCTTGCCCTCGGGCCGATCATGATCCTAGGTTCATTCCTGGGCAAACGTATCGTCGATCGCCTTCCAGAGAGAGTCTTTATTGTGATCATTGAAGCGGTGCTGGTTATTGCCGGCCTGACTTTCCTGATCCGAGGCTAGTCCGAACCGGGAGGGGCTGGCTTGAACTGCCTGGGTGGATGCCGGTTTATACTGGCGCCCATGGCGCTGAAAGATATTGTCGCTCAGATTGATGAGGAGGTTGCACGCTTGCAGCAGGCGCGTTCTCTCCTCGCGGCTTCCGGCATCGCTGTGGCTCTTCCCGCAGTTCGCCGAGGCAGGCCAAAGATGCATGGAGGAACGCCCACGCTGCTCAAGCCCGCCAAGAAGAAGCGGAACCTATTTCCCGAAGGCCGCGCCAGAATTGCAGAGGCCGTGAAGCGACGCTGGGCGAAGCAGAAGGCGGCCACGAAACGGAACGGCAAAGCATAATCGTGGCTCCTCGATGTGTTCACGGTTCAAGCCGAGTGCATCCAAATATCCGTCCTAGCAAGGAACGACCATCTCAAGAGTGGTCGGCAGGACGCTCTTCTTGACGTGCTCGTCCCCGACCGGATCGCTGTTTTCTATCTGCGAGCCTTTGATCAAAGGACACACGCGGGCACTTGCGATGCTCGCTGAAATCGAAAAGATCGTGCACTTCTACGCCAAAACCGCGAACGAGATCAACGATCTTCTCAGGTTCGGGCCATGCTCCGTACAGTTCATAGTTGGCAATTTGTCGAGCGTCTACACCAACCCGTTCCGCGAGTTGCTCCCGACTGAGGTGTAGCGAAGTTCTCAATTCTTCAATTCGAAGGCCGAGCAGTTCCCTGAGATCAAGCACAATTTAAATCTGCTCCCCTAAGAGATCAAATAAAATGATCTTAAAATTCATCTTTCATGATCTAGGAGTGCATGATAATGTGAGAGTCAAGTGCCGCCCAGGTCATTCCTGAGCGGTCGGAGTGTCATTTCCTGGCTTAAAGGGCTTTTCGTGGGAGTATTCGAGACGGAGAAAAGTCAAAAAGATCTCGCACCTCAACGCCAAAGGATTTGGCGATCCGCTCGAGCGCTGCTGGTCTTGGCCAGCCCTTACCCAACTCGATGGAGGCAACACGCCGTGCGCTGAGACGCACCTTTGCCGAATACGCTTCACGACTCATCCCGGAAAAATCACGCAGTTCCCGTATTCGCGATCCGAGTTGAATCTGCAGTTTCGACACATTTCAAGTGTGGCGAATTGAACCGTCAAGGAAAATGATCTCTAACTTCATAATCCATGCATTTTAAGAAGATTAGAGGATCAATGGCTCTCGGTGACCTTCAGGAGCACGAGTGTTTTCTTGCTTTACCAATTCAACGTAGGTGTGACGCAGGGTTGGCCAAATGAGTTCCGAAGCTGCCTATTTCCCGGACGCGCTCGCAAGCACTTCTGAAGTGCATGAGGCGCTTGGCCGTCCGCTGGAAACCCCAGCTCTGCCCACCGGAGAGGTGTCGGAACGTCCGCATTCGTCCACCATCTGCATCTCCGAACCCTCCGACGAATTGCTTCTGGAACAGGTTCGGGAGGGGGCCAAAGACGCGCTCGGCGTCCTTTTCCGCCGCTATGCTCGTGCCGTACGCAATGTTGCCTACCGAATTCTGAGGAACGAGGCGGAGGCGGACGATCTGGTGCAGGAAGTCTTTCTGTTCATCTTCCGCAAAGCCGCGCTTTTCGATAGCGCTCAATCGGCAGCGGCTTCGTGGATCATTCATGTGGCCTACCATCGGGCTTTCGACCGGCGCCGTTACCTGAATACGCGCCATTTCTATTCCACTCAAGAACTGGAC
>Ga0255355_1001221_pt1 | contig 12391 bp, 14 predicted proteins | sample HBST75metaG_FD_189943 | JGI IMG/M metagenome (GOLD analysis project Ga0255355, IMG submission 189943) | Peat soil microbial communities from Stordalen Mire, Sweden - H.B.S.T75 | ecosystem: Environmental > Terrestrial > Soil > Wetlands > Peat | place: Sweden: Norrbotten County, Stordalen Mire...
CTGGTGACGGGTGCTCGACGGCGTTGCAGCAGGTGTATTGTCCGGCAGTGTGCTTGCGGAAGCATCCGGCAGAGGCCCGCGCTCCACTTCGCCAGCGACCTCTTCACTGGACACACCAGGCTCGCCAGCCAGCAATTCCAACTGCAGATCAGATAACTTCTCGCTTTGCTTGCCGTACTTCCGGATGCGCTCCAGGCGTAACGCTTCCTTCAACTGAGAGCCGGTTCCGCAAATTCAGACAGGGGTTTAAGTGGAGGGTCTGTTCGCCCGCAGCCTAAAATGGCTGGGATGAGGAGAGCAAATGAGCAGACGTCCGCGTCGGAATCACACAGCGGCCTTCAAAGCGAAGGTGGCCCTGGCCGCTATCAAGGGAGAAAATACACTTTCGGAGTTGGCGCAGCAGTTTGACGTGCACGCCAACCAGATCACGCAGTGGAAGAGCCAGCTTCTGGAAGGCGCAGTCGGGGTGTTTGGGGGCGAAGCGAAGGCAGAGGCCGCAACGGCTACGGTGGACGTCAAGACCCTCCACGCCAAGATCGGCGAGTTGACGCTGGAGAACGATTTTTTAGAAGGCGCGCTCACCAAGGCGGGACTGCTGAGCGCAAGACGATGATCGACCCGGAGCATGACCTTCCCATCAAGCAACAAGCCGCGGTGCTGGGCATCAGCCGCAGCACGGTCTACTATGAGCCGCGCCCGATCTCTGACGAAGATCTATGGTATCCCTCCGGGCAAGACCATTCTTTTCGTAGGTTTTGAAAGATGATTGACTGAAGGCATGAGTGAATATCCAGTCCCTGCCGTTCGTCGTCGCCATCGTCGCAGCCGTGTGGAGGTGGCGCAGATCGCGTCATCTTACCCGCAGAGTGGCTTGAGTCGGTCACAGTTTTGCCATCAGCATGGCCTGTCGCTGTCTACTCTCAACAAGTATTGCCCGCATGCACGTCATCGTGACGCCGCTCCGTCCGCGTCGATGAGCAAGCCCCTCGGCGCGGTGGAGTTGCCGCTGGCGCGGGTCGAGTTTGTCGAGAAGTCGGCAACGCACACAGAGGAGCACGACCCTTTGCTGGTTGAACTGGCAGGCGGGCGGCGCATTGCGGTGCCTGCTGGATTCGACGCGGCAACGCTGACACGGCTGATCGCCGTGCTCGAACAGGCGTAGTGCGATGCTGGGCTTGGGCGCGGCCACGCGCATTTTCGTGGCTACCGGAAAAACCGACATGCGCCTGGGGTTCAACGGCCTCTATGCTCTTGTGGTCGGCAAGTTGCAGCAGAACCCTCAAAGTGGTCATCTTTTTCTATTCGCAAATTCGAGAAGAGATCGCATGAAGATTCTCTTTTTCGACAGCAACAGCCTATGGGTTTGTGCGCGCCGCATGGAACAAGGCCGCTTGCATTGGCCGACATCAGATGAGGGCCGCGTGCAGTTGACCCGCGAGGAGTTTGCGCTGCTGATTGGCGGCATCGATCTGACCACGACAACCAAGCGGAAGTGGTATAGAAAGCCGCCTGTCGGAGAAGGCGATATCTCGCGAAAGACCGCATGAATACAGGCGATACGATGACTAATCCACAGAGTTGTTTGCGATAATGGAAGCAGATGAATCCTGCTTCCAAGTCGTCTCTGCCTGTCGTGCTCGATCCGGTTGTCGCCGCGATCATCGCGCAGTTGAAGCAGGAGACGGAGCAGGCGCTCGCCGCAAAAGACCGGATCATTGCTATGTCTGCGTTGAAGATCCAGAAGCTCGAAGAAGCACTTCGCCTGGAGCGCGTCAAGAAGTACGGCAAGCAGAGCGAGAAGCTCAGTGACCTTCAGTTGCAACTGCTCGATCTTGAGCCTGGCGTATCGAGTGACGAGGTCCAGAGCGAGATCGAACGCGGCCCGCTGCCGGCGAGCAATCAAGAGAGCGATAAGCCTACCGACAAGCAGCAGATCGGCCGCCGTAATCATCCCGGCCGCAACGAGTTGCCCGCGCATCTGGAGCGTGTCGACAAGATCGTCCCCTGCACGCCCGAGCAGTGCACGTGCGGCAAGTGCGGCGGCGAGACCAAGGTCATCGGCTACGAAGTGTCGGAAGTGCTCGACATGAAGCCGGTGGAGTTCTTTGTGACGCGCATCCTGCGCGAAAAGCGCGCTTGCGGGCCGTGCATCGAGCAGGGTGTGGCAACCGCGCCGGCGCCGGTGCGCATCGCGCCCAAGTCGATCTTCTCCGATGAAGTGATCGTCAGCTTTCTCATCAGCAAGTATGCAGACGCGACCCCTTTATACAGGCAGCGCGCGATCCTCCTGCGCGATCTCGGCATCGATGTGGCGCTGACCACGATCAACGATGCGGTGCTGCGCGTAGGCGAACTGTTGATCCCCATCGTCGGCGCGATGAAGAACGATCTGCTCGCCGGGCCCTACGTTCAGGCCGACGAAACCTACGTTGGAGTGCAGACAGAAGAGAAAAAGGGAAAGAACCATACCGGGTATTTCTGGCAGTACAGCGCGCCCAGCAAGGGCGTGATATTCGACTTCAAGATGACGCGCAGCGGCGAGGTTCCCAGAGAGGTCTTCAAGAACTTCAGCGGCATCCTGCATACGGATGGATATGTCGGGTACGAAAAAGATGTTGGCGCCGAAGGCATGAAGCACGCGTGCTGTATTGCGCACTCAAGGCGCAAATTTATCGAGGCCATCAAGGTGCAGACCAAGGCCCGTGCCGCCGACGCAAAATTGGAACGCGTCGTCGCGCTCATGGATGAACTGTTTGCGATAGACCGCGAGGCGCGCGAACAGAAGTTGTCGCTGGAAGACCGCCATGCGCTGCGGCAAGAACATGTGCCCGCGATTCTTAAGGAACTGCAGGCGCTGCTGCTTGCGATGCAGGCTTCGGGGGCTATTCTGCCGAAGTCCATTGCGGGTAACGCGATCTCCTACACGCTGAAACGTTGGGAGAAGCTGACACTCTTCCTGAAGCATCCGGTCATCGAGCTATCGACGAACTGGGCCGAGAATTCGATGCGCCCGATTTCGATCGGAAGGCGCAACTGGCTGCATCTCGGAAGCAAGGAAGCGGGGCCAAAGATAGCCGCCATCTTTAGCATCGTGGAGAGCTGCCGCAGACTCGGCGTACCCATCCGCAAATACCTGCTCGACGTGCTGCCAGACCTGGCCGACCGCTCCATCCAATCTCTGGACGAACTCACCCCTGCCGCCTACGCCGCCAAGATGGCAAAATAGCCTATCCGCGCCTGACTGGAACCGTCAACCCATGGCGTTGCCCGGACGCCTACGGTTGACTGGTTCAGCCGCAGGGTTCTTGCCTGGCGGTTGTCGATCACCATGGAGGCTTCCTTCTGCATCGAAGCGGTGGAAGAGGCTCTTTCCAAGAATGAAAAGCCAGAGATATTCAACACCGATCAGGGCAGTCAGTTCACCAGCGATGACTTCACCGGGCTGCTAAGAAAGAACGGCATCGACATCAGCATGGACGGCAAAGGCCGCTGGCGCGACAACGTCTTCGTTGAGCGGATCTGGAAGTCGATCAAGTACGAGGAGGTCTATCTCCACGCATACGAGACGGTCCAAGAAGCCAGGACTTCCATCGGGAAATACCTGGAGTTCTACAACTCCACCCGGCCGCACTCCAGCCTGGATGGGTTCACGCCCGACCAGGTCTACTTCAACCGCTTGCCGGAATTCATGGCAGCCTGAACAAAAGCTTTGCTGGCCCAGTTCGTGGTCCAGTTGAAAGCCAAGAGCAAGGATGCCGCTCCGCGGCGGCTTGCTTGGTGAGTTTTTCAAGGCATGGGGAAATCTATCGATCCGATGTTGAAAGAAAAGGCCGGGAGCGGCAGTCGTACCCACTCCCGGCGCTCATCGGTGTCGATGAGTCTCCAGCCGGTTATTCCTTGGCGGGTTGCTCTCCAGCAGTGCCCGCCTCCGCTTCACCGACCGGCTTCAGAATGCGATAAAGTGGTTCTGTCGGTCAATCGATACGGGGACAATGGCAACATCGCCGACCCGGTCAACTTCAACCGCCTGCCAGAACGTCTGGCAGCCTAAACCGAAAAACAGACCTTCCACTTAAGAATCACCGAAAACTGTCCGAACAACCGGGACCACCGCAAGAAGATCGCCAATTTATCTCTCTACAGGTAGCAGGTGCTCGATCTATAAGGATGGAAGATTCGTGGAAATGTTCCTATAGACCCTTGAAGATACACGGTTTATACTTGGGGCATTGCAACCGGGGCGACAGTGCACTGAAAAGTGCAACCAGTTGGCGTGGGATACTTGGCTTTCGCTTCCTCATTGCAACCGGGGCGACAGTGCACTGAAAAGTGCAACAAGATCGTTAAGTATATTCGCCGTGAATGGAAACGGTTGCAACTGGGACGACAGTGCACTGAAAAGTGCAACTGTAGATGGAATAGGTTTTTGCGAAGCGGGAAAACATACGGCGCGTTGCGCCGTCAGGTCTCAACTCGTATTAAAATGCTTTCTGAATCAGCATGACTTTGGCTCTCAATCATAGAACAAGAAGTTGAGCCCCTCAAGAACGCTTCGCGTTCGTCGGAACTCAACCCTGGGCTTTCATCCCCGGCGTGAACGCCGGGGCATTCAACGGCCTAAAGCCGGTAAAACGTCCGGTATGCCGTCGTGTATCTTGCGCATTGGCCGTCGTAGTCCCACAGTCCGACCGCTGGAGTCCAGTTCTTCTCTTTGCTGCGTATTCCAAGTTTCACATCCATTTCAAAATTTACCTTTCTTTTGACATTTTCCGCACTTCTGCGGCGCAGGGCAGGGAAGCCCCCGCGCCGCGGTTCGACTCAGAGGCCACGGGTGCGCCTACTGTTCGGGTGAAACAGGCTTCAGCTTCTGGGCAAGGGGCCAGTAGGCCTTACCTTTGTTGCCTTCCTTGCCCACCACCACCACGTAGCTGACTGCCTTGCGCGGCGAGCCGACGCCGGCGCTGGTGTACAGGCTGGGAAACCTCTCGCGGTCGGGCAATTCGCCTGGTTGGACGACTTGGGCGATACCTCCGGTTTTTGTTTTTGTGGTGCCTTGTGCTTGTGACGCCCATTCAACCAAGGAATTGAGTTCGAGAGGCGGTTGTTGAACTGCTTGACTGCGATCTGCCATGGTTTCCTCTTTCTGATCTGCGCACACCCCATTTCCAGTAAGGGAGGGAAGTGGCGGCAAAGGGTGGAAGGCTTCGGGTGCCTGGCCCGGCCGCTCCTTATGTATAAGGATGCGCGTCGGCGGCCAGGATAGAGGGAATTGCCGCCAAGCGGCTGTACATACGCAACTCCAATGGATACTATGAGTCTGTCGCGGATAGCGATTTGTGGCGTAGGGCATGATCTTTCGTTGTAACTTGCAGTCTACTGATTGCCTGAATATTGTTGGCCAAGTTGGCCCGTGGCACAAGCGAGGGGAAGCCGCACAGGCTCTCCCGCCGCGTTTCAGGCTGCTGCGGCATCCATCCGGAGCGGAACATCTTCAGCAGGTTGGCAGTGGCGCAGACCAGCTTCCATTCGGCACATACCTTCTCCAGCCCGCGCAAGCTGAAGCGGCGGAAGGCTCTCTGCTCCTTGATCTGGCCGAAGACAGGTTCGTCGATAGCCTTTCGTTTCTTGTAAACGGCGTGATCGGCCTCGGTGCGGAGTTTGTGTTGCATGATCTGTTTGGGTGTGGCGGACGCCGGTGGCGCTTCGCTTCCGTTCGCGTTCGCGATGGTTTCGCCGTGTTTCACGCGGCCGGTGGCGATATAAAGATCGATGCCGGCGACGTTTTCATCTGTCGCGTTGGCCTCGCTCCAGTAGCCTGCATCGGCGCTGACCTTGTCTGGCATGCGGCCCATGTTCGTTTCCACCTGCTCTAACATCGGTATAAGTTGACGGCTATCATTGGCTTGCTGAGTTAGCTCCGCCGCTACGATCACTTGCGACGTATCATCGACGCCCACCTGCGCGTTATAGCCCTGCAGAAAGCTTCCCTTATTGACCCCGTCCGGCATGATCCGACTCTCTGAATAGGTGAAGTTCCGCTGCGCCTCGGCGTCGGGTTGAGCCTGTACTGGCGCTTGATTTTGTGGTTTGCGGCCAGGCTGCTTCTTGTCCGTCTGCGCTTTCTTTTCCTGGCGCGCGGCATGCTTGGCTTCGGCTGGGGCGCGCGCCTGCTCGGCCTTTTCCCTGGCTTCCTTCTCCAACTTCGCCTTGGCCTGCTGGATCTTCTTCAACCGGCTCTCGCGCCGCGATAACTCATCCGACAACTCGTCGCCACGCTTGTCCTTGCCATACAAGGCATCCTCAGCGGCGTCGGTCTGCTCGGCTTGCTTCAGCAACGCATCGATCTCAGCCTTCAACCGCTGCTCGGTCTCGCCCATGCGCTGGTAACTCATGGCCTTGTGCTTGCTGGCGTTCGCCTTGATCTTGCTCCCGTCGATGGCCACGTGGCCCAGCTTCACCAGACCAGCCTTGGCGCATAATTGCAAGGCCTGCGTAAACAACCCGGCCAGCACCTGCAAGTGCCGCTTGCGGAACTCCGCCAGCGTGCTGTGATCGGGATGCTCGTCGGCCGACAGAAAGCGGAACGCCACGTCGTCGTAGGTTTTGGCTTGGATCTTGCGCGAACTGTAAACCCCGGTCGCGTAGCCATAGAGCAAGACCCGCTCCATCATCAACGGCGCGTAAGCCGACAGGCCGCGGCCGTCCTTCTCGTCGTAAGACGCGTAGATCGCATCCAGGTCCAGCGCGTTGACCACATCCGCCACAAAGCGGGCCAGGTGATTGTCCGGAAGCCAATCATGCAACGATGGAGGAAAAAGCAGGGACTGGTTCAGATCGTCGGCGCGAAAGATCTTTCCCATATATCTCATTATAAACGAGATATACTAACAAATGCCACACTTTTTCCGCCCTCCGAAATCTACCCCCGACAGACTCCTAGCCACCGGGCAGGATTTTCCGGATAGGTTGCGCGTATTTCTTTACGCGCAACCTATAGGCGATACACGCAGGTTAATGTTGCGCGATCCCTCTATTATTGCGCTAATATGAAGTATATTGCGCGCATATTCTCTTCGCGCAATTAAAAGGAAGAATCCGTGCCCAAACGCATACCGGAAGAAGCTCTTTCAGCGATTCTGGCCACCGCGCAGCGCCATCCCGGAGGCGCAAGTCGGGTTGACATCGCTGAGATACTGATGCCGAAGCTCGCGCCGCGCACACTACAATTTCGGCTCAAGCATCTGGTCGATGTGGGTCGCCTCGTCAAAAAAGGTGAGGGCCGCGCGGCCAAATACGGTCTACCGGAGACGCAACAGGGCCGGGTTGCCGGCACTCCCGCAGCACGGGCCCGAGCGGAAGAGGTCGTCGTGCCTCTCGCCACGACAAGCGTGTCGGTCCGCCGTTATCTCAGTCAGCCCCCTGCGGCGCGAAAGCACGCAGGCTACAACCGTCAATTCCTCGATTCGTATCGTCCGAATGCCAGCTTCTACCTTTTGCCGACGGAACGCACTCGCCTTGCGGAGATTGGAAAGCTGAGTTTTGCGGCAGCGGCCCCAGGCACATACGCGGAACAGGTTCTCAACCGGCTCCTGATCGACTTGTCGTGGAACTCAAGCCGTCTTGAGGGAAATACGTATTCCCTGCTCGATACCAAACGCCTCATTGAGTTCGGGGAAGAAGCGCAAGGCCGGGACCGACTGGAAGCGCAGATGATCATGAACCACAAGGATGCGATCGAGTTTCTCGATAGCGCCGCAGATGAGATCGGCTTCAACCGCTACACAATCCTCAATCTGCATGGAATTCTCGCGCAAAACCTGTTGCAAGATGAGGGAGCAGCTGGGCGGCTAAGGCATATTGCAGTCGGAATCGAGAGATCTACCTTTCACCCGCTCGAAGTGCCACAGCTTATCGAGGAGTGTTTCAACCAGATACTGGCAGCGGCGGATGCCATTGACGATCCATTCGAGCAGGCGCTCTTCATCATGGTGCAGTTGCCGTACCTGCAACCGTTCGATGACGTCAACAAGCGTGTCTCCCGTCTTGCTGCCAATATTCCCTTCATCAAACGCAATCTATCGCCGCTGTCCTTCACCGATGTTCCGCAATCCCTCTATACAGACGCAATTCTGAGTGTGTGCGAACGGAATGAAGTCGATCTCCTGAAGGATGTGTTCATCTGGGCCTATGGGCGCTCGGCAGAACAATACGCCGCCGTCAGGCAGTCGCTCGGCGAGCCTGACCCCTTCCGGTTTAAGCACAGGGCGGCTCTGCGACAAATCGTCTCCGAGGTAGTGCGCGACTCCATGGATAGAAGGGCGGCGACCGCTCACATTGCTCACTGGGTCGAAGAGAATATTACGGCGGCCGAACGCGAGCGCTTCAGGGAGATGGCTGAGGCCGAACTCCTGAACCTACACGGAGGAAATTTTGCTCGCTACCTGATCGGACCGAGCGAATTTGCGGCTTGGGAGGTGGTCTGGCGGCCAAGGCGGTGAGTTGAGCACATACACGCGTGCAAAGCAAATGATGCGCTCACTGGGTAGTGGTGCAGTTTGAATTTTGCAGACAGAAACGCCCGACTTTTGAGGGCCGGGCATTTCATGCAGACTGGGAAATGGTGATACTTGGAGTTGTTCATTCGCTCTAGGCGATGGCTCCACTGTAAACCAGTTGACCTTGTGTGGCAAACTAAACTCTCTTCCAATACAAGATGAGCCTGAACGGGCGGTCATGCTGGGTAGTGAACATCCGCATGGTTCGAGCAGAAGAGTTGAGTGTGAAGGTACGGCCGGGGTAGCATCTTGACGAAGAGAAAACGCAGCGCCCCTCTGTGCCAACATCAGTGAGACAAGTTGCCCCTCAACAATTACTGTAGGGCGGGGAAAGAAATCTCACCTTGATAAGCATGAGCAAGTCCAGTTCTTCTTCCGTCTCACGCGGCGAATACGACGTACAAATCTTCACCCACGACCGCGAGAAGATGGGGGCGGCGCTGGGGCATGATGTTTCGCACATTGGTGAGGTCAAGTGAGTTCCTGATGCTCTTGCTCCCCCAAAAAACCTTGCACCCAGATAGGGCAGGAACACTTCGAGCGCCTGGCGGAGCTTTTGCAGTTCGCCTGATGCCTACGATACAGATTGAGCATGAAATGCTTGAGTACAAATCAGGTACAGAAGTTTACCGCATTCAATAAGTAGTTGATTCAAACATTAAATAATGGTGCCGGGAGGGGTCGAACCTTAGCCGCTGTTGTAAACACGCAAGTTGCTGATTTCAGAATCGCCAAAATCGCTCAAATCGCCAGAACCGACATCTTCGGGCACAATCTGGGCACAAACGAGTGGGGTGAACCTCTGAGGGGCCTTCGCCTTCGTCGTGCCGTTGACCTTTTCCATGGCATGGAAAGTGCACCTCGCAGGACACTGACGGTAAAGGAGTTATTAGCCGGTACGACCGTTAAAACCGACACGGCCGGCGCAAATTGACACCAAAGTGACACCAAATTGACACCAAAATCTCAAACCAATTGATCTCACCTGTGTTTGCTCCTCCAAAATCCGCTTTTCGAACGGCTGTACCAGAATGCCGCTTGCTGCATCCGGCTCAGCAATCGCAACGGCAATCGTTTCGGCATGGACATCCAAGCCTAAAAATCGCACTTTGTTTTTCATGACCGTCTTCCCTCCGCTTGTGGCTTTGATCTGTGATCCTGCTTGGCTCACAGCTTAACCCACGCCTAGCGCAGGGAGCCGGTCACTCCATGATGACTAGAATACTTGTTCATGCCGGTCGAGGAAGCGCCTCCGTCCAACTTCTAAACGTTGGTTTGTACATCGGTACAATTCAAACCCTTTCTTTCAATCTTGACATATCATGATTTGTCATGATAGCTTCAGGAGAACGATGGAGGTGTGCCATGACGGCTCAGGCCCGCGAGAAATTCGCTACCCAGGTCAATTCTGAAATCCTGCGCTCAGTGCGGTACATCGCTCAGAATGAAGGTCGACAACTTCAGGTCTTGATCGATGAGGCTCTGGCCGATCTGATTGAGAAGAGAAAGCAGGGCCGCCCGCGTGCCAATATCATGGCGGCCTACCAAGCCAGCCACGAGAAATTCGCGCCGCTCTACAAGAAGCTGGCTGAATGACTGACTATCTGACCGTCGTCGAGGTGCTGGCAATCCATGACGACCAAATCGAGCGTTATGGCAGCGCGTCAGGGGTGCGGGATCGCGGCTTGCTCGAAGCCGCCATTTTTCGGCCACAGACCGGCTATTATGCCGATCTGATTGAGGAAGCCGCCGCTCTCTGGGAAAGCTTGTCGCAAAACCACCCATTCATTGACGGCAACAAGCGCACTGCCTTCGCCGCAATGTACACCTTCCTTGCCATCAACGAGGTCCGACTGACCGCAAGCGCTGGCGAGACAGAAAACTTCGTGCTCAACCTGTATGTCATCGGCTCGTTCGATTTCGAGCATCTGTGCCAATGGCTGCGAAGCAATGTCTCGTTTTAGGGCCGGTTTCACGAGTTCATTGCTGCCCTGGCCTTTGACCCATGCAAGCCCTTGAAAACGCGGGGCGGCGATCATGGGTCAGAACTTACCCCTTGTGTCCCAAAGCCTGCATGGCAATGTGCGTGGCAAAGGACATTATCATGCTCGATTACGACGCGCCCGAACCGCTCAACTGTTCCGAATCCAGGTTGGGTATTTCTGACTTAAACCCCGAAAAGTGAATTGCTGTCCGGTCGATCCGATCACCACAGAACAGGCACCTGTGGCGCTGGCCGCGATCGCCAGGCGGTGGAAGAAGCGCTGGCGATGGGCGCTTCCAGCCTGAGCGCGATCCGCTATCTGCTCAGCGTGGACTGCCGGCCAGCAACGGCAGAAGCGCTGGCTGTGGAGGTCGGCGAATTGCACCGCTATGACCGTCCGCAACCCAGCATGGAAGCCTATGAACAACTGCGGCCGAACTGGACAGAGCCCCCACAGACAGAGTCAAGTTTACCGATTGCAGACTGGCCGGTGGCGACGGAGGTGGTTCAGTGAGCACACCCCTACCGATCGAACAAGCCGCCATTCAGCAGTATGCCCGGCAACTCTATCTGACCACCGTGGCCGACCAGTTTGCCCGTATGGCCGAAGACGCCGTCCGCAAAAAGCAATCGCACCTGAGTTATCTGGAAGCGCTGCTCGGCGCCGAGGTCGAGGAACGCGAGCGCCGGGCCGTGCTCCGGCGCATCAAGGAAGCCCACTTTCCGGTCGCCAAGACGCTGGAAGAGTTCGACTTCCAAGCGGCGCCGCATATCTCCGCGGCGCTCATAAAAAAGCTCAGCGAGGGCGAGTATCTCGAACGCAAGGAACCAGTTATTTTGTTAGGGGAAACAGGCACGGGGAAAAGTCACTTGGCTGTGGCTCTGGCCGTGGCCGCCTGCCGCCAGCGTAAGCGGGTGCGCTTCACCACAGCAGCGGAGTTGGTGACGGAGATGATCGAAGCCCAGAGCCAATTGCAACTGACCAGAGTGCGCAACCGCTGGATGCGCTACGACCTCGTCGTCTTGGACGAGCTTGGCTACGTCGTTATGCCGGATGCCGCGGCGGAGTTGCTCTTCCAGGTGATCGCCGGCCGCGCCGAGCAGGCGGCAGTCATTGTGACAACCAACTTGCCGTTTTCCGAATGGCCAACCAAGATCCCCAACGCGCGTCTGTGCAAGGCGATGCTGGATCGCCTGACGGACCGCGCCCATATCATCGAGACCGGCACGGAGAGCTACCGGTTCCTCAGAACCATGGCACGGAAAGGCGGCAGGGCATGAGAAGTAAGCAGTGGTACTACGCGCAACTGCGCTGGGCGGTAATGGTGGAAGGCAAGGAGGGGCTGCGGGCGTGGAAAGAGGCCGTCCACATCTTCCTCAGTGAAGATGAGCAGACGGCGTTTCAGCATGCGCTGGAGATCGGACGCCAGGGCGAGGATATTCACACCGAAGGCCGACGGGAGGTGGAGACCAGATTGGCAGAGGTCGTAAGACTCGATTGCCTGGGTAGCGAACAAACCCAGTTCGAGGTCCGGCTCGGATCAAGCATGGCCCAGGAACGCCTGCCCTTCGAGCACACCTTCAAGCCGGAAGAGCATATGCCCGAACCGGCCTTCTAAGACCGCTTGCCCACGGGAGCGGCACCGCCCCGTATTGGCCTTGGCTCCAGTCGCCCTACGGGCTCCTTCCGCCAAGGCCAACACGGAATGACAGAACACATGCCTTCAGGTGGGGCCAAATGAGACCGTCAAAAGGAGCCAGATCAAGTTGACGAAAGCAACATTAGGGTCATCAACCGCAGATGCCATAGCTTACACTCAAACTACATGCTCAACCGGGGCTATGCCTACAT
>Ga0255355_1001226_pt1 | contig 12353 bp, 8 predicted proteins | sample HBST75metaG_FD_189943 | JGI IMG/M metagenome (GOLD analysis project Ga0255355, IMG submission 189943) | Peat soil microbial communities from Stordalen Mire, Sweden - H.B.S.T75 | ecosystem: Environmental > Terrestrial > Soil > Wetlands > Peat | place: Sweden: Norrbotten County, Stordalen Mire...
ATTTTGGAAAGGCAGAGAGGTCATTCACCAGCATCATGTGGCGGAAACCAAACCTGGTGGCAACCACCGGCGCCGGCGTCTGCCCAATCAAATCCAGATAATGGATAAACCCCGTTTCAACTCCAGTGTACCGGGCACAATCTCCGGTGCCACTGACTCGCGGATTCACCTCAATCAGAAGAAGCCGTCCATCGCGTGAGTCCCTCTTCAACTCGATTTCACAGATGCCGACAAAACCAAGCGACAACAAGAACTTGTTGCAAATCCTGTCAATTTCCTCGTCGACAACCGGCTCAACCAATGTTGCGCACCCGTACAGAAGTGGATATGCCCGCAGTTCCTGGACCACACAAGCTCCAAGGCGACGACCATCCCGCGCATAGACTGAGAGATAACAATACTTCGCTGAATCCGGTCCGACAATCTCTTCTTGAGCAACGGCCTGTGGTACTAGAGCACAGACTTTTCCATAGTAAGAGAGTAACTCTTCCTTGCTTTTTGCTGAAACAGTCTTGCGGCCGCGGAGAGGGTTATCGGCTGGCAAACTCTCCCATTCTCGATGAGAACGGGGCTTCAGAAGCACTGGGAACCGAGCACTGTCGCAGAATTTCTCAAGCTCTTCCACCGTTTGCACATAGACCGACCGTGGAGATGGCAGGCCGTATTCGCGAGCAAGGGCATACTGCGTTTCTTTCGTCGAAAGCTCTGCCTGTAGAATGCACCCACTCTCAGAGAGGATGAAATGTTCGCTTAGAACCTTCGCATAGCGTCCTATTGCGGCGACAAAAATATCAGCGGCGGCAATAAGCACAGGCTTCTCGCCCATGGCCTCAGCGAGAGAGAGCATAAATGCCAACCAGTTGTCGGGTTCTACGTCTGGATTAGGGCACAGGAACGACTGCCCGTATCTGGAGCGAAACCCAGGATTTTCCGGAAAGCAATCAACTCCGACGACGCGTATACCCTTCTGCTCCAGGTCTCGCATCAGATTTAGACCTGTCTGAAATACTGATGCAACCACGGCTGGTGGCCGTTGCAATTCAGCGCGGTCGCGTGAGAGCCTGAGGTTGCGCTGAAAGTTAAAATGAATTTTTTCCTCAGTCATCTCGAACCTCTAGCCCATCATTACCATGTCCATCTGAACTGAACCTTTCAGTCATCGAATTTCGCGCGCTCGCGTCCAAAGATTGCCTCTATCGCGCAACCCCACGCCCAGACCGACCGGCCCAGCAACCGCCCCTTCTGTAGTCCATATTTCTTGCAGCATCGCGCTTTCAGGCGGATTAGACCGAACGGGCCGAACTCCTTACGCGCCAGTTTAGCATGCATAGTGAGTACCTTCATTTCAGCGCGAAACATCTTGCCCCATTCCAGACTGAGCTGCTGTCTACCGCCCCGGTGGTAGACGAACAGGGGCTCACCCAGAAAGTGAGTTTCATAGCCGGACGCAAGCAGGCGAATGCCAAATTCATAATCCTCCAGAGGAACCATGCGGGTGTTGAAGCCACCCAGTTCCAGGAAGACGTCACGGCGAATCATCAGCGCCTGCGTCAGGGAGGCAGTATAGTAAAGCGCATTCGCAGCGCTCAGCCGACGCGTGTATTTGTCACCCCAATACTCTTCTCGTCCTTCCGGAGTGACCATCGTCATGCTGCCGCCCAAAGCCATCACTTGTGGATGAGCTTCCAGATAGTGGATTTGGCGCTCCTGCTTGTCGGGCAACCAGCAGTCATCGTCGTCCAGGAAGGCAAGCCATTCGCCTTTGGCCTTCAGTGCGCCGAAGTTCCTTGCTCCCGCCAAACCGAGATTTCTGGGAGTGGTGAGAATGGTGGCCAAATTCGATAGGTCCCTCAGCTTGAGCTGGTTTTCGTTGGTGGAGTCGTCGTCCACCAACAGGACCTCGGCGGCCTTCACGGTCTGGTTGCGGATCGACAGCAGCGCCTCGCGAACATAATCCGGCCGATTGTAATGAGGAACTATTACAGTAACCGAATCAACCGTCATATTCGATGCCCCGTTGGCGCCTGGGAATCCATTCTTGCACGCCCACTTCTAGTGCAGCATAACATACCCCTGCTACAGCCAAAGCCCCATCGCCAAAAGGATAGCATAACTCAAACCAATGCTTTCATTCGCATAAATAAAGTATCACCCGCCGGTCCACTTCATCATAATGACAGGGTGGCATAACCATAGAAGGCAGAGTTTGGCTCAGGCAGCTCTCGATAGCTTAGGCGCGATATACTGCTCTTCAATTTAAGCGGAAATGATGACGCTGATCTTTATAGCCTTCCTCCTCTCGCTCCCATTTCAAGCCATCGTTGGGATGGTCTCCGATTTCTCTTCTCGTCCTGTATCTGTATTCGTGCGCCTCAAATCATTCTAAAAAATAGGTCGCTGGAGCGCCGAATCATTCCGCGCGAATCAGCAGACCTAGAACTGTGTTTGCCGGTATGGCCATCATCTTGGGCAACATGCCGATCAAAGTACCTAAGCGGGAGCGGTCTTCCTGCTCCAGCACACGCATCAGATAAAAAAGTCCGAAAAGAACAATCAAAGAGGCGCTTCCGCCGCACAGAATGCCCCACAGAGGCGCCAATTGTACCGCAATGTAATGCGCGGTCAGCGATGCAAGAATGCTGATGAAGGTAACCTTTGTAACCTGCAACCAGGGAAGCTTCACCTTATAGAGGTGTATGCCTATAACCCACATCAACCCAACAGCCGTGACCTGTGCCGCTCCGCTGCCGATGCATGCGCCGACAGCGCCGTGAGCTGGAATGAGGTACCAGGCTACACCCATATCGACAATGCCCGCTAGCACTGTCGCGGCGATGACATAACTCTGCCGCTCCATGCTCTGCAAAAGGTTTTGTACCGGGCCAATAAAAGCTTTGGGTAAGCACAGCAGCGGAGCCAGCATGGCAACCATAGCCGCTCCCTTGTACTGGCTGCCATAGAGAAGAAGCAGCGCCGGCACCGCAAGCGCGGCGGAGATGATGTGCAGTGGAATGGATGTGAGCGCAAGGTAACGGAATGAAGAAGCCGTGATGTCCGGCAGCCTGGACTTATCGCGCCCGTACTGGGCAAAGATCGTCGCGCCGGCGGCCGACCCGAAAATTGACGCACTGACCAGCAGCCTCTCAGCCATGCTGAAGGCCACTGAATAGTACGCCACCTGGCGGATATCCACGCAGAGATGCTTCAGCAGGATAAACTCCGACCGTTCCCATACAATCAACGCCACAATCATGCTGGCGACGCTCTGCCACGCAAAAGTCATCATCCGCTTGCGCAACCCCGCCGGTTGCACATGGTCTGTATCCCATGCGTATATGCGTTTTCTAGTTGGGAAAAAACGCACCAGAAAATCGACCAGGCGCATGGCGAGCATCGAAGCGCCAACCCCGACTACGCCCCATTTCAGCACCACCGTTGCGGCGATTGCTATGAAGAAAACGAAGGTCGAAACGACAGAGGCTGGCAGATTCGTCGACAACTCTTCCGTGGCGACGTTGGCCTGCGCCGAGATGTAGTTGACCATCGCAGGCCAGATACTGAGGACGATAAGAGCCGATGCCAGCTTGTATTCTCCGGAAGCGTCTCTGAGTACCCAGAATAAAAGGCCGGCAGTTGCCAGCGTTGCCAGGCCTGCCTGCAGCAGTAAAGTGCGGAAATAAATGTATCTTGCAGTTCCCCGGTCCCCTCCGCCGATGAACTCAGCCATGTATTTGCGCGTTGTTGCGGGAATGCCGATCCCGCCCAGGTTGCTGACCACTGACGCGATCCACGACACGTAGATGATGTAACCCATCTTCGACGGTCCGAGGGTGCGCGCAATCGCGATCGAAGTAAATATCGTAACAATAAAGCTGATTGCGTTTTCGAGGCCGTACCAGGCGGCATTCCGGGCGATGGTCCTGGTGTTTGTCATGTCGATATTAACTCTGATCCCAAAAAGTATGAGTACATCATCCGTCCGCGCTACTCAATTCATGCAGCCGGCAGCATATCGTCGTGCGCCGCCGGCTACATCAGAACCTCATCGCCGTCTAACCTAGTCCTTGCAGCGCAGCCCGAATGTTCTTTGCCGTCGTCGCATCCGGCGCCAGCGAAAGAGCCTTCTTGAGATGAATCGCGGCGTTGCTTCTATCTCCTAGCTTGGCGTAAACCAATCCCAAGTGATACTGGGTTGTCGGATTATTTGGATTGACCCTGGTTGCATCAAGCAGAAGATCACGGGCGAACCCATAGGCTCCCTTGTGGTAGTAAGCCCACGCCAAGGTATCCGCGGTGTCCGGGGAGTTCGGCATGACTCGGCGGGCGGTTTGGGCCAAAGTCAGGGCAACATCCACATTTTCGCCGTTTTCAAGCATTCGGTAAGCCAAATTGTTGGCGGCTACAGGCTGTTCGGGTTGGATTATTAGAGCCTGCTTGTAGTAGTTCTCGGCCTTCCGAATATCTCCACGCAACTCTTCCAGGGTTCCAAGAATCGCAAGGGCGCCGGCACTGTTTGGATGATCCTTCGACCATTTTTCCCAGACGCCGATCGCATTTGCCGCTTGTCCATGCTGAGCTTGAACCTGAGCGTAGATCATAACCGCTTCGCCGTCATCGGGATTCATCTCGAGGGCTTTCTGAGCCGCGATGGATGCCTGGTCCAGGTTTTTGTTTTGCAACTGGAACTGAGCTAGCAGGTCGTAGAAAGCGCTGTTCTTTGGGCTTTTCGCGATTTGCTGGTTGATGCGAGCCAGGGCTTGAGCAGGCTGTTTTCTGAAAATGTCGTAACTTACCAGGCCGCGCAAGGCGCCAATCAAATTGGGGTCATACTGTAAAGCCTGCTCCATCAGCGCAGCGCCTTCCGGGTATTTTTTTTGCGAAAAGCGAAGTTCGCCAAGCATGAGATGAGCCTGCGGGCTTTGCGGGGCGACGCTAATTGCGGTCTTCAGGTCAGTCTCAGCCTTGTCTGGTGAGTTATGGGCCAACTCCGCCATAGCTCGCCATATATAGCCACCAGGGAAACGAGGAACGGCCGTAATCGTCTTCTCCGCCACATCTGACAGCATGTTCGTGTCGCCACGCTGACTTGCAATGTGCGCAAGTTCCTCCTGTGCTTCCAAGCTGCGTGGATTGAGTTGCGCCGACTCACGAAAGCTTCTCTCTGCCAATCCGCTATCGCCCTTGGCCATTGCCGCCTTGCCGAGCCAGTACTGTAGGAAAGCGTCTTTCGGGGCATCATTCACAGCACCTTGAAGCGCATTGACCGCGTCAGCCGCCTTGCTGTTGCTGAGCAATACAATTCCGTTCAGCGCAACAACCTCGGGATCCTTCCCGTTCTTCTTCATCAGTCCGGATATCACAGTTTGCGCGGTTCCATAATCCTTGACTTGAAGAAGAACCCGGACATATCCCTCCAGCACAGCCACATTTTTGGGATACTTTTGAGCAAGGCTTGCGAACTCCGCTTTGGCCTTGTCAATCTGTCCGGAGTTTTTGTAGTAGATGGCCAGAATTTGCACTCCCTGCGGACTGTCCGCAAGATCGTTGGAAGCCTGACGAAGCACTTGCTCGGCCCTCGCCTGATTACCCTGCTTCAGAATAATCTCGGCCAGATATTCTCTTATACGCACATTCTTTGGATCCGTGGCGACGGCACTCCAGCATGTTTGCTCGGCATCCTGCAAACGGTTGGATTTGGCATAGAAAGCGGCGAGCAGCATTTTGGCGTTCGCGGACTTCGGATCGAGCGCAACTGACTTCTTCAATTCGCCTTCAACGGAAGAACTTTGCGTTGAATCATCCACTTCAAGCAACGCCAGGGTTTCGTGAAGTGCTGCCTCGTTCGGAGCGAGTTCCAGCGCATGATGAATCTCAGCCAGCGCTACATCCTTCTGTCCCCTCTTAGCCGCAATACGGGAAAGCAAAGCGTGAACATCGGCGTTGTTCGGCTGGACTGCCATGGCTGCAGTGGCTTGCGCCTGGGCGTCGTCGATTCTGCTTCCCGCAAGAAACAAATTTCCCAGATCGATCCGCGCCTTCAAGTTTGAAGGCTGGAGGTTTACGGTCCTCTGGAGTTCGCCGTAAGCGGCGCTGAGCGCTCCCAGATGGAGGTAAGTCTGCGCCAGGGCATAATGCGCATCGGCGAAGTTCTTATCAATTTTCAAGGCGTTGGAAAACTGAATGGCGGCTTCCCTGTCTTTGCCCTGGGCGCTATACCGCTGTCCGCTTTCTAGATATTTATGCTTGCGCACGTTAGGATCGCGGAAGCACCCGGAGAGCAAAGTGAGCGATAGAAAGAGCGTAACTACCCCAAGAACTGCACAATGCTTCAGCGGCCTCCACTTGCAATCGAAGCCGGGCTGAAATGCTTTGAATTCTCTTTCCACTTTCTTCCATCCTTTCAGGCTGTTTCTTGAACGGCGAAAACTTGAAGCCATTGGCTGAACTGCGTTGCCTTTCCTTGTCTCTCCAAATGCGCTTAGTTGGGGATAAATCGCGGCAGCAAGGGAACAAGCCGCATGGTGAATGTCTCGGCGCGCATTCTTGCCGCTGATGTGTCTTCACTGGGAGCGATCGGCGTAATTACCCGGACCAGCGCCCCATCCGTGCGATTCAGCCGTATTGCATCGGCAGCCATGTAAATTTTCGCCATATATTCATTTGCCACGCTGCGCCCGTGCGCCTGGTACCAATAGATGACGAACTGTTTTGCCGCGCCGTTGGCAATAATATATTCGCCCACCCGATGCGGTTTGCCGTTCGCGTCGATCAGATCGGTGTAGCTTGACGACTCGAAGATCCAGCCGGCCCCTGGCAGGCAATGCTTGGGAGAATGAATGGTTTGTCCAGTTCTCTGGGTGGGGAAATAGCCGATGAAAAGGCCGATCGGCGCAGTCCGTGAGTCCAGGGTATAAATGCGCGAAAGAAAGTCTCCGGCCCCAAGAACATCGCGCGTCTCCTGGTCGATTCCCTGATCGCTTCCCGTCCACCCCGCGATCGTTGCCGGCAACAGCGACAAGGGATCGCTGGGGGGATTCCGGTCAACATCGGCGCGCATATGGAGCAGTAGTGCCGTACCCGCAAGCAGCAGGACCGCAGTCCAGAAGCGAAGGTTCCTCATGTCTGCCGCCTTTTGGCCGGGAATAGGTTCATGGTGCAATGGACAAGGTAAAGGCACACAAGCGACACCAAAAAGATGACCCAGCCGGAAAACTCGTGAAAGAAGCCCAGGGCCTTGTCCGGGTCCCAGTACTGAACGCACAATCCGGTGCCGAGAATGCGCACGGCATTGGCCGCAATCGCGATCGGAATGCTGGCCAGAACGAGCGCTACTCGCCGCCAGGCGGACTTCTCCATGAAGTATCCATAAAAGACCGCCAGCGTAAACAGGCTCATCAGGGAGCGGATGCCGCTGCAGGCCTCAGCCACCTCCAGTTTCATCAAAGGAAGCTCGATGACGTTGCCTTCCCGAAGAACCGGCACGCCGAATAAAGGAAGCATGCCGCTGGCCAGTTTTGAAGCCAGGATCTGCAGCGGAAACGTAATCTGGTTGAAGAGAATGGCCGGAATTGGAATGGCCAGCAACAGAACCAGCAGGGCGAAGCGCAACTCCTTCAAGAACTGCCGTCCGCCAAAGCAAAGCACCAGCCCAGCCAACAGGATAATCAGAGAAACCCGTGAGAGGAAGAGCTCGGACCCGTAAACTCCCAGGAGCAGAACGACTAGCCCCAGGGTCATCACGGCGATTCCGCTCCAGGAAGGTGCGATTTTCGTGGCGAGAAGAGTCTTCCGCTTCTCCCACATCAGATACGCCGCGAACGGGGGCACCAGAAAGCCGTGAGAAAAATCCGGTGTCTGCCACCAGTCGATAACCAGTTTCACCAGCACCTGGTAATAAACCGCGGCGACCAGCAGGCAGATCAGCGCTGAACCCAATGCGAAATGAGCGTATCGAGAGCGCCAATTTCCCAGGGAAGCCGTTGGAATCTGCGCGCTTTGAGTCATTTCCGCTGTCCTCAATCCTATCGATCCATACCACTTTACACTAGCAATCGGGGCGCCGAAAGTGAAACAGTTTGATTCGGGAAAATTCCCTATGAATTTCCCACTCATTAGGAATCCATCTTCCAGTGTTAGTGGAAAAAGATTTCCACTTTACTAGCCAATTAATGGTACACTGTTTCCCAATGGGAGAGGAAATTCTCCCTATTCTTTGGCATCCCCCCAAAGAAGTGCGTCCCGAAGCGCATATGCTGTATAGGAATCCCATTTTCTCCTCCCGTTACTCAGGTTTGGAAGCTGCATTGCTAAAGAAGAAGTGAGTTTTGGTCCCCTTATGGCAACAATTGCAATGATCCAAAATGGGAAGCGCCAGACGAAACCGGCCCCTCTTACCGAGGCGCGGGTCCAGCGCGCGGTTGCCCGGATTGCCGAAACCGACTGCCCAGTCTTGATCCTGGGCGAGCACGGCGCCGGGAAGCGATTTATTGCCGGGCAAATCCACGCGCAGTCGCACCTGTCCCGTGGCGCGGTCACTGAGATTCACTGCGGCGACACCAACGAACAGGCCCTGCTGGCCGCTCTTTCTAGCCATGGAACGGTCTATCTGAGTGAAATAACGGACCTTAGCCTTTCCCTGCAGGAACTGATCGTCGATGCTTACTTCCGTTGCGGGCAAACGCAAAACTGCCGTTTGCTGTGTGGTTCGAGCCGGGAACTTCTGGAAGAAGTCAAGTCGTGGCGCATGAGAGAGGATCTCTACTACCTCATCTCAGCCGTTACGCTCCGGATTCCCCCGCTGCGCTGCAGGAAGTCTGAGATTCTCTCCATTGCTGATGCGCTTTTAACGCAGTACTCCAAACAGTTTGACCGCCCCAAGCCGGTCCTCTGCAAGGAAATCATCGAGCACCTGATGGAGTACGCCTGGCCCGGCAACCTGACTGAACTTCAGGCCGCAATCAAGGCCTTCGTCGCCATCGGAGACCAGACAATTTCCCTGGCGGCCATCAAGGCCGCGGCGGCCTCGGGAAGGCCGAATGAGAACCGTAGGCCATTGTTATTGAAGGAAGCTACCCGGGCCTCATCGATTCAAGTCGAACGCCAGTTGATCTCCGAGGTCCTGGTTTCAACTGGCGGCAACCGGAAACGCGCCGCGGTCGATCTGGGAATCAGCTATAAAGCACTGCTCTACAAACTCAAGCAGATTGAAACGGAAAAACCACCCGTGTCCTGCAAGAATGGAGTTGCACTATGAAAACTGGAAGCCTTCTCATTGTGGCATTTCTTGCTCCTGCGCTTTTCTGCGCCGCGCAAGACAAAATGCCGGTTGCGCAGGACACGGCCAAGCCTGCCGCGCAGGATACAGCCGCGCCGGTTGCGCAAAATGCGGCAGCGCGGACGGTGTCCGACAGCTATGTCATCGGCGCTTCCGATATTGTTATCGTTTCCGTATTGAAAGAGCCGACCTTGTCGAGCAGCTTGCTTGTCCGGCCTGATGGCATGATTTCGATACCCCTTCTCGGAGATGTCAAGGCCTCCGGCAAAACGCCGCTACAGTTGGCGGACGAAGTTACGGCCGGGCTCAAGAAATACATACAAGACCCGAATGTCACCGTCGTTCTGAGCCAGATGAACAGCAAGAAAGTGTACATGATCGGCGAAGTTGGCAAGCCCGGTCCGGTCGATATGACTCCTGGCATGACTTTGCTTCAGGCCGTTGCCACCGCCGGCGGACTGACGCAGTTCGCCAACTCGAAGAAGATGTACATTCTGCGCTCAGAAAACGGAAAGCAGCAGAAGATTTCCGTGCAATACAAGCAGGCATTGAAGGGCGACGGCTCTCTCAATCTCATTTTGAACCCAGGTGATACGATTGTCGTTCCGTAGGGTGACCCAAATGAAACCAAGTCAGACGCTCATGTTGATTCTATTTACCGTCTGTGCCGCTACAAGGGCGCAAGTTGTTCCCTCGGCGACGGGTCCTGGGCTGCCACTCAGCGGCACGTTGAGATATGACCTGCGCTATACGCAAACCGCCCAATTCTACGGCGGGTCCGGAGGCGATACGGAGAGGAGTTCCGTGTCCGGGGAAGTGACCTATGCAAATGCAAACGCCGCCCGCCCATCCACCCTGACCTATTCTGGCGGCGATTCGTGGAGCCTTTCGGGCGAGTCCGAAGGAACTGGGATATTTCAGCACCTCATGGTTTCGCAAGGGATTGTCAGGCGCGACTGGACACTCAGTCTCAGCGACGACGTGAGCTATATGCCGCAAGCGCCGACCACGGGGTTCTCGGGAATCCCCGGCGTGGGGAACCTGCCCGGTGGGCCCAGTATTTCGGGCCAGTCGATTCTGACGCTGAACACGCGAAGCGTTTACAACGTACTCACTCCGGCCTATACGCATATCCTCGGCCATGCGACAAATCTCAGCATCAATGGCAGCTACGGAATTCTGCGTTTCCCTGACAATAACGGTCTGGAGGATGATTCGCTCGAGGTGGGCTCGCAAGTTACCAGGCGGCTAGATGCTCTCAATTCGATTTCCGTCCAGTACGCCTATTCTCACTTCAGCTATCCCGGCTACACCCTCTCCATGGAGACTCAATCCGCACAGTTCGGCTACCAGCGTAGCTGGAGCCGGCGGTTCGGGACAAGCGTTTCCGCTGGGCCTGAATGGGTCCAGGGTATAGCCAGCTTGCAGGTTCCCTCTTCGACAGGCCTCACAGTGAACGCCAATGCTAACTACGACGCCAAGCCAATCTCGGTCACGCTGAGTTATGTTCAGGCAACCAGTGGAGGCGCGGGGGTGTTGACCCAGGTTGGGGTCCACAACCAGGACGTCAATGCCGATTTTTCGCGGCAGTTCGGACGGAACCTGAATGTAAGCGCTACGGGCTCATATATGCGTACCCGGGGATTACAACAGGCCGGCTTGATCAACGGACAGACCGGCGTAACCAACGGAAAGTATGGCGGAGCGTCGGCGACGAGGCGATTGGGCCGGTATTTCACCGTATTCGCAAACTACACGGCAGTTCAGCAGTCGACGAGTGCTTTCCTCCCATCGAATGCTATCAGCGGGTTGTCGCAGGTGATCGGTTTCGGCCTCGGCTATTCTCCGAGGGAAATGTACTTCAAGTAAGTAACTTATCAAGGAGGCCTATGCTCGGGCATCGTGAAATGACAATGCGGGACTATGCGGAGATGTTGAAGCGGCGATTCTGGCTGATTTTGACTTGCACTGTCCTCCTCCTGGGAGCCGGTATCGCCATCAGCTACATCCTGCCTCCGCAGTACGTGTCGCAGACGCTGGTGCTCATCGAGCAGCAGAAGGTTCCGGAAGACTATGTGAAGCCCGTCATCAATGAAGATCTGAACGGGCGGCTGGCATCGATGAAGGAACAGATCCTGAGCCGTTCGCGCATTGAGCCAATCGTCGAACGCTTCGGCCTCTATGCCGGCGGCAAGTACAGCATGGACGACCGCGTCGATATGGCACGGAAGGCGATTGGGATCAATCCGATCCCCTACGGCCAGTCGTCGCGCGGGATGCCGGGCTTCTTTATCACGTTCAAGGCGCGGGACGCGCGCACGGCCCAGCAGGTGTGCGGCGAGATCACTTCGCTTTTTGTCAGTGAGAATCTGAATGCGCGTGAGCAGTCGGCCGAAGGCACAACCGACTTCCTGAAGCAGCAACTCGAAGACTCGAAGAGGAACCTCGATGACCAGGACGCCAAGCTCGCGGCCTTCCAGCGCAAGTACATTGGCAGGCTTCCTGAGCAGGAATCTTCGAATTCAAACGCTCTTCAGGCGATGACGACCCAGCTAGAGGCCGCGACGCAGACGATAAACCGCCTACAGCAAAATGAGACCATCCTCGAAGCCATGATTGCTCAGCAGCCGCAGGAGCCGTCACATGGCGGTCCGGCAACGGGGACATCCGAGGAGGGACTCAAGACTCAGCTCAAGGATGCGATCAGGCAAGAAAAGGAATTGGAGACCGTCTACACGCCCGATCATCCAGACATAGTCGCGATCAAGCGCAGGATCTCCAGTTTGCAGGCGGAGATTGCCCACGCCCCTATCGAATCGACGAAGGGGGAAACCGCCGCGAATTCTCACGACTCGCCGCAACTTCGACAGCTTAAGATTCAGCTTCGCGCCGAGCAGCAGTCTCTGGCCTCCGCCAAGCAGGAACAGGCTCGCATCGGGCAGCAGGTTCGTTCTTACGAGGCGAAGATTGAATCAAGCCCAATGGTCGAGGAAGAGTACAAACAGGTTACTCGCGACCATGAGACGGCTTTGCAGTTCTACAACACTCTGCTGACCAAGATGAATGAATCTTCCATGGC
>Ga0255355_1001236_pt1 | contig 12309 bp, 9 predicted proteins | sample HBST75metaG_FD_189943 | JGI IMG/M metagenome (GOLD analysis project Ga0255355, IMG submission 189943) | Peat soil microbial communities from Stordalen Mire, Sweden - H.B.S.T75 | ecosystem: Environmental > Terrestrial > Soil > Wetlands > Peat | place: Sweden: Norrbotten County, Stordalen Mire...
ATTCTGTCGGTATCGATCTTCGAGAAGACCGATATTTCATGCGCCCTTCAGCCAAATCTCCACGGAACAGACCAGACAACTTCCTCTAAACAACTGAATCTATTCGACATCTAACCGGACACCAGTGGAGTAAACATACGAATGAAAGCGGCGAGAACGTGTCAGAAATCCAACGATTAACCGCCCATGCGCAGGACTTAAATATATCCATCGGACATTGTAATGACTTTTACATGACGATGGTCGCACTTACCGTAATCCTTGCAGTAGGGGTTTTTATCGCGCAGCTTAAAATCAGCCAAAAGAGTAAAGAGCTTCAGAAGACGCAAGAGGACCTAATTAGGGAAAAAGATCGCGTGGCTAAAGCCGATTCTGACATCAAAAACGGGAAGATCGCAGAAGCTCTGAAACAGGCTGGGGAGTCGAATAAGGCAGCTGGAGAGGCGAATGAACGAGCAGGCAAGGCACAAGCAAGCCTTGCGCTAGCTGAACAGCAAGCGGCGGAAGCAAATACCAAAGCAGAAGGGTTCCGACTCGATATTGCCAAAGCAAATGAATCGGCTAAAGATGCTGAGGCTCGCGCGGTCGAAGCGAAATTGGAGTTAGCGCGATTTAGGGCACCGCGAACGCTAAGTCAACAACAGGAAAACAAAATCGCTGCGCGACTGCGTCCTTTTGGACCAAATACGGTCGATGTAATCATAATTGGAGACGCGCCGGAAATTACCAACCTTACTCAGCACATAACCCAGGCCCTCCAAAAAGCAGGATGGAATGTCAAAATAGTGGGCAAGGCCATTTCAGGCCCAAATGTATCTGGCGTGCTGGTCGGCACACACACGGGGACTGGTGGAGCTACGACCATGGCATCTGAAGCACTGATTTCAGCTTTGCAATCTGAAGGGATTCTGACCGAGAAATTCCAGCAGTTTGGCGACGAACTTCCAATGGCTATCGTTGGGAATTGGGATGCGAATCACATCGCGTCGATTAGGATATTGGTGAGTGCGAAGCCCTAAATCAGTGTCACAATCCAGAATGTGACGGGTGGCCCAGGTCCCCGGCCTGCATACTACCCACTGAAGCTGGGTGCCCCAGGTGCCTCGCATTTGGGCATCTGGGAAACCACGAACCCCTCCCAGCGTCGGACGACTTCCGAAACCGCCGCAGAGTCCTGGATAAACCTCGCGCCTGGATCGTCTTCAAACCGGAAATCACCAATTAGACCGGAACCCGAGCACATCATCCCAAAAGGCAAGCCGGCCAACTGGCTTGCCCCTCAAGAAATGGCCCCCTCGAAGACTCTTTTTGAAGGCCGCGTTGACTCTGGTCCCACTCTGGAAAGCAAAGCCTTCGTCGCGAGCTCTATTCTGCCGGGCTCGAACCCGCCTCAGAACTCCTGAAAACTGGCATCGCTGGATCCAGCCGACGGAGCCACAGCAAAGCCAGGAGCCACAGAACGGCTCGGGGCTTTCTTGACGCGAGCAGAGATGTCCACCTTGGCCGATGCGCTGCTCCGAACGGCCTTGACTGGAGGGCGCAGTGCCAGATCAACCTTTGGGGAGCGCGCTTCGGCCCGGCGGCTATCGGCGCGCCCGCTCTTCTGTTTCCCGCCTCCATCGCCGAGGTTGAAGGTGCTCACCAGCTCCAACAGATTCGCAGCCTGCTCCGACAGCGCTTCCGCCGTGGCGGAAAGCTCTTCGGTCTGCGCGGAGTTCGCTTGCGTCACGTGATCCATCTGCGTCATGGCGGTGTTCACCTGCTCGATGCCCACGCTCTGCTCGCTTGCTGCAGCGGCCATCTCGCTCACGATGTCGGTCACACGCTTCACCGATCCCACAATGCCCTGCAATGTTTCGCCCGACCGATTCACCAGCACCGAACCGGCGTCGACCTTGCGCAGCGAATCCTGAATCAGAACTTTGATCTCCTTGGCGGCAACGGCGCTGCGTTGTGCAAGGCTGCGAACTTCCGAAGCCACCACCGCAAACCCGCGGCCTTCGTCCCCGGCGCGCGCCGCTTCGACGGCTGCATTCACCGCCAAAAGGTTGGTCTGGAAAGCGATTTCGTCGATGGTCGAGATGATATCCGCGATCTTCGCGGAAGCGGCATTAATCTCCGACATTGCGGTGATCGCCTGAGCGACGACTTCCTGCCCCTGAACAGCCGAATCCTTCGAACTCACGGCAAGCTGGCTGGCCTGTTGCGCGTTGTCGGCATTCTGACGAACCGTCGCTGTAATCTCTTCCAGGCTGGCCGAGGTCTCTTCCAGGCTGGCCGCCTGCTCCTGCGCTCCGGAGGCAATGGCTTCCGAAGCGGCGGCGAGTTGTTGCGACGACGAACTTGCGTTGGTGGCGCTGTCTGACACGTCGCGCAGGGCGCTGTTCAGCTTCTCCACCATCGAAGCCAGAGACTGCATCAGCTTATCCTTCGCCGAGCGCTCTCTCACCTCGACCGCCAAATCGCCCTCGGCGATCTGTTCAAGCAGTTCGGAAACCTCGCGAATGTAATCCACCAGGGCGCGGAAGGAATCGGCCAGCGACCCAACCTCATCGCCCGAGCGGTAGTCCACGCTCTGGCTCACGTCGCCCAGAGAGATATGCTTCGCCGTCTCCGCCAACTCCGCCAGTGGCTTTGAGATGCTGCGCGCAATAAAGAAACCAAGTCCAAGACCGCAGACAATGCCCCCCACCACCAGGATGAGCATCATGATGCGGCTGCTTTGGTAGGTTTCCCCGGTGATCTGAGCAGCCTTTTCGGCAGTGCTTTCCTTATCGGCTACCATCTCTGCGAGCACGCTCTCCGCTGCATCCCCTCTTTGGCGGCCCAGACCAACGGAGAGATCCAGGGACGCTCGCTTCTCTTCCAGATGATCCTTCTCCGCCAGGGAAATTACCTGGCCCGCGACCTCCTGGTATCCCTTCCAGCTCTCATCGAACTTCGCCAGCAGATCCTTGCCCTTGTCGGTACGCACCAGTGGTCGCGCTTTTTCCAGGTTGCCATTCACAAGTGCAATGTCAGCCTCGATACGGCCCTTGTAATGGTCTCGGTCTTCAGTGGTGCTGGCGAGCAGCAGATTCTTTTCAGCCCGGTCCATATGGATCAGTTCGATATCGGCCTGCTTGAGATATGAAATCCCGAGGGTTTCATTGGCATAAGAGGAAGCCGCCAACCCGGCGATCTTGCCCATGTTGCTGATGCCCATGTAGCCGACGACGGCGGTGATGGCGCCGACAAGAATGAATGCCCCGATCAGCTTTTTGCCGATCTTCATGTCATTAAACCAACTCATTGTATGCACTCCGTTCGTGTTCTATTCGCCCCATCGTTGCCGATTCTTCTCTTGCAGTAAATCGCGTGCGGAGCTACTGTTTTTTGACAGCCGCGGGCACCGTACCCAGCTGGTCGAATCGCCATAGGACGGGTGCCGGCTTCCTGGCCTGCGCCAAAAAAGCTGAATCGCCCTCTGCGTCATTCCATCCTTGCCGCCGCACTTATCTGCTTCGGACCTGACCATTGGGTGATACATGCGCACGGGAGAACTACGAGGTCTTCATTGCTGTACGGACCTGTTTTCAAGACTCACTATCGGCATCTCCGAATGATCTGTCGATATTCCTTCGTCGCGAGCAGCCTTTTTGCAGATCATTTCCCCCACCTCGCGCACAATCAAGATAAGCGCTCCAACGGGTCAGGGATCTGACCGTTCCGTACCCCCTTTGAAGGGGCCCCCTCCCCCTGGGGGGTAAATTCACTCTTTGTTCGCTTTTTGTTTTGTAAGATATTCAAATAAAATAACTTACTTAATCTAAATCGAAAAATTTGCACAGGAAAAACGCTCGGAAAGCACTGTTTTTGGTGCAGAATCAGGCCAAAAACGGGGTGGGGAAGAATGGCCTGAAAAATGCATCAAAATCGCACTCTTTGACCATTTTTGCCCCGCTTTTTGGGGCTACAGAGGTCCCACAATCGCCGCCGTTGTGCAGCCTACCGCCGCCGGTAAAACGGCAGCACGATCAGCAGCGCCAACCCGATAGCCGCGGCCAGGGCCAGAGCCAGCAAGCTATAGAGCAGCTTGAGGCTCGGGCCGCTGGAACCCTGGGCAGGCAGCTTCTCTTGGGCGGATTGCGGCGGCAGAATCTCGGGATTACTCATATTTCAAAGACTCCACCGGGTCCAACTGTGCGGCGCGTGTGGCGGGAACGGTGCCGAAGACGATGCCCACCACGGTGGCTGAGCTGAGGGCAATAATCACCGACCACGGCGAGATGGGAATGGAGTAGTCGGTGAAGAACCGGATGGACAACGGCAACGCCAATCCCACCACGGTGCCCACGACTCCGCCCACCAGCGAGATGATGAGCGCTTCAGCCAGAAACTGCAGCTTGATTTCGCGGGAGGTTGCGCCCAGCGCCTTGCGAATGCCGATCTCGCGGACGCGGGCCCGGACATTGGCCAGCATGATGTTCATGATGCCCACGCCGCCCACCGCCAGGGTAATCGCGGCCACCAGCATCAGCACGGCAATCAGGGCATTCGAGATTTTGCCGGCGGTGTCCAGCAGTTCCTTGAGCGTTTGCACTTTGTACACCGAGTCGGCCCGGTGGCGCGCCTGCACAATGCGTACGATGTCCTTGGAGGCGTCGGGAACCTCCGTCATGTCGCGCATGGAAAAGTAAATCTGTTTCACGTTCTCTGTCCCGGTAAAGTAGCGGGCCACCGAAAAGGGAATCAGGATGGTTTGGTCGGCAATCTCCGACTGGCCAAAGTCGTCCACGCTCATCTTGAAAACGCCGATGATGGTGAAGGGAATCCCGCTGATCTCGAAACTCTCGCCGATGGCCGCGTCGGAGCTGCCAAACCGGTCGTGGGCGAATTTCTCGGTCACCACGGCGCACTTGATATGAGCCGAGTCGTCGGTCTCGTCCAGGAACCTGCCCACGGGGACCAGCAGGTTGTGGATCTGCAGGTACTGCGGGCTTACGCCCAGCACCAGCGTGTCTTTCGTGACGCCGGAGCCGAAGCTGATGCGGTCGTGCATCTCGAGGACCGGCGAGGAGTAGATGACGCCCGGCAGCTCGGCCAGCACAGCCTTCTCGTCTTCGCGCGTCAGGTAGTCGTTGTAAACCACCTTCTCAGAGCCGATGGCGCCCCCGCCGGCGTATTCCAGTTCCACCGAGTTGGTGCCGAACTTCTGGATCAACTGCAGAACGTACTGCTTGCCGGTCAGTCCGACCGTTGCCACCAGGATCACCGAGGCGGTGCCGATGACCATGCCCAGCGCGGTCAGCGCAAAGCGCAGCTTGCTGGAGCGAAAGCTGTCAATCGCCAGCTTCAAAATCTCGCTCACCAGCATGGTGCGGCGGGCGCTCAGCAGCGTCTGCTGAAATGCGCGGTGGCGTGCCTGTTCGGTCTGATTCATGGATTCCTTACATACAAGATGCTCGAGGACGTCCGGCGGCTTCTTGAATCGACCGGCGCTGCCTTGTCCCACGCTGGAGATTTGTTTGCTTTTCGCCCAAGGGAAACAGGCAGCCTCGGCGGATTCTCCAGGGCTTCAAGGCCACGCTCCATCGCGACCCCCTTCCGATAGCTTACGCGAGTGTCCGCTCCGCCCGGAACCTGGGACAGGTTAGAATATTTTCTGAGCGCGAAAGTGGCGGAATTGGCAGACGCACCAGACTTAGGATCTGGCGGGGTAACCCATGGGGGTTCGAGTCCCCCCTTTCGCACCAACTGCAAATCGCTGGTTTCCCCCGGGCAACTCCAGCGGCCGCGTCTTCCCTGAAAAATTGGCCGTGCCAACCGGCTCTGCGCATCGCTGCCGCGCCTTCGCCGAGTCACCCCCGGCAGAGTAATCTGGTGAAACCATGAGCTCATCTCCACAGCAGCCGCAAATGAACCTCTCCCAGAGCCCCGACTACCGCGAAACCTATGCCAACAGCGTCCAGGTTCGCGTCAGCGTGTGGGATTTTCAGCTTGTCTTCGGCCTCGCCAGCAGCGACGCCCCCGACCAGGTGAACATCCGCAACCACCAGGCCATCTTCCTCAGCCCGCAGCAAGCCAAGGCCCTGTGGAGCCTGCTGGGCCAGAATCTCGCTCAGTACGAGCAGGCTTTCGGCGTGCTCAACCTGGAGCCGCAGAGCCACAACTTCCCGCAGGGTCCGGTCAATTAAGCTGAGGAGCGATTTGTTGCGCTGGAAAAGTTGGTTGCAGCCGCGGCTGGACGCGCCGTTTCCCGCCTGGATGATCTTCCCGGTGGTCTTCGCGGCCCTGTACGCCACGCACTTTACCCTGCTCCGCCTGCCCTACTACTGGGACGAGGCCGGCTACTACATTCCCGCGGCGTGGGATTTTTTCCGCACCGGATCGCTGATTCCTTTCAGCACGCTGACCAATGCCCATCCGCCGCTGCCCAGCGTGCTTCTGGCGCTGGCCTGGAAGGCCTCCGGCTTTTATCCCGAAGTGACGCGCGAAGCGGTGCTGTTGGTGGCTTCGCTGGGCCTGGTCGCCGTGTGGCGGCTGGCCACGCGGCTGGTCGGCGTGGGCGCGGTTGCCTTCTGGACCGTCGTTCTCACCGCGCTCTACCCCATCTGGTTTGCACAGAGCGTTCTGGCCCATGCCGATATTTTTGCCGCTGCCTGCACGCTGTGGGGGCTGGTTTACGCGCTGCCCAGTGAGGGCCGCAAGCCCTGGGCTGCCGCCGTCTGTTTCTCCGCCGCCGCGCTCTCCAAGGAAACGTCCATCGTCATTCCGCTCACGCTGGCTGCGGTCAGCTTTGCGGAAGGTTTCCGCGCCCTTCCGCTGGTGCGCCGACGCCTGTGGCGCGAGACGGCATGGCTGGCGAGTTGCGTGCTCCCGTTGGCCGCCTGGTACGGGTGGCATCGCTACAAGACCGGTTTCCTCTTCGGCAATCCCGAGTTTCTGCGCTACAACGCTCAGGCCAACCTGGAGCCGCTGCGCATGCTGGCCGCTTTCGGCCATCGCGTTCTGCACCTGACCGCGCACATGAACCTCTTTGTGCCGGTGCTGATGATGTTCGCTGCTCTGCTGCTCAGCCCGATTCCCGACGCCGACGGGCACGATCGCTCCAACATCGCCGCTTCCGCGCAACGCCGTATTTTTTTCCTGCTCTTGGCCAATGCGCTTTTTTTCAGCGTTTTAGGCGGAGCGCTCCTCACCCGCTACCTGCTGCCCATGTTTCCGCTGGTGCTGCTGGTTGCCGTCACCACTCTTTATCGCCGCGTTCCCTATTGGCAGGGTTTGGCGGCGTTCTCCGCGGCGGCATTTGTCGCCGGGCTCTTCATCAATCCTCCGTACGGCTTTGCCCCGGAAGACAATCTGGCCTTTGCTCACGTGATTCGCCTGCATCAGGCAGGGATCGAAGAGCTCAACCGCGCCTACCCCGGCTCGACGGTGCTTTCAGCCTGGCCGGTCACCGACGAGCTGACTCGTCCCGAGCTTGGCTACCTCAGCCAGCCCTACGACGTCGACCGGCTGGAGGATTTCACCGCCGAGCAGATTACTCGCGCCGGCACAGAACCGGGAAAATACTCAACCGCGCTGGTTTTTTCCACCAAGTACGACCCTGCCTCGCCGCTGTTTACGCTGGGACCCAGGAGCAAGGCTCTGGACGAGAAGTACTTCGGCCTGCACCGCGACCTTTCGCCTGAGGCAATTGCCCACCAACTGGGCGGAACGCTGGTGTGGAAGCGCGAGGACCAGGGGCAGTGGATCGCGCTGATCCGCTTCAACCGGCAGTTTGAAGCTTCTTTGCGCTTGCCCGATCCGCTGCCGTAGGGCCTGCTCGCAGATCGGGACGGCCTTTGCCCACGAAGTGTGAACAGACACGGTCAGCTCTGGCGCGCCGCACAACCTATAATCACCCTGTCGTGCATATCTCCTATTCATCTCGTTTGCGCTGGGTGCGGCAGGTTGCCGCGAGTGCCGGGCTGTCGCTTCTGGTGACCTTGGCTTTGTCTTTTACCATGCAGGCTCGCGGTCAGGACGCAGCCCAAAGCGGCGCAGACGGTGCGGCTCAAAGTCATGGCCGCATCCTGCTGGTGCTGCCGTTCGACAACCGCTCCGCCCAACCGACCCTGGAGTGGATTCGCGAGGCCGCGCCGGAGATTCTTGGCCGCCGCTTTGCCTCGGCAGGATTTGCCCCCATGCGCCGTGCCGACCGGCTCTACGCCCTCGACCATCTCGGTCTGCCGGAGGGATTTCACCCCTCCCGCGCCAGTTCGCTCAAGCTGGCGCAGACCCTGGACGCCGACTCGATCATCGTGGGCAGCTACATCACCGATGGCACCAGCATTGAAGCCGAGGCCCAGTTGGTCGACGTGCCCCATCTGCGCATGAGCCAGCCGGTCACCGCCAAAGGCGAGATGCGCGACATGATCTCGGTCTTCAATTCGTTGGCCTGGAAGCTCACCCGCGAGCTTGACCCCAGCTTCAGCGTGGCCGAGCAGACTTTTATAGCCGCCGGTTCCGGCCTGCGTCTGGACGCATTCGAGCAGTACATCCGGGGCATCTCGGAGCCCGATCAGCAGGAGCGTCTGCGCCACCTGAAGCAGGCGGTTGTGCTGAGCCCCGCCTTCGGGCCGTCATGGATGGCCCTGGGCCGCGAAGACTACATCGGTCAGCAGTACGAGCAGGCCGCAGACGCCTTTGCCAAGGTGAGCGCCAATGAGACGGACGCGCTCGAAGCCGGCTTCTACCGCGGCCTGTCGCTCATCTTCTCCGGCGACTACAGCCGCGCCGAGGAGGCCTTTGCCTCCGTGGCCCGTGTGCTGCCGTTGGCCGAGGTTCTGAACAACCAGGGCGTGACGCTGGCCCGTCGGGGCAAGGACGGCGTGCCTCTCTTCCGCAAGGCTGTGGCCGCCGATCCCAACGGAGCCGATTACCACTTCAACCTGGCGGTCAGTCTGAAGCGCCATGGCGAAAACGCCGAAGCCCTGACCGAGCTGGCCCAGAGCCTGAAGCTGCGGCCGGGCGACACCGAGGCGCAGGCCTTGCAAAGGGCGTGGACGGGGCAGAAGACCGAAACCGCTCTCGGCGAGGACGCAGGGGCCAAGGCCGATCCGCTGGAGCGCATCATGCGCACCTTTGACGCCGCCGCCTTCCGCCAGGCAGCGCTCATGATGGATCAGATGGATGCCTCCCGGCTGGAGGCGCTCTCCCCGCACGAGCGGGCGCAGAAACTGGCCGCTCAGGCAAAGGGCTACCTGGACCGCGGCCTGCTGCTCGAAGCCGAAAGGCTCTACCTGTCCGCCGCGGCAGCGGACAATTCAGTGGCCGAGGTGCACGCTGGCCTGGCCGAGTTGCGCGAACACTCCGGCGACGCTGAGGCTGCTCGCAAAGAGGCAACCAGGTCCCTGGAACTGATGCCCTCGGCCGATGCGTACCTGGTGCTGGGCCGGCTCAACCTGGCAGCCGGACACTTGGACGAAGCTCGCCAGAATGTCGAAGCGGTCCTCAAAATCGACGCCAACAACAACGCAGCCCAGCAATTGCGCCGGCAGATCGACGCTCGCCAGAGTCAGACAAAATAGGCCGCAAGGCAAGTCCGCCAAAAGGAGCAAGCCATGCTTCAGCGCACTCGAAGGTTCGCCGGTTGGTTCGGTCTGGTGGTGGCTGCGGGGTGGACGGGCTGCCTGTTTTCCGTCCCTGCCTGCGCCCAGCAATCGATGGCTCCACTCGTCGACAAGCTGGTTCTCTACGACACCATCCAGCCCGTCACGGCGGGCCAGCTTGAACGCGCCCTGGCCAGCGCCAACTCCGACGGCGCGCGCGCCTTGCTGATCGAGCTGGACACCCCCGGCGGCCTGTACGACTCCACCCGCGCCATGGCCGGCGCCATTCTCAGCTCCCGCGTCCCGGTCATTGTGTTTGTCTCCCCGGCTGGCGCTCGCGCCGGTTCGGCCGGCTTTTTTCTGCTGGAATCGGCGGACATCGCCGCCATGGCTCCCGGCACCAACGCCGGAGCGGCTCACCCGGTGCTCGAGTTCGGCGTCAAGCCGGACGAGACCATGAACCAGAAGATTGAAAACGACACCGAAGCCTTTCTGCGCTCCTACGTCACCCGCCGCAACCGCAACGCCGAAGCCGCCGAGGCCGCCGTCCACACCTCCCGTTCCTACACCGCCCAGGAGGCCCTGGATCAGCACCTGATTGACCTCATCGCCAACAGCGACCAGGCCTTGCTAGCCGCCCTCGATGGCCGCGAAATCACCCGCATGGACGGCAGCAAACTCACCCTGCATCTGGCCGGCGCGCGAATTGAATTAGTGAAGCCGACCCTGCGCGAAGAACTCCTCGGGTGGCTGGTCAATCCCAACATCGCCCTCCTCTTCCTGGTCGGCGGCGCGCTGCTGATCTACCTCGAATTCAACACTCCCGGCACCATCGTTCCCGGCGCGTTGGGCACGCTGATGGTGCTGCTGGCGGTCTTTGCCCTGAACCTGCTGCCCATCCGCTATACCGCAGTGCTGCTGCTGATTGCAGCCCTGGTGTTCATCCTGCTTGAAGCCAAATTCGGCGGCCACGGTGCGCTGGCCATCGCCGGCATCGTCTGCCTTACCTTCGGGACGCTGACCCTGGTTGCCGCGCCGGTGCCGGAGATGGCGATCAGCCCCTGGGTGGCCCTTGCCGTCAGCGCCGGCTTCGGAGGCATCACCGTCTTCCTCGTGCGCCTGGCGGTCCGCGCCCGCCGCATGAAGGTGCGCATTGGCGCTTCGGCCCTGGTGGGCAGCCTGGCCGCAGCCATGGAGGCGCTCAGCCCCGAGGGACACGTCCTGGTCGATGGCGAGATCTGGCGCGCGGTCTCCACGGCGCCTGTCCGCGCCGGAGCCACCCTGCGCGTCGTCGGCCACGAGCAGTTCCTGCTCCGCGTGGAGCCAGCTCCGCCCTCGCGTTCGCCGGAGTCAACGGAGTAACTCGGCTGGAGTACAATCCGTCCTGAGTGAGGGAAGTCCAATGTCCGCTACAGATCTGCCGATTCCAATTTTGATTCTGGTTGCTATCGTCGTTCTCTACCTGATCAATTCCATCAAGATCCTGCGCGAATATGAGCGCGGCGTCATCTTCCGCCTGGGCCGCGCGCTGCCCACGCCCAAGGGACCGGGCATCATCCTTGTCTTCCGCCCTCTGGACCAGATGATCCGCATCTCGCTGCGGCAGCAGGTGCTGGAAGTGCCCTCCCAGGATGTGATCACCCGCGACAACGTCACCCTCAAGGTGAACGCCGTAGTCACGCTCTACGTAGTCAATCCCAACCATGCGGCCATCAAGGTGGAAAACTACGTCTACCAGACCTCGCAGTTTGCGCAGACCACGCTGCGTTCGGTCTTGGGCGAGGTGGAGCTGGACGAGCTGCTCAGCCACCGCGACAAGCTCAACCTGCGCATCCAGACCATCATCGACCAGCGCACCGAGCCCTTCGGCGTCAAGGTGATTTCGGTCGAAGTCAAGCAGGTGGATCTCCCCGAACAGATGCTGCGCGCCATGGCCAAGCAGGCCGAGGCGGAGCGCGAAAAACGCTCCAAGATCATCCACGCCGAGGGCGAATTCAACGCCGCCCAGAAGCTGGTGGACGCTGCAGAACTGATGGCCACGCAGCCCATGACCCTGCAACTGCGCTACCTGCAGACGCTCACCGAAATCGGCGTCGAAAAGAACACCACCATCGTCTTCCCGCTGCCCATGGAGCTGATGTCCCTGCTCAACAAGATCGGCGTGTCGGCCGCGCCGCCCAAGCCCGCCGCCAAGCCAACTCTGGAATAGCGCCGCGGCTGTTAACTTCCCGCACGGGTTCGGCGTCTTATCTGTAGGCGCCGAACTCGCATTGCAAAAGCAACCCGGCTACGCCAATCCGAATTCGCCTGAGAGCGCTCAATGCACGGAGTATTTGACCCGGAGGAGTTTCAGCAGTTGGGGCGCCAGCGGGACACCGAGCTGACGCTTGGCCCCTTCAAGCTGCTGGTGCTCTTTTGCGGCCTTGTCCTGCTTTGCGGCCTGTGCTTCGGCCTGGGCTACACGATGGGCAGTCACCGCGCCAAGAATGCCGCCGTTGCCCCGCAGGCCCCTGCGGTCGTTGTTCCGGCCCCGGCGACGCCCATTGCGCAGCCCAAAAAGCCCTCGGCCAGCTCCCAGAACGCCTCCCAACACGCTCCAGCCAACGCGGAGCTGCCGGCCTCCGACCCGGATCAGGTTGTGGTCCAAAACGCTCCGACGGCAACCCCCGCGGCCAGCACCGGCCCATGGGTCGTCAAGCCCGCTCTGCCGCCCCAGCCCAGCGCGGCCCGCCCC
>Ga0255355_1001239_pt1 | contig 12283 bp, 8 predicted proteins | sample HBST75metaG_FD_189943 | JGI IMG/M metagenome (GOLD analysis project Ga0255355, IMG submission 189943) | Peat soil microbial communities from Stordalen Mire, Sweden - H.B.S.T75 | ecosystem: Environmental > Terrestrial > Soil > Wetlands > Peat | place: Sweden: Norrbotten County, Stordalen Mire...
CCTCGGCCTCCTGGCAATCTACAACAACAACTTTCTCGGCGCGCAAAGCGTCGCAGTCCTGCCCTATGAGCAGTATCTGAAGCGTTTTCCGGCATATCTACAGCAGTTGACGATGGAGAGCAACGGTAAGCACGTAACCCTGGATGGGACGGGAGTCGAGTATCAGACAGGACCAATCTATTGGGGAGAGCCAGGCACCAACGGCCAGCACTCCTTTTATCAATTGATCCATCAGGGAACCAGACTCATTCCCTGCGACTTCATTGCGTTTGGACAACCGCTGAACCCGATCGGCCGTCATCACGACATCCTTATGGCGAATGTCTTCGCACAGGCTGAGGCATTGGCCTTTGGCAAGACCACGCAAGAAGTCGAAGCGGACGGCACACCCCCGTGGCTCGCGCCGCATCGGACCTTCGAGGGCAATCGTCCTTCGAATACGATTCTTCTGGAGCGGTTGACCCCGGAGGCTCTGGGCAAGCTTGTCGCACTCTACGAACACAGCGTTTTTACACAGGGCGCCATCTGGAAGATCGACTCCTTTGATCAGTGGGGAGTCGAACTGGGGAAGGTACTGGCCCAGCGTATCATCCCCGAACTCGAATCTGCAAAAGAAGAGAATCTTAAGCACGATAGCTCGACCAACGCTTTGATCAAACAGTACCGCAGCATTCAGAAGGGAAGCGCAGGATGAATGCAACCGCAGTTGAGCCCATCGCAGCCACCTGCCCGGCCCAGACTCCAGCCGCAAGCCAGAGATATGTCTATATTGCCGCGATTTTCGCTGCGATTGGCGGTTTGCTGTTTGGATACGACACCGGAGTGATATCCGGCGCACTAATTTTCATCAAGCAGAGTTTTGGACTGTCCATCTTCCAGCAGGAGCTTGCTGTGAGTTCGGTTCTAGTTGGCGCCGCAGTGCTGGCCATCACCGGCGGCAGCCTTTCGGATCGGTATGGACGCAGAAAAATGCTGCTCATTACTTCCGTAGTTTTCATTGTGGGTGCATTGATATGTTCGGCGGCAGGGTCGATACAGATACTCATCCTTGGCAGAGTCGTAGTAGGGATGGGGATCGGCCTTGCGAGTTCTGTCGTCCCTCTTTACATCTCCGAGATATCTCCGGCCAACGCACGCGGGTGGCAGGTATCGCTCTTTCAATTGGCAATTACGGTGGGAATCCTGGCTGCATATCTCGCAGACTATCTGTTTACCCCTTCAGCCGGGTGGAGATGGATGCTGGGCCTCGCCGTGATTCCGGGTGCGCTACTCGGAGCGGGCATGCTCTTCCTGCCTGAAACCCCTCGCTTCCTTGCTCGGCATGGTCACTTCGACCTTGCCCGCACAGTGCTGGTCAAGATTCGCGGTACTGAAGACGTCGAGAAGGAATTCCAGGAAATCAAGTCGGCATCGCAGGAAACGGCACTGCGCGGGCACATCTCCGACTTGCTCCTGCCAGCTGTCCGACCTGCCTTGATGATTGGTATAGGTCTTGCAGTCTTCCAGCAGGTCACGGGTATCAACACCATCATTTATTACGCGCCCTACATCATTCGCTCCGCGGGAATCTCCTCGATTCAAGGATCGATTCTAGCCACGGCTGGCATCGGTACGGTGAATGTAGTGATGACCCTGGTGTCTATGTGGCTTATAGATCGCGTAGGAAGACGTCCCCTGCTGCTGACAGGTATAGCCGGAATGATCGTCAGCCTCGGCGCGCTGGGATATATCTTCCATCTCGCAAAAGGTGGAGAGTTTGCTGGGGTCGCGGTCGTCATCCTGATGTTCTACGTGGCTTCGTTCGCCATCAGTTTGGGACCGATCTTCTGGCTGCTCATAGCTGAGATCTATCCGCTGAAGATTCGCGGTCTGGCAGCAGGAATCGCAGCCGGGACAAACTGGCTTGCCAACTTTGCGGTATCCCTTTCGTTTCTGTCGCTGCTGAAACTTCTGGGGCCAAGCCTTACATTCTGGATCTATGGTGTGCTGGCGACCGGTTCATGGCTCTTCTCCTACTATCTTGTGCCGGAAACGAAGGGACGCTCGCTGGAGGAGATCGAAACAGTCTTGCATAAAGGGCTACGTGGAAGACAGCTTGATTCGCCCAGTGCGTAGGGGCATCGTCCTGCCCGCGTCTGCGCTTTCTACGGAATATGTCAGACGAGTCCATACGGCCCAGAGGGATCGCAATGAGAACGTTGCTGCTCTTGATCTTCGTTGCATTCGGCCTTACTGCTCCCGGCCAGAACGGAAAAACCAACTCTGGCTACTCCCCGCAGAGTACGAAGGTCGGAGCTGCTGCAACCTATTCAAGTCTGGCGCAGGAGCCCGACGATCTTCGCCAGGAACTCGACCGTGACGCAGTTGCATTGTCGAGGATACCGGCGGATCCGATTCTCAAGACGGATCCGTTCGGAATATTCTTCGATCCGTTTGAAAGACTTACCGACAAGATCAATACGTCGGCACGGCTCAAGATCGGCGAAACCTATACCTTTGTGAGCCAATATGCGACTTCCACACCGGGAGGTGTACGTCACGATCAGACCAGCGGCCGGGCCGACTTCACTGCTGCCTGGAAAGTCTATGACCGTGAGAGCAATGCTGGAAGCATTAGCCTTTTGGTGAGATCGGGAACCAATATCGGCATCAGCCAGCAGTTCAATCTGAGCCAAAGACTCGGCTCCGGACTTACCCTCAACTGCCTGCAGGGAGGAGGACCGCAAGAACCGATCACGGTGAATATTCTTTACTGGCGTCAGGATCTGATCAGCAAGAGGCTGTCGTTCTATTTAGGCAAAATCCATCCGAACGAGTACATCAGCCTGAGCATGTTCAACAACGACGAGCGCTCTCAGTTCCTGAATGCGGGGAGCGACGGCAACCTGACGTTCGCCTCCGATGGAGCCTATGCTGGCGGAGCAGCGGTTGAACTCCAGGCTACGCAACATGTTTACATTCATGCGCTGGTTGTCGATACCGAAGGCTCACCGCAAGGGAATCTCAAAACGCTGGCTGATCGCAAGTACATGGAGTCCATCGAACTCGGCTGGCTGGGTGGCTCTCCCGGCAAGCGATTCAGGGATTATCGCATGAACTTCTGGCGAGACGACACGGCTACCCTCGGTAGCGGAATGGGCGGGGGCATCGCCTTTGAGCATGAACTGCGCAGTGGTTGGGCTCCGTTCGGGAGATTCGGCTTCGCCTCGAATAAGGGTACCTCCATCAAACAAGTGGAAGAACTTGGCCTGGACCATGTGAAGCCTTTTGGAAGGCGCGGCGATATGTTCGGCATTACTTTTATTCACTCAGAGCCAAGTTTCGGTGCCAAACATCACGAGAACGTCATGGAGACGTTTTACCGGCTTCGCCTGACAAAGAGTGTTGACCTAGGCCCGGACCTGGAGATTTCAAATCACCCCATGTACGCAAGCAGAGCCTATACCACTGCGCTGCTTGGGATGAGAATGCGCGTCATGTTTTAAATGGCAGAGCCTTCAAGTGAACGAAGGCATGTTAAGCAAGGAACACGGTCATGGTTGACCGACAGCGAAACCAGGGAGTGCACAATGAGCTTGAAGCAACTGGAAGTGTGGTTTATCACCGGAAGTCAGCATCTCTATGGCAAAGAGACTCTGGACAAAGTGGCGGAGCATTCAAAGCAGATCGCGACTTCGCTCGATGCTTCGAGCCTGATCCCGCTCAGCGTGGTATGGAAGCCTGTCCTCACGACGGCAGATGCCATCAGCAGGCTTTGCCTTGAAGCAAACAGCGCGGATCAGTGCGTAGGTCTGGTGTTCTGGATGCACACCTTTTCACCGGCCAAGATGTGGATCGCGGGGCTCAGCTTACTGAACAAGCCATTCCTGCACTTGCACACTCAGTTCAATCGCGATCTGCCATGGTCGACCATAGACATGGACTTCATGAATCTGAATCAGTCTGCTCATGGTGACCGCGAGTTCGGGTTTATCACCGCTCGCTTGCGTCTGGCGCGCAAAGTGGTGGTTGGCTTCTGGCAAGACCCAGTGGTGCTCGGCGAAGTAGCCACGTGGATGCGTGCCGCCGCGGGTTGGAACGAGTCGCAGCACCTCAAGGTAGCGCGCTTCGGAGACAATATGCGCGATGTCGCCGTGACAGAAGCGGACAAGGTGGAGGCACAAAGAGTCTTTGGCTTCAGTGTCTCCGCATATGGCATCGGCGATCTTGCCGATCGAATCAATCAGTTCACTGATGCAGAGGCCAACAAATTGGTGAAAGAGTATCGCGACACGTATACCATCGCGCCGAAAGACGACCGTCCTGACTCGCTGATGACAGCCGCGAAGATCGAACTTGGCCTTCGCGCCTTTCTTGTGGAAGGCGGCTTCGGCGCATTTTCAGACAATTTCGAAGACCTGCACGGAATCGCGCAGTTGCCGGGGATTGCCGCGCAGCGACTGATGGCTGATGGCTATGGCTTTGGCGCGGAGGGCGACTGGAAGAGTGCGGCCTTACTCCGCATCATGAAGGTGATGGCCGAGGGTCTTTCGGGTGGCACCTCATTTATGGAAGATTACACCTATGATTTCTCTGGAACTCCGAGGGAGCTTGCCGCACATATGCTTGAGGTCTGCCCGTCGATCGCCTCCGGCAAGCCTTCACTTGAGGTGCATCCGCTCGGCATAGGCGGTAAAGCCGATCCTGTTCGCCTCGTGTTCACCGCATCACCCGGTCCGGCAGTAGTTGCCTGCATTGTGGACATGGGCACCCGGTTCCGAATGATTGCGAATGCGATTGATGTTGTCGCCCCGAGCGAGCCTCTGCCGAAACTTCCCGTCGCGCGCGCCGTCTGGATTGCAAGGCCTAGCCTGAAGGTGGCCGCAGCTGCGTGGATCTATGCGGGTGGCGCGCATCACACAGCGTTCAGCCATCCTCTCACGATGGAGCACTTGGTGGATTTTGCGGAGATAGCTCAGGTTGAACTTGTGCGCATTGATGAAGACACTACCCTGCGTGATTTGCGCCATGAACTTGCATGGACCGATGGAATTCGTCCCCTGCGCGGTAGGTGAGCGCTGTTGCGAAAATAGCGGCTCCGAATCAAACCGAGTCATAGAAGCCGAGTCCAGCGTTATTCATCAGCGAGTTGTGGTCAGTCTTGCACATACTCCTGCACTTCTATCCGCTAACGTGATCACGCGGGCATTCATGAAAAGTAGTGTTCATCTCTGTGGTGCTATCTCAAATCGGCTAGAGGTGATGCTTCCTACGTGATTTCTGGCAAATTCATCCCTGAAGAAAGCGGACCGATAAAATGCTGGAGCAATTGCGGACGGAAGTCCTTGACGCGAATCTTGAGCTCCAGCGGCGCGGGCTGGTTCTCTATACGTGGGGGAACGCGAGCGGTATAGATCGAGAACGCGGACTCGTCGTTATCAAGCCCAGCGGCGTTCCTTATGAAAAGCTCAAAGCCGAAGACCTGGTGATTGTGGGCCTGGATGGAAGCCGCGTTGAAGGCGATCTGAATCCGTCTTCCGATCTGCCAACTCACATTCTCCTTTATCAGGCGTTTACCGATATTGGTGGCGTCGTTCACACTCACTCGGAATTTGCCACTTCGTGGGCGCAGTCCGGTCAACCGATTCCTTGTTATGGCACCACCCAAGCGGACTATTTTCGCGGAGAGGTTCCGGTGACGGACCCGCTAACCGACGAAGAAATCGAGTCTGCTTATGAACGGAACACGGGCGAAGTGATACTGAGGCGGTTTCGCGATCTTGATCCCCTGGCCGTCCCCGGTGTATTGGTGGCAAATCATGGTCCGTTCGTCTGGGGCAAGACGGCCGCCGAGGCTGCATTCAATGCCGCCGTAGTCGAGTACATCGCGCGCCTAGCGTATCGAACCGAACTAATCGATTCAAAGAGCCATCCGGTGTCCGCAGCTCTCTTGCGTAAACACTATGAGCGCAAGCACGGTCCTAAAGCATATTACGGCCAAAAGCACGATTGAAGAAGTTTCGCTGTATCGGCGGAGTTGCAAGCAAATTGAAAATTCGAGGATCTGCACATGGCACACAGTTTTATTGGTAATCACATCGCCCAATCTAGCTTGGCTTTCTTCCTCCCGTCCAGCGTGTTAGCTCATCTCTCGATTATCGACATTATTATCATCGCCAGTTACTTTGTAATGGTTGTATGGATTGGTATCTACCTTAAGGGCCAGTCCAATACTAGTGTGGACTTCTTCATGGCCGGACGGCAGATGTCGGCATGGATTGCGGGTCTGAGCTTCCTTTCGGCGAATCTCGGATCACTGGAGCTGATGGGGTGGGCCGGATCGGCGTATCAGTACGGTATTCTGGCAGCGCACTGGTATTGGATCGGAGCCATCCCCGCCATGCTTTTCATGGGCTTGGTGATGATGCCGTTTTATTACATCTGCAAAACAAATTCAGTCCCAGGATATCTGAAGCTTCGTTTCGGGGAATCCAGCCGAGTGTTGTCGGGTGTCTGTTTTGCTTTCATGACGATTCTGATGAGCGGCGTCAATATGTTCGCCATGGCGCTGGTGATGAAGGTAGTTCTCGGATGGAACATCTCCTTCAGTATTCTGATGTCTTCGGTCGTCGTCGCTCTCTATGTGGGGTTGGGCGGTTTGCGTTCGGCGATCTTCAACGAAGTGCTGCAGTTCGCGCTCATCTGGTGCGGCGCGCTCCTGGTTCCCATACTCGGATTGATCGAAGCCGGCGGCTGGCATAACCTGCAGGCTAAGATCCTAATGAACTACCACACTTCGGAGTACACCCATCTTTGGGCCGGGCTGGGGCACTTCAACACAAACGCCATGGGAGTGCAATGGACCGGCATCGTGTTCGGTCTGGGATTTGTTATCTCCTTTGGGTATTGGACCACCGACTTCCTCGTTGTGCAGCGCGCCATGGCAGCAAAGAACCTGCGCGCAGCCCAGATGGCGCCTGTGATAGCAGCAGCATTCAAGATGGCAATTCCATTCTTTGTGATTCTTCCGGGACTGCTTGGCCTAGTTGTGCTGCACAACAACGATGGAACACTCATGCACTTGGTGGGCCAAAACGCAGTCAGCACTGCAAATCCCAATAGTTACAATGAAGTTCTCCCTCTGATGATGGAGCGATATCTTGGGCCTGGCCTCCTCGGACTTGGAATCACGGCCCTGATCGCTGGGTTCATGTCCGGTATGGCGGGCAACGTGAGCGCATTCTCCACGGTATGGACCTACGACATTTACAAGCCCTTGATTAATAAAGGCGCTTCTGACACACACCTGGTGTCGGTAGGCCGCTGGGCTACGGTCCTCGGCATCGTGGTCAGTATCGGGACAGCATATCTGGTGATGCAGGCTGCCGCCATCATGGATTATGTCCAGGCGCTGTTCAGCTTCTTTATCGCGCCGCTGCTGGGTACGGTGCTCGCGGGCATGTTCTGGAAACGGGCGACCAAGGCGGGCGGCTTCTGGGGATTGCTTGCCGGCACTGTGACTTCTGTCGCTCTTTACGCGTGGGTCAGGGTGGATCCAACCGCGATTCGTTACGTGGCGTTCTCGTCCGATGCAAGGGCAATGGCAGCGGATCTCTATCGTGCGCTTTGGGCCTTCTCGTCATGCGCTGTTGTTACCGTCGTTGTCAGTTACTGCACCACGGCCAAGCCTCTCTCTGAGCTGGCCGGGTTGGTGTATGGAGCATCGACACTTCCGCTGCAGGAACCTGTCCCACTGCTCAAGAACCACTGGTTCTGGGCAGCAATCGTGATCACCGTGTTCTTCATTCTCAACATAGTTTTCTATTAACGCTCGTGGACAGGAGCAGCAAAATGCAAATTTCAGGCAAGATCTCAATCTGGTTTTTCATCGGCGTTCTGCTTGCGTTTTATGGGGCGCTGATCTGCGGACACGGAATCTATGAACTTTTCAGCGGGATTCTACCTAACGTAGTGCTTGCTCGATTGCATGCTCCTGTCTGGTGGGGTGGAATGATGCTTGTTCTCGGTTTGTTCTATAGCATTCGCTTTGCACCGGGCACAAAATCAGCGAGTTGAAAGCATATTATTCTCCTCAAAGTTAAGCAAGAGAAACGAGCTGGCGAATGACGATTGTTGCGGGCGTGGATTTCGGAACTTTGAGTGTGCGGGTGTCGCTCCTGGATAACGGCGGGAAGCGGCTGGGGGCGGCAACGTCTGGATACCCGCTGCATCGAAAGCGGGATGATCCGGACTTTGCGACTCAGTCCCACTCCGACCAAATGAGCGCGCTTGCGCTGGCCTTTCGGGGAGCATGCAGGGATGCGGATATTGAGGGCTCAACTTTGGATGCGATTGCCCTCGATACAACAGGGTCGAGCGTGATTCCCGTAGATGACCACCTTCAGCCACTGAATGAATACTATTTATGGTGCGATCATCGCGCCAAGCATGAGGCACAGGAGATTACCGAGGCCGCACATCGGGAAGAACTGGAAGCGATTGATTGGTGCGGCGGCGTGTACTCGAGCGAGTGGGGGTTTGCGAAATTGCTCCACTGGCTGCGCCATAATCCCGACAAGCGCAACAAGCTTGGCACCGCGCTTGAAAATTGCGATATGGTGGCTGCCACACTTTGCGGCATCACTGAGCCCCGTGAAGTGAAGCGCAGCATTTGCGCAATGGGGCATAAGTGGCTTTGGAACCCGCGCTGGGGCGGCTTTCCGCCGCAGGCATTCTTTTCGAAACTCGATCCTCTGCTTGACGGAATCGTGGAGAAACTGGCCGGCGAGTACCATACCTCCGACGCTCTTGCCGGTCACCTGTGCGAACACTGGGCGGCGGAACTGGGACTGCGTGCCGGCATCCCGATCCCAGTGGGCGCCTTTGATGCGCATTGGGATGCGATAGGCGCAGGCTGCCGTGAAGGGGACGTGGTAAACGTCATCGGCACGTCCACCTGCATCATTGCCATGGCCAAGCATCCAGAACTGGTGCCGGGCGTTTGCGGCGAGGTCCCAGGCAGCGTGAATCCGCACTACACCGGGATTGAAGCGGGCCTGTCTGGAACCGGCAATATCTTCGAGGCAATCGCAGAGCGCGCTGGAACGAAGGTCGCTAAGTTGTCTCAGGGTTTAGAAGACTACCGTGCCGGTCAGACCGGACTTTTGCATATTCCTTGGGACAACGGTGACCGCACTGTGCTGGTGAACGCTGAACTCGGTGGCGTCACACTTGGCTGGACCCTGGTCTCAACCGCACAGGATGAACTGTTCTCAGGCATTGAAGGCACTGCCCTTCACACTCGCATCATCCTGAATCGCATGGCGCAACATAATGTGCCGGTCGATCGGGTCATTAATGCCGGAGGCGTTCCGCAGAATAATCATGTGCTGAACCAGGTTTATGCAGACGTATTAAACAAGCCTGTGCTGGTGCCGGTCGGAGTTCCCACAAGTCTCGGTTCGGGCATTTTCGCGCTGCTGGCAGCGGGTGCATTTCCCTCGCTGGAAGAGGCTCAAAAGAAGATGTGTCTGGCAAACAGGACGTACACTCCGAGCTTGGAGGCGGTAGCGATCTACGAAAGGCTTTACCCGCTGTTTCGCTCGCTCTACTTCGCACTTGGCGAGTCGGATTCCAAACCGGCGCAGCTAGGCAAGGTTCTTCCGGAGTTGCGAACAATCGCGGCGGAAGTCTCGCGACTTAGAGGCGAGCGGACGTGAGTGGGAATACTGTCGGCATCGAGAATGCATTTGTTTCTGGCGGTGCGCTCAAGCAATTCGAGACTCGACATCGAAGGTAAAGATGGTAGTCGAATGCATCGTCTCTCCTGGCCTTCTTCGCGTTGTCGAAAATTGCAGATAATTTGGCGAATCTGGGAAAGTGCCGCATCTCCAGGCAAAGCCCCATGTGCCTTGTATAGCCGACGTCGTGCACTTCCTGTGCTCGACCGTCGCATAGGCGGTTTGAATTTAATGCGACCAAATTCAATCCCGCACTCGCGCGGTCGAATTAATCCTTTTATCAGGGACAGCAGACCAACTGGTCAATTGGATACATTCGACTTCATGGCTCGAGCTACAGAATTGCATTGTGTGCAAATCAAGTAGTGAAGTGCATAGCCTCCAAACAAGCAAAGGCGCGTCAGGGTACAAGGAGCGTTTATGACCACCACGCAAAAGTGCGAAAATCCTGGCTGCAACTGTCAGCCCGCGAGCGGCAAGAAGCATTGCAGTACCACATGTGCAGACGTAAAGAAGGAACCAAAGAAACCCTGCCAATGCAAGCATCCAGAATGCATCGGGGATATTGGCCTCAAGATGTAGTGAGCCTGACTCACGACGCAACTGTGAGTCTCGAAATTCTGTGCGATGTTTAACCCATCTCAACAGTAATAGGCAAAGAGCACCTGATGCCATCTTCTGCGACACTCTCAGCGCCCATTGCTCCTCCTGCATTGGAGGAGCTGTGTATCAACACGCTCCGGTTTCTGGCTGTAGACATGGTGCAGAAGGCCAACTCGGGTCATCCCGGCTTGCCGATGGGCTCGGCGTCCATGGCTTACGCGCTCTGGGATCGATCGCTCAAGTTTAATCCGCGCGATCCCGACTGGCCGGACCGCGACCGTTTCATCTTGTCGGCCGGCCATGGATGCGCGTTGCTCTACGCACTGCTGCATGTCACAGGGTTCGACCTGCCTCTGGAGGAGCTCAAACAGTTTCGCCAGTGGGGCAGTAGCACGCCGGGGCATCCGGAGTATGGCAAAACTCCGGGCGTCGAGGCTACCACAGGGCCTTTGGGCCAAGGCCTTGCAAACGGCGTGGGTATGGCCATCGCCGAGGTAACGCTTGGGGCGCGTTTCAACCGGCCGGGCCACCAGATTGTCGACCACTATACCTACGTCCTTGTCAGCGATGGCGACATGGAGGAGGGAATATCCTCAGAGGCTGGATCGATCGCAGGCCACCAACATCTTGGAAAGCTCATCGCTCTTTACGCTGACAATCACATCACGATCGAAGGCAGTACGGAGCTTACGTTCACCGAAGATCGAATGGCCCGGTTCGCCGCCTTCGGTTGGCATGTGCAACGAGTAGAACATAGCAACGACGTGGAAGTAGTGGCGCTGGCACTGGAGAACGCGCGGGAGGAAAGAGACCGTCCGTCGTTGATCGCAGTGCGTACCCACATTGGCTTTGGCAGCCCGCACAAGCAGGACACGGCCGCGGCTCACGGAGAGGCGCTCGGCGTTGAAGAGGTGCGTCTTACCAAAGAGGGCATGAACTGGCCGACTTCGCCTTCTTTTCATATTCCTGAGGAGGCGCTGGAACATTTTCGGAGAGCGGTTGCGCGCGGAAGTTCTGCGCAGGCGGACTGGGAGTCACGCTTCAAAGTATACGCACAACAATACCCGGACTTAGCAGCGGAGTTTCAGCGAGTTATCGACAGACGGCTGCCCAAGGATTGGGAGGCTGATCTGCCGACATTTCGTGCGTCGGACGGTCCGATGGCCACCCGCGTAGCATCAGGGAAAGTCATCGAGATTCTTGGTTCTCGTCTGCCGGAGATGATGGGAGGCTCGGCAGATCTGGGTCCAAGCACCCATACAAACATAGACGGAGCGGGCAACTTTGAGCCTGAAGATTGGGCGGGGCGCAACATGCACTTTGGCATTCGAGAGAATGCGATGGGCGCCATCCTGAATGGAATGGCCCTGCACCGCGGCCTTATCCCTTATGGGGGAACTTTCTTCGTCTTCAGCGACTACATGCGTCCACCAATGCGCTTGGCGGCTATGAACGCCCTGCCGGTGATCTATATCTTTACGCACGACAGCATTGGCATGGGCGAAGACGGTCCGACTCATCAACCCGTAGAACAACTGATCGGGTTGAGATCGATTCCAGGCATGGTTGTCCTGCGGCCCGCGGATGCCAATGAGACTGTAGCCGCTTGGCGACTAGCAATCGGTAGAAAGCAAGGGCCTGTTGCATTGGTGCTCACACGACAGGGCCTTCCCGTGCTTGACCTGAAATCCTATCCAGCCATTCCGACTGGAGTTCCGCTAGGCGGCTATATCCTTGCTGATTCATCGGCAACGGAGCGTCCGGACATCATTCTTATTGCTACAGGATCCGAAGTGCATCTGGCGCTCGAGGGCCGTGACCGGCTGTTGAAAGAGGGCGTGCAGGCAAGAGTCGTAAGCATGCCGAGCACAAACCTGTTCGCAGCGCAATCGGTCGATTACCGGGAAAAGATTCTGCCCGCAGGTGTGCCGCTGCTGGTTATTGAGGCAGGTTCTCTATTA
>Ga0255355_1001241_pt1 | contig 12252 bp, 6 predicted proteins | sample HBST75metaG_FD_189943 | JGI IMG/M metagenome (GOLD analysis project Ga0255355, IMG submission 189943) | Peat soil microbial communities from Stordalen Mire, Sweden - H.B.S.T75 | ecosystem: Environmental > Terrestrial > Soil > Wetlands > Peat | place: Sweden: Norrbotten County, Stordalen Mire...
GAACATCCTCGGGCGGCACGATGGGGTCTTCTTCACCTGGTTCGTAGACCTGGATGGGCGGGCCGTCGAAGTCTGGATCGGCAAAGTGGTTGGTGGCTCCACGGAAGTCAATCAGGGTGAAGTAGAACTTCCGGGTGTCCTCATGGACGCGGGTGCCACGGCCGACGATTTGCTTGAACTCGGTCATGGAGCCGACCGCGCGATCGAGAACGATGAGGCGGCAGGTCTGCACGTCTACGCCGGTGGAGAGCAGGCGGGAGGTGGTGACCAGCACGGGATAAGGCGACTCGGGATCGATGAAGTTGCCGAGTTGCGCCTGCCCATCAGTGTCGCTGCCGGTGATGCGCATGACGTACCGCTGATTTTCGTCGCAGAGATCCTGATTTTCGTTGACCAGGGCGCTGCGCATACGAGCAGCGTGCTCCTCGTCCACGCAAAAGACAATGGTCTTCTGGTAGCGGTTGCCGCTCTCCTTGAGGAAATCGGAGACTTTGGCGGCGACCAGCTTGGTGCGATCATCGATGACCAGGGTGCGGTCATAATCGGTCGTGTTGTAGAGTCGGTCTTCGACTTCTTCGCCGTCACGGTCTGTCTTGCCCGGCTCGGGGCGATAACCGTCGATGTCTACGTCGAGGTGCACTCTTACGACTTTGTACGGGGCCAGGAATCCATCTTGAATGCCCTGGCGGAGCGAGTAGGAGTACACCGGTCGGCCGAAGTAGTCGATGTTGGAGACGTAGGTGGTCTCTTTTGGCGTTGCGGTGAGGCCGATCTGCGTGGCGGCGGAAAAATGGGTGAGAATCTCGCGCCAATCAGAATCCTCGTCGGCGCTGCCACGGTGGCATTCGTCGATGACAATCAGATCGAAGAAGCCCGGCGAGAACTCTTTGTAGAGCTTTTTGCGGTCTTCCGGGCCGGTGATGGCCTGGTAGAGTCCCAGATAAACCTCATAAGCCGTATCGATGCGGCGCTTCTTATCGATGGCAGTGGTGAGTTCAACCTCTGAGCCGTCCGCCCGTTCGATAGTCTTGGCACCAGTGCTGAGCTTGGCCATTGCCGCGCCAAAGGGACGGAAATCGTTGACCATAGTCTGGTCGACCAAGACGTTGCGGTCAGCAAGAAAGAGAATCCGCTTCTTGCGGCCCGCCTTCCACAAGCGCCAGATGATCTGGAATGCCGTGTAGGTCTTGCCGGTGCCGGTGGCCATGACCAGCAGAATACGGTCTTGCCCCTTGGCGATAGCTTCAATAGAGGCATTGACGGCGTTGCACTGGTAATAGCGCGGGGATTTTCCGCTGCCGTCGTCGTAATAATCCTGGAGGACGATCTTTTCCTCGTCGTCGGTCAATCCCTTCCATGCCCGGTACTTTTGCCACAACTCGGCGGGCGATGGGAACTGATCCAGGGTGAGGTAGGTCTCCTTTTCGTCGCTGTTGCCGGTACGGTCATGGAAGAGGAAGCCATCGCCGTTGGATGAGAAGACGAAGGGAATCTGGAGCGTTTCGGCATAGCCGAGTGCTTGCTGCATCCCGTCGCCGACAGTATGGTCGTTGTCTTTGGCCTCGATGATGGCGATGGGGATGTTGGGCTTGTAATAGAGGATGTAGTCGGCCCGCTTGGCTTTGCCCCGCGATACGAGTTTGCCACGCACGATGATCCTGCCCTTGGTAAAAGACACTTCCTCGCGGATTTGCAGCATCGGGTCCCAGCCAGCCCGTTGGATGGCTGGCGTGATGAATTTGGAACAAACGTCTCGCTCGCTGAGGTCTTTCCTGTTCATGCGGCTCTCTTTGCTCGCTGGTAAAAACCACGGCCTCCAGGCTTTGGCTGCTACTGGCCCGTGGAATCCGCTGCTTTGGGCAACTCGTGACAGTATAAAGGCGTAGGGCATGTTCATGTCGTATGTGGCAATCTGCCCGGTTGATCAAAGCCAGATTTAGTTGTCCCCAATTCTTCAGATTCTGCTTCCAAGCATCCAGAGTACTTGTTTTCAGGAACGAATCGCCGTCGGATGCTGCCTGTACACCACAACTTCAGTGAAGGTGAAGACCATTTCAATGATTGCTTTACGAATTCGCTTTTTGAGATCGACGCAGACCCAACCTGACAACGACACCAACAAAGATGCAGTGGCGCAGAATGAGTTGGTGCCGGGGGCGGAGATTCGGCGGAGGTTCCACCTCAGAGTTGCGTAGAGAGCGTTGTTCAACGCAAATGCATAGATATACTCTGCTAAATCGAGAAGACACTTAAAGCCCTTGCCCAGTTTGACGACATGACTAAATTCACGCCTACCGCGCCTGCAGGGTCGGTAAACCTACGCAGTAGATCGTATGTTTGGTAAGCGATGGGCATGACTTGCTTTGGCTCAGTGAAGAAGCCCTTCACATATCGCATGCAGAATCCAGCGAGAATGTCAGCGACCTGAAGTCCGACTGACTTGGTAGAGTTCGCGAAGGTCAGAGATGCCGCTTCTCTGAAATTGAAGTCGGAATGAGGCGTAAACATCTCTGCCGCCCTCTCCCGAAGAGATTCGGCACCCTTTTTGCTAACCTCGAGGATTTCGCCGAATTGGAGCTGCTCATCGTGGACTAGGCGGATGTTGGAGAGACAGCCATCCTCGTGGAGATTGATCCGCGCGTAAATGTTCGTGAACGCTGACAAATTCGGCAGTACCCATACAGGCTTCTGGTATTTGTTATCGTCGGGGACCGGAAGGTAGTCGAAGAATGCGTCGTCGCGGCCTTCAGCGCGAGCCTCCTCATAGTCTTTCTTGGCTGTCGTTGCCAGGTCCCAAACGATGGCACCAACCTCTCCACCTCCAACATCTACGCGAGCAAATTCGATCAGCGCCGAAAGCTGGGCGCTAAGCGCTTCGTGAGATGGCGACAGGCAGGCCTGGATAAACCTCGCAAAAACAGCATCCGGCAGACGTTCGAATAGGTAATCGGCGACGAGATTTTGAAAGAAATGAGTCGGTCGGTCTGCCGCCAAACCGCGGATCGGCGGTAACAGCTGCCGCGATGTAATGTGTGTGGCCAGAAAATACTTCTTGTCCATGACCTCCAGAAAGAATGGATACCCTTTAGTGCAGACCAGTCTCACTACTTCGTATGTGAACTCCGGTCGCTCCCGGCGCGCCGACGACTTGAGTTCGCCAAGTCGGACGCCATACTTTTCCTTGAGGCGGTTGATCTCTTCTTCCAGAGACCGCTCATCCACGACGCCGACTCCTGCCAAACAGAAAATTGGCTGATCGCTGAAACCGGACAGTGTATTCAGTCTCGCTATGTCGCCGGTCTGCCCACACTCATCGATGAAGTAGTTCAAATCGACTCCGACGCCAAAAGGATTTTCAGATTCCGCGCAATGTGGTTCTTCATCTCTGGGGCGGAAGCCCCGCGAACCTCGGCGATCGCTTTCACAGTCTGGCGGATATCAGATGGGCAGGCCACTCTCTCATTCATCTGGGTGAACGGACCATCCGTCTCCGTCAAAATACGATCGACACCCAGTCCCGCAACAAGGCGACGGCCTCGTTCCTTCAAAAGCATCTGAGAATTGATCGAGAAATAGCATCCAATCTCTGCCGCTCGCCGCGCTTCCGATGAAGAGCCACTGAACCAGTGGAGGATGACCGTTCCCTTCAGGGGCGGAAAATGCGCTTCGATCAGGTCGAGCACGATCTTTGTCGAACGGGCGCTGTGGACGCTGAGTACCTTGTTGCCATCGAGCGCGCACCTCTGAAGCACGTGAACGAAGACTTCCTTCTGCTGATCCAGCGAGTGATAGTAGCGTGGACTCGCGTCGATGCCGACTTCTCCTACATACCGGGTTTCCGTCAGGTACTGGTCCCACAGCGAGATTTCGTCTCCCCGCTCGTGGACGAGCTGAGGATGTAAACCTAACGCAGCTCGGACGTAACGGGTCCCTTGCGTGACTTCACGGTTTCGAGGCCACGCCTTCGGCGTTGTCGTAACCGCAAGCGTGTAGACCCCTGCCCGCTCCGCATCCTGCACAGCGGAGACGAAATCTGGGTAAAGGTCGAGATGACAGTGAAGATCGACGTAGTTTGCGGGCATAGGAACTTCTAGCTGGGTGTCGTTGTCACATGCGCGAGCAGATTACCGACTTCCTTCATCCCTCGAAGATAGACGCCGGTAAGTTCGCTTTGTCGCTCTGGAGCCTCATCGCGAAGAGGACCGGATTTGTGGATAAGAATAGACGCGAGTCCCGGCCTCTTCGCAAGCCGCGCGATGGCGAGTTGAAAAGATCGGACCTGGACCCCTTCCGCTTGCGTCGAGTTGAGTGCCTCGCTGCGGAGGTCTGCAAGCGTGTACGTGGTCGGGTCGGTGCCGCGAATTCCGTTTTTGATCGCAGCCCTGCGGATCAGGCAAGGCAGACAGAAGCCGCAATGCTCCGTCCCATGCCCCTTCCAACGCCCCTTTGTCGGCGACGCGCAGGAGAGACTCTCCGGGATTGCCCGCTTCAACAAGGCCGGATTCGCGCATGAGGAAACCATCTCACCTTTCGTCTTGTCCCAGTATGGATTCTCGATCGCTACTGGAATGTCGAGTGCGCGAAGCAGTTCATTCCAGCGTGCGATGTAAAAGGGATGCGTGGTGCGCGTGCTGAGCGAGCCAAGCCGCAGCTGGTCGAGCGGGACGTTGAGCGCGATGAGCCCGTTCTCCGGCGCAAAGAGACGACAGGGCTGGCCGAAGCCGTTGCCTGCCAGCGCTCCGGTTGCAAAAAACAGGAAGGACCGGCCGCGAGTGGAGTCCTCTGCATGAACGTCCTTCACGAGCTTCTTGTCGAAACTCATCCAAACGCGTAAGCGCTGGAAAGGGCGATTGGGATATTGAGCTTCCAGCCTGTGGAAGAGCTTCTCCTGCGCCGCACTGACGGCTCCCTCGCCCGCATGGCTGACGAAGAGCGGGTTTCGCCCCTCTTCGAGTGCATCGATGGCACCAATGAGACTGTCGAGCCCGCCAGAAAAGAGAGACACTCCGTCGAACCTTAGCTCCTGCAATATGAGCGGTCTCGCCGCGACTAATCGCTCGAAGCCCTCCGGGCGCGGACGAAAATCGAAGGTCCAACGGTCTCCCGTCAGGAAATTCATCATTCTCCGAAGCAGACCCGAGACTCCGTTCCAGCGAGCGACGTCACTGACAGGGACCACCAGACGCATCTCTCGCGTCCAGCTGTCCTGCGATTCCGTACTGCGCGAGATCCGCGTATCCGCGGCATAGATATGGGCAGCGAGGACCAGCAGATCAACCCCGACTTCGGAAGGGTAGACACCCATCGTCGCCAGCTCATCGAGCGCAGTTCCGATCCCATGGTCCAGACGCTTGATCGCCTGGACGAACTCGACGGAAGTCGCGACCTCATCTTCAGCCGATGGGATCGCGACATTGTCCTTGAGTCCAAATCTTCCGAAAAGAACGTGACGGCTCATGGTTTATCAACCTCCGCTTCCGCCATGCTTTGAAGAATCGAGTAAGCCTGCTCGTAGACCGAATCAATATTGCTTGTGACCTGCTCTTGGGTCATGTTCGTTCCCATCTGGTTCGCTGCAAACGAATCTGACACGCTGCGCTCAACGAACTCGAAGAGCTGAGCCTGAATGTCCGCAGCCTCTCTGGCGTCCTGGGGCAGGGTGATGGATTGTGCTCCAATGTCGTTACAGAGGCGCGCTTCGATTGCATGCGCGACATTCAGTTCGAGGATCGTCTGTACCTGGACTGCCGTGAGCGTGTCGAAATCCGTGATTCCGTTTTCCGCAAGGTCGACGATTGTTTCGACGAAGGCCTCCCTGGCAATGCTATCGTCGATGGCTCCGCCGTCGGGACAGACAATATCCATTATTCCGAGAAAGATCTCTTCGATGGGGCGTCCGGCAAGCCGTTCGAGACCGATAGAACGCAACGCTGTTGAGGCATTGCCACCAATGGTGGAGTTGAGGAGGCCGGCCAGCTGCGCAGTTGACTTGCGCGAGACCGCCATCCTTCTCGCTGCATTCCGACTTCCGCCGACGGAGCTTGAAACATATTGAGACAGCGCTCGCCCGAGGCTTCTGCGATCCTGTCCACCCGAGGAAACGAAACGTGTGAAGTTGCTCCGTGGCGTGGTATAACGCCGCGGGTCGCCGGCAGGCGGAACGGCAGGGAGCATCGGTGCTGACGGTACACCTACTCCGTTCGTCGAGGGCAAGACTCCGGGCAGCAGATTCGCTTCATCACCATCAGAAATGGGGGGCGGGGGCTGCGGCGTTGGTGCAGGCTGAGACCCATCTGATCCGCCTCCATCATCAAGCCATGTGGGAATCAGTGGCTTCGAGCCGCCGGAACCGCTGTAAGAGTTAGAAGTGCCCATCATCGCCCTCCCTGGGTACGCGTGCGGAGGGTGTTTGCAGCGGTGGCCTTGAGCATGGTGCTTCCATTCTTGCTCCACCCATCGAGGAGTTGATCGAACCGCTTGACGGCCACGGGATCTTTGAGCGCACTGGCCCAGCCACCACACACCCAGGCACCGAGCCGTTCTGCCGGTAGAGCTTCCAGGAAGTCGAGTATGTTCGACTGCAGAGAGGACTGAGCGCGCACCAACACCACCATCCCCTCCGTCCCGTCCGGAGTTCTTTCGAAGGAGTCAGACGCGATGATTCGCGTTCGGAGCATCTCGAAGACCTGGGCTGCCTCTGGAGGAGCAAGTGAGCGGAGATTCGTCTCCTCCGCCTGCACCGCCAACTTCGCCCCCATGAGCCGCTCCGCGATCGACGCGATCAGCCCGAATGCGGTTCCCGCTCCGAAGAAATCCTTCCGATCCTTGGTCACGAAGAGATAGGGTCGGAGATCGATCTTGGCGAGAGAAGGTTCGAGTTTAGCCCAATCGAGCGTATTGGACGAAGCAAGCCATTCGGCGAGCAAAGCGCTCGTTTCGATGTCGGCAGCCGTCACTTCGCTCTTTGTTGGGTGTTTCTTGACTGCAGCATCTTCCTTATTTTCCTGCGGCGCTGCGGGCTTTCCACTCTTCTTCTTTGCGGCAACTTCAAGGGCACCGAGGTCCGGGCAGATTCCGTCAGGTGCGGCAGCGGCTGCAGTGGCGATCTGATCGAAGACCCGGCCGTTGAACCGCTCCGCCAACATCAATTTGGCCAGGACTGGGAGCTTCACTTCATCGCCAAAACCCCTTGCTTCCGCCGATGCCTGCCGCAAGATCAGGGTGTTCAGGAATCGCTTGATCTGTCGCGGATTGCCGCGTGTGCCACTCGCGAGGATCGGGCCGACTTGATCGGAGATCAGAAGCGCATTGTGAGCGCTCTTCTCTTTGTCGCCGAGGGCGCTCTTTGTGGTGGCCGCATCGAGCACACCTCCGAGCCACGGTCGTGTCAGTAGGCCTCTGGCAGTTGTGATTAGGTCGTTGAAAGCCGGATCGTTCTCACCTAACTCCGCACCAACGAGCAATAAGGTGACGTAGATGCGTGTCTCCGTTTGTCCCAGAGTCGGAATGCGGAATGGTACCTGAATCAGTTTCTCCAAATAATTCCGAGCATAGGATTGCGGACCAGTGCTATCTGGCAAATCCGGGAAATGCTTCCGGACCGAATACTCGATCATGGCCTCATCCGCAGCCACCACAAATGCGGTACGGGATGTGAAGACAAAGAGTCGGATTGCTTCGAGCGTCTCGATGGCGGTTTCAGGGAGGCAGCGATCCAGATCATCGACCAGCACAATGAGTTGATCGATCTTTGCTTCTTCGAGGAGTTTGTCGAACGCCTTCCGGAACTCCGCGATCTCGGCGGGAATATTATTGGTAACTTCGCCGTTCTTTTCCTTCAGCAGTTCCTTGGCACCGTCGACGATTTCGCCGATCTTCTCCTTCGAGAAGTTGGCGGGATCTGCCAGCGTTCCTTCGAGGCTCGCCACCAGCCCCATCATCCCTAGTTGGTGATGGCCCGCATAAAACCCAGCCGCCGCCGTGGCAAGCCCTCCTGCCCGCTTTGCTAACTTCAGCAGGTCAATCCGATGGAGAACATCCTTCACAGCGGAAGTAGCTTTTGTAAGCAGCGGCCGCTTCTCCAGCAGGCCGGTTACTATCCCTTCGATAAGCGCAATTTTTGCGTCTTCAAACCCCTGGAAGCGCCACCCATTGAACTTGAGGCAGAGAACACGGTTGTCCGCATCGAGCGATGCCTCCACCATCTCCAGCACGCTTGATTTTCCAGCACCCCAGTCGCCATGGACACCGATTGTGATCGGGTGGTTAGAGTGCTTCCTCAGGAGCTCGACTATCGTCTTCGCAATGGGCTCATTGTTGAGGAGATCGACCTTTGTCTCGTTGTCTGAAAGGATCATCCGTATGTCCTCGGCGTTTCACTGGCTAGGGGACTACAATACAGTGTACCCAAAAAGCCCATATTTTCAATAAATTACCCCAACATGAAACGTAACACCTCAGCGCTTCATCATTCGTGATTACATTCATGCATTCTCAGACTGCCTCGGATGTCGATTAGATTCTGCGAGAGCAGGCCGTAGTCCGTGCATAGTTGGCCCCCGTTTTTCCCTGACATCTGAGGTTGCAGATCAATCTACCCAAAACCAACGTATCAAATCCCACAGTACTCCAGGAGGAAACCGTGAGACTCCGCCGCAATCAACTCTGCCCAATCCACCGCTCAGTCTCCTGCTGCGGCAGAGAGACAATCCCGAGAGAGAATCGTCAGCACCGGATGGGCGTTCGGCGCATTGAAGATCAGCATCATCCCAGGGGATACCGGGAACTCCGCTCCAACGGTGAAATGCGAAAACTCCTCGACCGGAAGGTTGCCTCCCAGCGTGGCAAGTGCGCCCTCTGTAAAGAAGCATTCACTGATTATGGCGACATCGTACCGGACCATATTTATCCACGCGGCATGGGCGGGGCATGGAGAGACGACCACCCGGAAAACATTCAGGCCGTTCACTGGTGGTGCAACGGGGAAAAGGGATCGAGCAGAGGGTGATCTCTGGTCAGATTTCACCTTATCTCCTCTGTGGCCGGGTAGATCCACGAAGCTGGCAGGCGTGATTCAAGTCACAACTGGCTGAATAGGTAGCCTGGGGTGTTTCTCGATACCTATCCGATTGTCATGTTGTAAATCGCTGATCCATCTCTCCACACAGGGGGTCTGCCGCTCCGGCGTATCTTAGTGATATGGAGCCCAGAGAGTCCTATGACTGTTTCCCGTGTCGTGATCGAACATGCGCTCGACGCAATAGCCTCTGATGAAGGAGGCATGCGGTTTCAGGGACTCGCGGTAGTCTTAGCAAAGCTCAGGTGGCCTGAGCTGATCGCGTGCGAGAGGAAGAAGGACCTTGGGCTGGACGCTCACGCGCCGGCAATTCTTTCCCCGTTGCATAAGGGCATGGGTCTTTCCTCGTCGATCACGCCGGAACTGGAGAAAATTCAGGGCGACGCAGCGCGCGCGAAGCCACATTTCTCCGATCTGCAGATACTGGTCTTCGTCACGTCCGGCAAGGTGACAAATTACACCGTAGAGCAGTGGCAAGCGGACATAAAGAAGGAATACGGCTGGGATCTGATCGTGATGTCGCGAGAAGAGATCATCTCGACACTCCAGGTGCCGGGTAACGTCGGCCTGTGTGCCGAACATCTCGGGATCGCGGTTCCTCTCCCGGAACCAACGGTCGAAGCCCTCATCCAGAGCGCTCTTGCCGCAAATGGAGAGATCATCACGAACTGGTCGCGAAGGTTGGGCGACAATCCCGTTATCGATCTGCGGTTGCATCGTCTGGACGAGAAAGGCGCAGAGACCCAGGAGATGCAACAAAGGGCCGGATTGCACGACCTGCTCTCGCGAAGCCATCGAGTCGTATTCGAGGCACCTGCCGGTCGGGGAAAGTCCACCACCCTTATCCAGCTGGCCCGCGAACACCATGCCCAGGGCAAATTCGCCTTCCTGATCGACCTTCCGGCCTGGGTGCGGCGGAATGTTGGAATCTTCGAGTTCATCGCAGGAACGCCAGAGTTCCAGACGCGCGGTTTGACGGCTGGCGACCTCGCCCGTGTCCACCAAGCCGCGCATATCGTTTTTCTTCTCAATGGATGGAATGAGCTTGCGGGTTCAGAATCAGCAACTGCGACGGTCATGATTCGCGACCTGGAGCGCTCGTTCGCAGGTGCCGGGATTGCCGTCGCCACCCGCGCGCATTCGATCGCGCCTCCTCTTCCGGGAAGTTCTCGCTTCAAGATTCAACCGCTGACGAGGCAGGAGCGAGGTGACTACGTTCGCGCTCGTCTCGGCGACACCGCCGAACCCCTCAATGAGCAACTCCACGCCGACCGTGTCTTAGACGACTTGACCCGAACGCCCATGATTTTGGCCGAGGTGGTCTCCCTGTTTCAGGCCGGCAAGAAGATTCCCTCCAGCCGATTTGGGGTGCTCGACGCCGTGACGCAGATGATGGAGAATTCTGGGACCCATCAAACCGCTCTGGCAAATGCTCCGCTTTGGGGTTTCGGACGTGCCTTCCTGGAGAGGCTCGGAAGCTCTCTGGTGATGGGCGGTGGCGTTCAACTCGCCGAAGTGGTAGCTCGCCGAGTGGTTAGCGCGGGGGCGCATACCCTACAAGACGCCGGACAGCTGAGCGCGATGCCAGATCCCGGAAGCGTTCTGACTGCTCTGTGCTCCCACCATGTGCTGGAGCGGTCAACATATCCCGACGTGACCTACACGTTTTTGCACCAGCAGTTCCAGGAGTTGTTCGCAGCGCTTCAACTGAAGCACGAACTGGCCGAGATCGTGACGACGGGGACCGGGCGGGATGACTTTGCCGCTCACTATGTCAATGAGCCAGCTTGGACGCTGCCTGTTGAGATGCTGGCGGAGTTCATAGGGCGTCACACCGAAGACGAGCCGCTCCCGAATGCGGTCGCGACAGGCCAGGTGCTGGTGGAGATGGCGCTGCCGTTGGACGCGGTCTTCGCGGCTAAGCTCGCTCGCTTGTGTGGTCCTGAAGTCTGGAGCGCCACACGAGAACGGTTGGGCGCGCGACTCCGCCAACTGTGGCAGAGCCCCGTCAGCCAACATAGAGAAATCGCCGTGGCTGGAATGGTCGCCAGCGGGTCGGAGGACTTCAAGGACATCCTGGAATCACTGCTGTCCTCCGAAGACACCAACCTTCAGCTGGAGCCTTATCGAACAGGGGAACCGTTCGAGGTCACCAGCCTTGGCCCGGCCTGGGAAGAGACGGTGAAGCGGTGGCCTGAAGGTCTGCGGGCAAACTTCGTCGCGGAAATGATGCAACGGAGCCCAGCTCCCGCTGAAGTCGTTGCCTTTGGCATGAAAGACCAGAGCCCTGGGGTTCGGAACAGCCTGCTATCGCATGTCTGGTGGGGCATGTCGTCGGAGGAGATATACCGTTTCTCGCAGACGCTGGACGACGCCGACTTCAAGGTGTTGATCGCTGGAATGTACGCCAGCGAGTTGCCGCCGTCGATGCATCCTCGGGCTCTGGAGAGTTATGTCGTCGCGGCGAGAACTAGCACCGGACCTGTCAGCAGGTTCTTGGCATGGAGAGAGGCCGCGGACTTCGACTACGAGAGCTTCGTCGAGCACCTCAAAGAGACCCTCTCTCAAATCGATGCCGTCCAAGTGAGGGAGCTAGAAAGCCGTGGCCTTCCGGGCCGGGAACTCCGGGCCACGGTAGAGATGCTGAGGAAGTCGGAATCCCAATGGGTGACCGACTGGGTCATCAAGAACATTCTGGCAGGAGCGCTTCGACCGGACGGTTGGATCGACCTTGTCGATGGGCTAACCGAGACCCAGCGTGACGAGTTTGTGGATCGAATCACCAAGAATGACCTCACTGAGATGCGAGTGCCGGGCATGATTCCGCTGCTCCGCAAATTCGCGGACAGCGAAACCGTGCAACGTCTGTTTCGTCGTATCTGCGAGTTGGTCCCGATCATCGCCACCAGCAAGCCCGGTGATGACAAGCAGGCAGAAGCAAAGCTTGCAAGACAGTTGGAGGACCTGCTGCGAGGGATACCATCCAACTCGGCCGTCAATGGCATTCTGCAGGAAATCGGCGGTAGCACCGGAGCACTGGAGATTGAGGTCGTCACCGAGATTTTCCATACAGCCGGGCGAGACAATACATCACTCCGGGAAGGGCTATCAGCAGAAGCTCGTGAAGCGCTGCGCATTTATCTCAACGCGGCGATGCCGACTGTTCTCGCCCAGGA
>Ga0255355_1001242_pt1 | contig 12246 bp, 15 predicted proteins | sample HBST75metaG_FD_189943 | JGI IMG/M metagenome (GOLD analysis project Ga0255355, IMG submission 189943) | Peat soil microbial communities from Stordalen Mire, Sweden - H.B.S.T75 | ecosystem: Environmental > Terrestrial > Soil > Wetlands > Peat | place: Sweden: Norrbotten County, Stordalen Mire...
ACAACAAACAACCACCTAAAGCCCGCGCCTGGATGCAACTGAACCCGCAATTTCGGCTGTAACTGCGTCAGAACCTCATTACATAGCAATCACGCTGCAAAATCGTGAGCTGTGCAGAGGCTCCCTAGATTGCTGAATATAGAAGCCTAACCCCTGGTTCGGATGCAATCGTCCACCTATAGAACACCTGCTCTATGCAGTGAACAAACGGGCCCGTCCGTCGGGCGCCAAACTCGATTGCTCCGATTCGAGACGATATCTGACAAATTGCAAACCGCTTTGTATGCGCGCGCACGTCCATGCGTCCGCGCACGAAGTTGCTTTCCTTACAATGGAGGCCCTTCCATGGTCTGTGACGCACGGTTTCGTCCGTTGAGCGCCGTTCTTCTCCTCTCACTCCTCTTCTCCATTCCACAACAGGCACACGCAGGGCCGCCGCCGAGCAATTGGATGTTCCAGGGTTTGGTGCAGACGCTGAACACCGGGGACCGCATCACGCTCAGCCCCCCCCACAGGCATGGTCCTGGATGCCGCGGGCGATGTCTTCGTACTCGACGCAGGCAACAGTCGCATCGTGGAAGTGAACGCGCAGGGTACCGCCTCTGTGCTTGCAATCATCGGGCTGAGCCCGGCGCTGGCTTCTCCGGTCGGCATCGCGATCGATGGTTCGGGGAACCTGTATGCAGCGGATACAGGCAACAACCGAGTAGTTGAAGTCAGTTCCGCAGGCGCCGGCTCCGTCATGGAACGACGCCGTTGGGTTCGGTCGCGGTATCGAGCGGTGCGGCGATCTTTACCACTTCGTCTTTGACTGCAGCCACGCACAGCATTACGGCCGTCTATAGTGGAAGTTCGGACTTTGTCTCGGTCACCAGTTCCGCTGTCGCTGAAGTGGTGCAGGACTTCAGCCTGAGTGTCTCCGGATCTGCAGGCAGCAGCGGAACTTCACTGACAGTCGTTCCCGGAGGTACAGCTACGTACACTCTGGCGCTTGGCCCGTCCAACGGTGCAACCTTCCCGGCGCCTGTCACTTTGAGCCTGAGCGGACTGCCTCCCGGAGCCACGGGGACCATCACGCCCAATCTTTTGCCCGCCGGATCCTCACTCACCAACGTGACCTTGACCATCCAGTTGCCCCAGGTGACGGCGAGCCTCGACAAGAAACAACATTCAAATCTGCAGGTACCTCCTGTTCTTTGGGGAATTCGGCTCTTGCCATTCGCTGGCGGAATGCGGCGTATGGGCACGCGGTTGAGGCGGACGATCTCGGTGCTGATATTGATCATCGCCGGTCTGGTCTCAATGGCAACTCTAAATGGTTGCGGATCTTCGATTGGCTTCTTCGGGCAAGCGCAACAAACTTACACCGTGACGGTGACCGCCACTTCGGGTTCGCTGTCGCACTCCACCAACCTTTCGCTCACGGTGGAATAACAAGGAGACTCGAGATGCGTAATTCCAATCGCGCAATGGTGCTCCTTGCCGGAGCGTGCATGATGGCCGGAGTCGCTGCCTGGGGACAACAGGCTGGGAATCAGACAAAAGCGGCCACGGTCCAGATCGACGTGGCCGCTGTCTACGACCCGACGATGGCAAACGCAGTCGGCGGCGACGACTTCAGGATGCAGGGCGGCAGCCTGCAGTTCCACGGCCAGTTCTGCCGCGGCCTGGGCGTCGTGCTGATTTCTCCGGTTTGCACGCAGAGAACACGGGCGGATCGTCCGGCGGCGTCGGCCTGGATTTGGTCACAACCACCTTCGGCCCACGCTACACATGGTCGCCGACTCATCGCCGCTATTCCATCTTCGGCCAGGCACTGGTCGGCGAGGCCAACGGCATGAATCGTCTCTTTCCCAACTCAACAGGCGCCACCGACACCGCCAACAGTCTGGCGTTGTATGTGGGCGGCGGCGTCAACTACTCGCTCAAACATCGCCTCGCGCTGCGCGCGTTCGAAGCAGAATGGTTGCGCACACAAATGCCCAACGCCACCAACAACGTCCAGAAGAACCTCCGCCTCGGCGCAGGATTGATCTATAACTTCAAACGAAGGGAGACGAACAAGACGAGGTAAGCTGCGGCTTGGTTAATTGAGAAATGAAGCCGAGATCTTTCTCTCGAATGTCGGTTCAACGAAAAGCGGCTCGCGGTGAGTGTACTTCTTGGATGAATCGGGATTCCGCGCCAACGCGGTGCATGGCAAAGCGTTTGGCGCGAGAGGTTCGGGCACATCTGTCAGTTCGACGGCGACAGGCGCCCCGCCAGCGTGAGGTCGATATCAACCTCCTTGGCCACCTTGAGGATGAAGATGCTCGGATCCTTCAAGCCCCACTTCACGTAGGGGACCGCGAAGTGCGTTTTTGCTATGCAGTTTCCGCCTTCGATATGAATTTGCATGGGAACTGTCAAGTCATGTGGCGCACCATGCAGGGTGAATGTGCCGCTGACCTGAATCGTAGAGTCGCCAGGGGCGGCGATGGTTCCCTGATAACTCTGCGGCACGAACGACACATCGGCAAAGTGCGCCACGTCCAGCACATCGGAGTTCATCTTCTTGTCGCGCGAAGGTTCGCCGCTGTTGCCGCTACCCGCCGCGACGACCACGGAACCGGAAATCTTCGCAGCGCTGCGGTCAAAGTCGATCGACCCGCTCTGCACATGGAAAGTGCCTTGCACGTGGTGTCCGCTGCCGCCCAGCGCGAAGCTTACCTGGCTCGCATCGGGATTCACGCTGAATGTCTGATGCTGCGCGTACGCCAAGGGGGCGAGCATCAGTAGGAATGCAAGGAAGATGGACTTAGCGGCGATCTTCATGGAGATTCTCCTTGATTGAAGTTTTGCTCATGGGTTGTGGTTCGGCCGTGCAATCATCTGCGACAGCCAAAGGCTGAGGGAAGCTACTTCCTTGTCGGGCAGGTACTCGTGTCCGGGCATATCGGTGCCGGGAATGCCGAATTTGGCAATCTGCGCCAGGCTGTCGATTCGCAGCGCAGCGTCATCGGAAGGAGACACATGAGACAAAGGACCAACCGTAAGGTCGGGCGGCATTCGCCTGAAACTCATCGCCCAGCGGGTTCGCCCTCCCGCCTCGTGACAAGTTGCGCAGTGGCGTTCAAAGACGCGTTGCCCATCGCGCGCGTTGGCCATTGCAACAGCGGCAGCAGGCAGACGCCAGGATTTTTCTTGAGCCAGTTGCTGTTCTGCTCCGGCGCCTTTGAGGCTTGACAGATAGGCTACGAGTTCGTCGCCCCGCTGGTCGCGGAAAAGAAATCCATACGACGGCATGATGGAGGTTCCGCTGACCTCCTGAGGATCGTAGAAATGTGCTTTGAGCCACGGCGCCGAGCGACGAAGCCCCACGTGCGAGAGGTCGGGGCCCTGGCGGCGATTGCCGATCAGCGGCGGACGTTCGACGCGCAACGCCTTCATGCTCACGGCCGGACCCCACATCAGGACATCTGCGGAGCCAGGACGCACATACTGCGAATGGCAGTTGATGCAGCCTTCGGAGATATACACCTCCCGGCCACGCTCCATCTGCGAGAGTGACGTAGCGGCGCGGCCCGGATCGAGAATCCGGTTCAGAAAAAGAGCCGCTAGAAGTACCACCGCCGTCAACGTCATCTCGCGTTTGCGTTGCAGTAAGAATTCGAGCGGCCACGCAAGCAGGACGACCGTGCCCGCCGCCATCACAAACAGGGGCGGAACATGTCCCAGGTTTTGGCCCATTCCGATTCCCATGGCAGAGCCGAACCATCCTGCGATGGCGTAGAGCCATCCTGCGTGCCGGCTGCGTTCGCCCACTGTCGAAGCCGAAGACAGAAAACTTGGGAATGCGACGAATGCGACCGAATAGAGCGAGACGCCGACCGGATAGCAAATCGAGGCCAGAAGGGCGAGGCCTGGATGGAGCAGGAGCAGGCACGCGGAACCCAGCATAAGGAACGCGACAGAGAGAACGAAGAAGAGACCGCGCCTGCGCAAAAGCCAAACGCTGGCCAATGCCGCCCCAAGGTGCAGCAGCCCGTTGGCTGCCAAGTGAGCGGAGCCTAGCCAGGTGCCTGCTTTCAGCGCTGGAGTGTTCTGGATGATGAAGAAGGCTGCAGAATCTAGCCAGACCAGCGCGGTAAAGCACGCCAAGGCTCGGAGAAACGAGAGCGTAGCCTTCTGATGAATCTCAGCTTCATTTTGCGGTGCTGGCGCGGGTAGAAAGGTGATGAAGACGCCTGCAAGGCACAACGAAGCGGCCGTGACTGCCTGCACATTCGCGGAAGCGGTGAACAGCAGCGGAAGATTGCAGACCAGATACCCGAGTCCAGTGCCCAGTCCCACGGCGAGAAGCGGATTCCGATTCCCTGTCCACGGACGCAGATGTGTAACCAGAGTGACCGTGAGCAGGCCCAGGCCCGCACCAATCAGACATGCGACTGCCATAGCGGCAATGAGTCCGAAGGGAAACAGGGAAAGCAACGCCGCAACGCCAGAGAGACAGAATCCAATGCGCAGCCTCAGACTCGGCGCGGGCCAGATGCGCACCCTCGGCACAAGCTGGCTAAAGAGGATCCCCCCAAGAGCCATCGCGCCCATCACGACTTTCAAGTGCGTGCCCGCGACTCCCAAAGCTTCCAGTCGATTCAGAAAAGCGAACTGGGCAAAAATCAGAAAATAGACATAGACAACCGCGACAAGGCAGGCGCCTTGCCATCCGGACTTACTTGTCTCACTTCGCAGCATGGGCCAGCCAGCCTTTGTGAAGACCGACAGCCTGGAACAGAACACAGGCGCCATCGGTGGCGGCAACGCTGAGCCAACCAGCCTCGAGCAAGCCGCCTATCACGCTTTGCAGAACGAAGATAGCTACCGCTGCACGCGTGATTGCCGTGAGGAGCCAAACGACCTCAGTTTTCAATGCGGAGGAATGGCGCCAAGTCAGGAGGGCCCCGTAAAGACAGGCCAACCCCACAGATTGGACAAAGGCGCCAATGAACGACAGAAAGATCAGCGCATCGGCTGGCACATGCAGGCGCATCAGCCGCAGGGTGAACTCCGGAACCACAATGAGCAGCCCACCAGCAAGCGTGTCGGAAAGACCGATCAGCAACTGGTAGCCGATCAGTACACGACGATTCATGCTGCTACCTCCTGCGTCAGGCTTGGAGAAACTGCATCGGGCGCACGACGCAATCTCGAAGCGTCGATCAGCCAATCCAGGGATGAAGCCAGCATGACAACGCCAACCATCAGGCGAAGGAAGTAAAGAACGTTGCGCGCCGCGCCAGGCACGATGGTGAATGTGGGATCAAACCCCTCTCGCCAGCCGGCGACAGACATCAGTACAACATACCCAACCACCGCCAGATTCCAACCGTAAAAGGACCGCGTACGGTTGAATATCCATGCGTCCTCGCCCAGCAGTTGCACCATCATGAAGATCAGGAGGCTCGATACGAATCCGGCCATGGCCAAGAGGGAGTGGCCGACCAAACCGTCAGTGAATTTGAAGTGGTCGAGGATACCGGGTAGAAAGAGTACCCAACCCGTCACAATGAGGGCAGACCACCAGCAAAGAAAAGCGTTGCGCCATCGGCGCGTTTCAGCGCGCCATTCGAAAGCCGCGTAATAAGCGGGCGTGAGCGGAACCCAGACAAGCAGGCTGCCAAGCGACAAAAACTGCGCCGGCCGGTGGTGGCTGATGTCGGCGCGGCCCAGCGCGACGCAGAGCATGCACTCAAGAGCCAAAACCACCCAGGAAGCGCGAATCCAACCCATGCGCGCGCTTTTGCTTTTCGTCAGCCCAAAAGGAAGCGCCAGCAGAATAGCGACAACCACCAGCGAAGATTCAAACTGGCTCGCGCCGGTGGGGCCGCCCGTGCTGGGATTCACCGGGGGATAGATACTTGGGCTGGATGCGACATAGATCGTGAAAGGAACAGCCAGCAGGAGCGCAAGCCCAAGAATCCTGGCGCATCGAGCGCCAAGCGTGCGATTCGGTGCGCGGTTCCAACAACGGATGAAGGAGAAGGCAAGCACAGCCCACAGTGCGAGCATCGCCAGCGGGAACAGAACTCGCGCGTATCCCGTCCAGTCCAGGAACAGTTTGCCGCTAGAGTGCCCCGAGAGCCAGGAGAGCGAGCCCACGCCGAGCGCTGCTGACCACACCCAGAGCACCGCGCTGCACCATTTTGCCAGAGGTTCGCGGTCAGCGCCATACACCTTGAAAAGGAACCCCGCCATGGGCAGGCTCGACCACCCGAAGAGTTCCAGATTGATATGGACCATGATCCACCGTCCGTAGGTCCATTCGCCCAGCAGCCGGTTCAGCGATGGAAACAGAAGAAGAAGCGCAATGAGAACGCCGATTGCATTGGCGATCACCAGCCAGAACAGGCTCTGCCACGCAGCGCAGGCGATGCCCGAGGAGGATGGACGCGAATGCGTGAGCGGCTCAGTTTGCGGCAGGCTCATCGATCCTCCCATCGTGCATCTCCAGGAGGCGATCGCAGCGCGCCGCCAGTCCCCGGTCATGCGTGGCCATCACCAGCGTCACTCCTTCGGTGGTTGTAATGTCCAGCAGCAACGCGAATACCGCAGCGCTGGTCTCCTCGTCCAACGATCCGGTCGGCTCGTCCGCAAGCAGAATCTTCGGCCGGTTCATCAATGCGCGGCAAAGCGCGGTGCGTTGGCGCTCTCCGCCAGAGAGCTTTTGTATGCGCTGGTGGAGGCGATGACTCAAGCCTGTACGTTCCGCAAGTTGTCGCAAGCGATCTTGTGCTGTCCGTCGATCAAGTCCCGCCGCAACCGTGGGGATCAGGCAATTCTCTTCCAGCGTGAGATCCGGGATGAGGTTGTGAAGCTGAAACACGAAGCCAATCTCATGCCGCAAAAGCTGCAGCAGGTTGCGGTGGTTATTGATTTCAACTCCATTGACCGACACATGTCCGCGATCTGGCTCATCCAACCCGCCAAACAGATGAAGCAGCGTGCTCTTGCCGCAACCGGAAGCGCCGCAGAGAGCTACGGTCTGCCCCGCGGCGGCTTCAAAGCTGACACCCTTCAATACCTCGATGGCCCCATCGTCATAGCTCTTCCACACATTCTCGGCGCGAAGAACAATCCTTGCGTTGGTGGTTGCATGCGCGGCCTTTGCGTTCATTCGAATCGTAGCGCCTCCACCGCTCGGACGCGCATGGCGTAAATGGCCGGGTAAAGCGCGCCGGCAATTCCGGTGAGCAGCGCCAGAAGAATCACCACCAGCATGATCGCCGGTTGGATGCTCACGTCAATGTATCCGTGCAGGGCCGGAACCAGTTTGAGTCCGAACAGAAGTCCGGTGCCGGTCAGCAGGCCAAGGCATGCACCCAGAAGAGAAACCACCGCAGCCTCGCCGAAGATGATCGTGCCGATTTGTGTGTTCGAGAATCCGTTGACGCGCAGAATGGCGATCTCGCGAACTCGTGTGAAGACCGACATGATCATGGTGTTCGCCACACCCAGTCCGCCCATCGCCAGGCCGATTCCGCCTACGGCCCAGGCCGTGGCCTTCAGTATCTTGAACTGCGAATAACTCCGGTTGAACTCTTCGTCTTCAAGGGCGATCAGGTTTGCATATTTCTGTTTAACCGCGCTCTTGAAGGCCGCGGCATCGTTCTTGTCGCGCAGCTTGATGGTGATCACCGAGGAACTGCCCTCTTTGTGGAAGAAGCTCTGTGCCGAGGCTAGCGGCATGAACACCCCTCCCTCCTCGAAGCCGTTCGCGGTCTTCAGGATGCCGACGACGTGGAAGGATGCGTGGCCAATCTGCACTTGACTGCCGTAAGACGCGGAGAGAAAATCTGCCGCACGCTCGCCGAGAACCACGTCGTCCGCGTGCTGTGCGAACTGTCGCCGGTCTCCCGCCAGCCAGGTCGCCTTGCGTATCCGTGCATCGTCCGCAGTCAATCCGAAGCAGGTAACAATTGGATGGTCAGCGCTGGAAACAATGCCAAACAGCACAGGATCTGCATGGGCCACAGTTTTCCAGGTCGCAATTTCCGCCACAGCCGCTGCTGGAACATTGCTGAAGAACAGGTCCGAGACATTCCGCTCAAACACAATGATCTCGCTATCGCTCGAGAGAATTCCGGAGAACATGCCGATTGCGCCTTGCAGTATGGTCACCACGGTAAGCATGGCGGCAACGCTGAAAGCGATGCCCGCAATACTGATGATCGACCGGATACGGTGCCTGCGCAGGTTCGTGACAATCAGCTTGAGAAAAATCACGAGCGAACTCCTGGAGCCGTTTCGCAGCTTCTTTCAATAACACGGTTCAGTTCCGATTCCAAACCGCTCCTAAGTCTACCCAGAAACGTAATAGCCGGCCTAAATTGAACAAGGAGGCCCAGCGCCCTGTCTCCCAGGCGAATGCAACGCGTCAGTCGCTCCACCGCGCCCGGGATCCCAGCCGCCGCCGCAATATTCGGATGGTCCAGCAATGTGTCCCGGGCAACAGTCTTGCCGGCTGCGGCTGAGTTATCCAGTACATCCTTCAGATCGTCCACCATCTGATAACTCAAGCCCCAGAACATTGAAATGCGCTCCAGCAGCTGAATCTCCCTTGCCGAGGCATCGCCGAGCATCGCCCCCAGCACCAGCGTCAGCCGGATCAGCGAAACCGTCTTGCCCTTCGCAATGCGTTCGGTTGTTTCCCGGTTGTGAGGAAGTGCGGAATAGTGTAAGTCGAGGCTCTGCCCGTTCAGCAGGCCTTCAACGCCAAGCCGCTGCTCGATATAGCACATCGCCCTTGCTTGGCAGTTTGAAGAAGATCCCGCGGCTGCCTTCCAAATCAGCGCATAGGCGCGATTGATCAGGGCCAATGCCGCCAGAATCGCTCCGGCTTCTCCGTAGGCCACATGAACACAGGGAACTCCGCGCCGCTCCGATGCGTCGTCCATGCACGGGAGATCGTCAAACGCCAGCGACGCGGTATGAAAATACTCCAGCGCAACAGCAAGATCCTTGGCTCGATCGCCGTCAACCCCAAACGCCAGGGCAACCTCATAGACCATCATCGGCCGAATCAGGCTTCCGTGATGATCCAGCACGTGGCGAAGGGCCTCTTCGAGATGAGGATCCAGCGTCGTGGGCAACGGCAGGCCCGCTCTGAAGGCATCCGCAAACGGCTTGGTGCCCAGTCCTTGCGTGTACTCCGTCACTGTCACTCCAATCTCCGTTGTCCTTCGGTTATAGGGAATACCAGGAACTCTTGAAAATTCCGCGGCTGCTCTCAACGCCTTGCCGATCGAGCCGGGTGGTATAGATAGGACGTGTTAGCGGCTGCCTTGGGAGCAACTTCTTCCATGACGATTTGTTCATCTTCTCTTTCTCGGCGCTTGGCCCCGCTCTCAGTGACCACTCCCTTTGCCGCTTCCTTCCTGTAGGCATCAAGAAACGCGTGTGGATACCTGATGCCGAGCATATAGGTCCAACATGACTCCGCGGCATCGCGGAGATGACGATTCGTTCATTCTGGCGCCATGCGGGCAGGAGCGAACTCACCGTTCTTACCATTCTTAAGGTGAGTAAGTGAAAAACTGAAGGGAATGCACTAGTATTCCTTCATGCAACTCCTGCTGGTGGAAGACGAACTCGACATACGGAGCTTCTTGAAATGCTCCCTTGAAGAGGCTGGTTATCAGGTGGATGCGGCGGCGGATGGTAAGACCGCCGAGAAGCTCGCGATCGAAGGTGTTTATGACATCCTGATTGTCGATCTTGGGCTGCCTGACCAGGATGGCATCAGCTTAATTCTCAAGCTGCGTCAACTCGGCGTGAGCGCCCCCGTCCTGATTCTTTCCGCACGCCGGTCAGTGGATGATCGAGTGCGGGGTCTTGAGCAAGGCGGAGATGACTATCTCACCAAGCCATTTGCACTGGCGGAGTTGCTGGCCAGACTGAGGAACCTGTTGAAGCGCAACAGTCCCACCGGCAACCAGCCCACCCGGCTCAGGGTGCTCGATCTTGAACTGGATCTGCTTCGCCGCGAAGCGACCCGGTCAGGGCAGGTCCTGCAACTTACACCCCAGGAGTTTGTGCTGCTCGAGTATCTCTGCCGCAATGCCGGCCGCGTCGTCACGCGCTCCATGGTTCTCGACAAGGTGTGGGGCATGCGTATTCAGCCCGATACCAACGTGGTGGATGTGCATATCTACCGCTTGCGCGGAAAGGTCGATGGCAACGGACAGCAACCGTTGATTCGGACATTGCGAGGAGTGGGCTATGTCCTCAAGGACCGCTAAGCCTATCATGCACAGCGCAGCATGGCGCATCTCCTTGTGGGCGACTCTGGCTTTTGCTTGCGGGACTATGCTGGTCTTCGTCTTTCTCCACCGCTTTGTCGCCAATGACATTCAACGGCGCAGCGATGCATGGCTTTCCGGCGAAGTTGAAGTGCTCGGCGATGTTGCCGAGCGCACGCCCAAAGACGCGGTCTACGGCCGCGTTGTCAGCGAGGTAGCGGAACTGGCCGGAAAGGAAGTTCCCAACCGGCTGCACTCTGAAAGCAGTGAAAACGACTCGGTCTTCTTCCTCCAGGCCGGCAGCGATGGCGCGGCCAAGCTCTGGGTGGGCGCAGGTAGCGGTGAACCCAATCTCAGGGCCATCCGCGCAGCCGGCATTCTTCCCGGCCGCCCCACAGACATAAAAGTTCAGGGTTTCGGCGTCCCCTTTCGCGTAGCGTCCATGCGCATCGAAGACGGAAGCCTTATCTACCTCGGTCTGTCCGAGCGCGATGAACTGCGCGTACTCCGCAACCTGGGCGTGCGCTTCATCCTGCTATGGCTTCTTCTGGTCCTGTTTGGATTTGCAATCGTCTTCTTTACAACCCGCCGTATGTTGAGCCACGTCCGCCGGATCACTGAGGCTGCCTCGCGCATCGGCCTTACCGATTTGAATGCCAGGGTACCCACGACCAAACGAAGCGACGAGGTCGGCCACTTGGCGCTGACGTTGAATCATATGCTCGACCGTATCGAAAGCTCGATGCATCAGTTGCACACCATCACCGACTCGCTGGCGCACGATCTGCGCAGCCCCCTGACGGCGATTCGCGGAAAGCTCGAGATGTCGCTCTCCGCTGTGGCGCAGCCTGAGCAGTCCGAGCCCATCGTTTCCGCCATCGAAGAACTGGATCGTCTCGATGACTTCTTGAATAAATCGCTCGACGTTGCCGAGGCCAAAGCCGATGCGCTGCGGCTCACTCGAAGCGAAATTGACTTGGACGGGTTGCTCAGAAGCATGATCGATCTCTACGAGCCCTCGATGTCGGAGCGTGGATTGCAGATTGCACTGCGCAGCGCTGCGCCGCTGAAGATCTTCGCGGATGCGTCGCTGATCCACCGGATGATTGCGAATCTATTCGACAACGAACTAAAGCATCTGCCTGCCGCATGCACGGTGACCATCAAGCTCCAAACCGAAGACAGCGCCGCGGTCCTTATGCTGCAGGACGATGGTCCCGGCTTCGATCCACAGGTTCTGCCCCACATGTTTGAGAGGCGTGTGAAGGGGAAGAATTCAGAGGGCCATGGCTTGGGCCTTGCATTCATCGATGCCGTCGCTCGCGCACACGGTGGAAAGGTATCTGCGTGCAACCGTAATACCGGCGGGGCGCAGGTTGCCGTGACCCTGCCACTAGCGTAGTGCCTCATTCATACAATCCCAGCATCTCGTCCCATTGAGCCGCCGTCTGAGGACGTTGCCTCGCCGTATCGAGCAGCAGGATCCGAGCGGCTGATCCGACGCCCGTTTGAAAGTTGCGGTAAACAGAGACGCAAGGATGAGCACCACAAAACAGAAGACGACGACGCGCCTGTGGGTCGTCTCCGCTTTTCAGCGCGCTCACTGGCTCCGCCCATGGCGCACGTGGCGCCTGCATCAGTCCGAACAGCAGCGTAACTGCTAGAGTCAGAAGCAATCCAAACCCGAGCGCTCGCCAATCGGTGGGCAGTATCAGGCCTACCGCGCTGGACGCGCCGAAACAAGAAAAAATCGATCTTATTGGGGAATGAGGGAGTTTAGCAGGTTAGAAATGGACTTCTTTGGACTCTATTCAACCGCGATAAACTGTTTTAGATTCAAGTATTGGCTGCCCCCCAGGGATTCGAACCCCGATATGCCGCTCCAGAGGCGGCTGTCCTACCATTGAACGAGGGGGCAACAAAAGCCTATGGAACGACTTCACTTGCGCCATGCTGGCCTGCGCCTCGG
>Ga0255355_1001247_pt1 | contig 12232 bp, 10 predicted proteins | sample HBST75metaG_FD_189943 | JGI IMG/M metagenome (GOLD analysis project Ga0255355, IMG submission 189943) | Peat soil microbial communities from Stordalen Mire, Sweden - H.B.S.T75 | ecosystem: Environmental > Terrestrial > Soil > Wetlands > Peat | place: Sweden: Norrbotten County, Stordalen Mire...
CCGTGACCAGCCACAGTTCGCAGGGCCTCACCGCTGAGCGCGTCCTCGTCAACGCCGACACCGGCGTCCACCCGGACCTGCTCAACTCCCGCTTTGGCTACGTCTCCATCTCTCGCGCCAGCCATGAGGCCACGCTCTTCACCAACGACCTCGCCAAACTCAGCCCGCAACTCAGCGCCGATGTGTCCAAGACCTCTGCTCTGGAGATCAATCAGCCCGTACCCGTTTTCCAGGGAATCGGCATGGAAATCTGACGGGAGCAAACAGTAGAATGGAGGCAGCGCAAGGGGAGCCGAGTGATGGTTGCAATGTGCGTTGTGCGTGTCTGTTTCGTTCCGCTGGAAACGAGTGCGCCCAAATTCTTTGGCTTTTCTGAGTTTCTTGCTGGTCTTGCGCTCATGGTACTGGCTTGGACAATTGCAGACGTGCGCTACCGATTCCGCATCCGATCCGCCCCAATTCCCATTCAAGGGCTCACCTTCGCGACGGTCACCGCAGTTGGTGTACTCACCCTAGTAACTGATCTTTGGCGTGCTCAAGGATGGCTTGTTCCGAAAGTCAGCTTTTTCACTCTGGCCTCCTGGCAAGCGCTACTTGCGGGACTTTATCTTTTGACCTTTCTGACTTGGACGATCTTCGCGTTTATTAAACCAGCGACCTTCGGCAAGTGGAATGCCAAGCGCTATGCGGAGACTCTTTTCCGAGTTATAGTGAAAAGCTCGCCGACGGAACTGGCTGTCGTTGCTGACGAACTGATGCGCTCGGCAAAGGCGCTTGTGTTCTACGCAACACCTAGAGGCGAATTCCAGCGTTTCCTCTCCAATCCAGCAAGGAAGGAAAAAGAGTCCTCAAAGATTGAGGCTTACGCGAACGACATTCTGTCCCTCATAGCAGACAGGCGATTTTGCCGAGTCCTTGTCGAGTCTTCGCCGGGCACGGCATGGGCTTTCTTCGACGAGATGAGAAGACAAAAGAAGTACGGCGTCCAAATTCAAACCTTTGCCAACAACATCGTAAGCGAGGCGCTGGAGAACAAGGGATCATTTCTTTACCATGAAACTGCGGGCTACGAGTCCGGGCTCATCGGAAGCTATAAGCCCATCTGCCAAGCAATATTCTCCAATTACGAAATGGTCGAGACTATCGATACAGTACTCGATACCGACTTCAGGAATAGGACCAAATGGGATAGCGACCAGTGGGAAGCCTATTGTCGCGTCGTTCTTCTGACCTTTGGTGACTACGTCGGGAGAGGGAACAACGGCCACTCGTACGTGCTATACAGAGCGTTAAATGACATCGGGGATGCACTAGTTGATCTCTACAGGCTCAATGGGGTGGAAAACAGCAGATGGAATGACGATCTCCTAGCCCGACTTCGTGTTGTCGTTGATTTCATTAAGCAGGCAGTAGAGATCTTAGAGAAAAAGGGTGTTCCCGTTGATTTAGGGCGGCGAAGCAAGGGCAAAAGCCTTCACGATTCCGAGAACATCTACGACCAAATTGCTAACTTGATCTTCGAGGTGATCTTTGCTGCCTCCTCCGTGACCTCCCCACTAGACCTGTGTTGGTGGGTTCAGTACAACGCACTCTGGGGCAAAATGTTCAACTTTGATCATTTGAACGGGCAAGCAGGCAATGTCGTGAAGTTTAAGGTCTACCGACTGCTATACAACGACATCGCGGAGATGAACCGCTCTCCAAACTTCAAGGGCGCAAAAATCCTTGGTTTTTGCCTGAACGTCATGGGATTGAAAAGGAAGACTGAAGACTACTTCAAGGATACCCGCGCACTGCACAAAGCGATTCTAATCTGGACAAGAAAGAACTATGCTTGGCTGTATAATTACAATCAACGCGTCGCTGAAGCCTGCCTCGTAGATGGCATAAACTATGATACCGCGAACTACAGGATTGTAAAAACGTACCCTGCCGACGGGTTAAATCCTAAGGCACAGTACGTCTATCTCGATGTCAATCCTCCTCCAACTACTTCCGAGAAGCTTCAAACCTAAATGGCGATTGTAGTTCCTATTGCCCGAGGCCGATTGCTTTTGAACCCTTGGACACCGCTCCTCTTTACCCTTCGATTGTCTTCCGATTCACAATCTTCATGGTAGCTCCGTCGAACTGCTTAGATGCCGTGCTATGACTGAGTACACACTCATAATGCGATTAGTAACGCTAAGTCGCCAAGGCTTCTGGCATCCGGCCCGAAAAAACATGATAAGGGGGGCGTTTCTCATTACTATTTGACCGTCAAGCGTTATGACCTAGGATCAAGGTTCACTCGTTAGTATCGGTTCAAGCTTCAGTGCGTTCGTTTCAATGCCCAGTGCAACCGCTGTTCGGAATGGAAGGAGTCACGTCAGATGAGCGACATTTGGGAACAGATTGGCCGAAGTGTATTCGTCGGGATTAGCCAGGTAGATGGCTCAGGAAGTCCGTTGAAAAATCGTTCTTCAACATTCTCCGCACCAGACACTTGGTGACCAGCAGCCGTCTGGTAATCGAATGCGTATGAGTCAGGTCGTCTGACGACAGAGGAAGCTCTCCGCTGCTTCCGAAGAGTGCATGAGCGACTTTGATTCGCAATGGCTTGAGGTCCGCTTCAATTACGTCCGTTGCCTTGCGTCCTCGTAAATCCTGCGGTACGGCGGACTCAAGGGCGGAGAGATCGAACGGTGGTCGAATATAGAAGAGCCCCTCCAACCAAGTCTTGACTTCGGCAGGTGTATTAGGCAACACCTCGTCTGGCGAAACGTAGCTCGTGTTGTTCCTCTTTGCCTCTCTGGTCAGCCGCTTTCTCCGTGCTTCCAGTGCTTCGAGGATCTTAAACAAGCACAAAAACTGGTATACCGGGCTGTTCGTATTCAGTGCTTCTCGGTACAGCGCTGCATAACTGCGAAATTCAGCTCCAAAGTTCGACGTCGCGTTAATCGCCATCGGCGCTTCGAGATACGGCGAAACAAAACTCATGGAGATGCTCCCGTTGGAGATCTCCTTAGTTTCCCGGACACCGATTTCAAGCGGTATATCAAGGTGAAGGCTCATATTGCTCAGGGGTGTGGCCAAGGCGCGATAAGCAATCTCTTCGGCGTGACTGCGGCTGTTTGCTCGAAAGGGTTTGGTTATGATCTTGCCCAAGTACCCCTTCTCATTCGGAAGCCCGGTAAATTCGAACTGGCCATCCTCTGTCACACCAAAGATGAGTATCTGGTCAGCGTCGGGGTTACCAGGTGGCAAGAAGGCGGGTTTGCTGATCGCAAGGTGAGAATCGCCTCTGAGACCCGAAGAGAATGAAACTTGATGTTCCTGCTGGAGCTTGTATCCAGGCCGATGCAGAATGAAGGTCACTTCATACAGTCCAGGGCTGCCCCCCAATGGAAGATTATTGCGAGGATCGTCTCCTTTGAACCGATAGAGCACGTGCATGGTTTGGTATGTTCCCGGAAAACCAAGGAGCGGCACGCGTTCTTCGGGCGCATTCGGGTCACCCTTGCCAACGGGAATGTCTCCTGGACTTTTGAGCACAGAACCATGACACCGACGAAGTGGCAAATCACTGCCGCAAGGACACAGACTTTTTGATTCGTTTTCTGACATGCGCGACCTCGTGACAGCCATTCTAATCGTTTCCGGTGACCGAGGAGTCTGTTTGCAATCCAGAATAGGACCACTACTGCTCCCACAATCAAGCAGGAGACGCGAGCCAGCAAGACTCAACGACTCAGAATAGTAAGTGTGGAATATCGCTGAACCCCGCATCTACGGTTAGTACCGGGAAATCGCCCTGTGCTCTGAAATCTGATCGGCAATTGTTCTCAGTGGGCATGAGCAGCCCTCGCTGCATTGAGAATCCTAAGCTTATCGAACAAATATTATTTCTTTAACTATCATAATACCAATACCATAGAGATCTTCTCTGTTGTGACAACCTGCTATCTCCGTCCCTGGCGGGGCGCTGAATTCGTATGCAGGTTGTTTCTTCAGTCCCACTTCACGCCCTTGGGTGGACGGCCCAGCACACGATGAAACCGTGCGCTGAACGGGCCTTCTCCGTCCGTTCGGAGCGCGGCTGCGCGCCAAACAAAAGTGCGTGTTTGGCACTGACCGCGCTTTCCCTTCCGGACTCCCACCGTCGTGCGCTGCGTTTGTCCCTTTTCCGCCAACCGTCTTCGCGCTTCCCAGCCGTGGGTGAGAAAGACGCTCAGCCGGTTTCGGCGGAAAAGGAGAACAAAAACATGAATTTCAATAGCAACCACAATAGCAACGTCAACAGCGGCAGCAGCCACACCGCGCCGCACAGCAAAAATGCGGCGCTACGCACTCGCAGCGATTCGCCCTATCAGCAGCGCACCAGCCAGAAAGACAACCCTACACAGCAACTTATCAAGCAAGCCGTGGATTTTCTCATCCAGCAGCTTGAGGCGGGCAAGAGCGAAACATTGACCGCGTATCTCGCAGCGATGGCGCGGTTTCATGCGTACAGCTTTTCCAACATTTTATCCATCGTTCGCGCCCGTCCCGATGCCACGCATGTAGCAGGTATTCGCACATGGAACGAGTTGGGCCGTTTCGTGAAGCGGGGCGAGAAAGGCATTCCGATTCTTGCGCCCATGATCGGACACCGGCGCAGACAGGACGAAGCTGACCAGAGCAGCAGAACAGACGGCAGCGCCAAACCACAGCCAGTATTGATCGGATTCAGGGTTGTACATGTCTTCGACATCAAGCAGACGACTGGCGAAGACCTTCCCCAGTTCGAGCAGAACATCACCGGCGACGTGGGCGAGCACCGGGACCGACTCATCGAGTTTCTGGCGCAACAGAATATCGCCCTTGAATACAACGAGAACATCGCACCCGCTCTCGGAGTGAGCTACGGCGGAAAGATTGTCTTGCTGCCCGGACAGTCCGATGCGGAGGCGCTGGTCAGTTTGGTGCACGAAACGGCTCATGAACTTTTGCACAAATCCACCCGCCGCACTATCACCACCCAGACCGTGCGCGAGACAGAAGCCGAAGCCGTGGCCTTCATCGTAGGCCAAGCCGTGGGCTTGGAGATGGGAAAAAGTTCAAGCGACTACATACAAATGTACGCAGGTAACGCGGCATTGCTGGCCGAAAGCCTTGAAGTTATCCAGCGCACTTCCGCAGTAATTCTAAACGCCATTCTCACGGACGAAACAGTCCAGGAGAATGAGTCCGTTGCGGAGGTGGCGTAATGCGGACCATTCTTCGCATCCTTGAGTGGGCCGGAGGTTACCGGCCCACGCTCTATCTCAAAATCGATAACCCGCCTTATATGGCGCTTGTCATCGAGGCCACGCCGGAACCCGGCCCGCTCATCGCTCCGGCGCTTTCCGTTGCGCACTATGGCGAACAGAATGGTGACTTGATGCGCGACCCGGAAATGTGTTTCGAGTTGACCAATCCGCTTGGCATGGGATGGATGATGACTCCGTTTTACTTCCGCAATGATTACGCGGGCGTGGAGCAGTATTCCCGTACCCGAGACGCCAAAAACTACATTTTTTATTCTGACCTTTTCCATGAACACGAGAGTTTCGCTCGCTTGTGGAACAAGAATCTCCGCGCACAAGGTTTCTTTGAAGCCTTCCTGCGCAGCCGCTAACCCGCCACTCATTGGGCGGGCACTTGCGGCCCGCCCACGCTTTCACGCTGGACAACCTCAAAGGAGATTTTGAAATGACGACTGAAGTTCAATCCGAATATCGCAATCTACCGCTCGACTTGCTCACCGAGTCACCCAACAATCCCCGGCGCAATTTTGACGAAACCGCTCTCAATGAGTTGGCCGAGTCAATCAAAACGCAAGGCGTTCTTGCGCCGCTTGTCGTGCGGCCCGTGGGCCAGCACTTCGAGATCGTGGCCGGAGCGCGGCGCTATCGCGCGGCGCAACTGGCCGGACTTGAAACCGCGCCTGTTCGCATCGTCGAATTGACCGACGCCCAAGCGCTCGAAACCAGCATCGTCGAGAACCTGCAAAGGCGCGATGTGCATCCGATGGAAGAGGCAAGCGGATACGCCCGGCTCTTGGCGCTTGACGAGCCGAAGTACAGCGTCGAACAGATTGCCGCCAAAGTTGGCAAGGCCCCTGCGTTTATCCTTGCTCGATTGAAATTGGTCGAGCTTGTGCCCGCCGTGGTGGAAGCATTCACGCAAGACGAGATAGGCTTGGGTCATGCGCTCTTGCTGGCGAAATTGCAACCCGAGCAGCAGAAAGAAGCCCTCAACGCTTGCTATCAGGAGCAGTACACCAGCGGCAGCAAGGCCAAGCGCATCTTGCTTCCCGTTCGCAACCTGCAACAGTGGATTGAGCACAACATCCTGTTGGAGCTTGCCGCCGCGCCGTTCTCGAAAAAAGACGCCGCGCTTGTGTCCGAGGCTGGCGCGTGTGTCGATTGCCCGAAGCGCACCGGCCACAATGTTTTACTCTTCGAGGGAATCGCCACGCAGCATGATAGCTGCTCTGATCCAAAGTGCTACGCCGCAAAGGTCGATGCGCACGTCCGCCAGACCATCACAGCAAAACCGAAGCTGGTTCAGATCAGCACCACCTACGGACCAACAAAGGACAGCAGCGCCGTCCCGCGCAACAAGTATGTCGAGATTCGCAGCGAGAAGCCGACCAACCCGAAACAGCGCGATTGGCCGGAGTACAAAACCTGCAAATTTACCACCGAAGCCATTGTCACCGAAGGCAGCGAGAAAGGCGAATTGAGGCGCATTTGCTCGAATCCCGATTGCCACATTCATCACGCCCGCAAGCAGCGGACAACCGCCGATACCGTCATCAAGGCCGACCAGGAAAAGCGCCGCCGTGAGGAGGCGATGGCGCAAACTACAGGATTGCGCGTATTGAAGGCCATTGGCGAAGCGGTTCCCGTCCGCCTGATGAAACGCGACCTGTCGTTTGTGGTCGAGCGTCTTGCCGCCGTCTTGGACGAGCGCCGTCTTGCCATCATTTTGCGCCAGCACGGCATTGGCAAGCCAACCAGCGCCACGGACGCCACGGCCAAATTGCTTGCGTCCTTTCTTCGCAAGTCCGACGAAGGCACACTCGGACGCCTGTTGGTTGAAGTGGCCATTCTGCAAACGGCGCATTCACCGAACGACTCCGGCAAGGCGCTCCGCGAGGCCGCCGACTACTACAAGGTGGACGTGGCCGCAATCACGGCCAAGGTCAAGCAAGAATTCGCCGCGAAGGAAAAGGCGAAGGCCACGAAGAAGGCCGCGCCCAAGCCTCCCGCCAAGGTCGTCAAGAAGGCAATAGCCGCGTAACCGTCAATAACCAGAAAGCCTGCGCGGAGCCTGAAACCACAGGCTCCGCATTTTTATGCCCGGTGACCGTCTACCCGCCCTCAATTGCGCTCCCGCATTAGCGGGAGGCCATTTCTCGCCCACCCGACGGTCACGAGCGCGCAAGTTGCAGCGCGCCTAAGATTCAGAACTATATCAGTGCGAGTCCGTAACTTCGATGGCACGTCAGTTTAATATTCGGCGATTTGGCGTCAACGGAGAATTGTTCCAGAGGACACCGGCGTTTATCTGGACTTATTTGATATACAAATCCCAGATCAGATACACCCAGGGTTTGCATCCGCCCATTCCCTTAGTCTCTCGGTCATACTCAGTGCGTATGGAAATGAATGTAAGAGCAAACGTACCGACGAAGCAGAGACGATTGCATTCATCGGGTGAACAGCATTGTTACGTTGCGTACGGACTGCCTCAAAGAGTGACGACAAATGGGCGTCAGCGCCCTCCGATACCGAATAAGGAATCGGCGCGGGACTGCCAGCAGAGCCATCTTCGATCGTCTTTTTCACGCAGTCCAATAATGTGAAAAGTTGCCGCTTGTTGAACGCCGTTTCCAACATGGTGCGTCTACGCGACGGCTTTAGAGCGTTAAGCAGGGCCGCCGCAAGCAGATAAACCGCCTTTTCTGATGCAGCTCCAAGCATCACAGCAGCAGCGAAATAGGCTTCACGGTTGAAGGCGACCAATGCCTCCAGAATGTATTGAAAAATCACATTGTCCACCGTCGGAACATACTCTCTGAGAAACTTCATGTATTCCGTCGCCGCTTCAGGGATGGGCTCGGCTCCCTTAATCCATTGCAAACCACGCTCTGTCCAGCAGTACCATTCCGAGCGAGAGAAATTTAGATAGTCGCCGGTAGGTTTCGGATAAACATATCCAGAACCCAAAAGATAGAAGAGTGCCTGATTGGCTGCTGCCTGAAGATCGTGGGGGGATTGCTCGTACAGATACACTCGGCCCGGATTATATTGGTTCGGAGCGGGTTTCACTACACCGGGATCATTGAGAGCCTCCAATTTCGCCCAAAGACGCTGGAAGAACACGCCAGCGCTCAAATCGCCCATTTGATCCTTGAACGATGTTCGCACAAGTTGAAGCAGTCGCTCTACGGTGTAGTTTGTCCGATCCACTAGAGTTCCTTCCCTAAGGCTTTATCCCAGTCTAGTTCCAACTCTGATCCTGAGTTCAAGTGAATTTCTGAGCGAACAGTGGGGTGGTCTTTCGCGCTCTGGTCCTCATAAGTCGCCATCTGTCTGGGAGCAGATGAGGCTGGTGGAGGATAGTAGCGCAGGCGTGGGCTTAGGGACGCCTCAGGGAATCCTCTTCCCGATGTCGGCGGCAATAATCGACATATACGCTTCTGCAGCCGCGACCGCCTCTTCCGCCTCCACTTCACCAATGAGCGCGATGTCGTAAAAAGCATCGTTGCGCTTGCGGCGCATCCGGTCGAAGAGGTCGAAAGTCGGCTCTAGCGCCGGATCGAGGTGCTTCTGCGCAAACTCAAGAATGGCAATGTGGTGGCCAAGCTGTACGCGAGGGCGCTGCCCGTGGCTCAGCATCAGCGACAGTGAGGCCTTCAGCACGGCCTGATAGGCCGTCTGGTAGGCGGTTTCTTCGTCGATCACCAGGTTTTTCCGGGCCGCGACAGTCTTCTTCTGCGCGTCAGCCAGGAATTGCTTCACCTGCTTGGGATCGATCTTCTGCAGCTTTGTCGTTGCCATTCCGAATCACCTTAATCCGTTTCCCGTTCCAAATGTCGGTGACAAAGGAGTCGCGCCGAGCGAGCCTTCGCTCCAGTTCCTCGGGCGTAAAGACAGTGTAGTTGACCTCACGGCGCAAAGCGCGCTCAGCCTTGCGAACCTTCTGTGACAGCAGCACCTGATCAGGTCGGCCCACGATCAGCAGGTCGATATCGCTAGCCGCGTCCGCCTCCCCCTTGGCGAAGGAACCGAAGATCCACGCCGATTCGATGCCACCAACCGGCTGGAGCGCCCGCTTGAGCGTTGGCTCGATGCCCACCGAACCTTGAAGCAGGGCGAAGACCGGTTTCAGGTATGGGTAGGCGCGATTGACGCTGTAGTAGAGCTGCCGTCCCTCCGGCTCCGCACGCAAAAACCCCTCGCGGGCAAGCCGTGCCAATTCGCGGGAGAGGTTTGTCGAGTCGGCATCGAGCGCCACGGCCAGTTGGCGCACGTAGACCCGCGCCTCCCGGTTCATCAGGAAGAAGGTCAGCACCTTGCGCCGCAACTCGGATCGAAGAGAAAGCATTGCAGTAAAATTATACTGCAAATGCAGTAAACGCTCACTACTTTTAGCCGTTACTAGCCGGTTTGGATTCGGATAGCTGGAACGGCGTTTCCCGATACAATCCGGCCTTTGGCAAATAAACCAAGCTGAATGAGCGCAATGGGCTGTTAACCGTCAGTCGGACCCTACCCTTCACACACCTGAATACTGGCCGACCCCGTCGCTCCTGATCTCGTCGGCGAGTGCCCGTCATCTGGAAGCGAAATCAAGCGGCTGTAAAGCGACGCCACGGGAAAGGCGTATAGTTTCTCCAAACGGAGAAGCGAAATGACATTGCCAGCGTGGGTACAGGGGATTTTGGCGAGTTTCGATTCGAAGACAGAGCCTCACAATGAAGTTGATATAGCGCAGGCATTGTCAGGCGAGCGAGCGCAACACGGAGACCTCAGCGAGGAGGACTGGAGGGTCTTCTTGGCAGAACATTCAGTTTTCTTTTTCGCGAAGAGCCGCATGGGGCCGAGCGTTTGGGGTACATATTTCACCCCGATGTATGAATGGACTGAGGGAGAAAAGACGGGGCGCAGTCCTGACATTGCAGAGCTAGATGCTGAAACGGTTGCCCATTGGGAGCAAAGAGCGTCGGCATCCAAGAATCCTCTGATGAAGGCGCGATACGCCGACGCGGCATGGGATTTAGCGAAAGTGATCGCCAACAGTAGGCCAAACCACGAGTGTGCGCGAATGGCGATTGATGGATACGTTGAAGCAACGAACCGCCATTTTTACAAGTTTGGGATAGAGCCAGTTGAATGGCTTGTTCGTGCTCTGCATCTCGCTCAGAGCGTTGGAGACGCGGACCGCATCAAGAAAGTTGTCGATGCGATGTTCGCGTTTTATCTGGTATCACTACAGCCGGGGCACATCGGCGTTTGGACCTTTCTCTTTGATAATCTCTACGGAAATAAGGGACTCATATCTACATCACAGGAGGCGCAGATAATCAGCGATCTCGAAGCGATGCTGAGTAGGTTAACAGTCATTGGAGAGCCGAATGAATTTAACCCACATGGAGCAAAGGAAGCCGCTGAACGCTTGGTGCAGCACTACAAGAAGCAGAATGATGTAGCCAACGTCAAACGTGTCATCAAAGCATACGGAGAGTCGTTCGTTAAGATCGCGGAGAATGCAAACCCTATGCTTGCGATGGCGTGGCTGCAACCGGTTATTGAGAGATATGAACAGGAGGGCATGAAAAACGAAGCCGAAGAGTTGCGGCTTTTGCAGATCAAAAAGAGCGAGAACATCGCTTCCGACATGAAGCATTTCTCTGTCGAGGTCGACGTCACGAAGAAGGATTATGATGACCTAGTAAGCAGGCTCCTAGTCCACGGTGACCTTGCCGCTACTCTACGCAACGTGGCTTGGTACTTTATTCCGAGCGCCGATATGGCGAGGAAGATTGTGCAAGAGGCGAAGACTGTGGCACCACTGATGAGCATGATCCCGATTACAGTCGTTGATCGCACAGGCAGGCCTGTTGCAAGGGTAGAAACTGATGACGATGCCTCGGAAGGCAGACTGTTTCATCGACTAGCTCAGATAGCAGGGTTAAATCAGTCATTTCTGTCGTATGTGATTGAAGCCGCAATAGCAGAGTTCCAACCGAGCGTCGACGACATTTTGGCTGTCTTATACCGATCTCCGCTCTTTCTGGAAAGTCGTCGGTCAATCCTGCGGGAAGGGATAACGGCATATCTAGCGAAAGATCATCTGAAGGGCATACACGTCCTTGTGCCGCAGATTGAGGAGATGCTGCGGACCCTGCTTGTTCTTATGGGCATCCCGCCACACAAGAGTGTTCTGGGCCATCCAGGAATTACGGATGTGAAGAATATGAATCAAGCCCTCAGTGATCCGAGAGTGCAGGAGGTTTTGACCGAAAACGTCTGGAGGTATCTGACGATTCTCTACATCGATAAACGAGGAATGAATCTCAGGAATGACCTCGCCCACGGGCTTGTGTCAGTCGAGGGCTTCAATCAGCCCACGGCTGACAGCGTATTCCATAGCCTTTTGGTATTGAGCCTCATGCAAAAACAGCAGACGGCCGCGCAAGAGTAGCCATTTTCGGCGCTATCCAGTGTCGAACATTGGTCAACTGACGCCAAATCGCTTTGCACTCACCGAGGCTGATTACTACCGGCAAGTTGCCCAGTGTCTACTGTATTGTCCATGAGCAAGCCTCGATTGCCGGTATTGTGTATGTCAGAGCCACGACATCTTTTGTCCTTCACTCGTGTGTTCTGCATTCACTCAAAACTGTCTCCATCATTGCTGGCGGCATAATCGCGGAGTGTATCCGTAGTTGGACACTCCCGGCAACGGCAAGCTGCAAGGTAATTATTTGCCGACATAATGCTCTGTTATACCGGAAACAGCATCGGCTGCTCTTCGGCAATATCTTTGTACTTGCGATGGTACGCCCGGACGAAGGCATTAACGAGTTTTGAGTCGTCGCCTCGACGAATGGCCGTGTGCGTGTCCAGCAACAGCGGAGCATGAATCAGCGGGCGGCAAGTGATACCGGGCGCGTACATATACTGAGTCAATCCCTGGGTTGAGAACGAAATGCCGA
>Ga0255355_1001251_pt1 | contig 12208 bp, 8 predicted proteins | sample HBST75metaG_FD_189943 | JGI IMG/M metagenome (GOLD analysis project Ga0255355, IMG submission 189943) | Peat soil microbial communities from Stordalen Mire, Sweden - H.B.S.T75 | ecosystem: Environmental > Terrestrial > Soil > Wetlands > Peat | place: Sweden: Norrbotten County, Stordalen Mire...
TTGGGGCGCATCGGTTTTTCCCGGTATTTGCTGTGTTTTCTGTGACTTCTGAGTATATTTTACCCGACGAGACGCCCTTATGTCATTGATTCTTTTAGTGGTTAATTGGTTTTTCAGGGACGACTAAACTACTCTTCGGCGTGCAGGCCTGGGATGCCGCCACGCTGGTCTCGGTTGCCGTGCTGCTGGCAGTTTCGGCATTGCTCGCCAGCTACATCCCCGCGCGCCGGGCCGCGTCGGTCAATCCAACCGATGCGCTGCGGGCCGAGTAGGGAAGTCGACTTGCCTACTGGGCGGCACTGTGGTGGGTTATAAGCTCAATCCAATCCAAGCCAATTGCATGGAGTTCATAACTCGCCCCATAGTTCATCACTCGTCACAAATTGTCATCCTGAGCGAAGCGCAGCGAAGTCGAAGGATCTGCGGTTGCTCTTGCTCTGCTCCATATCAACCCAATCGGGCGGGATCAATAGCTTCGACGTGTTGTCGTTCCACATTGCAACGGATTTCCAGACTCTCCAACCATGTTGCAGAACAAGCTGCACGCGCGCGGGGTCCATACGTCTTCTGCGCTCACATCATTTCTCAAGCGAGGTTGAGGAATCTTGCAGCCGCCAGCTTCGCGCCGGGGAAGACCAACTCCATGTCGTTGACGCCGATGGTCCTGGTCACCACCTCGCCCAGCACCTGGCGAAAGTCGGTGGTCAGTGCCAGGTCGCGCCCTTCGTTCAATTGTTCGTTGCCCAGTCCCGGCCAGCGGCCGTAGACCTTGCCGCCCTTCACCGTGCCGCCCAGCACAAACATCGCGTTGGCGTGTCCGTGGTCGGTGCCGCCGGTCCCGTTTTCCCGCGCGGTTCGTCCGAATTCCGACAGTGTCACCAGAGTCACGTTTTCGGCCTCGTTGCCCAGGTCGCTCCAGAAGGCTGCGATGCTTTGCGAGAAGTCGCGCAGCCGGTCGGAAAGCTGGCCGTTCACGCCGCCCTGGTTCTGGTGCGTGTCCCATCCGCTCACGTCGGTGAAGGCCGCTTCCACGCCCAGATTGGCCTTCAGCAGTTGCGCAATCTGCTTCATCCTGTTGCCGAATTCCGTCGCCGGGTATTCGACGCCGGGTGCGGGCTTGTACTGCGCTGGATTGGCGGCGCGCAGCATCTTCACCGCCTCGAAGGTCTCTTCGCCGGCGGGATGAAAGATGCGGTCGCCGCTTGCGCCGTACATGGCTTCGAAGGAGTTGGCGGCCGGTGAGGGCTGGAGGCCGTGCCCGGCCACCGTGAAGCTATTCAAATTGCTCAGCGCGATGGACGGAATTTTGCCGGCCAAAGTGCGCGGAACCTCGCCCCCCAGCGCCACCGCGCGGAAGGCTGTGCGCATCTGCCGTTGACGGAGGTCTTCGGCCTGAAGGGCGCGGTTGAGCCATCCATCCTCGGTGTTCTTCACGCCCGGAGTGCCCGATTCCATGTAATCCTGCGCGTCGAAATGGGAGCGGCTCGTGTCCGGCGATCCGGCTGCATGAACCACCGCCAGATGCCCCTGATCATAGAGAGGCCTGAAAGCTGCCAGCGAAGGATGAAGTCCGAAAAATCCATCCAGGTCCAGAACCTGGTTCTGGGGAATCGCAATGCTGGGGCGCAGTGCATAGTAGTTCTTTTCGCGGTAGGGAACCACCACATTGAGGCCGTCGGCAGCCCCGCGCTGGAAGACCACTACCAGCCGCCGTCCCGGCGCACCTGCGGCCGTTTCCGCCATCACGGAGCGCACCAGGAAGCCAGGAATCCCGAGGCCGGAAATCGACGCCGTGCCCGCAATGGCCAGGGCGCCGTTGCGCAGAAAGAATCTCCGATTGGTCTGCATCATCTGTGTCCTTCCGCAACTTTCCGTGCACTTACCGGCGCTGGAACTCCGGGGATCCGAGCAATAATCCAGCCAGCACCTGGTCTTGTTTCTCCAGTGAGGACGCTGTCGGCGCGTGGTTGGGCGGTCTGTTCGCCACGGAAACCGTCTTTGCCTGCGCCGCATTCTGGTTTCCGGTATTTTGCGCTTTGAATTGCTGCAGCACGGCAGATCGCGTGGAGTCGCTCACTCCGCCGCCCACCAGAAGCGCCTCCAGCCGCGGCTCCTCGGCTTCCGGCCCGGGAATGGATTCAGGAGCCGGTGCGGGAATCAGGCTGGTCTGTTCGTCGCCCTCCCCGCCTTGCAAACTCCAGGCTACGGTGAGCCCCTGCAGCCCATTCGCCGCCAAGGTCAGCGCAAAGTTCATGCGGTTCACCAGCGCTCCGGTGCTCACCCATGCCGACGACTCCCAGTTATATCCCGTAGGCGGAACCGCGCCATAGAGAGGCATTCCCAGATCGCGCAGCGCATTGGCCAGGGGCTGAGTGTTATTGACTGCCGCATTACTGGCCCTGGCCGCGGAGACTACGTATTCGATTGGCGTTTTGATTTTGGCGCGATAGACGCCCGTCGACCAGAACTCGGGGGAGTGGAAGAGTGTCTTCAGCACTGCGGAAATGTCACTGTCGCTGGCCAGATACGACTTCGCCATGCGATCCACCAGGCTTTGTGGCGGAGCATCGCTCACAAAGCGCACCGCCAGCTTGCGGCACAGAAACTGCGCCGTGGCCGGCTGCGTGGCCAGCATGTGCAACAGCTCGCGTCCTTCCAATTCGCCGTTTTCCTTGATCTTCTTGCCCAGAACTTTTTTTGCTCCGGGTTCATGGCGGGCAGCGTCGAATTTGAATCCGCCCCCGCGCTGCGGTTGATCGACAGTCCACCCAGTCAGAACCCGCGCCACTTGCGTCACGTCCGCCTGCGTATAGCCGCCGTTCACGCCCAGCGTGTGCAGCTCCATCAGCTCCCGTGCGTAGTTTTCGTTCAGACCCTCGTGGCCCTTGTTGGCGCGGCGCGCGGCCAAGCTGGCTCTCTGCGCAGCCGGCGACTCCGGTCCCATGCTGCTGGCGTTATCCAGATAAAGAAGCATCGCCGGGCTGTGCGCAGTTGCTTCCAGCAGGTCCTCGAACCTTCCCAGCGCCCGCGGCCGGATTACGTCCCGCTCATAGCTCACCAGGTAGTAAGGAGCTTCCTCGTTCTTGTGCAGGAAGACATTGAAGTGATTGAGCCAGAAGTCGGTCATCACTTCTTCGAGTTGCGTGTTGGAGTAGATGTCCCTCGTCAGCCGCTGCCCCATCAACTCGTCAATCACCAGTTGCTGTGGGTGTTGAAGCGCGGCCACCACTTCTTTCTGCCCGGGGCTCAGTCCCAACCCCAGTGCCGTGCGTTGCGGACCCTTGAGAGCCTTCTGGAAGCTCTCGAACTCCGGCGGCTTCAGGTTGGCCAGCCGCGCCACTCTCTGCTGCGGCGGCAGCGCCAGGATCCGTGTCATTTCCATCTCGTCAAAAGGCGGCTCGGCCAGCGCATCTCCGCCCATCGTCCCGCTCATCTGGCCCTCCGCCATCGCTGGCGCCTTGTCGATCGCCATATCGCCATTCATAGCGCCGCCGGTTGCGGCCTGCGCCAGCTGTTTCTGGTCCAGCGCTTTCTTGCGGTCCTGCTCTTCCTTCTTCGCCTGGTAGCGGAAGATCTGATCCTGGTACACGGCCTGCAACGCACCGTGCGCCGGAACGGGCGCTTTGCCGTCCATTGCCTGGCGAATCACCGCGTTGCTGGGCAGGCGGAAAAGCAGGTCCGGCGTTGTCCACTGCATGGCAGGGAACTGGGCCAGGCGAGACTCAAGGGCGCCTTGATCGATGCTTTCAGGGTGCAGTTGCCGGTCGAACCAGTTTTCCAGCCCCATCGCCCGAACGACCGCCAAATCTCCCGGCCGCGGCCCGAAGGTGAACCGGTTCAATGCGTGAAGAATGCGCGCATCGCCTTGCAATTGACTGGATTGATAGGCAGTTCTGGGGGCGGGGCGTTTTGGGGCTTGGCTGGCGGCCTGTGCTTCCGTCTCGGCCACTAACGGCGCGGAGGGGCTCAGCAGACACAGGCACATCAGAAGTGCGAACGACCCTCGAGCGCTCTGCATCGCTGGCTCTCCAAACAGGGGATGGCCGCGGGATCGTTCATGCGGCGCTGTCTTCCTGCTTACCAAGACACCGTGTGCGTCAAAAGGTTGTGGCGTTCTTCAAGAATCGTGGAATCGGCCCACGTAGGCGCGGTCCGCCTTCAGCAGCCCTTTTTGCAGCGCGCCATGATGGCCGCGTGCAGCCGCTCTCGCAGTCCGGTGGGCAGGTCGTAGATCTCATGCGAGCGATAGATCTCGATCGTCTTGCGTGTGGTGTCGAGGGTCACCTTGCAGTGATCGCAGCCGCTCAGGTGCGTTTGCAACTCCGCGCGCGTCTCCGCGCTCACCGAGTCGTCGATCAGGTCGTCGAGCAAGGCCAGAAACTCAGTGCAGGTCACTTCTCAACCCCCCGTTTCCGCCGGAAGTAACGGCTCAGCCGCTCCCGCAGTTGTAACCGCGCGCGCAGCAGGCGCGACTTGACGGCCGGAATACTCAAACCGAGTGTCGTCGCCGTCTCTTCCGTGGAAAGCCCTTCCACATCTCGCAATACAAACACGATTCGAAACCCCTGAGGCAACCCTTGAATCGTCTTGCGCAGAATCTCGGCCAACTCGGCCTGGTTGTAATTCTGCTCCGGATCCGGCGCCCAATCTGCCAGATCGCGAGGAACACTGCCCTCGTCCGTTTCAATGTCCTCGTCGATCGAGACCATCTTGCCGGTGCGCCGCTTGCGCAGACGCATCAGGCTTTCGTTCACCGCGATCCGTACCAACCACGTGTAAAACTTCGAGTTCCCTTGAAACTGATCCAGCTTTTCATACGCCTTCAGGAACGCGTCCTGCATCACGTCCTCGGCGTCTTCCCGATTCTGCGTGATGTGCTGCGCGATACGAAACACTTGGCGCTCGTACTTGCGCACCAGTGCGTCGTAGGCCGACACATCACCTTCGCGAACCCTCGCTACAAGGGCTACGTCAGGATGCGGCTCGAGTTCACCTGCAATTGGTTGGATGGTCGCCATGGGAGTTGGATGCGAGAAATCTGAAAGCCAGGTTGCAAGCGCCGTCAGTTCCGTACATTTCGAGTGTAACGGACCGGGGCCCAGTGGGCCAAACCGAAAGCGGCGGCGGCGCTCTCCCAAGTGCTTCATTCGTCCCACATTCAGGCTCATTGCCGTAACGCGAGTGGTTCCCGGCTTACCACCTCCAGGCCAAACCGGCTTACAGTGAAACTATGAAGTTTGCGTTTTCCCCCGTCTCCGGTTCGCGAATGGCCGCCTGCACAGTGGCTGGCCTGTTCTCGTTGTTCCTGCTTGTAGCGCCCGCACTTGCGCAATCCGCGAGCGACTCGAAAGCCGCGCCGGCCGGGGCTGCTTCTCCCAAGTCGCACAAGCCAAAGAACTCCACCAAGGCCGTCAAGCCCGCGCCAGAGACCAGCAGCGCAGCCGCCAAGCCGTCGCGAAAGACGGCCCGAAGCGCCACCAAGCCTGCACGTCCGGCCAGCGGCAAAGCCGCCAAGCCCGCCTCCGAGCCCGACGACCCGGCCATGAAGCCCACCAAACATGCGGGCAAAAAGGCGGGCAAGCAATCTCTCCGCAAGTCGGACAAAGCGGCCATCCAGCAGTCCCAAGCCGAGGCCGCAGAGACCGCCGTCAAGCCCATCAAGAAGGCTGGCAAGCGCACCAGCCGCTTAGGGAAGTCCGCGCGCAGAGCCAAGACCGCCCGCATCAAGCTGGCCTTCCAAGCCTCTGCGGAATTGCGTCCCATGGCCCAGCAATTGGCCGCCTTGCGCACTCCTGCCGCGTATGCCGGAGTCACCAGCTACGCGCATCAGCACACCGGTGAGGCCGCCGCGGCCGCTTATCTGGCGCTCGGCCACGCCTACCTCCTCGACAAGCATTATTCCGATGCCCAGTCCAGCCTGCGCCAGGCTCGCCATGCCGGCCAGGAACTCGCCGACTATGCGGATTTTCTGGGCGCCCGGGCCAGCCATGCGTCGGGAGACGATGCGACGGCCGAAGCCCTTCTCCACGGCTTCACCCAGCGTTACCCTGACAGCATCTTTTCGGCCGAGGCGCCGGAACTCGAAGCCAACACTCTGATCTCCATGGGAGACGCCGCCGCCGCCGCCCGCGTGCTGGCCGCGGCCGCCGATTCGGACTCCGCAAACCGCTCCGGCTTCGAACTCGCGCAGGCCCAGGTGGCCTTTATCCAGGGCCAACCGCTGCAGGCCCAGCAACTCTTCCGCCACCTGCTCCTCAGCCACCCGTTAAGTTCCGACGCTGAGGTTGCGCGCACCCGCCTGGCAGCCATGGGCGCCACCAGTACCCTCACCACGGCTGAGTTGCGCAGCCTGGGCGATGCCTATTGGAACGGCGGCCACTACGCCGACGCCGGCGATCAATATCGCGCCCTGGCCCGCCAGTCCAGCCTCGACCCCACCAGCCGCAGTGCCTTTGCCGTGGCCGCCCTGGCCTGCGACCTGAAGCTGAAGCGCCTCACCACGGCTCAAGTCGAAGCCCTGCCCGACACCTCTGACGAGTCCGGCGCGCGCCGCCTCTACCTCCTGATGGAGTTGGCCCGGAACCGCAACGACCTCGCCGAGCAGCAAGCCATCGTCACTCGCATGGAGTCCACCTTCCCGCAAAGCAATTGGCTGGCCGAGGCGCTCTATTCCAGCGGCAACATGTACCTGCTGCGCAAAGACTATTCCACCGCGGCCGGCTACTACGGCTACCTGGCCACGCATTTTCCCGCCCACAAGTACGCCGCCACCGCCCACTGGCGTGCCGGCTGGCTCAGCTACCGCCAAGGCCAATACACAGATGCGGCGCGCCTCTTCGACGAGCAAATCCGCCTTTACCCCGCCGCCCCGGAAGCTTCCTCTGCCCTCTACTGGCGTGGACGTCTCTATGAATCACAGGACCACCAGCCTGCCCTCGCCGCGGCCAACTATCGCACCGTGGTCCGCGCCTATCAACACTACTTTTATGCCCAGATGTCCCGCCAGCGTCTGGCCGCCCTGGGTGATGCCCAGCCAGTCAACGCGCCGCAACTGGAGCGCTTCCAGCCCCAGCCCGTGCCGGTCTTGCAGGAGAGCTTTCCCGTCGATAGCCCCCACCTTGCCAAAGCCCGCCTGCTGGCCAATGCCGGCCTCAACGACTACATCGCCCAGGAGATCGCCGCCGATCCCGACTCTTCCTCCTGGAGCGCTCTGGCCGAAGCGCAGATCTACTCCTCCTACGGCGAAAACTTCCGTGCCCTGCGCGCCCTCAAGCATGCACTTCCGTACGCCGCCACAGCCCCCATCTCCGCCATTCCGCTGGCCTACTGGCGCATCCTCTTCCCGGAGCCTTACTGGTCCACCATCCAGACCGAGGCGGCAAAGAACAATCTCGATCCCTACCTGGTGGCTTCGCTCATTCGCCAGGAATCGGAGTTCAATCCCGGTGCAGTTTCCCCTGCCAATGCCTGCGGCCTGATGCAGTTGCTGCCTTCCGTGGGCCGCTCCATGGCCCGCGAAGAGGGAATCAGCCACTTTGACGCCTCCCAGCTCTTCGACCCCATCACCAACATTCGCCTCGGAACCCGCTACCTGCGCCAGACCCTGGACAAGTTCGGCGGCGTCCCCGAATACGCTCTGGCCGCCTACGATGCCGGCGACGATCGCGTGGTCGACTGGAAAGCTGCCGGCCCTTACCAGGGCATCGACGAGTTCGTAGAGTCCATCCCCTTCACCGAGACCCGCGAGTATGTTGAGGCCATCCTGCGCAACCGCGAGACCTATAAGGCCATCGACGCCTACGCCGCTTCCCAGGGCAAGGTCACTCCCGGCGCCGGCCGCTAATCCGCATCAGGGGGAGTAACGCCGGCCTCCCGGCCGGCTGTAGCGTGGACCCTCCGGTCCACGCTCGCTCTACGTCTTCACGAGAACGGCTCCAGGTTCTGCGAGGAGGACCGCTCGTCCGCCTGTCCTCTGCGGCAAATCTGGAATCCCTTCTGCCCGTTCGCCCTACGTGAGACTCTGCCCCTCACTCCGCGCGCAGGATCTCCGTGGGGTCTATGCGCAGTGCGCGAAGCACGGCCGGCAGTGTGGCAACCAGAGCCGTCAGCAGAATGGCACACGCCGGCAGCGCAATCATCTCCGCATCAGTTGACTTGACCTGGTAGAAAAGCGACTCGACAGAACGTGCCGCGCCAAATCCGAGCACCACGCCCACGCAGCCTCCCAGCGCGATCATCAGGAAGACATCCAGAGTCACAAGGCGCACGATGCCCGCACGCGTCGAGCCAATCGCCATGCGGATACCGATCTCGCGGCGGCGCTGGAGGACGGAGTAGTTGAGCACCGCGTAGAGTCCGATGCCGGCCAGCAGCAGTGCAACGGCCGCAAAGAAAGCCGCGAGCATGGCAATCAGGCGCTCGCGAGTGGTTTGGTCGCGCACCAGGTCGAACTGCGTGGCGATGTTTGAGACGCGCAGGCCGTTGTGGCGCTGCGCGATGATTTTGCGGAAGGACTCGGCGAGGGCGAGCGGGTTCTGGGCGTCGGTGTGAACGGCGAAGGTGGCGAAGCCTTCGGGCGTGGGAGCTGATTTGCCGTCGATTCCGGCGAAGGGGACGTAGAAGACGGCGCGGTTGGGCTCGCGCAGGTCGTGGTCCGGGATGTCGGGGGTGACGCCGACGATCTTGTTGAGGGGGCGATGGACGCCGCGCGCAAAGGTGCGGCCGAGGGGGTCCTGGCCGGGGAAGAAGGTTTTCGCGAATGTTTCGTTGACGATTGCGGCTCCCGGCGAGGTGTCTTCACGACGGAAGTCGCGGCCGGAAATCAGCGGAATCCTCATGGTCGAGAGCCAGCCCGGGGAAACGTTCAGAAAAAAGGCGGGCGTGGGGCTGGGAGGCGCGCCGTTGATGGAGATGTCGCTGTTGATTTTGATGCGCCCCAGAAGGGGCCAGCCCGAAATGGCCACCGAGTTGACGCCGGGGATGGCACGGAGCGCCTCGGCAGTTTGATTCCAGACGACGGGGAGCTGACCTTTGCCGGCAACAGTTTGGAGCAGGAGCAGACGGTCCGTGGAGAAACCGAGGGGCCGGTTCTGCAGGCGCTGGAAAGAGGCGACGAAGAGCGAAGATAGAAAGAGGACGAGGCAACAGAAAGCGACCTGAAGAGCGATGGCTCCCCGCATGAGGCGGCGCAGCGAGTGCGGATTTTCGCCCCCTTTCAGGGCGGCGACGGGCCGGACGGCAGAGGCGCGGAGAGCCGGAAGCAAACCGAGCAATAGCACGACGAGGAACATGAGTCCGAAGCCGAAGAGGAGCACACGACCGTCGGCGGGAAGCGCGAGGCGCGCAGGGTTGTCGGGCGGATTGACCAGGCCGAGCACAAAGGGCGCCGACCACTCTGCAAAGAGTGCGCCAAGAACGGAAGCGAAGAGGCCGAGCAGCGCGCTCTGGCAGAGAATGAGCTGGACCAGGCGACGACGGCCGGCGCCAATCGAGATGCGGAGAGCCATTTCCTGGGCGCGGGCGGTGGCCTGCGCGGTCATCATGTTGGCCACGTTGACGCAGGCGATGAGCAGGACCAGAGCGGCCAGCAGACCGAGGATGCCGAGTGATCGGCGATAGTCCTTCTGGAGATCGGAGATGCCGGCGCCGGCGGCAGTGAAGACGAGCTTCTGATTGAGATAGCGGTCGATGTCCGCCTGGGTCATGCCGCGGCGGCACTCTGAGCACTCCGCTCCGAAGGCGCTGCTGACCGCAGAGAGATGCTCGCGAAGCGGCTCGAGGGCGGCGGCGGGGTCGACGCCGTGCTTCAGCATCAGGAACGTGCGGTGCCAGGTAATGCTGTCCTGCGTGGCGAAAGCGTTCGTGTTGACGGGCAGAAAGACGTCGGTGACGGTGCCCTTTTCGGTTCCAGTGAAGTCCTGTGGGGCCACGCCGATGATCTCGAAGGTCTTGTCGCCGATGTGGAGTGAGCTGCCGAGGACATGCGGATCGCGGCCGAAGCGGTGATTCCAATACTCCCAGGAGAGGACCGCATAGGGATTGGCGCCGGGGCCGCGGTCGTCGGCGGGGATGAGCAGGCGGCCGAGCACGGGCTCAAGGCCGAAGAGCGGAAACATGTTGCCGGAGACATAAGCTACGTGGGCCTTCTCCATCTCGTCGTCGGTGGTCCAGGTGATGTCCGTGCGGTCGGCGTCGCTGATGGCGATCAGGTCAGCCTGGTTCTTGGCAGCATCGCGCATGACATTGAACTCCGGCGTGGACCAGTGGCCGTCCTCGGCAGGCTTGCCGTATAAGCCAATCATCTTGCGGGAGAGGACATAGAGCTTGCTGGAATTGGAGATGGGCAGCGGGCGCCACAGCAGGGCGTCGATAAGACGGAAGGCCCCAACGCAGGAGCCGATGCCGAGAGCCAGCGAAAGCACAGCGGCCACGGTCGTGACCTTGTTGCGGCAGAGCTGCCGCCAGCCGAATCGTACATCGGCGAGAAGCGACTCAAGCCATCCGGCAGCCCGAATGCTGTGGCTCGCCTCGCGCTGGCGCAGCATCGAGCCGAAGGTGCGGCGTGCTTCGTCGGGATCGCGTCCCGAGGCAATGGCTTCTTCAATGTGCAACTGCAGCTCTTCATCGATCTCGCGATTCAAGCGCTCACCGTGCAAGGCATTCGAGATACGCGACCACAAGGACATGTCAGGCCTCCCTGAGAACCCGGTTGATTGCCAGGCTGACTGACTCCCAGCGCGACTCTTCCGCGCCCAGTTGCTTCTTGCCGGCGACAGTCAGCTCGTACACGCGGGCGCGGCGGCCGGTCTCTTTTTTGATCCACTCCGCGCTGATCCAGCCCGCTTCCTCCATCCGGTGGAGTGCCGGGTAGAGCGAGCCCTCCTCTGCGCGCAGCACCTCGCCGGATGTATTGGCGATGGCCGCCATGATGGCGTATCCGTGAAGCCGCGGATGCCGTGACAATATCTTGAGCACAAGCAAATCGAGTGAACCTTGTAGAGCATCGGTCTTGGCCATAATTAGATGTCTTTATATAGACGTCTGAGTATAAAGTCAAGAGGCGCTCCTGTCGTGCCAAGGCGCGGACCGGCCCAAGGTCCTTAGCCTTACCACCCCACCCGCTATCCTCCTGGCGCGTAGCGGAAGGATCTGCAGGTGACTTTCAGCCGTACCGTCGATCCGGCGCTTTCCGGCAATCACAAGCGCGGCAGGTGATTGCAGAGGATTTCGCTTCCCACGCGCACAATCAAAACATGCAGCTCAATTCCGGTCCCGGGTTCAATCTGTCAGGGATGTGACCGGTCCGTCCCCCAAAAAATACCCTCGTTTTTTTGGGAAACTTTCACTTTTTGTTCGCTTTTGTCCGGAATCGATATCCGTATCTATTTGTATGTAAATTACTTGCACTCTTGGGTAGTAGGCCGAGCTTCTAGATTTCCACAGGGTTACGATTTTCTAAGTCCAATGGAATCAACGCAGGCATGTGAGAAAACGGGCAGTTTATCGGTCAATTTGTCTCGTTTTTGGCCTTTTTCGCCTCAAAATCGGGCGACTCGCTCCCGTTTTCAGACGCCTGGCGCCCAGACCTCCAAGCGTCTTCTGCCTCCAGATCTGGGCAACCACGGGCTTCCCAAACAGCGGCACAAGCTTTCTTCAAAATCGAGCAAAAAAAAGAGAATTACCACCAAAATGTTCTGTTTTGGCCAGAGAAATCCTCCGTCGCACTCCAAGCTGAATATTCCAGTTGACTTCAAATGGCGCTGGGAACCAAACTGTCTTGACCGGAGGAGTCCAAGCCTCCGGGATGCCATTCGTAAACTGCTGTGGTTTCAAGACAGGCCCGCTTCTGAGATCGGAACGCTTTGTACCCTCAACTGATTGGAGGGCAAGATGTCAGCCGATTTACAGTTTCTGGAAGAATGGATCCCCGAAAGAATGGACCCCGGAACAGTCTTTGTTCTGGAAAATCAGGCCAAGATGGGGCTTGCGCAGGATCCCTTCGTGGCCGTCATGTCCTGTCCGCGTTGCGGCACCATGGGCCTGATCACGCGCCGCCAACTCTTCGGCGGCGAGACCATGATCTGCGGAGGCGAGGTCTGCTCAGCCGAGTACCGGCTGGACGGCGAGACCATCAACTTCCGCAGAGTCCAGTAGGCCACGCAACTGACTACCCCGGCGCCCCTCAGGTGTCGCCCAGCCTCCCTGCCCC
>Ga0255355_1001263_pt1 | contig 12128 bp, 8 predicted proteins | sample HBST75metaG_FD_189943 | JGI IMG/M metagenome (GOLD analysis project Ga0255355, IMG submission 189943) | Peat soil microbial communities from Stordalen Mire, Sweden - H.B.S.T75 | ecosystem: Environmental > Terrestrial > Soil > Wetlands > Peat | place: Sweden: Norrbotten County, Stordalen Mire...
ATCGCAAACTTCTGGTCAGCTTCGAGAAATCGGAGGCCAGCTACTTCGCCTTGCTTTCCTTAGCCGCAGCCCTGATTTGCTGGAGACAGACCATATCTATTTACGGATAAGTTCTTACAAACGCTCACCCGCAACTCACCCGTGATTGCTACTGCACCATATCCGTAGACGGCTTCACAGGCGGCGCGAAAAATGCTGTCAGTATTTCGCCTTGGGCGTCCGAGCGGTCTTGGCTCCGCCCGTGGGCGTAAAGCTGAAGCGTGGTCATGGGGTTGGCGTGACGCAAGATCGTTTGGACTGTTTTGACGTCGCAACCGACGGCGATGAGATACATGGCAAGGGAGTGCCGGAGGTTGTGCATCCCGAACTGCACCTTCTCTCCCTTTTTCAGCACCCCTGCTTCGTAAGCGGCTTTCTTCAGGTAGTCGGTAACCAGAATGCTCCCGCTACGCGGAGTCTTCCCCTTGTTCCGAACAGAGGCGAAAACCCAGTCGTCATCGCCGGCATACGGAGACTCACGGCGCCACTCTTCGAGATGCTTGGAGAGTAGTTCCACACAAGGCACCGCTGCCTGCTTGCCCGACTCTTTGGCCTGCCTTCCCTGTCCATTGTCCAGCTTCGCCGAACGTGAATCAGTTCGGCCTTGGGGTCGATGTCGGACCACTTCAATCCGAGAGCCTCGCTGATCCTGAGGCCGGTCACTGCAACAAGCAGCACAAGGGTATTCTCAGGCTGTGCGAGCCGGCTCCAGACCTTGTGAGCCTCTTCAGGGGTGATCACCCTTGGCTCGTAGTCAGAGATGGTTACACACTTCACCTTCCGGGCTGGATTGCAAGTGTCGGGAATAAGCTCGCGCCACGCTCCGAATTTGTATACCAACTCATTCTTAAACACGGCCGTGCAAGCTAGACGGAAATATATGGAAATCTGTCTGGCTCTGGTCGCGCAGCACGATTGAGGCTGCGTCCCGGCTCCTCTGCCGTTTAGGCGCCGAGCAACAATTGGCCTTCGAAGCCCACTGCTTTTCCAGCTTTTTCCGCAGATCGACACCTCCCATTTCCTAATCTTTCCATGGCGGTCAACTCGATCTGTATCGCTTCTCAGTGAGACTTGAGGGCACTAGTTCAAGAAACTCTGAAGGGAATTTCGGATCGCAAATGAGGTGCCACCCGAGGCAACGAGGTTCGGAACGCAGAACTGACTTGACCTCAATCCAGAGAACTCAGGAGTTGCACAAATGGCAAATGAGATCGAATCAATTGACTGAACTTTTACTGAGCCGAGCTCGCTCACGCCCGGTGGGGAGGTCGCACTTGGCCTCGACACTGTAGCGCTGGACGCTACAACAATCCAGCCGCCTGCCGCCCATGACGATGAAGCCCCTTCGTCGGATAACGCCATTGTAATCGCGCCGCTTCCGTTTAAGCCGGGCGATTACGTGCAGTGGGAATCGATAGACGTATTGAGAATGCCTGAAGCGAAGAGGCTGAGTCATTTTTCAGATGATGGCAACTTCGCATTTATCGAAGGCAGCGAGACGGGCATCCCCGCCGAGGAATTGATCGTTGTCGATGCCCATCCCGACTCAGCAGGCGAAACCACAATCACGACCACTGCGGCAACGGGAATTGAGTCAGTTGACTCAATTTCGCCCGATAAGCCCGTGGCCGAAAGCGGCACCGACATAAAGTCTGCGACCAGTGCCTCCTCCCCCGAAGTCGCCGCGGAACCCGAAGTTGACGTCTCCCGCATGGATATTGACCAGCTCAAGCGGAGGACCAAGCTGCTCGGGCCAAATGGGAAGGTATCGGGGCCGAAATTACGACCCATCACACCGCCTTGGACGGTCTCATGCCGATCTATGCCAATGTTCGGCTCTACGACTCTTCCGGTTACTGACTTCCTTGGACGCGGAGGAATTAGCGAAACTTTGTGACACACGCCCAGAGAGTACCTATTCGTCTTTGGGAATAATCTCAGATCAGATAATGCGTCGTGGGGAATAGGCGGCGTGCCATCCCCGCCGAAATCCACAGCGCGGTACAGCGCGGTAGAAGTGAGTTAAACGGGCTAAAACAGGGTAAACGAGGGTAAAGTAGGGTAAGCGCTAATCGTTTTTAAGCACCTGTAAAACGGCAATTTAGCCTGTTCTACAGGGATTCTTGGCGTTTGCCAGCGCCTAGTCCCTTTTTCGGCCCAGATTGCCCAGGCGCGGCGCATCAATCTCCACCCGTGATTACCCACCCGTGATTGGCCCGTTTTACACGTATTTCGCTGTAACCAATTGTCGCAAAGGATTTTTGGAGGCTGGGGCATTGGGGGTACGGCAACCGCAAGTACTGGAGGCTATGGCAGCGTTGGCGATTACAACTGCAACCAATATAACTTCAGCTCTGCCGGTTGCTACGCGAATTACGTCGGCGGCGGAGCACTGCTGCAAAGCCGCAAGAGTGTTTCGATGTCGGGAGGGAGCGAGCTTGGCGTGACCTGGCTGGATCCGGTAAATTTGTCAGGGCAGGCAACGCTCTTGAAAACGGGGTTTCCACACCCCTCCCCGGAGCCGGTCAGCGGCTGTTCCTGGGCAACGCTACCTATGGCGTCTTCAAGGGGCCGGCATCGGGCATCGAGGACTTCAATGCAAGCCTCAACAAGGACTTCAAAGTCGTGGAGAACTATAAGTTCAACTTCCATGCTGAGGCCATCAACGTGCTCAACCATACGGTGCTCAATGGTCCTGGGTACAACAATACCGTAGGACCAGACACGGAGGGATTCGGCATCATTAGTACGGCGAACGCTCCGAGGAATATTCAACTTTCGCTGCACTTTATCTTCTGACACTGTTCGCATGGTTGACTGCGAGGTCGGCCATCGCTGGAATGAGCAGACAAACACAATCCAAGGAGCATCCAGGTGGACATGATGAAAGAGGGCAAGTTGATCACAAGAAGAAAGCTATTGAAAACATTGACGGTTACCGGTGCAGCCATCCCCTTTTCTCGGGCCTCGCACCTTTTGGGTCTCCAGGGTGATAGCGGCTGGGTGAAGTACGCCGGAAATCCGGTGCTCGGAGGACAGTACGGAACATGCTTCGACATCTGTGTATTGCCGGAAGGCGGCAAATACAAGATGTGGGTTTCATGGCGTCCCAAGCAGAGCGTCGCAATCACGGAGAGTGACGACGGAATCCACTGGAGCCCGCCGGAAATCGTTCTCCCTCCCGCCCCCGAAACCGGATGGGAGGACGACATCAATCGCCCCGTGGTCGTGCATCGCGGCGATGGATACCACATGTGGTACACCGGCCAGGCGAAGGGACATTCGAAGATCGGCTACGCCAAAAGCACAGATGGGATTCATTGGGTCAGGCAATCCGCACAACCCGTACTGGAATCGTCTCTGCCGTGGGAAGGCGTTGCGGTGATGTGTCCGGATGTCCTATGGGACAAGGATGAACACAAATGGAAGATGTGGTATTCGGCAGGCACGCAGTACGAACCCAACGCCATTGGCTATGCCACAAGCTCGGACGGTCTGGTGTGGGAAAAATATTCCTCCAATCCGATCCTGGCTCCTGACCCCAACAACAACTGGGAAAGCAATCGTGTGGCAGCCGCACAAGTTATTCATTGGAAAGGCTGGTATTACGCCTTCTATATAGGATTTCGCGACATCGACCATGCCCAGATCGGCATGGCGCGATCGAAGAATGGCATTACGGACTGGATCAGGCATGCTGACAATCCCATCGTGCGTCCTACGCCGAGCGGCTGGGATGCGGACGCATGCTACAAGCCATATGCAGTCCTTTCCCACGGCCGCTGGATGCTCTGGTACAACGGAAGGCGCGAGCATCTGGAACAGATTGGGCTGGTGACCCGATCCGGTGAAAGCCTGGGATTCGTGGCAAAATGAAAACCTCTAGCGGACCATTGAAGAATCGATGGATGCGGGTCGCCGTCGTCCTTCCATTGCTGCTGCAATCTGGATGGTTTGTGGCGGCACAGCAGGCGCCGGCCGGGCCACTCCTCCAGGCGGATAGCTTTCGCCATTACTTCACAGGATTTGAGCGCGACGAAAAGGAGATGTTGGGAGACGCTCCGCCCCTGCCTTGGGAGTGGTTTGTGCAGAACATTCCCATGCTTGATGTTCCCGACAAGGAGTTGGAGGAGACTTACTACTTCCGCTGGTATGCCTTCCAGAAGCATATCGAGCGCACGCCTGACGGATTCCTGATCAACGAATTCCTGGATAACGTTCCATGGGCGGGCAAGTTCAACGCGATCGATGCGGCCGCGGGACATCACATTCGAGAAGCCAGGTGGCTGCGCGATTCCCGTTACGTGGACGACTATATAAAGTTCTGGTTCGGTCCTAACGGTGAACCGCGAAGGTATAGTTTCTGGGCGGCCGACTCGGTGTATCAGGTATTTCTCGCCACCGGAGACAAGCAACTGGCCGTCGGCCTGCTCCCTGATCTTGAAAAGAATTACCAGGCATGGGAAGCGACGCATCAGGATGCAAACGGCCTGTTTTGGCAGATCGATGATCGCGATGGAATGGAATTCACGATCAGCGGGAATGGTTACCGGCCGACCATCAACAGTTACATGTACGGAGATGCCGAAGCCATCTCACAGATAGCCGCGCTCAACGGAGACGAAGAGCTGTCTCGGCGGTACAGGAAGAAGGCGGGCGATCTTCGCGCCTTGATCGAGACCCGCCTCTGGAATCCAAGGGATCAATTCTACGAAACGGTCCCGCGCAACCCCGGCGCCAGCTGGGTAGGCGTGCGCGAACTTATCGGCTACGTCCCATGGTATTTCGACCTGCCCCAGCCGGACCGCGGAGTTGCCTGGCAGCAGTTGAACGCCCCCGATGGTTTCGCCGGCAAGTACGGTCCCACCACCGCTGAGCGCAGAAGCCCTCGTTACCGCTTTTACGACCCGCACGAGTGCCTCTGGAATGGCCCCTCCTGGCCATTTGCCACAACGCAGACACTGGTTGCCTTTGCGAATCTGCTGAACGGGCCGGAGCAGGCAGAGGTAAACTCGTCGGATTACCTTCGCCTTCTAACCACATATTCGCACTCACAACACATTCAGCTCCCAGACGGAAGATCGATTCCCTGGATTGATGAAGACCTCGATGCTGACAGTGGCAAGTGGATTGCGCGCACTATCCTTACTTCTCTAAATCAACTGCCGAAGAATCGGGGTCGCTACTATAACCATTCTGGGTTTGCCGACCTGATAATTACCGGCCTCATGGGTCTCAGGCCCGCGAGCGGAAACGAAGTCATCGTGAATCCTCTCGTGCCTCCGGATAAATGGAAGTACTTTGCCCTAGATAGCGTTCCCTATCATGGCCACCTCCTGACTATTCTGTACGACCGTGATGGAAGCCGATATCGCCGTGGCGCGGGATCTCAAGTCTTCTGTGATGGCCGCGTCGTTGCACACTCTACGAAGCTCCAGGCGCTGCGTGCCATGCTCCCGGGCGACTCGAGCCTGCCAACGGCAATCGTTTCTACCGAACTGCGGCATTGAACATGACTCTCGAATCGAGAGCTGGATCATTTCCGTCTGCGTTGATGGCCTTCAAGTTGTCTGCGATATGGCCAGATTGCATCAGTATTTCTTCTACTATTTAGTCTTGCAATGTCGAAACATTCCGAGATAGAATTGCTTAACAGTTTCAGATAGTCGATGGAACGCTGTTGGCTCATGTTGCTGATCGGGGTTCCGCCGCCGTCCAAGGCGGAACTTCAGTCCTCCAAAGGATATCCATGTCAGCTATCTCTCGTCGCCATCTGCTTTGTTCCGGTCTCGCCGTTTCCGCCTCTTCTCTGATGGCGCGCTCGGCCTGGGGCCGCACCGCCGCGCTGCTCGCCGGCTATCCTGAAGCCGCTTCAGCCGAGGCGCTGGCGGCCATTGCGCCGCGCGAACAACTGCTCTTTGACTTTGGCTGGAAGTTCCAGTTTGGCCACGGCACCGATCCGGCCCGCGACCTGGGGCTGGGCAACGGCCAGGGAGACTTTGCCAAAACCGGCGACTTCGGCTTTGCCAAAGCCAAGTTTGACGACTCGAAGTGGCGCACACTGAACCTGCCCCACGATTGGGCGGTCGAGCTGCCGTTTGTGAATGACGATATACAGAATTCACACGGGTTCAAGCCCGTCGGCCGGCGCTATCCCGAGACCAGCGTGGGCTGGTATCGCCACGAATTCGACATCCCGGCCAGCGACTTGGGCCGCCGCATTTCAGTCGAGTTCGACGGAGCCTTCCGCAGCGTGCTGATCTTTGTCAACGGCTGCTTTATCGGTCGCAACGACAACGGCTACGCGCCGTTCCGCTTCGATTTGACGGACTTTTTGAGCTACGGCCAGAAGAACTACATTGTGGCCCGCGTGGACGCGAGCTTTGGCGACGGCTGGTTCTATGAGGGCGCCGGAATCTATCGCCACGTGTGGCTCACCAAGACCGATGCGCTGCATCTGGGCAAGTGGGAGAGCACGGTGCGCACGGCGGTGAACGGCAATGCCGCCACGCTGACGCTCGGCACGGTTGTGCAGAACGAAGGCAAGCAGGCGGAAAACGCCAAGGTCAAGTGGCAGATTCTGGACGCCGCGGGCAAGACCGTGGCCACCGCCGAAGCCGCGCAGCAGTCGATTGCCGTGGACGGCTCGGCCAGCTTTACGGCGACCGCCAAGCTGGCCAATCCCGTGCTGTGGTCGGTGGATGCGCCGAATCTTTATTCGGCGATTGCGACCGTGGAGACGGCGGGCAAGCCGCGCGATGCCGAGCGGGTGAGCTTTGGCGTGCGCACGGCAGTATTCGACGCCGACAAGGGATTCATTCTGAACGGCAAGCAGGTGAAGCTGCAAGGCACCTGCAACCACCAGGATCACGCCGGCGTAGGCGCTGCCGTGCCTGACCGCTTGCAGTGGTTCCGCCTGGGCGTGCTGCAGGAGATGGGCTGCAACGCGGTGCGCACGTCGCACAACATGCCCACGCCGGAGTGGGTTGAGGGCTGCGACAAGCTGGGTCTGCTGATGATGTGCGAGACGCGGCAGATGAGTTCCAGCCCCGAAGGACTGGCGCAGTTGGAGGCGATGGTCAAGCGCTATCGCAACTCGCCATCGATCATCATGTGGTCCATCGGCAATGAAGAGTGGCAACTGCAAAGCGGCATGGCGGAGCAGGGCGCGAAGATCGGGGCAACCATGGTGGAGCGCTGTCACGAACTCGATCCCACGCGCGTTGTTTCCGCGGCAGTGAACGGCGACAACAAGCAGGGTGTTTCCGATGCGTTTGACATCATCGGCTTCAACTACAACCTGGGGGCTCCGGACGAATATCACAAGAAGAATCCGAAGCGGCCGCTCTTTGGGTCTGAGACTGCCAGCGCGGTAGGCACACGCGGCGTTTACGCAACTGACCGGCAGCGCAACACAGTGAGCGCCTACGACAACGGGACGGCCCAGGAGTGGTGGCAGTTCTACGGGACGCGCGAATGGGAAGCGGGAGGCTTTGCGTGGACCGGCTTCGACTATCGCGGCGAGCCGTCGCCCTATGGCTGGCCCTCCATCAATTCGCAGTTTGGCATTGTGGACATGTGCGGATTCCCGAAGGACAGCTTCTACTACTACAGGTCGTGCTGGGTTAATGAGCCAGTGCTGCACCTGTTCCCGCATTGGAACTTCGAAGGCCGGGAAGGCGACGAGATCCCCGTGTGGGTTTACTCGAACCAGGATGAGGTTGAGCTGTTTGTGAACGGCAAGAGCGCGGGCAGCCAGAAGGTTCCTCACTTGGGTCACGTGGAGTGGAAGGTGCGGTATGAACCCGGAACGATCGAGGCGCGCGGCTCAAAGGACGGCAAGGTTGTGCTGACTGAAAAGCGCGAAACCACCGGCCCGGCGGCTTCCATCCGGCTCACTGCGGACCGGACGGAGATTTTTGCCGACGGCGAAGACGTGGCAGTGCTGAAAGTGGAAGTCCTGGACAAGGAAGGCCGACCGGTTCCGACAGCGGGAAACCTGATTTCGTTCAAGGTTTCCGGGCAGGGAACACTGATCGGCGTCGGCAACGGCGACCCCAACTGCCAGGAGAGCGACAAGGAGCCTAAACGGTCGCTTTTCAATGGCTTGGCACAGGTGATTGTACAATCCTGGAAAGATGCTGGAGAGATCCGCATCGAGGCCGTGAAGGAAGGTTGGGACGGGCCGGAACTGATGGCGGCAAAACTGGCGATCACGACAAAGGGTGTTGAGTCGCGGCCGGCAGTGGGATAAGAACTGCATCATAAGTTGAAGCAGTGCAAACTGGCCGTGGAAGAGTCCTTATTTCGAAGATAGGGACTTATCCACGGCCAGTTCGTTAAAATGGGCTTGCCATGTATCCAGGTTTTGCATCAATGGCGCGTCAGAAAGCACTGAAAAGGAGCTTCGGAGATATGTTGAAGTCGGGCATCTTGAACCCAAATTTGAATTCACTGTTGAGCAGGGTGCGGCACACGAATACGCTGGTCATCTCGGATCGCGGATTCCCGTTCTGGCCGCAAATCGAGACTGTCGATCTATCGCTGATCGACGATCTTCCCCGCGTGCTCGACGTGCTCCGGGCCATCCGAGGCAACTTCAACATCGGCAATGTTCGCATGGCCGAGGAATTCCGGGCATCCAACAGTACACAAACCCGCGAAGAGTTTGCGCAGGCATTGCAGGGCATTCCTGTCTGCTATGAGCCGCACGTCGATTTCAAGAAGCGCATTCCGAATGCGATCGGCCTGATTCGCACCGGAGACACGACTCAGTATGCAAACATGATCCTGGAGTCTGCCTGACTTAGAGCGGAACCAGAATAACTGTACCCTGTTTGGACTTGTGAGAGGTCGCCGCTTCTTGGGGTCGCGTCGACTTGAGTGCAATGGTTTCGAGGTATGGCAATTCTGGTTCCGCTATAGCCGAGATAACATTCGGAAGGGAAAGAACCGCATATGGATACGACACGGCGAACTGTCTTGAAGCTGGCGGCGGGGGCCGTCGCGGCAGCGCAAACACAACATCTTCACGGGGAATGGCTTTCATTCAACGAGGCTTTGACCACCAGAGAATCGGCGCCGCCTGCAACCGGGGTCAGCCAGCAAATCTTCTCAGTGGCCGGTTTCTACCCGGCGCCGGATGAATCCCGCAAGGTCGTCAACTTCAATCCTGGCTGGCGATTTCGCAAAAGCGACGAAGCCGGCGCTGAAAGAATCGATTTCGACGACGCTCGTTGGGAGCCAGCCAATCTGCCCCATGGTCTCGAAATCCTCCCGGAAAACGCAAGCGGCAACCGCAATTACCAGGGCCCTGCGTGGTATAGAAAGCGCGTCGCGCTCCGGCCTGGCCCGAATTCAAGAACCTTCTTCTATCTTGAGGCCGCGATGGGGAAGTGTACCGTCTGGGTCAATGAACAAAAGGTTGCCGAACACTTCGGAGGCTATCTCCCTATTGCTGCGGATGTAACGGATGCGCTCCATCTGGGCAAGAACGGCAACCACGTCTTTGCCGTGCGCGTCGATAACTCCGACGACCCCACATATCCACCGGGGAAGCCGCAGCGCGATCTCGATTTTACTTATCTGGGCGGAATTTATCGCGACGCTTTTCTGATTCAAACCGGATCGGTCCATATCACACTACCCGAGATCAGCCGCCGGGTAGCGGGCGGCGGCGTCTTCGTCGGAGTCAAACAGATACGCGACACCAACGCACTGCTCGAAGTACGAACCGAGGTTGCGAATGCAAGGATGGAGGCCGCGCAAATCCGGGTCAGAACCACTCTTGAAGATGCCCTCGGTAGCCGGCTTCTTGAGCGGGAGAAGGCAATCACGCTGTCACCGGGCGCAAGCGAAGAGGTTGTCGAGTCCCTCGGCGTTGAGAATGCGCACCTATGGCACCCGAACGACCCTTATCTTCATTTCATTCACACTGAAGTTATCGAGCACGGCGTTGTTGTTGACAGCACAAGAACCCGATTCGGAATTCGGCTTTATGAAATGCGCGCGCAAGATGGGCTGTTCATCAACGGCAAATACATCGGCTACAAGCTGAGTGGCGCGAATCGCCACCAGGATTACGCCTATGTGGGCAATGCCCTGCCGAAATCCGGGCAATGGCGCGATGCGCATTTACTCCGGGAGGGCGGCTGCACCATCATACGAGCGGCTCACGAGCCCATGGCTCCTGCCTTTCTGGATGCCTGCGATCAGTTAGGTCTGCTGGTGACCGGCGTCAACCCCGGATGGCAATTCTACAACGCGAAAGATCCGCGGTTTCGGGAGCGTCTCATCGACGATACGCGGCAACTGGTCAGGCGCGACCGGAACCGGCCGTCGATTCTGTTGTGGGAGACGGCTATCAATGAAACGCCGGACCAGTCCATTGAAGCCGTACACCAATTGCACCTGACGGCTCACGCCGAGTATCCCTATCCAGGGCTCTATACCGCGACCGACCGGGATATCGCCAAGCCCGCCGGAATGGACTTCTATTACTATGCACAGAAGACCGATCCTGTATGCAGCTTTGTTCGCGAATACGGAGACGGGGACGAGGTTGATAACTTTTACTCTCACAATGCACAGGTGCGCGTGAAGCGCGAATGGGGCGAACACGCCATGCTGAACCAGTTGCGCATTCGCGCAACCGATCTCGATGCGGTCTTCAGCGCGCCGAGGCAACAAATCGGGTCAGCCTTATGGGCTGGGATCGACCATCAGCGGGGATATCATCCTGATCCTTTTTGGGGCGGTCTGGCAAACATATTCCGGATACCCCGCTACTCGTACTATCTGTTCAAGAGCCAGTACGATCCCGGGCTTGCTGCGCCTGGAATCGAAACCGGCCCGATGGTTTTCATCGCCAACGAACTGACTCAAGTGTCGGAGCGCGATGTGATCGTGTTGAGCAACTGCGAGGAAGTGCGCCTGACATGGATGGGAAAGGTCATCGGCACGCAAAGGCCGGACCCCGGCTATGCGCAGTTGCCGCACCCGCCCATAACATTCAAGGATGTATTCGATTTTCATCGCATGAAGAGAGAGCATGACCGCACAGGCGGCCCTTTTCCCGAGATGATTGCCGAAGGCCTGGCCGGCGGAAAGGTCGTATGCACGCAGGCCAAGATTTATGCTGAGCGGACTACGGGAGTTAAGTTGAGTCTTGAAGGCCGCGGTTTTCCGCTGGTTGCCGATGGCTCGGACTTTGTTCCTGTCTTTGCCAGAATTGTGGATCAGAAAGGCACGCACAAGGTGCTGGCCACCGAATACGTGTTCTTTGAGGTGGAAGGTCCGGGTGACATCATCGGCGGCCGATTCAATCAGGCCAATCCAACGCGAACGGAATTTGGATCGGCTGTTGCCCTCATACGAGCCCGAACCACCGCGGGCAAGATTCACGTAAAAGCGTATGTGAATGGCCTGGCCCCGGATGAGATAACTTTCGATTCCATCCCGTCCGCTCTCCCGCTCTCTTACGATGGCGATTATGCAAGGGAATCGGCAACGCCGGCTCCCGGTGAACCCGCGCTCATGAATTTGCCAGGCTCAAGCTCAGATGCAACCGTGAGAGATTTGCGGCGAAAGGTCAACGACCTCGAACTGCAACTCACTGACAAGGAGCAGCAGTTGATGAATCTCAAAAACAAGCTCAAGGCGCAATGAGCTGAGCGCGCTCCCGATTTTCCATAGCGGAATTGGAACGAATGACTCAATCAGGTCTCCCGCCCCGGCTTGTGTGCCGGGACAGGGAAGCTTCAGGATTTTTGCCTTCGGATACGGAACTGTGCCTGCCGGGCTAGAGCGGTTCCCCAATACACGTACACTGGCCGGGATCGTACAATGTGGCTTTTTCTTGAGGAAAAAGCCGCTCTACCGCAGTGGCTTCGGTGTATAGCAATTGGAGAACCGCTATAACGAAAAACAACGACTTACGAATAGTTGCCGTGGACCAAAAATGTTCTTAGAACTTATCCGTAAATAGTGTCGAACCTGATACGTGCAGGCAAATAGCCGGAAGCAGAGGGTGCAAGTTGGGTGAAGATACGGTTCAGGATGGCACAGATCAAGTCGTGGACGGTATCGGA